>Ga0302326_10015233_pt1 | contig 16190 bp, 12 predicted proteins | sample Palsa_T0_3_FD_202264 | JGI IMG/M metagenome (GOLD analysis project Ga0302326, IMG submission 202264) | Peat permafrost microbial communities from Stordalen Mire near Abisko, Sweden - Palsa_T0_3 | ecosystem: Environmental > Terrestrial > Soil > Palsa > Peat permafrost | place: Sweden: Abisko... | reverse complement strand
TCCCAAGATGACGAGATTTCCGTCGTGATGAAATTTTAGATAATTGGATGGTCGCCGACGCCAATGGAACTGCGGATCCCACGGTCGAGGGGGATTCTACTGAGGTTATCCCTAGTCATTTGCGGCTTTCGAGGAGGGACCTGCTATTCTCCGCATCCCGCTAACAACTCTAGCAACAGGCGCCCTCTCCCCTTGCCGTCCCCTGCACTCCGGGTACGCTTCGGTCCTAATGAACAAACGGTCGGATCCGGAACACCCGGGTGGGCACGGCCAAGAACTCCCCGAACTCCGCTAGCGCACTGTTCGATCCCCGCACAGCACCCGTTGCCCGTTGCACCCCCCTGCGATGTCAAAATATACATAGCCGCGCGGTGTCGCCAGACTCAGGATTTATCGGCATTTTTTGGCTAAACTGAAGCCCGCAAGATACCGTGATCGATCGGAATCCAGGCTGTTGTGGGTGCCCCCCGACATCACTACTCCCCCCCTCCACGGGCAAGACCGGCGGGGCGGCCTCTAGGTACCGTACCGGGTAGCGTCCAGGCCCAAGGGCTGCGCATGTGAGGCCTTCCTCCAAAGCTGCCTACGGCGTGGGAGCGCCCCCCGGCGGTACGGCTCAAGTTTTCCGGATGAAATCCGATGACATACTTGCAACGCCCATCGATCTACTATGACCGCACGAGGAGTAGCAGTTCCGCCCGGGAATAAGTTTGTGGCTGAGACCGTTCCCCACGTTCAACTCTCCGTTCACGGTTGCTTAGAGGCCTTGGGCATATCGCTCCTCAGTGAGTGGGACGTGTTGTGCTTCTTGTACCGTCGCCGAGTAAGTCTCATGGGCACCCAGCAGATCGCGCGGCTCATCGGCCATGAAAGCGCGGTAGTGCTTAGCGCGCTTGACCGGCTGCGGCGGGAAAAGCTGGTCAAGCGATCGCGTGCCGTTCGCGGGGTTCGTCTTTACCGAATTCTTGCTTCGACGGATGCAGGCCGCAGACGCTGCTTTAAGCAACTCGTCAGTTTGTCGGAAAGTCGCGTCGGCCGGTTGCTACTGACAAAACAACTGAAGCACGTTCGACTGGAGCCGGAGCTAAAAGAACAACTGGCTAAGTCTACATCGGTAAAAGGAGATGGTTATGCCTGAAGTTGGCGTGGTCAAGACCGGCATTAAGGGCCTCGATTCCATCCTGCTCGGGGGGATTCCGAGAAACAATGTGATCCTGGTGCAGGGTGTGACCGGGAGCGGAAAGACCTTGCTGGGCCTGGAGTTTATCTATCGTGGGATCGTCGAATATGACGAGCCGGGCATCATCGTCGTGTTCGAGACCACCCCCGACAAACTCGAAAGAGACGCCGCAGGATTCGGATGGGATCTGGAGGATCTGCGCCAACGGAATAAGCTTCAAATCATCTTTACCAGCCCTGAGGTATTCGATCAGGAATTGCGTTCGCCGGACAGCCTGCTGCTCGAAACTGCGGGCGAGATGGGCGCCAAACGAATCTTCGTAGACGGCATTGGGCTGTTGGCCCCCCGTTCAGGCGGGAACAAGTCGGAGCGTGTCGACTACCGCGAATCGTTGCAAAAGCTGATCGAGTCTTTTAACCGGGAGAATCTAACTGCCATGCTGTCCCTTGAGGTTGGCGCGGCACACCATACGATCGCTGCCATGGAAGCGGCCGATTTTCTAGCCGATACCGTCATCGAGTTGGGACGCCAGCGGATCGGCAGGCGCGCGCATCGCTGCATAGAGATCGCCAAGAGCAGGGGCCAGGACTATGAAGAGGGGGAACACACCCTGCAGATCAACAGCACCAAAGGGTTGGAGGTTTTCCGTCGCGTTCAGGCGCCCTCCCGCACCGAGCAACTCCAACCATCGTCCGGCGTCAAGCGGTCAGTCATCGGGGTTGACGCTGTCGATTCTCTCATTGGCGGCGGAGTCTTTGACGGATCCACAACCATGGTCATTGGCGTTTCGGGAGTGGGAAAGACAGTGCTGAGCACGCAGATGCTCCGGGAAGGATCGATGCGTCAGAAAACGAGAGGTTTGCTCATCTCTCTCGATGAGCATCCAGCGCAAATCATTCGCAATGCTCAGACTTTGGGACTGAATCTCGAAGAGCAGGTCGCCGACGGGACCATCAAGATCCTGTTCGAGAGTCCTCAAGAGTTGGACATCGATCCCCACTTTGCTCGCATTGTCGAGCTTGTCGAGGGGAATGACATACAGCGGATGGTGATTGACGGGATGTCTTCTTATAGCACCGCCGCCTCTCAGCTCAGCGCGTATCGCGATTTCTTCCACGCCATCGTGGCCTACAGCAAGCGGCGTTTGATGACGACTTTCTTCAATTATGAAAACCCGGAATTCCTCGGGATCTCATCCTACATGCCGGATTTTCCGCTCAGTTCCATCGTCGATAACATCGTTTTGATGAGCCTGGTGGAAATCGACAACTCGCTTCGCCGCTGCATTTCGGTGGTAAAGGCGCGTGGGAGTAACCATTCGTTCGATACGCGCGAGTTTGTGATCGGGCAGGGAGGAATATCGCTCGTGTCCCTGGAACAGAATCTGATCCCCGCAGTGCCCTTGCAGCGCTACTCTAGCCTCCTGGGCCGAGCTCCCACCAGATTTTCTCATCATGTACAAACGAACGGCGTTGGTACATTACAGGACCCGGAGTGACCTTGGAAGCGCGAGTGGAGGGTGATGGCGTTAGCGAGGCTATACCCGAGCCAGCTCACTCCATGATCGAAGTCGTAGAGTTATCGCCCGGCTTGCGGGCCGAATTGCTTGATCTCGAAGCTTGGGGCGAAATCTTGACGACGTACGGTCGCACCATGGGAGTGGCCGTCGCATTGACCGATGCCCAGGGCCGCCTATTGGGGGAACCCCATAATGTGCAACCAGTCTGGAGGCTGATTCATGACGCCACATTGGGCAGCTGGAGCGGATGTCCTTTCTGTATTACATCGCATCTGCCTTGTACTGCGGTTAAGGAAGCATTGCGTTCGGGTGGGGTGGTGATGGCGCATGACCAGGCTGGCCTCACTCATGTCGCAGTACCACTCCGACTGAGCAAGCAACATCTAGGGGCAATCATTGCCGGGCAAGTATTCGACCGATATCCCGAACCGCTACCATTGCGGCGCGTCGCAAAGGAGTTTCATGTTGCCCCGCAGCAGCTTTGGGACTTGGCGCGGAAACAGCGTCCTGTAGGCAGTGATCGCCTCCGGGCATCCGGCGACTTGCTTCGTGCGCTGGGTCATGCGTTTCTCCAGCAACGCTACGGCACGATTCTCGAGACCAGGCTCGCGGAGACAAACGGACGGTTTCGACTCCTGGTAGAGGGAGTTAGGGACCACGCGCTATTCACCATGGATCCGGTTGGCCGCGTCACCAGTTGGAACCGCGGAGCAGAACATTTGTTAGGTTACGCTGAGGCTGAAATTGTCGGCCAGAGTTTCTCCTGCATCTTTACTCCGGAAGACATTCAGAATCGCTTGCCCGAGAGTCAATTGCACCATGCGATGCAAGCCGGCCAGGCAGAGGATGAGGGATGGCGCGTCTCGGCCAACCGGAACCAATTCTGGGCCGCTGTCAACATCACCGCGTTGTTGGGCGATGCGGGCGAGATTCGCGGTTTCGCCATCATCATGCAAGACGTGACCGAGCGCCGTAGGATAGCGGCCTTATTGGAAGAGACCCGGCTGGAGCGTGGGCGTCTTCAAGAAGAGTTTCTTTCTCATGTCTCGCACGAACTCCGCACCCCGCTGACGGCGATCTACTTCTTCGTAACGAATCTATTCGATGGAGTACTTGGCGATCTAACTCCCCAGCAGCACGAGACTCTGGGGTTGGCAATAGACAATGTCAAACAACTGAAGGATATGGTCAGCGATCTGCTCGACATCACCCGTGTCGAAACGCATAAACTGACCGTAGAGCCTCACTACGCGAGTCCGGTGAAGCTAATCGCCGAGGCTCTCAGCACGTGCGGTACCAATGCGGTGCTTAAGCATATCAACCTGCGCTCCGACATCGCATCGAGTCTTCCTTTCATTTGGGCCGACCCCGCCCGCGTGCGGCAAATTCTCATTAACCTGATCGATAACGGAATCAAGTTTACGCCGGAAGGCGGAACAGTTACCGTCGCCAGCAGGCCCTTCCCGGAGAACCACGGTTTTCTGTGTTTATCGGTGTCCGATACGGGATATGGAATCAGGCAGGAAGACCGCGAGATCGTCTTTGACCGTCTAACGCAGTTAAAAAGTGGCGCCGAAACGAGTCGTGGCGGTCTGGGGCTGGGACTGTTCATTTCAAAAGAGCTGGTGTCACGGCACGGTGGCCGAATCTGGGTGGAGAGTCGAGTGGGCCACGGCAGCACATTTTATTTCACTTTGCCAGTGTTCTCGCTAGCCAAACTGTGCGCCCCGGTCTTGACCACAGCAAACTTGGAGCCGGGTTGCGTGACTCTCATTGCGGTGGATGTAGTCGCGGTCGCGGGAGCCGATCAGACGGAGCTGCTTCCGGAGATGCGTAAGGTTCTGGAACGCTGCATTCATCCGGCTCAGGATGTGCTCTTGCCCGCGATGAGTGACAGCGAACCAGTAAATAGTTTTTTCATTGTCGCATGCACCGACAGCAACGGATTCTCGGTCATCGCAAGCCGTATTAGCAAAGAATTGAAAGACTTCGACAGGACATCGAGACTCAGACCCGCAATCTCCTCAACCACGCTGCTTGTGGCGCCTGGTCAGTCCAGGAAAGAACAGATCGACGAGGTCACGGCACGAATCGAACGATTGATTCAAGCGCACCTTCTGAACAAGGAGAGACTCAAGTGAGTGGAAAGAAAATCCTGATCATCGACGATGATCCACACCTCCTGATGGGCCTGACCCCCAGGTTAGTCGCCAGCAGCTATAACGTAGTAACCGCGACGGATGCGATCTCGGCCGTATCCGTTGCACGCAAGGAAGTGCCGGACCTGATCATCCTCGATCTCGGACTACCGGGAGGTGACGGTTTCTTGGTTCTTGAACGAATAAGAAACCTGGCAGGTCTCGCGGCCACCCCTGTCATCGTGCTCAGCGCACGAAATCCGGTTGACAATCGGAAGCGGTCGCTCGACGCTGGGGCGGTGAACTTCTTCCAGAAACCGCCTGATATTCACGAATTCTTGAGTGCAATTCGTCAAGCTCTGGGAGAGACGATTGCACTGTCGACATTCCTGAAGACCTGATCACCCGAAACTTCTGTCCACGAAATTTTTATATGTCCCGTCGCTCACCGCGAATTGTTGGAGCCTCATCCACTGCTCCTTTGACTGCCGTGCGGTGATTGCGACCGTTTCACCGTTACGGCGCTTCGATGGCTTGACTTATCTGCGGATTCGGCAGTGATGTCCCATTTGTGGGGCAACGTCTCGAGTAATCTGCGAACTGCTGGGGAAGTATTGGCGGGCTGAAAGTACCCTTGCGCTTCCTCACACTGATGAATTTTGAGAAGGTCGAGCTAGACTCGCGACGGCAGAAAGTGCTCAGCGGAGCAGTATGTCCGGCGTTTTGGCAGCGCTGCCCAAAGGTTCTGCGGCAACCGGAGTCGAGATCCGATTGCTTTCTCCAAACCCGATTGCGTCCAGGCGCACATTCGGCAGTGCGAAGGGTGGCAGGGCTTCAAATGCAGGTTTTGCAAAGAGGTAGCCCTGCATCAGGTGAATACCACAGCGGCGAAGCGCGTTGTATTCGTCAACTGTTTCTATCCCTTCGGCGATTAATTGATTGCCAAGCGTACGCGCCAGCTCAACCATGAGCTTCACGATAGCTAGTGCAGAAGGCCGCTGAGGAAGATTACGGGTCAGATCCATGTCGAGCTTGATGAAGTCAGCCGGGAAGTCGGCCAGCAGGTTGAGGCCGCAGTAGCCCGCACCGAAGTCATCCAGAGCGACCTTGAAGCCGCGTTGCCGGTAATCTTTAACGATGCCGCGAATATGTGCGCGGTCGACCACCTCTTCCGCCTCTGTGATCTCGAAGATGATCTGATCACAAGGGAACCCAAACTCCCGGGCGGTGGCAAGCGTGAGTTGAATGCAAGCGGCGGGGCTGTAGACTGCTCCAGGCATAAAGTTAATTGAGAGCAGAGCACCGGTATCGGCAAGACCGAGTTGCGCCGCAAGCGAGATAGCCTTGACGCGGCAGCTCTGGTCGAACGCATAACGATTGGCTTTCGTGACCTGACCTAGTATCGAGCCCGCCGACTCGCCGCGTTCACCGCGTACCAGTGCCTCATAAGCGAACACTTTGCCGGTATTGACATCTACGATTGGCTGGAAAGCCATACTGAAGGGGAACGGTTGCTCGATGCCATCCTTGCACCCGTTACAGCTAAATGGTGGAGTTTGTGCCATAACGAATCTATCGGCAGCCTTGTGCAGGGTAAGCAGAATTAACGTCCGACTTGCCAGGTACTTCGGATTTCAGCCCCACCATCTGGAATCGCTCTATTGCGGCCCCGCTGCGGGGAAATCGGTTTTCGATCTGTGCGGCAGGTCATCCTCGTCAGAGTGATGGGGATCACTCACTTACCCAGGGAGGTTGCTTTATTCTTTCGTGATCAGTTCCGAGTCGTTTTCGCCAATAAACGCCTCGACCTTCGCCTCACTCGACAGGATGCGGAAGTTTCGTGGACCTGTCATTTTCACGAAAGCTAACTCACCTTTGAAACTTAGCGTGGCGCTGACTTCTCAAAGTGTCAGGTCCACGAAACTTCGGACGAGCGAGATGTGAAGGCGGCCAAGTGTACGGTATGCCGCTATTCGGACAAGTGGAGAAGTTTCCTGTTAGGCGGCGATCCTCCCGTGAAGCCCTGCCGTGAAGTAAGCTTGAGTTTGGTCTCGACGTGATGGACAATTTAGTGCAGAGAAACATCACAGTGAATTTGGATTACGGTCGCCGCCGGAAGCCTCGGTCTCTAGCCTTACCCAGTCTGCTGCTATGCCTGCTCTCTTTCCCCGGTCGCACTCTAGCCCAAAACAACAGTTCAGCTCCTGGCTGTGCGACTCCGGAGATCGTTCTCCAGCGATATGCGGCCGCCCTCGGCGGACAGGCTGCCCTAAATCAGGTTCAGACGTTGGTTCTGGAAGCGCATGAAACGGAGCCTCACACCTTTAATCCGCAGGCCACCGCTGACTATCGTTATCAGTTCAAATGGAAAAGCCCAAACCTGGTCGTAGTGAAACAACATCAATTTCCTTTTGGCTGGACAACTTTCATTTATAACGGAACCGCCTGGAGCAATTTCGATGGAAGGGTTTCGCACAATGAAGACAATACCCCAGCGTGGCGCAATGACTTGAGGTCCAGCGCATACAACGATAATCCCCAGTTTCTAATGTACCGAGTGGTGGCTGATCCGACGATGCTTGCCACAACCAGGAATCTTTACCGCAGCTTTAAAAGTCTTCCAGGGACGCCGGATATGTGCGTTCTCCTTGCAATCGGGAAAAGTGAATGGGGACGTGAACGCCGCGACATCCTATCCTTTGACGCAAAAAGTGGACTTCTGAAGACCTGGGCAATCCAAATGGGGCTGCCGGGATCCGAGACACACACCGCCTTCCGATTCGACGACTACCGGCAAGTTGGACCTGTCAAAATCCCGTTCTCGATCTATTTTGACTTCTATAAGGCCACGTTCCACTTTACGAAAGTTGCCCCGAACGCCCTGCTATCAGACGGCGAATTCGTCCCCAAACAGTAGTGGCGGGTCAAGACGGAACTCCAGGTGGGGTCATTGAGTAAGCTCGCCAGTGCTGATTGGGTGGAAGAGGCTTTTCGCCTCTTCCACGAGACGGTTTTCGTTGCCGATCAATGACCGGAGAGGTTTGAAGCCATCAGCGTCTGTTGGCCGGCAGGCTTGAGCCGAGCGAGCTGCTGCTCGATCTTGCTTCTGCGCAGCACCTGGTCGGCGCCATCATGATTCACTTCCTCCAGCACCCAGCGATCGCCATAGCGCTCGAACTTAAGGTAGGACTCATAGGATTCCTTACCGGGATGCACATTTCTGATGCTGAGCGCTATCGCCGAGCGACCGGGTGAGCTTAGGACGATCAGGCCCGTATCCTTAGTGATCTTTACGCTGTAATCCGCGGCCGGCATGTTCTGTCCCGCCGCAACAAATGGGAACGGCACTTGAACCCGTACAGTTTGGCTGATCTGTGCATGGGCGGAAGCTGCCGCCAGCAGTAAAGCAAAACCGAAGAGACCTGCGATGTGCTTTTTCATGACTTCCTCCGCTTGGATCGCGGCGGCGATTTACGCCTGACAACCGCGCTTATTTGTGCTTCACTCTCTATAGCGAAAACTGCGGGCAAGACCTGTAACGTGGGGCAAAAATAATTTCCTCCGGTCAGGGTCGCAAGAAAGAATGCCCCGCGTTCGCGGGTGTCAGGACTCAGTTCAAGTACTGTCCTCTGTACGAGGCCGTTCGATGACCGAACCTACCGGACACGAAATTACGGAACTTTTGCAGGCGTGGCGGGAGGGCGACGAGCGCGCCCTGGAGAAGCTCACCCCCGAGGTCTATCGCGAATTGCACAACGCGGCGCGCCGCTGCATGGCCCGGGAGCACGACGGCCATACCCTACAAACGACTGCCCTGATCAACGAGCTTTACCTGCGGCTTTCCGACTTGAGAGAGGTGGACTGGCAGAATCGCGCCCATTTCTTCGCCCTGTGCGCGCGGCAGATGCGGCGCATTCTGACCGATATGGCGCGTAACCGCCGATCGGAAAAACGAGGCGGAGGCGCTTTTGTCGTTGCGCTCGATGAGGCGCCTGAGGTTGCTTCCTCTTCGCACTCGGATGTAATCGCCGTCGACGATGCGCTCAAAGCGCTGGCGCTGATCGACGAACGCAAAAGCCGGGTGGTTGAGTTGCGCTTCTTTGGCGGGCTGAGCGTGGAAGAGACCGCCGAGGTCTTGAAAGTTTCTCCGGACACGGTGGCGCGCGATTGGAGGCTGGCCAAGGCGTGGCTGCTGCGTGAGATCGGTGGCAAGACCGATGGATCCTGAGCGGTGGCAAAGGATCGAAAGCATCTTCCAGAAGGCGCTGGACGCCGGCGAAGACCGCCAAGCGCGCGTTTTAGTGGAGTCATGTGCCGGCGACGAGGTGTTGCGGCGCGAGGTTGAGTCTCTGCTTGCCCAGCATGAGAATGCGCGAGAGTTTATGGATCGGCCGGCTTTTGCCGGCCCTGCGCGTGCTCCTCTTCCACCGCTGTCTCGTTCCGAAGACCCTAACTCGGCAGGCATTCCGGCCGGGACGGTCATCGGCCACTACCGCATTGTGGGCAAGATCGGCAGCGGCGGTATGGGCGTTGTCTATGAGGCCGAGGACCTGAAGCTGGGCCGTCACGTCGCGCTGAAGTTTCTTCCCGAAGAAGTTGCCGGGCATCCCCGGGCGCTGAAGCGCTTTCGTGTGGAGGCGCAGGCAGCTTCGGCGCTGAACCATCCCAATATCTGCACGATTCATGAGGTGGATGAAGTGGACGGCCTGGTCTTCATTGCCATGGAGCTGCTTGAGGGGCGGACACTGCAGCAGACGATTTCGGGCAAGCGGCTACCGCTGGAGACCGTGATTGATTTTGGAGTTCAGATCGCAGGGGCGATCGATGCGGCGCATGCCAAGGGCGTCGTGCATCGTGATATCAAGCCGGCGAACATCTTCGTGATGAAGCAGCGCCGGATTAAGGTGCTGGACTTCGGGTTGGCGAAGCTGACACGGCTATCGCCGAATTTCGAAGAGACCGGGATGACTGACGGAACAGAGCCCGGCATGGTGATGGGCACGGTCGGTTATATGTCTCCGGAGCAGTTGCGCGGGCAGGGGATCGATGGCCGGACAGACATCTTCGCCTTTGGCGCGATCCTTTACGAGATGCTGGCCGGCCGGCGCGCTTTTGAAAAGCCGACCTCGGCAGAGACGATGGCCGCCATCCTGAATGAGGAGCCGCCCGCAATCTCTGAACTTGCTCCGAATACGCCGCCCGCTCTGGTGCGAATAGTCAAACGCTGCCTGGAGAAAGAGCCCGAGCAGCGCTTTCAGTCGGCATCGGACCTGGCGTTTGCGCTGGAGGCATTGTCTCGCCATGGCAATCGATTCATCGCTGAGCTCGAACCTCCCGCGCAGATCGACGCTGGATCTGGCGGCGAAACCAGGAACGAAAGGTTGAGAGAAGAGAGAGGAAAGAGATTCCGGAGGTGGTTGCTGCTTGCCGGCGCCGTTCTCGCGGTCATCCCTCCAATCTGGTACCTTCGCCGCCCTTTGCCCCCCTTGCACGTCTCGGGATATGCCCAAATCACTCACGATGGCGGCCCAAAGTTCGCCGTGGGAACTGACGGCATCAGGCTCTATCTGAATGTCTATCCCGACTCGAGCCCTCCAGCCCAAGTGCCCATTTCCGGGGGTGAGATCACGCGGGTTCCAGTGGCATTGCCGAACCCATGGCTGGCCGATGTCTCACCGGACGGATCAACTCTTCTGGTTAGCACAGACCCGGACCCGGGTGGACCTCAACACAGCATCTGGAGTGTTCAGGTTCCGGGACCTTCGCTTCGCCACCTGACAGACGGTCATTTCTTCCCTTATGCCACCAGCGCCGCCTGGTCTCCCGATGGGGAGTCCGTGGTCTTTTCCACAACGAACGGAGACATCAATGTCATGGGGAGCGATGGAACCGTTTCTCACACTGTGGCCAACCTGCCCTACCACACCGAGGACTTCTTTCGACCGCGCATCGCCTGGTCGCCAGACGGCAACACCATCCGGTTTGACAGGAACAAGCGGATCTATGAGATGAAGCCGGACGGATCCGGGCTCCATCCGTTCCTGCCGGGCTGGCGTCCCTCGTCCGGGCTGTGTTGCGGCCAGTGGACTCCCGATGGAAAATTCTTTGAATTCCTGTTATTTGATCCTGTCTCGAGTAGAAGCCCCAATATGCCGCCCGCGTCTCAGATATGGGCTCTCGATGAACGTCGCGGGCTGTTCTGGCGGGCGCCCGCCGAACCGGTTCAATTGACTTCAGGTCCAACCCGGTGGAACCGGCCCATTCCTGGCAAGGACGGGAAGAAGATCTTTGCAACGGGCTCCACTCCTAATGGCCAACTGGTCCGCATGGACGCGAAGTCCGGTCAGCTCCTGCCTTATCTTGGAGGCATTTCCGCGGAGGGTGTGACTTTCTCGCCGGACGGCCGGTTCATTGCCTACGTCAAATTCCCCGAAGGCATTCTGTGGCGGGCCAACCGGGACGGTAGCAGCCCGATGCAACTGACCGACCCGCCCTTGTATCCCTCTTTGCCCCACTGGTCACCTGACGGCGCCCAGATCCTGTTCAGCGCCGCGGATACGGCGGGCTATACTAAGGCCTACATCATCCCTTCCCAGGGTGGCCCTCCCCGGCCGATTCTCCCGGAAGACCAGGAGGGGCAGGTTGATCCGAACTGGTCTCCCGATGGGCGCAAGATTGTTTTTGATACGCGCGGTCCGGAATCAAAGAGCGTCGCCCTCCGCATCCTGGACCTCACCAGCCATCAGGTGACCACCGTTCCCGGATCAGTTGGCAAGTACTCCGCGCGCTGGTCTCCCAACGGCCGATTCATCGCCGGAACCTCGCTAAGCCCGTCAGACCTGGCAGTCTTCGAACTCGAGACCGAACGATGGTCAGTGCTGCAGAAGGGTGAGTTTGACTTTCCCGCCTGGTCGCGAGATGGCCGCTTCATTTACTTCGTGAGTACGCGGGGTGATAAGGGCGTGTTTCGAATCCGCCCATCGGGTGGCAAAGCGGAGCGCGTCGTCGATCTGGAGGGATTTCATGTCGCGGGGCTGAGTGGGATTTGGATGGCTCTGGACCCGGAAGACCTGCCGATGTTGCTTCGCGACGCGGGAGGGATTGACATTTACGCTCTCACGCTGGAGGAGAAGTAACTGTCGACCACGCACTCAAGGGCCATAACATCGGCAGAAACTTTAGAGTTCAACCAACTTAGTTGGAAGGAACATCTAATCCCCTCTTGAACACAAGTAACAGCCATACTACTTTTTAAGCATGATAAGAAATCTGAATATGGGCTCCCACCGTGCTTCCCAGAGCTCAGAAACCTCTGCGCACAGCTTCTCTCTCGCAACTTAACAACTTCCCGGCAAACGGAGCCACCCATGCCCAAAAATCAAGTCAGCGACCCCATCACCGATCAGGAAGTAGCCTTTGCCCACCTGGTCCTCTCTGGAACCATGACCGACCGCCAGGCCGCCGAAGCCGTCGGTCTTAACCCCGACACCGCCGCCTACACCAAAGCCAAACCCCGGGTCCGCACCTACATGCTCGAGCACCGTGCCGCCGTGCATGAACGGCTCGTGCAGCAAGAATCTGAGGAGCAGCGCCGGCTGAACCTGGGCCGCGAGCGAGTCCTGGCCCGCCTCTGGGAAATCGCCGACCTGGACCCCGACATGACTCGAAACAGCATGTCCGCCCAGATCAAGGCCCTCTCCATGATCGTCGCCATCGAAGGCCTGATCCCGGATCGCCGCGCCGGTTCTTCGGAGAAGAAATCCGCCTCGGCGCCCGTCGTTCCGCCAATCGATACCGCCGCCTGGCTTCGCGAGCAGCAGGGGAAAACCGGCCCTGACCCTGTCCGAGACGAAGATGGGCTTGGCGTCCCCGATCCCCCTCCCGGCGCGGCGGCACACCCGCCTGCGTGCCCTGGCCCTACCCCCGGCCCTGACTTTGACTCCAGCGAGTTCATCTTCGCCCGCTCCTTTAGCCCCGCGGAAATGACCGCGTCGGCGCCTCATGCCCCCGTGTCCGCTTCTGCTCCAGACACCCGGGTTCCTTCCTCTATAGAAAAGAAACCCGATACCTGGCGCCTGAGACTCTAAAGAAAACGCACGCGCTGCCAATGCCCCAAAAAGACCAAAAAGGATCGAATTTTATCGAACTTTACAAAAATCGAGGACCCACGGAACCTTGAAAACGAATCGTCCTCTAAACGTAGCAGGAGGGATTAGAAGGCGAGCCTTCGTTACCCCACGTTTTTGGCTTCGAGTTCAGCCCATCTTGCGTATAGGTCATCGAGCAAACTCTGCGCCTGTTCCATCGCTTGCAGAGCTTCCTGCAACCGCACCGCGTCGGTAGCGACTGCGGGATCCTCAACCACGCTGCGCTCCCGCGCAAGCTGCTCCTCGGCAGCGGTCACACGATCCTCAATACCGGCAAACTCGCGCGCTTCCAGGTAAGACAGCTTCTTTTTCCCGGATGGTCCCCGCTTTTCCGGCTGGGCCGCCGCCTTTGCCTCCGGCTGTGGCTGACCTTGCCACGTGTCCCATTGCGAATAGTCGGCAAAGGTTTCCGCGTTACCGCGCCCATCTAATCCCAGAACACTCGTGCTGACACGATCCAACATATAGCGGTCGTGGGTCACCAGCACCAGCACCCCGCGAAACTCCAGCAGACCTTCTTCCAGAATCTCGAGGGTCGGAATATCAAGGTCGTTGGTGGGCTCATCCAGCAGCAGCAAATCAGCCGGCTCCAGCATCAGCCTGGCGATCAGGACGCGAGCCCGTTCACCCCCCGAGAGTCGACCTACCGGCTGATTCAACTGATCGCCGCTAAACAAAAATCTGGCCGCCCAGGAAGCCACGTGGATCACGCGGTCCTGATAAATCACCGAATCGCTATCGGGGGCCAGAGCGCGCCGTAAAGTGACGTCCGGTTCCAAAATGCGATTCTGATCGAAGTAAACCGTGCGCAGCGCAGTCGCGCGTTTGACGGAGCCTTCGTTGGGCTCGATCTCGCCCCGCAGCAGCCGCAGCAGTGTGGTCTTGCCGCTGCCATTGGGGCCAACCAGGCCGATGCGCGTTCCGGCGGTAAAAGCAAAATTGAGGCCGGCAAAAAGCTTGCGCCCGGCGAAGCCATACTCCAGGTTTTCAAGTTCAACCAATCGTTTGGTCTGCCGGTCGGTAGCGGAAAATTCAATCGACGCTGTCGCCGTGCGATTGCGCGCCGATACCTCCGCCAGTTCACCAATCAACTCGTGCGCCTTGTCGATCCTGGCCTTGGACTTGGTGGTGCGCGCTTTCGGCCCGCGGCGTAGCCAGTCAATCTCCGTGCGTACGCGATTGCTAAGAGCATCCTGCCGCTTGACCTGGGCTTCGAGAAACGCTTCTTTCTTGAGCAGAAATTCGCTGTAATTCCCGTTCACCCGCAGCAATCCATCAGGATAGGCGCGATTCAGTTCCACCGTTTCCGTACACACGTTTTCCAGAAAGTACCGGTCGTGGCTCACCACCACGCAGGCAAACGATGCGGTGTTGAGCAGACCTTCCAGCCACTCGATCCCGCTCAAATCCAGATGGTTGGTGGGTTCGTCCAGCAGCAAAACATCGGGTGCCTGTACCAGGGCCTCGGCAATCGCCAGCCGCTTACGCCAGCCGCCGGAAAGCTTGGAAGCATCCACGGCAAAATCCACAAAGCCCGTTCGCCCGAGGGTTTCCCCGATGCGTCCTTCCCACTCCGTCGCTGGAGCCGCTATGCGCTCGAGCGAAGCTTCGAGCACGGCGCGGATTGTGGTTCCGGGCGTAAATTCCGATTGTTGCGCGACATAGCTGAGCCGTGTCCGCTTACGCACGGTCACTTCGCCGCTATCCGGATCGATGTCCCCACCCAGAATGCCGAGCAGCGTCGACTTGCCCGAGCCATTTGGTCCGATCAGGCCTATGCGCGCGCGTTCTTCTATGGTGAACGCAATGTTGCGCAAAAGCGGGTCAGCGCCAAATGACTTGGAGACTCCCTGGGCATTGAGGATCGGGGGCATTTATTCCGTCTTAGAAAACTGTAGGTGGGGACTTCTCAGCGCCGTGCCGCCGCCGCCGTTGCCGTCATGTATTCCTCGTATGGCCCCTTGAAATCTTCGATCGTGCCCTGATCAAAGTGCCAGATCCGGGTCGCCACCTCGTCGATCAAATCATGATCGTGGGTTACCAGCAGCACCGTACCCTCATAGCGCTGGATGGCGACATTGAGCGCGTTGATAGCTTCCAGATCCAGGTGGTTCGTAGGTTCGTCGAGTATCAGGATGTTCGGCTTCTGCAGCATCAACCGGCAAAAAATCAGGCGTGCTGCTTCACCACCCGATAAGGCTTCGGTCTTCTTCAAGCCCTCTTCGCCGCTGAACAGCATCTGTCCCAGCAGGCCGCGAATGTCCTCCTTGGTCACCCGGGGATCGAACTGATGCAGCCAATCAGACACCGTCATCCCTTTCTCAATGGAGCCGGTATGGTCCTGAGGAAAGTAGCCGATCTGTGGCTCGTGACCCCACTTGACCGTACCCCCGTCCAGGGTGAAGCCAGGCTCCGCCTGATCCATCTTGACCAGCAACGATTTCAGCAACGTGGTCTTCCCCAGGCCGTTCCGCCCCATCAGGCAAACCTTCTCCCCGCGCATCACCGCGGCGCCGAAATCACGGATAACCTCCTGCTCCCCGTACGACTTGCTCAGGTGCTCGAACTCCAGGATGTGCTTGCCCGAAGGCCGCAACAGGTCGAACCGGATGTAGGGCCGTTGGATATTGGACCGCGCCAGCTCAGTGGTTTGCAGGCGCTCGACTTCTTTCTTGCGCGACGTCACCTGGCTCGAACGGGTACCGGCCGAGAACCGCGCAATGAACTCGTTCAACTGCGCAATCTTCTTCTCTCGCTGGGCATTCTGCGACTCAAGACGAGAGCGGATCTGGGTCTTCGCCAGCACCATATCGTCGTAGCCGCCGCTGTAGGTAATGATGGTTTCGTAATCGATATCCGCGATGTGGGTACACACGCTGTTCAGAAAATGCCGGTCGTGCGAGATGGTGATCAGACTGCCTTCAAACTCCATCAGGAAGTTCTGCAGCCAATGCACCGAATCAAGATCCAGTGAGTTAGTAGGCTCGTCCAGCAGCAGGGCCTGGGGCTTGCCAAACAGGGCCTGGGCCAGCAACACGCGCACCTTCTGCCCACCCTGCAACTCGCTCATTTTCCGTTCGTGCATTTCATCCGGGATGTCCAGGCCCTGAAGCAGAATGGCGGCGTCGCTCTCGGCCGTATACCCATCCTCTTCGCCGACGATGCCTTCCAGTTCACCCAGCCGCATGCCATCCTCATCGGTAAGC
>Ga0302326_10015231_pt1 | contig 16192 bp, 14 predicted proteins | sample Palsa_T0_3_FD_202264 | JGI IMG/M metagenome (GOLD analysis project Ga0302326, IMG submission 202264) | Peat permafrost microbial communities from Stordalen Mire near Abisko, Sweden - Palsa_T0_3 | ecosystem: Environmental > Terrestrial > Soil > Palsa > Peat permafrost | place: Sweden: Abisko... | reverse complement strand
CCCAGGATCTCGTGAACCGCCGCCGCGCACGCCGCGCACGCCGTCGGCAGATCTTCCGACGACCCCACATCCTGCGTGTACTTCCAGCACCGGTCGCACTTCGTGCCATCCGCCCCCTCGATCCGGATCGCCAAGCCCCGTTGCGCATGCTTGCTCAACTCCACCTGCGACACGATGAAGAGGCCCGGCAAATCGGCGGCATATTCGGTCAGCAGCGGAAACAGCTCAGCGTCGGCCGCAAGCTGCACTTTCGCCTCCAGAGACGCCCCGATAAACTTCTCCTGCCGCGCCGTTGCCAGGCTCTTCATCACGCTCTCGCGCACGCCGATCAGAGTGTTCCAGTTTGCCGCCCGCGCCCGCTGCTCTGCATGTAATCCGTCCGTCAACTCTTCCGGTTCCGGGAAATACGCCACATGCACGCTGCCCGCCTGGCCCAGATGCGGCCAGATCTCTTCCATGGTGAAGCTCAGAATCGGGGCGAACAGCCGGACCAGAGCATGCGCTAACCGGTAAAGCGCGGTCTGCGCGCTGCGCCGGGCATGAGACTTCGTCGCCGTCGTATACAGCCGGTCTTTCAGGACATCGAAATAGATCGCGCTCAGATCCACCGTCGCGAAATCGTACACGGCCCGATAGACCTTATTGAACGCAAATTCGCTGTACCAGATGCGACACTTCGAGACCAGTTCCTCGGCGCGCACCAGTACCCACTGATCGATCTCCAGCATCCCGCCGCCAGGCACCGCGTCGGTCGCCGGATTGAAATCGTGGATATTTCCCAGCGCATAGCGGAAAGTGTTGCGAATTTTCCGGTAAGCCTCGGAAAGCCGCGTCAGAATCGTCGGCGAAATGCGCACATCTTCCACGAAATCCACCGACGCCGTCCACAGGCGGATCAGTTCCGCCCCGTAATCCCGAATGATTTCCTCCGGCGCCACGCCGTTGCCGATCGATTTCGATAACGGGCGTCCATCGGCATCGAGCGCCCAGCCGTTGGTCGCAGCTGCGCGATAAGGCGCGCCGCCCTTCAGCCCTACGCCGATCAGCAAGGAGCTTTGGAACCAGCCGCGATGCTGGTCGCCGCCCTCCAGATATATATCCGCCGGCCAAGTCAGCCCGTAATCGGCATTCAGCGTCGCCAGGTGGCTCGACCCGGAGTCGAACCACACATCCAGAATGTCGTTCTCTTTGGTGAAATTCGGCGAACCGCACTTCGCGCAGGCCGTTCCCACTGGCACAAGTTCCGCCGCTGTTTTCTCGAACCAGATATCCGCTGAATGCTCCGCGAACAGGCTCACCACGCCATCCAGAATCTTTTTATCGGTCAGCGGATGCCGGCATTTCTCGCAATAGAACACGACAATCGGCACGCCCCACACACGCTGCCGCGAGATGCACCAGTCAGGACGCGCCGCGACCATGTTCGAAATGCGGTCGTCGCCCCACGCCGGAATCCAGCGCACCCCCTTGATGGCGTCGAGCGCCTTCTGGCGCAGGCCGTTATTATCCATGCCGATGAACCACTGGTCCGTCGCACGGAAAATCGTCGCGTTATGGCAACGCCAGCAATGCGGATAGGAATGATCGATCGTTTCCATCGCCAGCAGCGCGCCATGCTCCTTCAGAATCTCGATGACGATCGGATTCGCTTCCCAAACCGTCTTCCCCAGCAACCGATCCGGGATTTCTCCCGCCACGCCGTCGGCCTGGAAGAACCGGCCCGCCGCATCTACAGGACAGTAAACCGGCAGGCCATATTGCATCCCCGAAACGTAATCCTCCTGGCCGTGTCCCGGTGCTGTGTGCACCGCGCCGACGCCCTGCTCCAGTGTGACGTGATCGCCCAGAATCCCCACCGAATCCCGCGCGATAAACGGATGCGCGAACACCGCGCCTTCCAGTTTGCGGCCGTTAAAGGTAGCTACCGTTACCGGATCGCTCCAGCCGCATTTCGCGGCCGTCGTGGCGACCAAATCCGTCGCCACAATGTAAACGTCCCCGCCCACGTCGACCGCCGAATATTCAAACTTCGGATGATATGCGATCGCCAGATTGGCCGGCAAGGTCCATGGCGTCGTGGTCCAGATCAGCCCGTAAACGCGCTTGCCCGCCAGTTCCGGCGCAATTGCGGCCGCATCCGATTTCAGCGCAAAACGAACCCACACCGACGGGCTCTTATGGTCCTCGTACTCAACCTCCGCCTCCGCCAGAGCCGTGCGGTCATGGATGCACCAGTTGACCGGCTTAAGGCCTTTATAGGCGTAGCCCTTATCGAGGAAATCCACGAAAGCCCCGGCGATGGTCGCCTGGTACTTCGGATTCATCGTCAGATAGGGGTTGTCCCAGGTACCCAGCACACCCAGACGCTTGAAGTCCTCGCGCTGCAGATTGACCCACTTCTCGGCGTACTTGCGGCACACGCGCCGGATCTGCGCGGTGGTCATCTGGGCCTTTTTCGCGCCCAGTTCCTGATCTACTTTGTGCTCGATCGGCAGCCCGTGGCAATCCCAGCCGGGCACGTATGGCGAGTCGAAACCCGCCATGTTCCGCGACTTGACGATGAAATCCTTCAGGATTTTGTTGAACGCGGTGCCCAGATGGATCCGGCCGTTCGCATAGGGCGGCCCATCGTGCAGAATATAGACAGGCTTGCCTTTCCGGGACTGGCGAATCTGCCCGTAAAGGTCCTCCGCGGCCCAGCGGGCGAGCATCTTCGGCTCAGCCTGCGGCAGGTTGGCCTTCATGGAGAAGTTGGTGCGAGGCAGATTAAGCGTCTGCTTCAGGTCCACATTGGAGGAACTCATGGGGGAACCCCCATTATATCGGGCAGGCGGGGCAGGCTAACCGAACACCATGCTAAACCCCATCTTGCCAAGCACATAAAACACCCAAAGCACCAGCACCGCCGCGAGCCCGAATCCAAACTTTGCCCGCGTCAGCTTCGAAAATCCCAGCGCCAGCAAACCGATCTCCGCAAAGCTCAGGATGTCGATGGACCCCATCAGGCTATAAAGCCCTTTCGAGGTCTCGTTTTTGTTCATAAACGCGCCCACATTCGTGGCCAGCAGGTTCCGCCAGTCCAGCGATGCCGGGTCGGGAGAAATCATCAGCACCATAACGCTCATTGCCACCACAATGAGCCAATACGGAAAATAAGCCAGCGTCACCATCGAGAACATCGCCCCGAATTTGGGCGCCCCGCTCGTCATCATGCCGAACGCCATGAGCCCGCCAGCGATAATCAGGAGGATAACTGTCGTGCCCAGTGCGGCGGAGGCCAGCCCGATGTAGATCTGCGCGGGCGAATTGGCGCGTGCCACGGCCGCCTGCATCTGTTCCGGGCTCAGATTGCGCGCAAATGTCTCCATCTGCTGCCGCGCGATGTTCTCCCGGCCCATATAGTGGGGAACCGCCCACGTCTGGAGCATAATCAGCAGAATGTCCAGGATCAGGGGCAGAACCCAGACCCAACTTCTCCCGGGGAGGCTCGCGAAAACCTTGCCGGGTTGATAGAAGACTTCCAGCAGCGCAGTCATTGGATTATGGGAGTGTATCACCTCAGCTATGATTTCTGCATGGCAAATCCCGTGGTCCACTTTGAAATCGGCTGCCGCGACCGAGCGCAGGCCTCCGCGTTTTATTCCAAACTTTTCGACTGGCAGATAACCGAGGCCGGTCCAGCCTCGATGATCGCCGCGGCCGAAGGCGGCATCGGCGGGCATATGAGTTCACTCGGGCATGATCCCTTTCATTACACGATCTTCTACGTACAGGTCGATGACGTCCAGGCCTGCCTCGATAACGCCGCCACGCTCGGCGCCAAGACCCTCGTTCCCCCTGTAACCATACCCACTGGCACCTTCGCCTGGCTCTCGGATCCGGATGGGAACACTGTCGGACTCTGGAAGCCGGCGGCTGTGGCAGCAAAGTGATAATGTCCCCTTAGAGCAAAGTAGAAATGTCCCCTTGACAACCCCAGGCTTGGGGGGATGCAGGAAGGACAACTACTGATGACCCAGGCCGACCGGGACCGGCTGGTGACTTTAAAAAAGGCTGAGAAGAAGCTGATTACGCAGCGCGAGGCGGCAGCAGGGCTGGGAATCGGCACGCGTCAGGTAAAGCGACTGCTGCACGCGTTGAAAGAAGCGCGGCGGCAAGGCGGTGATTCACGGGTTGCGGGGAGAGCCGTCGGTCCGGAGGATTGACGAGAGCATTGAGCGGCAGGCGGTGAAGATATTGTCCGCGCCGGTTTATGAAGGGTTCGGGCCGACCCTGGCGGCGGAGTACCTGGGGAAGAAGCTCGGCATCGAGGTCAGCAAAGAGACGGTGCGCAAATGGATGATCCGCGCTAAGCTGTGGCACGCGAACCGCGAGAAGGTTAAGCAGGTGCATGTCTGGCGGCTGCGGCGGAGCCCGTGCGGAGAACTGGTGCAGTGGGACACCTCAGAGCACGACTGGCTGGAGGGACGGGGCGAAAAGCCGTATCCTATTGCGATGATCGACGATGCCACCAGCCGGCTGTTCGCGCGTTTTGTGCGGCACGACTCCACTGAGGAGAACATGAAGCTGCTGTGGAGCTGTCTGGAAACATCTGGACGGCCGCTGGCCTTTTACACGGATAAGGCGAGCCTGTTTCAGAACACGGAGAAGCGGCGGCGGGATGAACCGGGAGTGGAGAAGGAGGCAGTGGAGATGCCGACGACGCAGCCGCGCGCTGCGGGAACTGGGGATCGTCTGGATCGCGGCGCACTCTCCCCAGGCGAAAGGACGCGTGGAGCGGAATTTCGGAACAGCACAGGATCGGCTGGTCAAAGGTATGCGTGTGGCGGGTGTAAAGACGATTGAAGAGGCTGACGCGTATCTGACCGACGATAATCTGGTGTGGTGGGAGCGGGAGTTGACGGTGGAGGCGGCCAGTTCTGACGACGCCCATCGTCCGCTGGATAAGAGCCACAATCTGGCAGCATCGCTGAGCCATGTGGAGACGCGCCAGGTGCGGCCCGATTACACTCTGCGCCGGGATGGCCGTTTGTACCAGATCGGGCGTCAGGCAGTCGTGAGCGGATTGCGCGGGGCTGACGTGCGGGTCGGGCAGCGGCTGGACGGCTCGCTGGCGGTACGCCGTGGCGAGCGGTATTTGCCGGTAGAAGAGTGCGTGGCGGCGGAGCACCCGAAAGCCCCTCGCCCGGCGAAAGCGTCGAAGGCGCCGCGCTCCGGTGGCCGCGGCAGCGGCTGGAACAAGGATTTCGATCTGAAGAAAGCGACCAAAATCCGGCAGGCAGCACAGGGGTCCGGGCAACGGGGGGAACTCGCCAGCATTGCCCGTCTCCGCTTCACCGGCACCCGCAGACTAACATGCACTCCCTGGAGCCTCAGACAAAAGGGGACATTTCCATTTTGCTCGGAAAGGGACATTTCTACTTTGCCTTGACACGCGCGAGGGCTCGGCTTGCAATGCAAAGCGGCGTAGCCTACAATGGCTGAGCCAAGCGATTCTCTCCCCGCCGAGCGATCATATCCGCAATAATCGCGACCCCGTGGCTCGCGGTAATCTGGCCTCACGAACCTCAAAGGAGTTGATCGAAATGAAAAATACACGTCTCCGCATCTTTGTCCTGGTTGGCCTGGTAGTAGCGGTCGCCGGCGCGCAGACCGCGGCCAAACGCCCCCTCACTCACCGCGATTACGACGGCTGGAAAAGCATTCAGAGCGAGGTGCTCTCGCGCGACGGGAAGTTCCTGGCGTATGCCTTATTTCCCGAAGAAGGAGACGGCGAAATGGTGGTGCGCGACCTGGTAACGGGAAAAGAGTTCCGCGAAAATGCCGGTTCCGTGCCGCCCGCTCCCGATACGCAAAATATCGAAGCGCCTACCGCCGACGCGGTGGCGGCGCGCGGACTGCGCATCCTCTTCACTCACGACAACCGGTTCGTGGTTTCGAACGCATTTCCCAAAAAAGCGGACACAGATCAGGCGAAAAAAGATCGGAAATCTGCCGCGGACATGCCGAAAACCAGTCTTCTGATTGTCAATCTGGAAAAAATGCACCAGGGCAGCCCCGAGTTTACGCGTATTCCGGAGGTTTCCACTTACGGTCTCGCGGAAAATGGCGGCGACTTTCTGGCATATCTGAAAACGCAGAAGAACGATACGGCAGCGGTTGCGCCGGTCGCGCCCGGCAATGACGAACAAGACCCGGATGCGGTGGAATCGCCCGACCAGGGCCGTGGGGGCCGCGGCGGAGGCGGTCGGGGCGGTGGCGGCGGTGGACGCCTCCGGTATGGCTCCACGCTGATGGTCCGGGATCTGAACTCGCCTGCCGGGGCAGAAAAATCCTTCGAAGATGTGGCCGAGTACGTCTTTGCAAAAGACGGTAAGAATCTGCTCTTCACAGTGGCTTCGCGCAAGGAAGAGACCAACGGGATTTTCTCGCTGCTGCCCGGGGTGGACGCCGCGCCCACCGCGTTGTTAGCGGGAAAAGGCAAGTATTCGAGAATTGCCTTCGATGAGTTGCAGCATCAGCTGGCGTTCCTCAGCAATCACGACGAACCGGATGCCAGGCCCGAGAAGTTCAAGGTCTATCTTTGGGATCGTAAGTCCGCTACGCCGGAAGTCGCGGTGTCGAGCGCTGTGCCGGGATTCCACGCCGGTTGGGGCGTCGCGGAAGGCGGCCAGCTCAGCTTCTCCCGCGACGGCGCCCGTCTTTACGTGAACTGTGCGCCGCTCGATCTGCTGGCCGCCGCCGAACGTGCCACGGCAGCCGCGGGCGCCGGCGCTGCAGCCCCAGCCGCACGAGGTGAAGAGAAACTCCTTGCCGACCTGTGGCACTGGAAAGACGATTACATTCAGCCCATGCAGAAGGTCCGGGCGGCCCAGGAGCGCTCGCGCACTTATCGCGCCGTCTTCAACATCGCGGATAAGAAGTTCATTCAGCTCACCGACCCCACCATGAACGTCGTCACGCCGAGCGACGATGGCCGCATGGCGTTTGGCAACGACGATCGCGAATACCGGCACATGGTGGATTACGACGGCACCTACAGCGACATCTATCTGGTGGACACTACGACTGGCGCGCGCAAGCTGGCGATGAAGCAGGCGCACGGCGGCGGGGGCGGTGGACGCGGCGGTGGCGGACGCGCCATGCAGTGGTCGCCCGACGGCTCAAAGATTCTGGTTTTCAAAGATAAAGACTGGTATTCCATCGAATCGCCCGACGGCAAGATGATGAACCTTACCGCTAAGCTGGGCGCGAATTTCCTGAATGAGGATCACGACACGCCCGATACTCCGCCCGCCTATGGCGCAGGCGGCTGGATGACGGACAGCAAGCGCGTTCTGGTTTACGACCATTTCGACGTGTGGGCCGTCGCGGCAGATGGTTCGGGCGGCCGGAAAATTACCGATGGGCGCGCTGCCGGGCTGCAGTATCGTGTGGCGCGGCTTGACCGGCCCGAAGATGGCGAAGACCGCGGCATAGATCCTTCGAAACCGGTAATTTTCCGGGTGGAGGATCAGCACACCCGCGACACGGGCGTGTATGCGCTGGCGGATTTCGAAAAGGGCAAACCTGAAAAGAAGACGATGGCGGCTAAGAATATTACGCTGCTGGGTAAAGCGAAGGAAGCCGATGTCATCATGCTCACGGCCACCACTTTCCACGATCAGCCCGATCTACAGACGACTGACTTTTCCTTTAAAGAACTGCGCAAAGTGACCGATGCCAACCCGCAGCAGGCCGGTCTTAGCTGGGGTTCGGGAGAGTTGACGAAATTCCGCAATGCCGACGGCGTGGAACTCCAGGCTGCCGTTTACAAGCCGGAGAATTTCGATCCGAAGAAGAAATATCCGCTGATGGTTTACATTTACGAGCGCCTTTCGCAAAACGTGAATGGCTTTGTGAGACCCGCGCCTGGCACCTCCATCAACGTCGCGTATTACGTGAGCAACGGCTACATCGTGATCGAGCCCGATATTGTCTATACGACCGGCCATCCCGGACAGAGCGCGCTGAAGTGCGTGCTGCCCGCGATTCAGTCGCTGGTGGAGAAAGGTTATGTGGATCGGGACCGCATCGGGATACAGGGTCATAGCTGGGGCGGTTACCAGATTGCCTACATGCTGACGCAGACCAATGTTTTCAAAGCGGCCGAGGCGGGGGCGCCGGTGGTGGACATGATCAGCGCTTACGATGGGATTCGCTGGGGCTCGGGCCTGCCGCGCCAGTTCCAATACGAAAAAACGCAAAGCCGGATCGGAGGCACGCCGTGGGAATATCCGCTGCGGTTTATCGAGAATTCCACGATATATATGGCGGACCGGGTTACTACGCCGCTGTTGATTTTACAGAACGACGGGGATGACGCGGTGCCGTGGTATCAGGGCCTCGAGATGTTTCTGGCCATGCGCCGGCTGGGCAAGGAAGTTTACCTGTTCGACTATAACGGGGAGCCTCATGGACTGCGGAAACGCGCGGCACAGAAGGATTATGCGGTGCGGATGCAGCAGTATTTCGATCATTTCCTGAAAGGCGCGCCGGCGCCCGAGTGGATGACGAAGGGGATTCCTTATATTGAGCGGGAGCAGGAAAAGGAGCGGTTTAATTCGGTTTATACGGATGCAAAACCGTAGGGTCGGGGCTTCGGCCCCGCCGCCGAGCTTCCGCTCGGCGCTGTGATAAGAGGAAGGCAGGCGTCTCAATGGAAACGAAACAACTGATTCAACTGGCGTCGGCGATTATCGGGACTGGCTTGCTTTTTCTCTACTCGCGGCAGATCGGCGAGGCGCTGCGGAACTTCCGGGGCGGAGGGCCGCGTCCTCCGTCCCATCCCTTGCCGGGAGACGACGGGTTTATCCTTCGTCGGAAGCGCCGCCGCGCCTCATAGCTGGCTCGCCGCAAAAGCCCATGGACAAAACTTTCCTGGCCCTCACTCTGCTGGCGGCCGCACAGGCCGGGGCTCAGACCAATCCTGGGGACGACCCTATCAAGTTTGGCGAGGTGACATTTACGGCGACGCTGCGCTCACGCATTTACGTGTGGGACTGGTTCCAGCCTGCCGGGACGTATCAGAATCAATACGCTTATTCGGGAGATCTGCTGCGTTTGAATTTTGCCGGAAAGCACGGGGCGCTCGATTACGATGCGGAGATTGCCGTGCCGTTTCTGCTGGATCTGCCGGCCAACGCGACGGCTCCCGCTCCCCAGGGGGCGCTGGGGTTAGGTTCCAATTACTTCACCGCGAACGGCAGCAATCAATACTCGGCGATGGCCTTCCCGAAGCAGCTTTATCTGCGGTATCACTTCGGCGATAAGGCCTCGGAAAGCGTGCAGGCGGGCCGGTTCGAATTTAACGACGGCACGGAGCTTACGCCTAAGGACGCTACGCTCGCGACGGTGAAGCGCGACCACGTAGCCCAGCGTCTTATTGGGACCTTTGCGTTTTCCGATGTGGGCCGGAGCTTTGACGGCGTGCATTATGCGTGGTCGCAGCCGACGACCGATTTCACCTTTATAGCGGCCACGCCCACACGTGGCGTCTATCAGACGGACGGCTGGGGCTGGAATCGCATCGGGTTCGGTTATGCGGCGTTTACGAAAGACTGGGGGCATGGGAATCACGCCGCCGACACGCGAATTTTCGCCATCGACTACGACGATTTCCGGCACATACTCAAAACCGATAACCGCGCGATGGCGGTTCGTAAGGGCGACACAGAGAACATCCACATTCAGACGTGGGGCGGTCACAGCGTCCATGTCTTCACGGCTAAGCCCGGCACGTTCGACGCGCTCGGCTGGTTGGCTGTGCAGACTGGTCGCTGGGGCACGGAGACGCAGCGATCTTACGCCCTGGATGTTGAAGGCGGATTTCAGCCCAAAATTTTGCCGGCGCTGAAGCCATGGGTACGGGCGGGATACACGATGGGATCGGGCGATAACAACGCCAACGATACCCAGCATGGCACCTTCTTCCAGATTCTGCCGACGCCGCGGCCCTACGCGCGCTTTCCGTTCTTCAATATGATGAATACGGAAGATGCGTTCGTCGCGCTGCTGCTGCGTCCGCATTCCAAAGTGACTATCTCGAGCGAGTTCCACGCACTACGGCTTACCAACGCGAACGATCTTTGGTATTCAGGTGGCGGAGCCTATCAGCCCTGGACCTTCGGATACACGGGACGTGCGGTTTCGGGGCGCCGCTCGCTCGGTAACCTTTATGACACGAGCGTGGAGTACCGGTTCAACCGGCACGCGACATTCACGGCGTACCTGGGTTATGCGCAGGGACATTCGGTGATGGAGTTGCTTTATCCTTCGGATAAGGATGGGCGCTTCGGCTATTTGGAGGCTCTGTTCCGGATGTAGCGGGTGCCCGCGGGTTAGACTGAAGCCTTGAAGCGAATCCTGCAAAAGACGCTGCTGGGGCTGTTGGGCGTGCTGGCGGTTGTATACGGTTTAGACTGGGTGTCGGTCACGTTCCGGATACCGGGCAATCGCGAGATTTATTCCGATATCCGGGTGGACCAGGTCTTTACCGATACGAACAAGTACAAGGAGTTGGAGTACAGTCTGGGCGCGCCGGTTATAGAACGATGCGTGTACGCGCTGTTTCCGCACGGGGGATTCCGGCCGTGCTGGTACGTGGCGCGCCACACGATGAACGTAACGAACACGGATTAGGGCATTTTGCGGGCTTTCTGCAGCCTGTCGTCGATGACGGGCGCTCCGCCGCTAAGTCTAAAATCGACCTGAACGGTCGTCGCAACTTCGATCGGCTCACCGTTCAGCGTTGTAGGCCGGAACCGCCATTGGTTGACAGCGGCCATCGCGGCGTCGATGAACTCCTGATTTAAGCCAGTGTTCTGGAGCGTCAGGGACTGGGGTACGCCCTCCTTCGAAATAATTGCCTGGAGCAATACGGTTGCTTCGATGCCCTGTGCCAGGAGGTCGGCCGGATAAATGGGCCTGACCTGCCGGGTCAACGCGGCGGCCTGGACCATACCGCCGACGCGAATGGGTTGGGTAGACGCGGCGGATACGGCGGCTTGCGGTTTCGGCGGTCCCTGCGGCGTCACCACGATTTGCTCCCGCATGCTGCCCACAGCGAGACGGGCATCGGCCTGAAGACTGCCTCCGTTGACAAGCGCCAGATTCGTGACATGGTACATTGCAAAGCCGGGGACCCTGGCTTCCACGGTGTAATGGCCCGCGGGAAGGTTGGAAAATACGTAGACTCCGACCGCGTTGGAGTTCGCCTGCACTTCGTAACTCACATCGGAGTTGGTTGCGGTGAGGATCGCGTTGGGCACAACGGCGCCGCTGGGATCGGTCACGGTGCCGGTGATACTTGCGGTCCCGGTAGCAGCCTGCTGGGCGCGGAGAGTGAACGTAGTGAGTGGGGCGAGGATGGCCGCAGTCAAAGCGATGGCGGCGCACCAGGCGGCGCGGGCCGGAAAAGAGCGATTCGTTTTGGGATCGAGAATGGATTTCACGCGAGACTCCAGATGAGAGGTTGTGGCCATCGGGATGGCGAGTTGAATGTCGAACTTACGGGCGAGGTCGAGCAGATGCCCGGCATAGCCCGAAGGTTGAAGCCCGGTGCGCAGGGCCGCGTCATCGCAGGCGCGTTCGCTTTCAGCTCTGAGGCGCGCGACCGCGAGCCAACAGAGCGGGTGGAACCAATAAAGGGCAGCGGCGAAGTGAGCCACGAGCAGAATCGCGGGATCGCGGCGGCGGATGTGGGCGGCCTCGTGGGCGAGTACGGCGCGGCGGCGGGTGAATGTCCAGGTTTCCGAAGATTCGGGGAGCAGGATTACGGGGTGAAACAGACCGGCGACCAGCGGACCCCTTATGCGTGAGCTTTGTAAAACGGGGCGGTTACCGCTCGCGGTGCGGAGGATGGAGCGGATCTGAATTGCGTTGCCCAGCAGGCGCAACGTGAGGACTATGGTGCCCGTGGCCCACAGGGCCAGGAGGATGGTGGTGGGGTCGGTGTGCGTTGGAACTGGGGAGGCTGGCGTGGCCACGATTGTTGCGGTGGTCAGGAGAATAGGCAGGGGCGACGCGATGGTGCGATGCGGGAGCCGCCAGCGCAGCGGGGCCAGCAGTAGAACGGCGGCGATGGCGCAGGTCCAGACGAGGTGGCGGGTCGAAGCAGAGGCGCGATGGAGCAGGACTGCCACGCACCAGGCGAGGGCGAAGATTACGGTGATACCAACGAAAATGGGTGTCATATTCATCTGCCCTGACTGCGCGCGCGCTCGATCATGGCGGCGATGCGGTCGAGTTCTTCGGCGCTGGGTTTGCCGTCGAGCAGGGCGGCCATCACCTGCTCCGGCGAGCCGTTGAAAAAGGTGTTGAGGATGTGACGCAGGGCGGAGCGTTTGGCGCGCTCCGGGGCGACCTTGGGCAGGTAGAAGTAAGACGCGCCCTGTTGTTCATGACGGATGTGGCCTTTGTCTTCCATGATGCGGAGCGTGGCGCGGACGGCGGAGTAGCTGGGGGCGTCCGCCATCGCGGACTGGATTTCGGAAGCGGAGGCACGGCCACGAGCGATGAGGATGTCCATGATCTGGCGTTCGCGGCGCGTGAGAGTGTGCTGCTTGTTTAGCACCATGCTGGAAAATTAGCATAGCGGCGGACGGGTGTCAAGCGGGGAATTCGCGAATGTCGCACAATGGAGAAATGGTCACCCTGGACAGTCTGCGCGCGGAAAGGCGCGAGGAGATTCTCCGGCTTGCCTGACGGCGTGGCGCGCATAGCCTGAGAGTATTTGGCTCCGTGGCGCGCGGCGAAGCTAATGAGAAGAGCGACCTCGATTTACTGGTGGCTTGGGAACCTGGCAGGAGCCTGATGGATCACGCCGGGCTGGTTGAGGATCTTCAGGAATTGCTCGGGGTGAAGGTCCACGTGGGGACCGAGAAGTCGCTCCACTGGTATGTGCGCGACCGGATACTTTAGTGAGGCGACACCGCTTTGAAGGATGATCGACTCTATCTGCACCACGAGTTGCAGGACGCGGTGATCCGGAACGTAGAAGTGATTGGAGAGGCAGCCAAACGGGTTTCGGCAGAAACGCGGGGCCGCTTGACATCGCTCGATTGGAAGGCGATTTGCGGCATGCGAGATGTTCTGATCCACGATTACATCGGAGTGGATATCGACGAAGTCTGGAACGTAGCGTATTCCCGAATACCCGAACTCCAAGCGGCACTGGAGCAGTTCCTTGGCGACGATATTCCGGGTTCCACGCCCGTTCGGTGACGGCGGATGGATCTTATCATGCCCACCTGAAACGCTCAGCTTGCCATCATCGTTTCCGCCGGTTTGCTGCTCTTCATCGCGGGGCAATGGCCGAAGCTTACGATTCCCGCGTGTCTGGTCATGCTGGTGGTAGTCGGCGTTGCGCTACGCAAAATGAGGTCCGACAGCAGATCGGACGCCATGCGCCGGAACCCGTGGCGGCGCGCGGCCGGAATTGCTATCGCACTCGCTCTGCTGCTTTGGGCGCTGCTATCGCTGCGTCGCGGCTGAGCTGGCGCAGGCTTTCGGCAGGCACTTCCACCCACAAATCGTCGGGACGGCTGCTCCAGACTTCACGCGGCACGTCAACAATCAGATCGTTCCCGAAATCGACCCTGACCGATTGCGGCCGCTCCGTGGTTCGCAGAGGAGTGGTGGCGCGGATGCGGTTATCGCCGGGCTTAGCGGCGATGCGAAGTTCTTCAGGGCGCGCGCACAGCGCAATACGGTCACCCTTAAAACAGCCGCGCAGATGCGGGCCCTTCAGGTCCTGCCCCAGCATGCGGATGCGGCTGGTCTGACGCCCCGGATCGAGCGTCGAAACCTCCGCCTCGTAGAGGTTGAAATCGCCCAGCAAACGCGCCACGGCCGCCGTGCCGGGGTTGCGCAGCAGTTCCACCGGAGAACCGCGATGGACGATCTTCCCCGAGTCGTAGATCAGAACCGAATCCGCCAGCGCGAGGCATTCTTCCAGATCGTGCGTCACCACAATCATGGGCGTTGGGAACGTATTCCGGATATCGCGAATGACATCGTGGAGGTCGGCGCGCAGAGCCGTGTCGAGACCGCGGCCCGGCTCATCGAAGAGCAGCACGCGGGGCTGCGCGATCAAAGCGCGCGCAATGGAGCCGCGCTGCTTCTGTCCGCCGGAAAGCTCGCGCGGATAACGGCCGGCAAGTTCCGTCAGCTTGAAGCGGTCGAGCAATTCGGCGATGCGGCGATGCCGTTCGAGGCGCGGCAGCTGGTGCGCCGCGAAGGCCAGGTTCTGCCGCAGCGTCATGTGCGGAAAGAGCGCGTAGTTCTGAAACACGTAGCCGCAGGAGCGGTCCTGAGGGCGCAGGCTCACACGCGCTTCGGCGTCGAAAAGAATGCGGCCCTCGAGCAGTATGCGCCCTACATCGGGCGCGACGAACCCCGCAATCGCGTCAAGCGTGAGGGTCTTGCCGGACCCGCTTGCGCCGTAAAGCACGGTGACACCGGAGGCCGCATCGAAGGAGACATCCAGCGTGAACCCCGCGGAATCGGCGCCGGGCGCGAAGCGCTTGACGATATTGGCCTGGATCATGTCAGCGTGGATCACGCGCGGCGCCGTTCCAGACGATTAGCCAGGAAGACGATGGCCGCGGTGACCACGGAGATCACGAGGACCAGCGTGTTCGCGAGCCCGGTGTTGCCGGATTCCACTGCGTCGAAAATGGCGATGGATGCCGTCTGCGTGCGGCCGGGGATGTCTCCGGCAATCATCAGCGTGGCGCCGAAATCTCCCATGGATCGCGCAAATGCGAGCGCCGCGGCCGCCGCTATGGGACGCCGCGCGAGCGGCAGACTGACGCGCCAGAAGATGCGCCACTCCGATGCCCCGAGGCTGCGTCCAGCGCGCTCGCAGGCGCGGTCGACAGATTCGAGCGCGGCGCGCGACGATTTGATCAGCAACGGGATGGCGTGCAGCGTAGACGCGATCACAGCCGCGCGCCAGGTGAAGACCAGCGGAGTTCCGGTGGCAGCTTCCCAGGCGCGGCCGATCCAGCTGGAGCGCCCGATTGCGACCAGCAGATAATAGCCCAGCACCGTGGGAGGCAGCGCAAGGGGGAGCGTCGCCATGGCGTCGAGAATGTCCTTACCGGCGAAGTTGCGGTTGACCAGCAGCCACGCGAGCCACACGCCCAGCAGCAGTGACAGCAGCGTCGCGCCGCTGGCTACTTCGAGACTCAGCCAAAGTGGAAACCAGTCCATCATGGAGAAGTTTTATCCGACCTGAACGAGCCCGTAACGCCGCTGCCAGTGCCCTTTAATATACTCGACGGCCCGCGCGAAAGCCTCGGGCGAGGGCGGGTTTTCGACGAAGGCTCTGGCTTCGTGCTTCGCGTGGGAAAGGATGTCGGGATCGCGCAGGATATTGGCAATCTGAAGCGACGGCAGGCCGGACTGCTTGGTGCCGAAGAATTCGCCGGGTCCGCGCAGCTTCAGGTCGGTCTCCGCGATAACGAAGCCGTCCTGCGATTCGACCAGCGCGCGGATACGTTCCTTGCCGGTATCGTTGAGCTTTTCCGTCACGAGCATGCAGTAGCTCTGGTGTGCGCCGCGACCCACGCGCCCGCGCAGCTGGTGCAGTTGAGAAAGACCGAAGCGCTCCGCCTGTTCAATGATCATGACGGTTGCGTTGGGCACGTCCACACCGACTTCGATGACCGTGGTGGAGACCAGGATTTTAGTGCGGCCGGACTTGAAGGCTTCCATCGCCGCTTCCTTTTCCGCCGATCCGAGACGCCCGTGCAGCAAGCCGACGGGAACGTCCGGGAAGACTTCCTGGGAGAGGTGTTCGTACATCTGCTGCGCTGCTTTCATGGCCTGCGTTTCGGACTCCTCGATCACCGGATAGACCACGTAGGCTTGATGGCCGGAATCGATTTCGCGGCGCAGGGCGCTGTAAGCAAACTCCACCTGATCGGCAGTGTAATGCTTCGTCGCGATCTTCATGCGGCCGGGCGGAAGCTCGTCGATGACGGAGATATCGAGGTCGCCATAAACCGTCATGGCAAGAGTGCGCGGGATGGGCGTGGCGGTCATCACCAGCACGTCCGGCGTAATGCCCTTCTGTACCAGCTGGAAGCGCTGCATGACGCCGAAGCGGTGCTGTTCATCGATGATGACGAGGCCGAGGTTTTCGAAT
>Ga0302326_10015230_pt1 | contig 16194 bp, 13 predicted proteins | sample Palsa_T0_3_FD_202264 | JGI IMG/M metagenome (GOLD analysis project Ga0302326, IMG submission 202264) | Peat permafrost microbial communities from Stordalen Mire near Abisko, Sweden - Palsa_T0_3 | ecosystem: Environmental > Terrestrial > Soil > Palsa > Peat permafrost | place: Sweden: Abisko... | reverse complement strand
AAAGAGGCTGATCGCCACCAGCCAGCCATTGTGCGTGCTCGGCACGGGAGTAATCAGTGCCTCGTCGATTCTGAGCGGGGCCGTCTGCGCCGCCGCGAGATTGCTGAATGGATTCGAAAAAAAAGCTAGCACTTTGTTGGCCGGCACACAGCTGGCGCGTGTGATCTCGATCGGCTGGGCGGCCTTATCGTCGGAGCGCGCGACTTTGGTGGCGGCGCGAAAATCTCCGTAGGAATAAATAACAACCAGGGATGTGGGCCGGCCGCCGATCTTGCTGCCAGAGTCTCCGGCCGCCGCCAAAAGCGCATGGGCAGTCTTCTCGTCATACCTCAAGGTGACCTTCCGCCCGGCGTCGACGTCATTGTTTACGATGGCGTCAACCATAGCCTGAACCGCGTCTCGCGAATCGACGCGCAGCTTCTCCGTCCGGCGAAAGAGCATACCGGTGCAGACGAGCGAAACGATGATGCCTGCGCTGCCGACAGACAGCAGGAATTTGCGCCCCTTGCGATCCACCAGCAGCACGCCGCCAATGGTCGTGAGAAAATTTACGATCGTGAAAAGAACGTAGCCCCAGTGGGCCTGCACATCGGAAAGACCGCTCTGCAGAAGAATGTTGGTGTTGTAACCGATGATCGAGTTGACGCCGGTCGCCTGGTTGCAAGCCAGAATAATGCAGGCCAGCAGAAATGGAATCACATACTTGCGGCGTAGAAGCGACTCCCTGAGCTTCGCTCCGACGACCTTCGCTCCGGAGACTTGGGATCCAGTTGTGGATCCGGCTGTCTCGGCGGCGGCGGTTTGCTGCATTTCCGCCAGTTCAACATCGGCTTGCTCCTTCGTACGAGAGCGCAGCAGCGCGGCATAGGCGGCGTCCCCTCTCCCGCGCCGAAACAGCCAGCGCGGGGACTCCGACACCATCACGCTGCCAATGACAAACAAAATTCCCGGTGGTAATGAAACCCAGAAAATGCTGCGCCAGGCCGTATCTTTGAAGGCAAAGAGTTTTGCCGAGTCGCCTAGCCGCGAAACTTCTTCCACGCGAAAACTGAAGTACATCCCCACCAAGGCCGCGGTCACGATCCCCAAGGTCAGCAGCCACTGGAAAATACCCGTTCCCCTCCCACGGTTCGTCGCCGCTAAACACTCCGCCAGATAGAGCGGCACAACCACTCCAATCAGGCCAGCGCTGACGCCCTGTAAAAGGCGCCCCATAACCAGGGATTCGTAGCCACGCGAAAGTGCGATGACGGGAATGCTGCAGACGAACAGCAATCCGCTCAGCACCATGAGAGGCTTGCGTCCAATCCAGTCCGCGAGCGCACCGGCAAAGAGGGTTGAGATCACGCTGCCGAGGAGCACGGCCGCAACGACAATGGAAAGCTGGCCGGCATTCAGCCCGGAGGTGGCTTCCAGATAAGGCAAAGCCCCGGCAATGATGCCGACGTCCACGCCGTACAGCAGCCCGCCCAACCCCGCAACCAGAAGGAGGAAGCGGTTGTAACCGGCTTTTTCGTTCATGCCCGTGCTGGTTCGAGACGCTTCAAAGTGGGCAATGCCCTGATGGATTTTACAGCCTTCTTCTGCGCGACGCGTAGCTCAAAGAGACTTTGCAGGTTGACCCAGAATTCAGCCGTCGTACCGAAAAAGTGGGCGAGGCGCAAAGCGGTATCGCTGGTGATGGCTTGCCGCCCATTCAGGATCTCAGTCCCACGGTTGGTCGGAACATCGAACTGCCGGGCCAAGTCCGCGGCGCCGATACCCAGTTTCTTCAGTTCGGCCAGATGTTCGCCGGGGTGAATTGCGGTGAGTCCCATTGTGCTTCTCCTAGTGGTAGTCGACAATTTCCACCTTCAACGGTCCGGTCGATTCGTCAGGCGACAAAGCAAATCCACTACTGATCATTGATGCGGACGCTGAACCGGCCCTTTCGGTCTCCGCTCAGCGCCTCCAATCGATTGCCGGATAATACACCAAGGTCTTTCGGCTCGGTAGCCGCCTCGAACCGGTCCAGCTCCGGGCGGGCGCTCGATTCCGCAGAAAGCTTTCACTCGCTTACCGGCGGCGCACTCTCTGGTTCGCTTGTCCCGCGAGCTGAGGGCCCGATTCAGCATAGCGAGTGTTATGCATCACATCAAGCGTAATGCCGGCGAGGTGTCTTGGAAGATGAAGCGGCTGAGGCAAGTAACTCCTATACTTCTGCTTCCGCCGAAGCTGCCAGGGGTTCAATCTCGATGACGTGCAGGCCGCATTCTGTTTTGCTCAAGCCCGACCAGCGTCCTGCTCGGGGATCTTCGCCCGGCTGTATGGCGCGCGTGCAATGCGTGCAACCAATGCTCGGATAATTCCGATCATGAAGCGGGTTGTAAGGCACGCCATGTTCGATGAGATAGCGCCAAACTTGCTTCGAACTCCAGTCGACGATCGGATTCACCTTGACCAGCCCAAATTTCGCGTCCCGCTCGATTTTGCCGGCGTCCTTACGAAATGCAGTCTGGTCGCGGCGAATGCTTGTGATCCAAGCCCCTAGTTCGGCCAGTTTGCGCTGGAGCGGCTCGACTTTGCGAAGATTGCAGCATTGATCGGGATCGCGCGCCCAAAGCGCGGCGCCGTAAGCCCGCTCCTGCTCGGCGGGCGAGAACGGCGAGACAACTCTCTCAATTTTGATTTCGTATTTGCTCTCGATCGTGTCGATCAGGCTGTAGGTCTCGGGAAAAAGGAATTCCGTGTCCAGCGTGAACACCCGAAAATCCTTGCGCAACCGGGAAGCCATATCGATGAGAACCATGCCCCCGGTCCCAAAGGCCGACGAAATGGCGACTCTGTTGCCGAAGGTCTCAAACGCCCAGGCCAGCACCTGCTGCGGACTCCAACTCTCTGCTGCCAACTGCACTTGTGCGATCTTGCCTTTGTCTTGCGCGTCGTGGTCTGGCACTATGGGCTCCTCATCTGCTCGCCGGCCTGGAGCTTGCGAGAATAATGTCTTGAAAAATTGCTGCGGGAAGCAAACCGTCATTCTCCTGCCGCAGTCCCGGCATCACAAATTCATCCACCATGGCGGCGGGGTCGGCCAAACCTACCGCCTCGCCGACGACCAACAGCGTGGGTGCGGGGAGTTGCGGCGCGCGATGCAGATCCTGAACGATTGTGCGATGAGTTCGCTGCTGCTTGCTAGTGGCACGCGAGATGACAGCGCACGAGGTCTCGCCGGCAAGCCCAGCGGATGTGAGCCGCCTTGCGATATCCGAATAGCTTTGTCCCGGCATATAAATCACCAGGGTCGCGCCGCTCGTAACCAACTTGCTCCAGTTCGTGGCATCCCCATCGGAAGCGTTTTTCTCGCAGACTCGGCATGCAGAGGCTTGGTCTTCCGAGGCACGATGCCCGGTAATGAACACCACCGCGGACGAGGCCCGACGATGAGTCAGCGGAATTCTGGCTGCAGCGGCCGCACCGAGTGCCGACGTCACTCCAGGAACAATCTCGAAGGCAATGTTGTTTGCTCGCAGCGCCTCCATCTCTTCCCCCGCGCGTCCAAAAATGAGCGGATCGCCGCCCTTCAGCCGGACCACCCGCAGTCCCGACGAGGCCAATGCGACCATCAGGCAATGGATCTCAGCTTGCAGGATTTTCTTTTTTCCGCAGCGCTTGCCCACGTTATAGATCTGGGCGGACGGCGGAATCAGCTTCAGGATCTCGGGTGCAACCAGGTCATCGTGCAGCACCGCTTCAGCAGCGCGCAGCAGGCGGAACGCCTTCAATGTCAGCAATTCCGGATCGCCCGGCCCTGCGCCTACGAGATAAACTTTCCCCTGCATGCGTCCTCGATTCTTTTCTGATTTGCGCCCGCCTCTCCCCGCCTCGCTGTCAGACGCGGCAAGCCGCGTCTCGGGAGATTTGCGCCTATCTTGTTGCTGTCATCGTGTTCTGCTAATTCCGGGATTTTGGCCAGGGCCGCTTCGAACGCTTCCCTGCTCGCGAGCGAATGCAGCAAATCCGACTTAGTCGCTCGGTCGAGATCGCTGCCCAGAATGAGCCGCCGGGTCTCGCCCAGTTGCCGCACCCAATCCGCGTATCCCTCGCCGAACTGCCGTTCCAGCTGCTGCCGAAGTTTCTGCGCCAGCGATGGACTCTGCCCTGCAGTCGAAATAGCAATCTGCAGGTCGCCACGCCGCACTACTGCGGGATAATAGAAATCGCAATACTCCGGAACATCCACTACGTTGCACAGCACGCCGCGGCGATGCGCCTCGTCATAGATGAAATTGTTCAGGCTTGGTGACGCTGTCGCCACGACGGCAAGAAATTTGTTGTCTAGATCGCTCGGCGCGAACCTGCGCAACTCCAGGTCGATCTTTCCTGCCTCGGCCCATCCGTGCGCTTGGCTGCCAGCTTCAAGTGCAATCACGTGGATGCGTGCGCCCGTGTCGATGAGGCCGCCGATCTTGGGCTCGCCGACTTTTCCCGCTCCCACCACCAGGCACTGCCTCCCTGCGAGCTTCATAAACATTGGAAAGAGACTAGTCACCTTCGCCTCCCGCTGCTTGCGCCAACGCTCCATGAGCAGTTGCGGCCGGCACATCTCGCGCGACCGCCGCGAAGGCCTCACCCGCCAGGAATTCGCGCAACTCCGAGTCGGTGTGCCGGGCAAAAAACTGACGCAGGTTCTCCCCGACCGGCCGTTCCCCGAGATATTGCCGAAGCAATCTCTCGATCGCATCTGGAACCTCGGTCGCAAGGCAGCGATAGCCGACCAGCCTTGCCGTCGCCTGATGCAAGCCGAGCGCGCCTCCCAGGCAGAAGTAATAAGCGTCGACCAGATTTCCGTCGACCTTCATTTTTTTTCCATCAATGCCAATGTCGGCAATCCAGTGCTGTCCGCAGCTGTTGGGGCATCCGGTGACGTGCAGCTTCAGGTGTTGATCGAAACCCGGCAAGCGCTCTTCCAGTTCTTCCACCAGCCAGCGAGCAAAACTCTTCGTCTCCGTAATCGCGAGCTTGCAGAATTCCGTTCCGCTGCAGGCAATCGTGCCGCGATAGAACGACGAGCCGCCCACGCGCAGTCCAATCGCGTCCAATTCCCTGGCCAAAGTCTCAGAGTTGTGCTGGGGAACGTTCACAACGACCAGGTTCTGCATGTTCGTCGTGCGCAGTTTTCCAGCCGCGAAGCGATCGGCCAGATCGGCGGCCGCCTGCATCTGCTCCGCTGTAATTCGGCCGCGGAGCACCGCCGCTCCCACATAGCAGTAGCCCGCTTGCTTCTGCGGATGAATCCCGACGTGGTCGCGATAGACATCGGCCGGCGCTGCTTCCTCAACCGCAGGATCAAAGTCGAAGCCGATTCGCCTTTGCAGTTCGTCGAGAAAACTTTCCGCCGTCCATCCCTGCCGCAGGAAGAGAAACTTCAGCCGCGCCCGCTCGCGATGTTCGCGCAACACGTCTGAGTCGCGGAACAATTCGGCAATCCCCCGGATCGCGGGCAGAACCTGATGCCAGCGCACGAACGTGTTCAATCGCGCGCCCAGATAGGGTTCGGTGGAGAGCCCGCCCCCAACTCGCAGCGAGAAGCCCACCTCGGGCACGCCGCCCTGCACACGGGTCGTCGCGGTCAACCCGATATCATTAATCTCGGGATACGGGCACCACACCCGGCAGCCAGCAATCGAGATTTTGAACTTGCGCGGCAGGTTGTAGAAATCGCCATTCGCCGCCAGCATGCGCGAAGCTTCGATTGCCAACGGGGAGGCGTCGCAAATCTCGTCCGCATCGACTCCCGCGACCGGGCAGCCGGTGACATTGCGGGTGACATCCCCGCAGGCGCTCATGGTGTTCAACCCCACTCGCGCCAGAGCTTCCAGAAGATCCGGAAGCGCCTCGATCGTTACCCAGTGGAGCTGAATGTTTTGCCGTACGGTGATGTCGGCAATCCCGTGCGCATACCGGTGGGTAAGTTCGGCAATCGTGCGGAGCTGTTCCGACGTCAGCAGGCCGTTGGGGATTCGTATTCTCACCATGAAGCATTGCAGGGCGCGGCCTTCCCCGCCTTGGCCGCCGGTAACGCCCGCGCCATCCCCTTGTGTGTAGACGCCCCACCAGCGAAAGTACGTTCCAAGCCACTCCGGCGGAATGGAGGCGAAGCCTTCGCGTGCAAAACGCCGGATTTCCTCCAGCCCTTCCCATGGGTTCTTGGAGCGCTTGAGGCGCTCGACTCTTTGTGCCTTGGTTTCTTGTGCAGTGTTTCCCATAGTCTGTTTCGCCCCAGACTGTTGATTCCGGCAAATAAAAACCCACCGCCAGACGGTCTGGCGGTGGGTTATAAATGCCGGTATTGAACCGAATTCTAGATCGGCAGCCTCCACGCACCAGTGCCTATGAATGCGCGACAACACGAGCAGATGCACAATGCATGTTGATGCTGCCTTGCCATGTCTAGCATTATGGGTTAGATAACTGCGGCGGTCAATAACCTTCGGTAATCTCTTCGATCAATATTTTTGATCCGCGGAATCGAAAATTCGCAGCATCGAAATCACCGCTGCGATCATCTCCCGTACCCGTCGGGATGGGCATGATGCCACACCCAGGCGCTTTCAACGATGGACTGTAGGTCCGCAAATCTCGGCTGCCAGCCTAGTTCCCGCCGAATTTTTTCCGAGCTGGCAATCAACACCGCTGGATCTCCCGGCCTCCGCGGCGACTCGATCACCGGAATTGGATGTCCGGTAACCTTCCGCGCCACTTCGACCACTTCGCGGACACTGAATCCCTGCCCGTTGCCCAGGTTATAAACGAGCGGAGCGGAGTCCACGGGCGCGGTTTCGGGAACATGTTTTTCGCGCGCCTGCTTCTCCGGAGCATGCTTGGGTAAGACATTCAGCGCCAGCAGGTGGGCGCGCGCGAGATCGCTGACATGAATGTAATCGCGGACGCAGGTGCCATCCGCCGTGGGATAGTCGGTGCCGAAAACGTTCACATGTTCGGCGCGACCCAGTGCGACCTGAAGAATCCGCGGAATCAGATGCGTCTCCGGCCGATGCGCCTCGCCTTTCTCGGGACGGCTGGCGCCGGCAGCGTTGAAATAGCGCAGACTGGCATAGCGCAGGCCGTGAATCTGGTGAAACCAGGCGAGCATTCGCTCCATCAACAGTTTCGATTCGCCATAGGCGTTGGTCGGCTGGAGTAAATCCTCCTCCTCAATGGGAGTGCGCTTCGGATTGCCATAGAGCGCGGCAGTCGAGGAGAAAACCAAGTGCTTGACTCCCGCCCCGAGCATCGCTTCGACGAGAGTCAGCGCATTCGCCGTATTGTTGCGGAAGAATTGTTCGGGAGCCTTCATCGATTCGCCCGCTTCGATCAAGGCCGCAAAATGCATGACAGCATCAATCGCGCGGGACTGGAAGATTCCGTCGAGGGCGCCGCGATCCGCCAGATCGCCGACCACCAGTTCGGCGTCTTTCGGCACTGCGTCGCGATGGCCCCGGCGGAGATTATCGAAGACGACAACGTCGTGTCCTGACTGTAATAGCTCATCGGCCACTACGCTGCCGATGTAGCCCGCCCCTCCCGTAACCAGAACTCTCATTCGATCCGCGCTCTTTCGTTATCTGCGCCACTGAAATCTCAACGCCGATGATGAACCGTCATTCCCCACCGTACCGCCGTATTTGGCGGCGCTTCGCTCTTCGCCCTGGCCCATCACCCCACGAGCCAGCGCTCCCGAACGCCAACTCAATGCGCCGGAGCCGGAACTGGTGCCGCTGCCGGGGCGGCGGGCTTCGCGCCAAAATCCACCTTCGGCGCCTCGCGCGATGCTTCCGTCGCCTGGAAGTAAGCCGGGTTCTGCTTGAATCCCGCAAATCCCGCATAGAAGCTGTTCGGGAACTGCAACACATAAGTGTTGTAATCCTGCAGCGTGTCGTTGTAGCGCTTGCGTTCGACGGCGATCCGGTTTTCCGTTCCCGCCAGTTCGTCTTGCAAGCGCAGGAAATTCTCATTCGACTTCAGCTGCGGATAATTCTCCACGACCAGGAGCAGTCGTCCGATGGCCCCATCCAATTGCCCATTCGCGGCAATCTTGTCGGACGGCGTCTGCGCCGAAAGCAGCGCCGACCGCGCCTTCGCGATGTCCCCAAACACGGTCACTTCCTGTTGGGCGTAACCCTTCACCGTCTCGACCAGGTTGGGAATCAAATCGGCGCGCCTCTGCAGCACGATGTCCACCTGTGACCACGCCGCCTTCACCGCCTGGTCCTTCGCAACCAGATTATTTTTCACCCCCACATACTGCCCAAACAGCGCCAGCACGATCACCACCAGTACCGCCAGGACAATCAAGCCCTTGCTCATATCACTCTCCTGAATAAATTTTCTTGCCCATGGAGCGCCGGGCGCCCTCGTCCGGCCACCCAACGGTGTGCATGACGGGCGAGACGCCCGTCGCTCCACTGAACTGACTACCCCTCTGAACTACGCCGCCGGATCCAGCATCTTGTCGACCGCCCCCGTCACCTGCTGCACCAGCTTCAAATACCGCGCAAAGGTCTCATCCACGTTGACCGACTTCCGATCTTTCTTTCGCTCCCGAATATCCAGTAACTCGCCAAATACACTCGCGTCAATGCCCAGCTTGCTTGCGAGAGCAGCTGCGGTTTCCCGTTTCGAGCCCCCTCCCAAATCGCCGAGCGCAATCAGCGCGTGCCGGAACAACGTGCCAAACGCCGGCAACGACCGCAGCAGCAACTCCCACTTCGCTTCCGCTTTGCCGGACGAAACGAGCAAGTGCTGGCGCAGCAGAATCGTCTTCTCGCGCAACTCATACTCTAACTGCACGCGATGCCAGCGCATCGGGACCTCCAGCGTCTTCAATACGTCCTCTCCCCACAGCACCCGATAGTGCCGGCGCATGTCGAGAAATTCGATGGAGAAAATGTCTGCCGATCGCCGTATGTCTTCGGCGCTCAGCAGCAGCGGTGGTCGATGCTTCTGCTTCGTCCACCATTCGTTCGCCGGAGCGAGCGCCTCAATCGAAGCGAAGGAAGTTTCGCCGAGCACACACAGCAGGTTCACGTCCGAATGATCGGCAACATAATCTCCCGCCGCAGTCGACCCATAAAGAATCGCGGCCACCAGATTCGTCCCGGCTACCGCTCGCATCCGCTCGACAAACTCGTCAATCAATTTTTCCGGACCCATTTCCGCGCCTCACTCTCCCGCCACCGGAGCGACGGGCGTCTCGCCCGTCAAGGTTGGACGGGGCCGGGCGGGGACGCCGACTCTCGACAGCTAGCCTCCACTACCAACTGCCGCCCGCGCCGCCGCCGCCCGTGCTCCCGCCGCCGAATCCACCAAAACCACCGCCGCCACCACCACCAAACCCACCGCCACCAAATCCGCCGCCACCAAATCCGCCTCGGCCGCCGCCCATGCTATTCAGCAGCATTCCCCCTAGCAGCCCGGTCCAAAATCCTGATCCGCCGCCTGGTCCACCACCGCCGCCCCGAAATATGGCTCTCACCAGAGGAATCACAACAAAAAAAAGGATTAGAAGCAGAACCACCACGGCTCCGACACCCGGTCCCTGTTGCCGGCGAGGCATCGCCACACTCGGCTGGTTATCCAGCGTCACGCCAGCATCCTGCGCAATCACCGAAGCCACGCGGGTAGTCAGTAATGTGACCGCGGCCGAATAATTACCGCTTTGGAGCAAGGGCACCGCTTCCCGCCCGAACCCACCCACCAAGCCGTCCGGAAGAATCGGCTCCAGTCCGTACCCGGTCTGGATAAAACGCTTGTGATCTTGTATCGCAAGCAGGATCAGCACCCCGCGATCCGTCTTCTTCTCCCCGATCCCCCACTTCTTGTACAAGGCCAACGCATAGCTCTCAACGTCCTGCCCGTCCAGCGACTTCACCGTCACGACGGCAATCTGCGCCTTCGCCTTCTGCTCCACCTGGTGGCAAAGTTCATTCAACTGCGCCTGCGTAGCCGCATTCACCACTCCAGCAAAGTCATTGACGTAATTCGTCGGCTGCAAGGAAGCGACTGGCTCAGCCGGAGCCCAGGCCGGCACTCCAAGCCACAGCAAAACCATCGCCGACGTTCGCAACAGGCGTTTCATTTCGGGCAATTGTACAGCAGGGCAATCAGTCGAATGGGAAACCTGGTAGCGGTGCAGCTTTCTGATGCAAACATTCGAAAACCAAACCACCTAAGGACACGAAGGATCACGAAGGTTTTTGGCCTAAGGCATTTCCTGGGTGCACCTTTGTGGCCTTGGTGATCGGCGTTTTCAGAAACCGCACCACCAGAAACCGGCGCGATTCAGAATGGCCACAACTTTTTTTCTCCACTCCGTCTCGGAATCGTGTATTATGCGTTCACCTTCCCGTTGGTCCAGCACTCGAGCGAAATTGTTGTAGCCTGCAAGCGATGTTGAGGGTTGCTGGTGTGGATCTGTGCGCTTCAAAATAATCTACCGATGAAAAGGGGGAACTGATGAAACGGAACCAACTGTTGTCAGCTGTCGGGATGGTGTTGTTAGTCGCTTGTTCGCTGACCGCGCAGGATAAACCGGGAACGCTGGTCGGTATTGAGTTCCAGAAGCCAAAGAACGGAATGGTGCCGCAGTACGAAGCTGGACGGAAACAGAAAGCGGCCTGGCACAAGGAGAAAAACGACAGTCAGCCCTTGCTCGTATGGGAAACCCTCACCGGCGACAGCACGGGAACTTATCTCGTAAGCCGCTTCGGCCTGCACTGGGCCGATATCGACAAGCCATCCATTCCCGATCAGGATGACGTGACCGAGTTCCAGAAGGTAATAGGAAGCTACGTGGACTCCGTTGTCTCCCGCTACTATGAATTCCTGCCGAAGGTCAGCAGAACCGCTCCAGGCGATACGGCGCCATCGAAGTTTTCGGAGATCGTGATCTTCTATGTGCGCTACGGAAAGGGATCGGATTTCCGCTCCGCTATAGAACGCGTCCACGAAGCTGCGGAGAAGACCAACTGGCCCGTCAAATTCGGGTGGTACGTATTGGCGAATGGCGGGCAGACCGGAGAATATGTTCTGTCCATTCCACACAACAATTGGGCTGACTTCGAAGACAAGCCCGATACTAAGCCCTTCCGCGACATGCTCAAAGAAGCTTTCGGACAGGCCGAGGCGGATTCCATCGTCGACCGAATTGACCATTCTGTGGAGAGAGAAACCACTGAGATCATTCAATTCCGTCCCGATTTGAGTTACCTGACCGGGAAGCAAAACCTTGGCATGATCGGGCACTTACTCGGCATTTTAGGATCGTACGTAAGTGCAGAGTGGCAGAATATAACTCAAAGCTAGTTCACAAACCGTGTTAGGGGTGGGCCGCTTCAAGCGTGCCGCCCCAGACTGGTGTGGTGACGGATCTCTGCCTCGTTTTGGCGGGGCAAAGCCCTCCACGAATAAGGCCGGAAGCGGCGCAGAATTGTGGTGATCGACAAGCTTGGCGACTCCTGCTCTTCTGCGCCAGTCTGCGAGCCTTCGCCGTCTCCGCGTATCACAGCAGACTCTCGCGGTTTCCACTTCATATAAACTTGCGTCGTACCCGTTTTTGGGGTCGGCAGTGAAATTGGCTCAGGAGATCCTCTTGCCGTTAAATTCTGATGTGCTCTGGTATAAGGACGCGATCATCTATCAGGTGCACGTCCGCACTTTTCATGACAGCAACGGGGATGGCATTGGCGATTTTCAAGGGCTGGAGCAGAAGCTCGATTATCTTCAGGAACTGGGAATCAACGCGATATGGCTGATGCCATTCTTTCCCTCGCCGCTGCGCGACGACGGATACGACATCGCGGATTACAACTCCGTCCACGCAAGCTATGGAACGTTGGAGGATTTCCAGAAGTTTATGGAGTCGGCGCACGAACGGGGCATCCGGGTGATTATCGAATTTGTCGCGAATCACACCTCGGACCAGCACCCGTGGTTTCAAGCGTCGCGAAGTTCGCGGGACAATCCGCGGCGCGATTGGTATGTGTGGAGCGATACCGACACGCGCTATAAGGAAACTCGCATAATTTTTCTGGATACGGAAAAGTCCAACTGGGCCTGGGATCCGGTTTCGAAATCCTTTTATTGGCATCGCTTCTTCAGTCACCAGCCCGATCTCAACTATGACAATCCTGTTGTTCGGGAAGAGATGTGGAAGGTAATGAAGTTTTGGCTGGAAATGGGAGTTGACGCTTTCCGGCTCGATGCAGTGCCCTATCTGGTGGAACGCGAAGGCACCAACTGCGAGAATCTGCCGGAGACTCATGCCATCCTGAAGGAGTGGCGGCGAAAACTGGACGAACACTTCCAGGACCGGATGCTGCTGGCGGAAGCCAATCAGTGGCCCGCTGATCTTCGTCCCTATTTCGGGGACGGAGATGAATTTCACATGGCGTTTCATTTTCCGCTGATGCCACGGATGTTCATGGGACTGAAATTGGAAGACCGTAAGCCCATCACCGAAATCCTGCAGCAAACGCCGGAAATTCCGCCCTCATGCCAGTGGTCCCTGTTCCTGCGCAACCATGATGAATTGACGTTGGAGATGGTCACCGACATGGAACGCGACTACATGTACGACATGTACGCCGAGAACAAGACGATGCGGTTGAACCTTGGAATTCGCCGGCGGCTCGCGCCTTTGTTGGAGAACGACCGGAGACGCATCGAGTTGATGAACGGAATGCTGATGTCGTTGCCGGGTACTCCTATCATTTATTACGGTGACGAAATCGGAATGGGCGATAACATCAATTTGGGCGACCGCAACGGGGTACGAACTCCGATGCAGTGGAACGGGGAATGGAATGGCGGCTTTTCTTCCGCGGCCCCGGAGCGCCTGTATGCGCCCCTGATTCAGGATCCGGTCTATGGTTATCAGGCGGTGAACGTCTTGCGGCAAAAGGCGAGCGGACATTCGCTGTTCAACTGGATGCAAAGCATCATGTCGGTTCGCAGATCTTCGGCGGTGTTCGGAAGGGGATCCATCGAGTTTCTGCATCCGGCCAACCACAGAATACTGGCCTATGTGCGACGGCTGGAAAACGAGGCGATACTGGTGGTTAACAATCTCTCGTACAGCGCGCAAGCTGTCGAACTGGACCTGCGACCCTACAAGGGAAATATTCTGATCGAGATGTTTGGCAAGAATATATTTCCGCGTGTGAGCGACCTCCCGTATCTGCTGACCATGGGGCCCTACCAGTTTTACTGGTTCCGGCTGCGACGAATCTAAAAAAGTTGGAACGAGGTCACAGGACGCGAGTCTACGAACGGGCACGCGACGTTACTTTGAACGGAGACCAAGGTGGCAGAGGAAAACTTTCTTACGGATGAGTTTCTTCGTCAACTGATCAACGTCGGCGAGGTCGACATCCTCGTGGGCTTGCCCACCCACAACAACGCCAAGACAATCGGATCAATCGTCCAGACCATTCAAAGCGGAATATTGCGCGGCTTTCCGCGAGAGCGGGCCGTGATCATCAATGCCGATGGGGGATCGCGAGATGGGACTCCCGAACTGGTCACGGGCGTGTCGATTGATGATGTGCGCCCTGCCTCCAATCTCGGCGCCCTCCGCACGTTGCACTCAATAAGCACGAGATATTCGAGCAATTCATCTTCGGCGAACGGAGTGGCGTTTCGAACCATTCTGGCTGCCGCCGATCTGCTCCGCGCCAAGGCCTGCGTGGTGATGTCACCCGAGTCCGCCAACATCGAACCGGAATGGATCGCGAAGCTTCTGCGCCCTGTTTATAACGATGGGATCGATCTGGTGACCCCGACATATCGCAGACATAAATTTGAAGGGCTGCTCATAACGAATTTGCTGTATCCCATGATTCGCGCGCTCTACGGGTTAAGAATCCGCGAGGCGTTTTCGCCGGAGTTTGGGTTCTCCGGCCGTTTCGGAAATCAATTCCTTGGACAAAATGTGTGGAATGATGGAGTCGAAGGGGCCGGTATCGAACTCCGCTTTACCCTGGCTGCGATTACGGGGAAATGCCGTATCTCCCAGTCTTTCCTCGGAGAAAAGGATCGCATCGAGCGGCATGCCGTTGATCTTGTACCGGCGCTGCGACAAACCGTCGGTACGCTGTTCTCCGCACTGGAACCTGACTTTCCGGTCTGGAGTGTCGTGACGGGTTCCCAACCGGCGTCCACTGCCGGGTCCGAACAGGAAGTGCTTCTCGAACCACTGCGGGTCAATCGGAAACGACTGCGAGAGATGTTCTTGAGTGGAATTTCAGAATTGGAGTCCGTCTTTCAGTCCATTCTTTCCGCCGCCACTCTGGCAGAACTCCAGCAAATCGCCCAACTGGGGGAAGAGGAGTTTCATTATCCAGCGCAATTGTGGGTCAGGACGGTTTACGAGTTTGCCGCCTCGTATCGGAAATCAGTGATTAACCGTGACCATATCATTCAGGCTCTGGCACCGCTTTTTCGCGGGAGAGTGACCACTTTTGTGAAAGAGAATCGGAGCGCTTCCGAGGATGAGGTCGAGAGCAATATTGAGCGTTTATGCCTTGAGTTCGAGCAGCAGAAGCCGTATCTACTGGAGATCTGGAAATCTAAAGAGTGAGGCAACCATGCGGGAAATGATTATCAGCGAACTAAGTGAGGCGTTGCACGAGATTGCCAAAGGTTTCGCGCACTTCCTTCCTCGTGTCCTCGTGATGCTGATCTTCGCGGTCTTGGGCTGGCTTATCGCATCCGTTGCGAAAGTGATACTGCGCAGCGTTCTGAGGCTGGTCAAGTTCGACAAGCTTTCAGAAAACGCAGGCGCCTCGCAATTGCTCAGCAAGGCCGCGCTGCCTTCGGCGACAGAGATGTTGAGCCGTTTTGTCTTTTGGGTGACCTGGCTGGGCGTCATTCTGCTGGGTGTGAACGTGCTCGGGATTTTCGGGCTGCAGGAGCAAGTCGCAAAGTTCTTTCTGTTCCTGCCGCGCCTCTTCGTGGCGATGTTCATCATGTTTTTTGGACTGCTGGCAGCCAGCTTTCTTTCTCGCGCCACCCTATTGGCAGCGGTCAATGCGAATATGCCGTCACCCCGGGTTTTGAGCCTCGCTGTGCGCAGCATCATCATTGTTTTCGTATTGTCTATCGTTTTTGAAGAACTGGGGCTGGCCGAACAGACCATGCTGGTGGCCTTCGGAATTGCCTTCGGAGCCCTGATGCTCGGCTTGGCAATCGCATTCGGCATAGGAGGCAGAGACTTGGCCCAGCGTTTCCTGGAGAAGAGGATGGTTCGCGGAAAGAAGGAGGAAAACGAAGACGAGCTATCGCCGCTCTAGCAGGCTGCGGAAGAAGTTCTTTTTGCGTTGCGCTCTCAGCTGAGCGGCTAAACACATTGCTCAAAAGTGGGAGGTCGACGCCCAGCCGCTAAAGGGCCTCTGACTTCGCAGGACCTGCGGTATCGCTAAAGCCATACCCTGATACGAAGTTCGAGTTTTTCAGCCATCTGTAAAGCCCGCTCTGATAGGAGCTGGTTAACGCAGCGGTGAACCGTCGCGCCACCCAATATCAAGTGAATGCTGACCTTTTTCCGCAGCGTGCTAGTGCCGACGAGCGCCATGCCGTTGCTAGAAGTAGCCAGTCAAATTAGGATATTTCCACTCTCGCACCACAGCCACGAAAATTTGAGGCTAGGAATCCATGAGACTCAGTTACAAATGCTGCGGCTTTCTTCTCTTGGCCGGAGTCTTGATTTGTAGTACCGGCGCATCCTTTGCGCAAACCGAGACCACACCCGGTCCGAGCACTCCAGGGCAGGCCATCCCCGGCACCGGCGCCGTGAGCACGTTTGCAGGCAGCGTGCCGGCAAAGCTGGTTCCGGGAGTTATGCCGCTTTCGTTGCGGGACGCCATTGACCGCGGGCTGAAGCAGAATCTCGGACTGTTGCTTTCCCATGCGGACACTCGCTCGGCTCAAGGACAGCGTTGGGAGCAGTTAAGCGCATTGCTGCCGCACGTGACGGCGACGCCGTACGTGGCGGAGTCGAAGATCAATCTCGCCGAACTCGGCTTTAGCAACATCCCCGGATTTAACATTCCTCCGTCCATTGGCCCTTTTTCTTACTTTGACGCGCGTGCCAATGTGACTCAAACCCTGTTCGATTGGAAGTCAATCAATGCTACCCGCGCCGCAAGCCAGAACGTA
>Ga0302326_10015226_pt1 | contig 16197 bp, 16 predicted proteins | sample Palsa_T0_3_FD_202264 | JGI IMG/M metagenome (GOLD analysis project Ga0302326, IMG submission 202264) | Peat permafrost microbial communities from Stordalen Mire near Abisko, Sweden - Palsa_T0_3 | ecosystem: Environmental > Terrestrial > Soil > Palsa > Peat permafrost | place: Sweden: Abisko... | reverse complement strand
GGTGGATGAAAAAACCACGCTCGCCAGCCTGCCGCCCCTGCCCCCCGACCCGCTTGGCGATCTCGATCTCGACCTGCAGCGGGCAGAGCAATACGAAAACAGCGGTTGCATCAACAAAGCCAATACCCTTTACCATCATTTGCTGGCCGTATACCCGAATGACTCCTCTCTGAAGGAGCTATACTTTGCCTTCCGCCGGCGGAATTATTTGTAATTCGCTCCGCGCAGGATTGACACCGCGCCAGTGAATAAGTCTAATTTTGCTCGTCCTTTCGCCGGAAGCCGATGCAGGACCGTGGCTCCCGGGGTGGGTCAAGTAATTGCTTCAGGTATCCAAAGATGAGCCGTATGTCCTGGTCATGCTTTTGGAGCTTGCCGCCTTGTTTGATCATTTTCTTTTCCATCTGCTCCAACTTGATTAAAATATCCTTATGCGTTAGCAGTAGCTCCCGCATCCGGGTAAAAATACGGATGATCCGGATGTTGACTTCTATAGCCGTTTCGCTGTTTAATACGCTGGATAACATGGCCACCCCTTGTTCAGTAAAGGCTAACGGCAGTTTTCGGATGCCACCCCAACTTGATGTCACATTTTGTGATATCAAGTTTTTAAACTCTACTTCCGTCAATAAACTCTACTTCCGTCAATTGGAACATAAAATCGTCCGGGAAGTCTTTTTCATTGCGCCTGACTGCCTGATTGAGCAACCTGGTTTCTACGCCATACAGTTCCGCCAGATCCCGGTCCAACATGACCTTCTTGCCTCTTATCAGATAAATCTTATTAACGATCCTGTCCTCTGCTATAGCTATGGAGGTATTTGACTTTGCCATAAGATAGGTTTTTGAGGTATCGTAAATTGCGATACCTGCGGATAAAATTATTTATTCCACCACTTTTAACGGATGGAACTTTTCCACATCGCTTTGCAATCCATCGAGTACCTGTTGCCTGTGGTCTTCCGGGGAATTGACATACCGGCGCCCGGTCCGGACTTCCAGCTTAAACCCCTTCAGCATTGGGGAGGAGATCCTGATCGATAAAAAAGTATAAATATTTATTTGTACAAATCTCCATTAAGATACTTCATCCCCGAATCACAAACGATCGTGACAATCTTCTTCCCCGGTCCGATCTTCTTCGCCCGCTGTATAGCCGCCCACACATTCGCCCCGGAGCTCGTGCCGCCAAATATCCCTTCTACCCGCGCCAACTTCCTGGCCGTTTCAGCAGCATCCTCATCCGATACCGCCATTATCTCATCCGCGAGGTCCAGCCGGCAGATACCCGGCACAAAGCCCGCGCCGATCCCCTCCAGCCGATGCTTTCCGGAAATATCGCCGCCCGAGAGCGCCCGTACATACAGCGGTTCGATGGGGATACAGCGGATATGCGGGATCTCCTTTTTAAACGCTTCGGCATTTCCCGAGAAGCTTCCACCCGTCCCGACTCCCATGATAAATTCGTCGATATCCCGGCCAAGCACCGCCATGATTTCCGCGGCCATGACATGATACGCATTTCGGTTATCGACGTTGTTAAACTGATCTGTCCAGAACGTATTCGGCTCCTTACTCAGCTCCCTTACCCGTTCGATCATCAACTGGAAAAGCCGGGCCGTTATAAGACCATTCTCGCTGGGGATCAGCTCCAGCTGGGCGCCGAAGGCACGCATGGTCTGCAGCTTCTCTTTGGAAAATGCATCCGATGAGACAAAATGCGCCCGATAACCTTTCATGGCGCAGACCATGGCCAGGGAGCTTCCCGTGCTGCCCCCCGTATATTCAACGACGGTACCTCCGGCCTTTAGCTCACCTCTCCGTTCCGCGCCTTCGATCATCGAAAGCGCCATCCGGTCTTTCATGCTCCCCGTGGGGTTCGCCCCTTCATATTTGATATAGATGTCGGCGCTATCCGGTCCGGTAAGCCGTTCCAGTTTTATCAGCGGTGTATTCCCAATGGCTGGCATTTTTTTCCTAAAGTTAACGATTAACAACTCCTTATCAACCCATTAACGGCGCCTTATCATCGTATTAACGGCGCCTTATCATCCTCAAAAAGCGAAACCGACTACCTTAGGCTCCTAACCTATAGAACGCCTATGCGGTACATGCTTAGAACGCCTGTGCGGCGCATGCTCGCCTTTTTCTTTATAGCCACCGCGGTCCTGTCGGAATCCTGTCGGCCGGTAGTGACCGTGTACAACGCGAAAACGTCCTGTCATCCGTTACCGGATACGGTCGCCTGTGTTTTACTGGGCATGGATGATACCGCCCGGATCGCCGGCAAGTATATCGGCTATATCGCTTACGAACCAATCTACGACTTAACTCCACCGTTCCGGGAGCATCAAATCGACATCCTGAAAACAGCGGCCCGGAGCAAAGGGGCAAACCTGGTCGAAGTCACGACCTTTGGCCCTCCCAGGCGCAAAGTGGGGTACACGGTCTATGCCTCGATGTATAAAGTGGCCGATGCTCATCGTTATGAACCATCGGTCCAATGGACCGGCAAAAGGCAACTGGACTTTTCGGACTTTAAAGGTCCGGCCAGGCTGGGCGGTGACACGGTCCGGAGCGTGGGTAGTTACGAATTTTATCTTATTCGCGATATCAGCTATCCGCAAGACAAAATCAAATATGATAGCCGGGTCGAATTCTATGGGAACGCGAGCTGGATCGACAAGGAAGCCGCCGATTCCAGCGAGCTGCTGATCCATGAGCAAGGCAATTTTGACCTGTGTGAGAACTACCGGCTACAACTGGAGAGAGCCCTCCGGGACCCCCTCAACGAGAATATCCTCCCGGAGGATATTTACTGGCAGATCCATGACGCCTATCTGGCCACACGCGCACGGTATGAATCGGAGACTGCTCACGGGCTGGACTATACCGCGCAGGCAGAATGGACAAGAAAGATCATTACCGTTTCCTCTTTCAACGTCGGCCGGCTCCTGACGAGGCGGCAACTGGAAAAGAAAGCCAAATTGGTTTCGCCGGACAACTCCGGCAGCTCCGGCAGCTCCGGCGGCACCGCCGGTCATCAGAAACAGTCCGCCCTGCCTGTTTTACCAGATCCGTTCTGGGGGCCGGGACCCAGCTTCCCTGTCCCCTTTCGCAGCTAGCGGTTCCGGCTTGCGCTGCTCGCGATCCCGGCTCTCATAGCCGCCGCCGCCACCTTTTACAGCTTGATAAATCGCCCAATCTGCTGCGTCTTACCCTGGAACAAAGTGATCGTATATGCACCGGGCTTCAGCAAACTGATGTCCAGCGGGAACCCGGCGCCCGTGGTATTGTATTGAATGGATTGCACCAACTGGCCCGTTGCATCAAAAATATTGATCTGTACATTCCCGGCAGTCGCATTCGGGGCGGCCGGATTCCCGGTGCCCATATCCGCCGGCAGCACAAAATTCAACTGCGTAGTAGCCGGATTCGGATACAGCAGCAGCGCACCCGCAGCACCGCTGCCGCCCAGGAGGATGATCCGCGAGTACGTGGAATTCCCATCCTTATCGACCTGCTGGAGGCGGTAGAAATTGTTCCCCGCCAACGGCGTGCTGTCGAGGAATTGATAATCATTTACTATCGAACTCGTCCCATTGCCCCCAACGATCCCCAGGGCATTGAAGGTCGACCCCGTCGCAGATCGCTGAACGACAAAATGGTCGTTGTTCAATTCCGAACTGGTCTGCCATTGCAGGAGATTGCCCGCCGGGACCGTCTGACCCGTAAATTCGATCAAAGTGACCGGCAGCGGAGCGCCGCCGCTGAATATCCCAAAAGGAGAAAATGAGCTAAGGCCGCTACGGGTAACAACATACGGATCAGTACCCGTCGCCGTTAGACCCGGTCCCGGATCCCAGACACCGCCGGTATAGTGGGCCAGCTCAAGGCTGCCACCCCGCACAAATCCCGTCGCCTCATCCGCAGGATTCCATTGCAGACTGACAGCCGCCGCCGGCGTGCCCGTCCCCGTCGTCCGGAAAGGCCGCAAGAGCCAGGTCCGCTCCACCACATCCGTCGCCACCGCAGCGCCGACAGGAAGATCGGAACTGTTATAAGCCGAATAAATACTATCGTAAAGGCTGGCGCCAAGCGTGTAATTTGGCGACCCCGGCGCCAGGCTTACCGTAGCCGGCAAATAGCTGGCCGTCGTCCCGATAGGGAACACGACATTACTGCCGGTATTGGCCACTTCCTGTTGCAGAAACCCGCCGCCATCCGCTACCACATAGCTAGTCAATGATCCTCCCTGCAAGCTGGCCTGTCCCGGAACCGTGGAGTCCGACACCACCAAATTATACGAATTCAAGGAAATATTTCCCCTGGCCAGCGTTAAGCTTTTTTCGATGGTCTGGTTGCCGCCCAGGCTGACGCCCTGCGGGTTGTTGATCTCCAGGCTGTCGATCGAGCCATTGCCGTTCAAGGCTTGCGCCACAGCACCCGCCAGCTGCATATTATCCCCGGTGATCGACCCGTTATTATAATAGTCGGCATTCGTGAAGACCAATCCGGGTACCCCTACCTGGTAGACGGCGCCGGCTGCGATCGAATCGACGCCATTCTCCAGACCCGGGATATTCCGGTCAAAGACCCCTGCCCCCACCACCACGCGCCCGCCGGTGTTATTATTAAACTGCGTGGCCGCATTGTATTGTTTATTGAATTGCAGCTTTCCGCCGCCGCCCGCCGATACATAGATCCGGCCATTGTTCCGGATCTGCTGATCGGTCATCACGAGGTTGCTGCCGTCCGCAGGCAGAATGGCATTTATCACGCCATTGTTGATGATCGTGCCGCCGGGCAGCGTGGAATCCGCAATACCCGAAATGCTGCCATAAGTCCAGTTGATCGTTCCGAGATTCAGGATGGTCGTCTGGCTATAGCCCTGCGTGGAGTTAAAATTGGCGTTGGCTGTCGATGCAATGGTCAGGCTATCGCTGCCGATCAGGGATTCCCCATTGGGACCCCAGGAAAAATATTTGTTGACGGTAAACCCGCCGACGGTCTGCAAGGTGCTGCCGGGATCGAGCACCAGCGTGTCCATCGTAATCCCGCAACCGGGCGCCAGGATCGTGATATCGGACTGGTTGGCGATATTCATGTTGCTGGTATTGAATTCATACATACAACCTACCAGGGTAATCGTATCCTGACCCGGAAAATTGATCGTCCCATAGGGATTGTAATTGGCGCCAATGAGCAGGCTGCCATTGCCCAGGATAGAAGCCGATAGCTGCGTATTGAGGTAAGGGTAGTTCGGGTAAAAGACCCCCTTACGCTGCAAGTCTATATCGCCCGTAATATCGCTATAGGAGGCGAGTTGTAGCGTGTCGGCGATGATCGTCGTTGCAGCGGTATCCCGGTTATAGTAAGATGCCCCGCCGTCACGCGTAGCGATGATCACCGAAGTGCGGAGCTGCCCCGCCGCGGTGTCGATGACAAGCGTCTTCCGGTTGTCCAGCATCTGATCGTAGAAATGCATCGGCACCCCCTTCGTCGTAATGATGGAAAAAGAATCGTTATTGATGATGCCCGCAATGGACGTGATATATGCTCCGCTGATATCACCGGCATACCAGTGGATGGCGCCCGAGTTCATTTGAATAGAAGCCGCATTTAAAAAGCTGTTGTTGATATTGATCTGGCTTTTGACGCCATTGCTATCCGCATTACCCAATATATCGTAGTTGAACGAAGGGTTAAAGGGCGAGCCGATCACGGCCCCGCTGTCGATATTCATCACACCCCCGTATAGATTGACCGTGGGCGGAAAAATACCAAAAGATGGGGGCAGCAGGTTGCCATTGTTGTCGATCTCGAGGATACCGTTGGCATTCACGGTCAGGATTGGCGTCGAATCTATCGGATTTATAGTAAACGTATTGCTGATACTCAACGTACCCCCGCTGCCCACAGCGACTTTCCCGGCGGAAATGACCGTATCGGCCGTCACATGATTCACAACCGTCACCAATGGGGTTTGCCCGTCGGGCGCAGCCGGGGAGGGAACCCAGGCAAAACCCGAGAACACCTGCCAGGTCGACGAATCTACCCAGCGACCATCAACGAAAGAACGCAGTGTGCCAAGAGAATCCGAGACAGGCGGCGTATCCTGCTGGAAGCCCAGGGTCAGGATATCCGCGCTTGCCGTATACGTGGGTATCATGCTTTCCCCGACGGTGAAGCTGACGGTACCGCTGCTGCCCGTAAGAAATCCCCCCGTGCTGCCGACTACCTTTGGTTGTGGCGTCACGGTCGGAGCTACCACCTGGGCGATCAGGCTTGCCCCAGGGAGGAGGCCCGCACCAAAGCCCAGCATAAAAAGTATACCGCTATTGCGTTTCATGTTTTTATTTTTTTGTGGCAGCCAGGATCAGTTCCCGGAGCTCCTTCACTTGTTTGGTCAGATCGTCGATGCGTTGCTGCTGCTGTTGTATCACCCCCTCCTGTTCCTGCACTGCCTTCACCAACGGCACGACAAAGCTGGAATAGCTCAGCGTATAATATTCCTTTTCGGTCTTTGGCGCCTTTAACCCGTCAAAGTCATATCCCGACTTCTTCGCCGCCTTCTCCACCTCCTGCGCGATAAAACCGGTCCGCCGCACCATCATCGCTCCGTCATAAACCACCGGAGTTCCTTCACTCTTCACGCCTCTTACAAAATCCTGCTGCTTCTTCGTATTGAACTGATAAGTCACCGGCCGCAGCCTCATGATAAAATCCAACCCTTTCACATCTTCCTGGATATTGAACTTGAACCGGCCATCGCTCGGTGTCGTAAACGGCACCTGCCCCTGGATGGCGGTCACGGAGGAGTTGCCGATCTGGACCATATTGCTGGCGGTCACGATAGCGCCATTGCCAATGGCAGTGGCATTGCTTAATCCATCCACGCTCACATCCGCGCCGGCCCCGATGGCGGTATTGTATTGTCCATCTACAAGCGTTGTAAGTGCTCCTGCTCCTACCGCAACATTGTCCAATCCGGCTCTATAATTCCTCAACGCGTTAACCCCTAAACCTATATCATCAGTTCCGGCAATAGAACTATACAGCGCTCTATATCCAACCGCGACATTATCGTTCCCGTTAGCATTGGCATAAAATGCCTCAAGACCTATGGCTGTATTCTCTGTGGAAATAGGAATTATCTCATTGCCAACTATTCTTAAGGTGTTTTTGGCGGCCAGATACCCAAGAGACGTGTTGCCGCCTATGGGATCGATCACCCCCGACACCGAATCATTGACCTTAAAGAACAACCGTTGATTGTCTGTCGTCCCGATAAAATTCGTATCAGCAGTGGAAGCATTCCCATTCAAGGTCCAGCCATTGGGTATGCCCAGTACGGCACTCTGCGCGTACAATGCATAGGGCACGCTCAGCAGCTGCGTCGTCCCCGACAAGCTATAACTCGCCCCCCCGCTAAGATCGATCGCCGTCTGCAAATACTTGTTGCCCGTGGACCAGTTGATCGCCGAAAAGCTTCCGCTCACGACAGTCCCGCCGCCCACTTGCATCGTAAACAGGCCAAAGGCATTCGTGGTATCGGTGAACGTCTCGCTATAAACAACCGTTCCGGTTGGCCCCCCATCCAGTACGCTTAGCTCCACGCCGATCTTTCTCGCGGGCAACACATTTCCACCCGCATCGCGCGCAATGCCCTGGTAGTTGAAAAGCTGTGGCAGCTGTGCGAACAACGTCGTCGGCAGGATCAGCAGGGCAATAGGAAGCAGAATAAAAAAGAGTAAACTTTTTTTCATGACATGTCAATTTTTTAAGAAAATAGAAGGGGGACAACAATAGCGCTTATCCAAGGAGATTGGAAGGAAAAAGGCCAAACGCTAAAGTAGAATAAAATCACCCGTCCGTGTATCCCGAATTCGGGGGACAAACCCGCGGCACAGTCTCTGCGCGCGGCGCGTCACCACCATCCGCGGCGGCCCTCACAACCTCACCGCCATTTGCGGCACTTCCCCGGCCCAAAACGCCATCCGTTGAAAATGATCTCCCAGATCCATCCGAAACCGCTGCCAGCTGCCGCCGCCATCCAGCACCGCGCAATACTTATCGCCGCTGACCTCCTCCGGAAACTGCCAGAGGATATGATCCCCGTTGTCGTTGGAGAAGCCTTCCTCGTCGTTCTGCAGCAAGCCGCCCGTCCGCCCCCAGATCGCGGTCTTCAGCGCGCTGACGATCTCAAAATTATCCTCCAGTAAGGCCGCACCCAGCACGCGGAAAGCATAGACAACGGTTATCCGGCCGAAATACTTATCCAGCCACTGCACCGCCGACAACGGCTGATGCGCGCGGATGATCTCCCTGAACTCATCCAGTTCCGCCTGTGCCAGCTTCCCGGGCACCACGCGATTCCTTTCGATCTGCGCCAATTTCGCGCCATTTTCAGCCCTTACTTCGAGCATCGACCACTTCCGGGGCTCACAGAACTCTCCCAGTTGGAAAGCGGCCTTCAGTCCGGCGATTTTCAGCGCCGCCGAGAGCTCATCCAGGTGGATGTCGACATCTTCAAGACCCAATACCCGTATATAATATGCCATAGTCCTATCAAGTTATGAAAATTTCCGCTATCCGCCACCCCGCCGCCTTTCGGCATCCCATAGCCCCCGTCAAAAACTCCTATCTTTGGCCCATGCCCCCACCCCCGCTGACCACCATCGACGAAGTACTGGCTCAACTGACGCAGATCATCGCCGAAGCTGAAAAAACGGGCAACCGCATTGGCTATTTCGCGGCGTTATATTATAAAGTAACGGCAAAGGTCAAGGAAGGCATCACAAAAAATGAATTTGAAAACGGTCCCCGGATGGAGCGCCTGGATGTATTATTTGCCAGCCGCTATCTGGATGCCCTGCGGACATGGCAGCAGGGACAAACGCCCACCCAATCCTGGAAAATAGCTTTTAACGCCACCCGGTCCTCTTCCCTGCTGGTGCTTCAACAACTCTTGCTGGGCATCAACGCCCATATCAATCTGGATTTGGGGATAGCGGCCGTAGCGGCAACGCAAAACGCACAGCCTGCGGCAACGCAAAACAGCCCGGCCGCAACCACCCGGCAAAACGGAGACCTCGACGACATCCAAAAAGACTTCGATGCGATCAATACCATCATCGGTTCGTTGACATTCGAGGTCATCCATGAGATCGATCGGGTTTCGCCCTTGCTATCACTGATCGGCCTGCATGCCGATAATACCGATTCCCTGCTGATCCAGTTCAGCATCGGCAACGCCCGGGACGGCGCCTGGTGCTTCGCAGAAGAATTGAGTAAAAAAAGCGGATCCGACTATACCGCCTGTATCGACGCCAGGGACAAGGATATCGCAAAACTGGCGACGACATTAATAAAAGCCCCCGGCCTCATCGGCCTGACCCTGTGGATCATCCATCTGTTTGAATGGAAAAGTACCGGAAAAATCATCGGCATCCTGAACGGCTACAAAAAGCAATTTATCAAGGCCGCCGCCCTCAAACTCCTCATCCTGATCCTCGCCTGCTGGTCCTGAGGCCGCTGTCCTTGGATCAACCCGCCAGCCCTTAGGCCAACCCGCCAGCCCCCGGCCCTCAGACCAGGGCCCGCTTCACCGATGCCCCGATGCCGCGGATAAAAAGATAATTCGTCGTACCCCCGATCGCGGCGCCCAAAAACGGGATCACCCTGGCCGCTGTCTTTTCGCCCAGCAGGATCAGCAGGCGTTCCGCCACCCTTGTCAGCACCGATTTGGTGATCATGACCCCGGCTTCGACCCCGATCGAGACCGCGACAATCGACATAAAATCGTCGAAACCAATTTCATATTCTCCCGTCCGGTCATAGATGACCGCCATGGTGACGCGGAACTGCTGGGTGAGATTATTCAGCATATCTGCGGGAATGCCCACTATCATGGTCACCGCGCCGCCAATCCCCGAGACAAAGCCCGTCGTCGCGGCCAGCCGTGCACAGTGCTTTATATACCCATTCAACCCCATTTTATCGACACCCCTTTTTACGCCCTCTTTGTCCACCCGCGCAAATATGCGCCGGAAGGCATGCGTAGCCAGAAAATTCGTCCTTTTAACTGTGTTTATCATATCATCAGGGGTGCAAAAGCCATACCCAACTTGAGATCCCCACAAACGTCCGCCCGCCCCGGGACCCCCAGTTCCGTCCGGCCGCCCCGGATTTGCATTCCTCCAAAAAGATGTCTATTTTTCAATCTGTTAACAATCAACCAATGTCTAAGCACCTCCTTTTCTCTTCGCCCGCCTCTTCGGCGGTCTCTTCGGCGGTCTCTTCGGTGGCCTCTTCGGTGGCCTCTTCCCCCGCCTCTTCGGCGGCGTTTTTGCCGGCGTTTTTGCGGCCCTTTTTTCCGAACTTTTTGCCGGCCTTTTGCCTCATCGCGATGATAGCCGTCTTTCCCGCCTGTTCAAAAATCGGCGCCGGCGCCGGCGATCACTCCATCAAGATCAGCTCCTATTCTCCCATCAGCATCCATGGCGGAGATACGCTGATCGTTTACGGTCAGAACCTCCCCACCGATCTTTCTTCTTATTCGGTGACCCTCAACGGCAAGCCGTTTATCGTCATCGCTTCCAGCCCGGACAGCATCGAGGCGATCGTCCCAAAAATGGCCGGTTCCGGTAACGCAACGGTAACAGTTGGTTCGACGAGTTATACCGGCCCTTTCTTAACCTATGTCTATGTAGCCACGGTAACGACCATCGCGGGTACCGGGCAGGTGGGAACGAACAGCGGGCCGGCGCTTTCATCGTCCTTCAACTGTCCCTGGGGAATTACGGCGGACGCAAACGGTGATCTCTATATTGCGGATTGTTACAATCGTCTGCTCAGAAAATATACGGCTTCGGTCGCGTCGGTCTCCACGATCCCAATCCCCGAAACCGTAAGCTTCTACTCTCCCTATAATATAGCGCTGGATCGGGTCACCCACAATCTCTATGTAACAGACTTTAACCTGCATTTGTTAAAGGTCAATTCCAACTCCAACATGACCCTGATCTATAATGATTCGATGCCAAACGCCGGCATCGCGCTTGGTCCGGATGGCTTCCTGTATATGTCCAACAATACGTATGGGACCATCATCAGACTGGACACCAATGGCAATAACCGCTCTCTTTTCGGCAGCAATATTATCACGCCGCGGAACATCATCTTTGATAAAAGCGGCAATCTCTATGTCGGCGCCTATGGCATCTACAAGATCACCCCCGCCGACGTAATGTCCGAAGTGGTATTGGATGCCCAATTCAAAGGTTGGGAGATCGCCATGGATACTATCGGTAACATCTACGAGGCAGATCATTTCAATAACAACCTGCGGCTGATAGAGGCGTCGACGGGAAACATTTATACCATCGCGGGCAGCGGAACTGCCGCCGATATAGACGGGATCGGCCTGAATGCCAGCTTCAACGGGCCTCAGGGGCTGACCATCGACGACAACGGGGTTCTTTATCTGACCACTTATAATTATGACACCGGCGGCGGTAACGAGATCCGGAAAATCACCGTGCAATAGCGCCCCTTACAACACATAAAAAAGCCGGATGCTGGCCGGCAGATATGGGATCAGCAGCGCGGAAGCCCGCGGTGAAGTGGGGAAAGGGTTTAAAAACTCAAGTCCTCCCGTGTGATACGTATATCCCTGGGGCACCCCCTGCCAGACGACCGTCCGGCTCTTAAATCCCAGGCCAAGGCTGGGCTCCAGGCGCCACCGATGATTTTGCGATACGATTATCCGGCCGCCAAACCATACGGCGCCCCCAAAAATGATATTTTCCAGCTTGTAGGTATAGTTTTTCAGCTCCACCCTCGTAGTTGAGTTTTCAAAATTCTCGACATCGTGATAGTATACCTGTTTCCACCGGAACTCACCGGCAAAAAAGAGGATCTGCCGGGGGCCAAAATAAAACTTCATGGCCAGGATCTCCCTGACACCGCCAAGGCAACTTTGTGAAGGCTTGAGATAAAACTGGCACAACCCGGAAGACTCCAGCCAGATCTGCCAGCAATTGGTGACCTGATACGCCACTCCAAGACCGATGGCCATCTGCGGTTCGAGCAGCCCCGGGGCATTAAACGAAAGACTCCATTTTTTTGGCCGGTCGGCCTCCAATAGCGGCCGCTTCTCCCAGGCAGCCATCCGCTCCTGATGAAGCCGTACCTTTTCCTCCAGCGTTCTCCGCCGCCTTTCCCATATCGAGAGTTTCTTACCGGTCGAATCCGTCGTCTGGCCACAGCAGTCGAGCCCGCAACAGCCCAGAGCGGCAAGAAAAAGCAGCATTAACAGGGATTTGGGCATAAACAAAAGTATAACGGTCGCTCACCTGACAAGAAAACTCCGCCCGGCGTTGCGTGTGGACACATATAAAACATGCCGCCGCAGCACATGTCCTTCTCCGATCGACGGATGATCGAATTCCCCCGCTGGTTCCATCCCTATCTTTTGCATTACCCGTTCCGAGCGCGTATTCACCTTGGCCGTGAAGGAATAGATCTTCTCCAGCCCCAACCGGTCAAACCCATGCCTTAAACACTCGCTGGCCGCCTCCGTCGCATACCCCCGCCCCCAGGCCCCGTGGCACAGCCGCCATCCGATCTCCACGCAGGGCGTAAACCAGCTCCCGAAAGATGGCCGCGCAAACCCGACATACCCCAAAAACTCCCCCGTCGACAGCAGGTCCATGGCATACAACCCATACCCGTTCCGCTCAAAAAAAGCATCTATCCTTTCCACCATCGCAGCCGTCTCCTCCGGCGTCATCATCCCCGGAAAATACTCCATGACAGCAGGATCCAGGTTCATCCGCGTGAACGGCTCCAGGTCCGACGGGCGCCATCGCCGCAAACCGAGCCGCGGCGTTGAAAGCAAGTAGGAAGTATCTTGTCTCATATATACTTGCAAATTAACAACGCGCTGATTATATTTAAGCATGAAAACATTATTCCTGCTATCCGCCGTCTTTTCTCTCGCGGCGGCTTGTTTATCTCCTATTGGCCCGGCATCGGCAGTGTCATATAAAAAAAAGTACGCAAATTTGCGTACTTTAAAAAAATATCACGATGGAAGAACTCTTTTCTTACGGGACCCTCCAAGACAGCAAGGTACAATTGGAAACTTTTGGCCGGACACTGCAAGGACAGAAGGATGTTCTGCACGGCTACCGGCTTTCTTTTATCGAGATCGAAGACGAAGCGGTGGTCGCGACCAGCGGTCTGACCCATCACCCTATAATCAGCCATAGCGGCAATCCCGACGACGCCATCGAAGGCGCCGTTTTTGTCCTTACGGCCGCAGAACTCGAACAGGCCGATGCCTATGAGGCGGAGGACTATCAACGCGTCAAGGTCGTTTTACAATCGGGCGACAGCGCCTGGGTCTATGTCAAGGCCGGTCAACCGGGCTGAACGCCGGGTCTCCGGGCTCCGGGCCTCCGGTCAACCAGGCTGAACGCCGGGTCTCCGGGCCTCCGGTCAACGCTCAACGGCTGGCCCGTATCAATCGTCACCGGTAAACATCCAACAGCCCGTCGGGCAACTCTACATGCACCTCGCGGAGCGTCTGATCTATCTTGCGGAGCGTCTTCTCATGTACCGGGATCAACGCCTCTTTGCCGGCCAGATCAATCCTGCATAACACCTGGTGCGGCTGCTCGATCACTTCCAGGATCTCCCCCAGGTCGACGTCGCCATCCAGCAGCCGGAAACCAACCAGCGAAATAGGCGCGGAGCGACCCGCATATTTGGTAAAATCGGCCTCCGTCAGCCAGACCTCTTTCTGGACCACCCGGCGTGCCGCCTCCTTGCTGTCCAACCCCTCCAGCTTTACAAAAAGCTCTTCGTCGTTCTTGACCCGGATGCTTTCGATAAACCAGGGCAGCATCTCATCCCGCCGCTCTTCCAGGAAGAGTGTTTTCAGCCCCTTCAGGCTTGTCTTCCTGCCCAGCCGATGCTGGAGGACCAATTCGCCGGAAAGGCCAAAGACGGCCACTAATTTGCCAATATTGCGGTAATGATCAGCCATAGTCAACTCCCCGATTGGGCGGGATCCCGGGTCAACATATAAAAAAGGAGGCTCCGGGAGCCTCCTGGTAAAAATTACAATTGGAACATTCGCCTACGCCTCCTGCGCCGGGCCGCCTTCGCTCTTCCTTTCCACCCTGCGCATCGGAGGTCCGCCGGGGCCGCGACGTCCGGGACGCGCTCTCCGGTTGTCTTCCGCGCGTTTCTTCAGCGCTATTTCATGCTCGCCATGCCACTTCTGGAATTTCTCCATCGCAGCTGCGTCATCAAATAAGCCCAATTTGACACCACGAAGCAAATGTTTGAGATAAAGCACCCCTTTGTAGGAAAGGATGCGGCGGACGGTATCCGTCGGCTGGGCGCCCTTGTGCAGCCAATCAAGCGCCTTTTGGCGGTCGAGCTGAACAGAAGCAGGAACAGTCAAAGGATTGTACGTACCGATTTTCTGGATGAATTTACCATCCCTGGGCGCACGGGCATCGGCTACTACGATGAAGTAAAATGGTCTTTTCTTAGACCCGTGGCGTTGCAGTCTGATTTTAACTGGCATCTTAAATAGAAATTTAAATGCGTGAACAATAAGGTTACCTTTTTCCCAAAAAATTGGGAGTGCAAATCTAGCACTCTGTAATTACATTTCAAAAATAATACTTCAGGAATTAACGAGCGAATATTGCAGGGAAAATTTTATAAACGGCATAACGATTTAACATTCATGGAATAATGTCCACAGTGCACCTTGCCCAGCAATTTTCATGCCCCGGGGCTCATTACCGGCCTCATTTTCACCGCTTCCGCACCCCCCCGGCGCACGACATCACCGCTTCCGCACGCGCCGGTGCCTCATCTCACCGCTTCCGCATCCCGCCCAAGCCGGCCGGCATTTTATTCGCCGTCAGTCGCCTCTGCCAAATGTGGCTCCTTCCGGCGAACATCTAATTTCTGGCCTTCGGCCGAAATGCCGCTCCGGGCATTTTATTCATCATCTTCATCATCTGCTTCATCTGCTCGAATTGCTTCAAAAAAGCGTTCACTTCGGTAATATCCTTCCCGCTCCCCCCCGCCAGCCGCTTCCGCCGGCTGAGGTCGATCACATCCGGATTCGACCGCTCAAAGGGCGTCATCGACCCGATAATCGCCTCGATCCCCTTAAAGGCATCGTCGCTGATGTCGATGTCTTTCACCGCCTTACCGACCCCCGGGATCATCCCCAGCAGATCCTTGATATTCCCCATTTTCTTGATCTGCTCCAGCTGCTGCTTAAAATCTTCAAAATCGAACTGATTTTTCCGGATCTTTTTCTCCAGCCGCTTGGCCTCCACCTCATCGAACTGGGCCTGGGCTTTTTCCACCAGGGTTGTAATATCGCCCATCCCGAGGATCCGCTGTGCCATCCGTTCAGGGTAAAACACGTCCAGCGTGTCCAGTTTTTCCCCGCTGCTGATGAATTTTATCGGTTTGTTGACCGTGTATTTGATCGAAAGGGCCGCACCCCCGCGGGTATCACCATCCAGCTTGGTCAGCACAACTCCCGTGAAATCAAGGCGCTCGTTAAAGGCTTTGGCGGTATTGACCGCATCCTGGCCGGTCATGGAATCCACGACAAAAAGGATCTCCCCGGGCGTGACCGCCGATTTGATCTCGGCGACCTCCTTCATCATCGCCTCGTCGACCGCCAGCCGGCCGGCCGTATCGATAATAACGACATTTTTATTTTTACTCCGGGCCTCGCGGATGGCATTCCGCGCGATCTGTACGGGGTCTTTACTCTCCGGCTCGCTATACACCTCGACGTCGATCTGTCCACCCAGCACCTTTAGCTGCTCGACAGCCGCCGGGCGGTAGACGTCCGCCGCCACCAGCAGCGGGGAAAGACCCTTCCGGCCCTTCAGATAATTGGCCAGCTTGCCGCTAAACGTGGTCTTACCGCTACCCTGCAAGCCGGCGATCAGGATGACGGCGGGACTGCCCTTGGCGTTTAGCTCGACTTCGATGCCGCCCATCAGGTCCGCCAATTCGTCCTTGACGACCTTGATCATCAGCTGACCGGGGCTGACAGCCGTGAGCACCTTCAGCCCCATGGCCTTTTCCCGGACCGTATCCGTAAACTCCTTGGCAATTTTATAGTTGACGTCCGCGTCG
>Ga0302326_10015225_pt1 | contig 16197 bp, 14 predicted proteins | sample Palsa_T0_3_FD_202264 | JGI IMG/M metagenome (GOLD analysis project Ga0302326, IMG submission 202264) | Peat permafrost microbial communities from Stordalen Mire near Abisko, Sweden - Palsa_T0_3 | ecosystem: Environmental > Terrestrial > Soil > Palsa > Peat permafrost | place: Sweden: Abisko... | reverse complement strand
ACGCGAACCGCTCAGTATCCTTGAGCTCGCGCGAATTGCCGTCCTTGTAACTCCAGTGCGCCGCGATTCCCTCCTCGGCCACCTTGTGCATCTCGCGCGTGCGAATTTGCACTTCCATCCGCTGTCCACGCGGGCCGATCACCGTCGTGTGCAACGACTGGTACATGTTGGCCTTGGGCAGCGCGATGTAATCCTTGAAGCGGCCGGGCACCGGCTTCCAGTTCGCGTGCACAACGCCGAGCGCCTCGTAGCACTCGCGCAGCGTGTCCACGATGATGCGGAACGCAACCAGGTCGTAGATTTCCTCGAAGCTGAGGCCGAGCTCCTGCATCTTCGAATGAATCGAAAAAAAATGCTTCGGCCGGCCCGTGACTTCGGCCGTCACCCCGCCGTCGGACATGCGCCGCGAGAGGATCTCAATAACGTTGGCGATGTAATCCTCGCGCTCTGCCCGCTTGGCGGCGACGAACGCCTTCAGCGATTGATACGCGCTTGGATTCAGATAACGAAACGACAGGTCCTCGAGCTCCGACTTGAGCCAGTAAATGCCGAGGCGATGCGCGATCGGCGCGTAGATTTCCATCGTCTCACGCGCGATCTCGAGCTGCCGGTCGGCACCAAGATGGTCGAGCGTGCGCATGTTGTGCAGGCGGTCGGCGAGCTTGATCAGCACGACGCGAATGTCGTTCGCCATCGCAATGATCATCTTGCGGAAATTCTCGGCCTGCTTTTCCTCGCGGCTCTGGAACGTGATCTTCGAGACCTTGGTCACGCCATCGACCAGCTGCGCCACTTCGGGACCGAACGCCGTCTGCACCTCTGCCAGCGACGCTTGCGTATCTTCGACGACATCGTGCAGCAGGCCGGTAACGATCGACGGCACGTCGAGTTTGAGCTGCGCGATGATCATCGCGACGTTGAGCGGATGCGTGACGTAGGGCTCGCCCGATTCGCGCTTCTGGTTGACGTGCATCCGCGCCGAGTAGTCGTACGCGCGCCGGAGCAATCCGATGTCAGCCTGCGGGTTGTAGGTCTGCACCCGTGCGATAAGCCCGGCGAGTTGGTCGGGAGCGCTGCTTTGCGCTAACTCTTCCACGGCGCGAATTCGCCGCGCAGGCGGCCGACCTTGAGCCGCTCTGCGTTTACGATCGTTTCAAGCCGCTCGACGGATTTGGAAATCTCGTCGTTGATGATCAGGTAATCGTATTCCGGATAGGCTCGCGCCTCGTCGCGCGCGGTACGCAGCCGATGCTGAATCTTCGATTCCTCTTCGGTCGCGCGCCCTCGCAAACGTTCCTCGAGTTCCTCGAAACTCGGCGGCAGCACAAAAATCGTGACCGCATCAGGCCGGTAGCTGCCGCGAATCTGTCGCGCGCCCTGGATGTCGATATCAAGCAGGATGTCGCGGCCTGACGCGATCGCAGTGTCGAGCGGCGCGCGCGGCGTGCCATACGATGATTCGAACACACGCGCCCATTCGGCGAGCTCACCGGACGATTGCCTGCGTTTGAATTCTTCCTCGCTCACGAAGCTGTAGTCGATTCCGTCCGCTTCACTCTCCCGTCGCGCGCGCGTGGTCAACGAAATCGAAAAATCCAGATCTGCGATCGCCTTCAGCGCTGCGCGATAAATCGTCGTCTTGCCGGCGCCCGACGGCGCCGAAAGGATAAAAACTATACCGCGCCTGGCCGGCAAGGAGTCACCTGATTTCAAGCGTATAGAAGCCATCAACCGGCTGCAAAGACCCTCCGACTATACCCTATTCGACGTTCTGGACCTGCTCTCGCATTTTTTCTGCTTCCGACTTAACCTCAACCGTTACTTGAGATAATGCCGCGTTCTGCGACTTCGATCCCATCGTGTTCACTTCGCGGTTGATTTCCTGCAGCAGAAATTCAATCGATTTCCCCACCTGACCCTTGCGCTTGAGCAGCGCCTTCAGACCCTCGAGATGCGTCCGCAGTCGCGTGATCTCTTCGCTTATATCGCCGTGCTGCGACGCCGACGACGCCTCTTCATATAGACGCTTCTCGTTCACCGGCAAGTCTTCCAGCAGCTCGCGAACTCGCTTGTGAAAATTTTCCAGAATTTCGGCGCGCGTCTGCTCCGCCAGTTTTTCGATCTTCGGGACCGCCGCCTCGATATTGCGAACCCGCAATGCGAAGTCATTGTGCAGGCTGCGGCCTTCGCGCACGCGCTCCGCATCTAGTGCCTTCAAGGCGCGTTCCAGCGCCTTCTGTCCGAGCTTGAACGCCGCGCTCGAGTCATGCTCCTCTTCGACGACGTGAAAAATTTCCGGCCGGTTGAGGATCGATCCGATTTCCGGATTGCCACCGAGATGAAGCTGCTTGCCGAGACGCCGCAGCTCGGCGACGTACAGATTCGCGAGCCGGTCATTCACTTCGAGGCGTACGGGAGGCGGCTTCAGCGCCACCGCCTTGATAAAAATCTCGACGCGCCCGCGCGCTACCGTATTCTGCACCGCTTTGCGAATCTCGGCTTCATGCTCGCCCCATCCGCGCGGCACTGCCAGCTTGAGTTCGAAAAATCTCTGGTTGAGCGCGCGCACCTCGGCAATCACGCGAGTGCCGTTCTGCTCGGCTATCGCCCTGCCGAATCCGGTCATGCTCTTCATGCGACTGCGCCCCTTCCTTCCCGCGTTTTTCTCACACACTCCCCGTAGAGCGCGAGCGTTTGCGCCGCCATCTTTTCCATCGAGTAGTTCTCGACGACGCGTGCTCGCCCCGCCGCGCCCATCTTCGCTCTCAGCGTGCTCGATTCCGCCAGCCGCGTGATCGCCGACCCAATCGCTTGAGGATTCGCCGGCGGCACTATTATTCCAGCGCGCTCGTGCTCCACTCCTTCACGCAACCCGCCGACATCGCTCGCGACTACTGGCAGCCCACTCGCCGTGGCTTCCAGAGCCGCCACGCCGAGCCCTTCCTTCAACGACGGCATCGCGAAGACGTCCGACGCCCAAAGCAGCTTGCGCGGATCGTCGATCCTGCCGATCAGCTTGATCCGTTCAACGCATCTCACCAGCCAAATCTCGCGCTTGAGAATGTCCCCAATCAAACCCTGACCGGCAATTACACACCTCACATTCGTGAAGTTTTCCTTCGCCGCGAGCGCTCCGACCGCCTGGATTAGATAGAGGTGGCCCTTGCGCGGTTCCAGCGCACCAATCGCCGATACCAGAAACTCACCGTCAGAAATCCCCAACTCGCTGCGCGCGTCGGCGCGTTCCTCGGGAGTTGGCGGGCGAAAGCGCTCGCAGTCCACGCCGCTGTGAACAATCGTTACGCGACTGCGATCGACGCCCGCCGCTGCGAGCGAATCCGCGACACCGCCGGAAATCGCGATCACGCCATCGACCGCCCGGTTGTACAGGTAAGGTGCGAAGATGCGGTTCGGCCGGTAGTCCATTCGCCGCGTGACGATCAGCGCTCGCCCGGAGCCGCGCGCGAACGGTGCCATCGAATGCGCGCGCGAAGTATGAAAATGAACGACGTCAAAGCGTTCGCGCCTGAGAATAGCGTTAAGCCGCATTCCAGCGGCGAGGTCGATTGCGTTGCGAATGTGCAGCGGATGGCATTTTATGCCCGCGGCTGCGGCCCGCTCCCAGAGCTGTCCCTCGGGATCGCAAATCAGTTCTGCACGATGACCGCCGGCCGCCAGCGCAAGCGTCAGCCCCAGCACCTGCGACTCCCCGCCGCCGAAGCCCAGCTCAGGATCGACGCCCACTACACTCAGCGCAGAAGCCTCAGCCGTGTTGCTGCTGGCAGGCACCAGGTTCGCGTCGTCAGCGTGAACTGTCTGCGTCATATTGCTGCTTCGATCGCATCAATCGAAAAATCGGTAATACAAAATCGCGCATACCGCGGTTACCGCGTCGCGAATCCCGATCTTCTTGCCCTCCTCATAAGTGCGGCCCGAGTACGATACCGGCACTTCGTAGATTCGCCATCGCGCACGCGCCGCCTTGGCTGTAATTTCGGGTTCGAATGTAAACCGGTTCGCAGTGAGCTTGAGCGTCATCAGTTTCTCGCGCACGAACCCCTTCATCCCGGTTTCCATGTCGGTCAGATTGAGATCGCTTATCATGTCGGAAAGCAACGTCACCGCGCGGTTCGCCACATAATGCCAGAAGAACATGACGCGATGCGGTCCCGAGAGGAAGCGCGATCCGTAAACCATGTCGGCGCGGCCATCGACCAGCGGCCCGATCATCGCTGCGTAGTCACGCGGATCGTATTCAAGGTCGGCGTCCTGCACGAACACGTAAGGGTTCCGCGCCGCCGCAAAACCGAGCCGCAGCGCCGCACCTTTGCCGCGATTGACGCTGTGAAAAAAGCATCTCACTTGCGGATGGCTGAACTCGCGCAGGAATTTCGTGGTGCCGTCACTCGAGGCGTCATCGACCACAATAACCTCGGGGTCGAAGCCGCAGTCCAGCACGCGCTCGATGACGCGGCCTATAGTCGCCACCTCGTTGTAGACCGGAATCACCACCGAAATCCTGGTTTGCTCGGCCATCAGCTTCCGCTCGCCTCCCGATGCTGTTCCATCGACGCCGGCGCGCGCGACGAAATCGCAGCGTCCGTGCGTTCCAGCCCAATTCTGGCCTGAAGCATCGCGGCGACGCGGCGTCGTGCCGTCCGCCGGCGACGCGCCGAAAATACCGCCGAGTAGCCGCACCACACGCGCATCCGATCCGTATTGGTGACGCCTTTGAGATCCAGATGCCCGAGCTGAACCAGGTTGCGCATCCGCGGCCGCTCGAAACGGCTGAGAATCGTGCGCCGGGTACGCTCGTGATCGATGAAAACAAATTTCGGCGGCTCGATTCCGGTTACATAGATGTTGAACGGCGTCAGGTCGCCGTGGATATATCCCGCCCGATGCAACCGCGCGACTTCCGCGCCGAGCGCCCGCAGCACTACCCGCCTGGCTGCCAGGTTCGCGCGCTTCAAATGACGCACGACGTTAAACCCGTCGACCCGCGAGGTCACTATGATCTCGCGGCCTCCTTTGCGCTCGACGCCGAGCAGCAGAATTTCCGGAACTCCCACGCCGTCCGCCCGCAGATGCTCCGAGATCGACGCGACATGAGCCGCGCGTCGGCGTTTGAAGATCCACCTGATGCGATTCAGTCCGCGAATCGGATCCAGCACTTTGAAGTAAACGTCGACACCCCCGGGACGATCGAGATGATCGGACCACGTCTCGGCATGGCGCGAGCGCCGCACTCGCGTCGCCAACGTGCCGTCGATCGCGCCGAAGGCGGAATCGATCAACCGCTCGCGCAACTCCTCTGAATATCGTGCGTCGTAGTCCGGCAGAAAAAAGGTCCAGCCGCCGCGCGTCAACGGCACCCCCTCGAAGCCCGTCGTCCACCAGCTCATTGCGCTGCTCCAACTCGCGGCATGGCCAGCGCGCGCCGCACGGTCAGGCTGACTTCTTCGGGTGATATTCGCCGCATGCACTCGCGCCCGATGGGGCATTGACGAAGATAGCAGGGATGGCAGGGAATCTCGCCGCTGATTGCGAGCTCCGCGAATCCCCATGGCGCCGATCGTTCAGCCGCAGTGGCGCCCCACAATGACACCACCGGGCATCCCACCGCTGCGGCGATATGCATCGGACCCGAGTCGGGCCCAAACGCAACTGCGCATTCCGGAAAGATCGCGATCAGATCCCGCAGCGAAGTGCGTCCCGCGAGGTTCAACGCCGGGACATCTCCAAGGTGTCGCATGACTTCATCGGCGAGTTTCGTTTCGTCGGGACCGCCGAGGAAGACCGGAAACAGCGCCGGGCTCCCGCCGTCCGCGCGCGCGACTCTTCGAATCACCGCGGCCGTAGATTCCGGATAGTAGATGCGGCTCGGCCAGGACGATCCCAGAATCACTGCAAGGATCGGACGCGGTGCGTCGCGCAGCATCTCAAGCGCGCGGGCGCGTTCGTCGTCGGTCGCGGCGAGACCAAATTCTATGGGCGAAGGCGCGAGACCAAGCGCGTCGCCGAACGCCTGGTACTGCAAAAGCTTCAGCCGCATGTTCGGTTGCGGCTCGATTTGATGGTTCGAAAACAAATAGTTGAATTCCTTGGTATTCGGCGCAGCAAAACCAAACCGGTCGCGAGCACCCGAGATTCGTGAGGTGAATCCGCTCTTGAGATGCCGCTGAAGATCTATGACCAGGCCGAAATGCCCCTGACGAACCCGCAGCAGAAACGGAATGAACGTCCACGGCGCATGCGCGCGATCGTACACGATTATTTCGTCGAGCCACCGATGATGCTCGAGCACCGCCTTCGATTTGGGTTCCACCGCCCATGCGATGTGCGCGTCGGGCCACGCGTTGCGCATCCTGCCCAGCAACGGCAGCGCGCGAACCACGTCGCCAATCGCGCCGAGCAGCACGATCAGCGCACGGCGAGGCGGAGTGATTTTCGTGGCGATGGCTTCTGGAGAGGACATCATCAGACTGGTCGAGGCCGGCTTGAGCTCGAGCACTCGATGACTCTAGCCTTTACGGCACACGACTTCGATATTGTTGCCGTCCGGATCGAACACGAATCCAGCGCGAGCGCGGCAACGAAAAACTCCTTGCTACGGGCAAAGTCAGAAACCTTAATCGCGATTTGATCGAGCATCGTAGTGTTCTCCGGGCGGAGTCCAGGTCAGTTTCAACTTTACCCGTCGATGATAACGACGTGGCCCCGCACCGCAAAGGGTCCGCGCAATTGTTCGCCGCGACCCCGTCTGCGTGTAAGATGCGCTGAGATCTCCGAGGAAATCTTATTTGACCGACCAGCTGCATCCTTCAACCGGACTCATTGGGCCGATCACGTTTGCGCTGTTGATCCTGGTCGGATTCCTCGCCCTCTTAAGCATCGAGCCGCCGAACGCGCGCGATGATAACGCGCCAGCGACAGAATTCTCCGCGGCGCGCGCGATGCGCGACGTTCGCGAGATAGCCCGGAAGCCGCATCCACTCGCCTCCGTCGAAAACGATCGCGTGCGCGAGTATCTCGCCGGCAGATTGCGTGAGCTCGGCGCAAATCCCGAAGTCCGGACCGCTACCGTCGCGCGAAATACTCCGTTTGGTCCCGACAAGTGGGCAGTGGTGAACAACCTCGTCGCAAAAATCGCCGGCACCAACCCGGCCGGCGCCGTGCTGATGCTCGCGCACTACGACTCGGTGCCAAGCGGTCCCGGCGCGGGCGACAACGCCGCTTCTGTCGCTGCAATTCTCGAGACGATGCGCGCGCTCAAGGCGGGTCCCGCGCTGCGCAACGATTTGATCATCCTCTTCACCGATGGCGAAGAGCTTGGCCGCCTCGGCGCAACGAGTTTCGTTCAGACCTATCCCGCGCTGCATGACATCAAGGTCGTACTGAATTTCGCGATGCGCGGAGATGCGGGCCCTTCCATGATGTTTCAGCCGAGCACGCAGGATTGGTGGCTGACTGATCGGCTGGCATCCGCAGGGCCGTATCCGCGGCGGACTTCCCTCGCGCCGTTGCTGTTTCCGGAAGCGCCGGGCGAAACCGACTTGAATGTTTTTCTCGATGCCGGAATAGACGGTTTGACGTTCGGCGCGTTGCGAGGCATCACGCGCTATCATACTGAACTCGATAACCCCGACCTGCTCGACCAACGCTCGCTGCAATCCCAGGGGATGCGCGCACTCGCGATGGCGCAGCATTTCGGAGCAATGGACCTGAGCGCTCTGCCCGCTGGGGGCGCGGCGTTTTCCGTACAAGGCCGTTCGTGGCTGCCAACTGGGCTCGGGATCATCGTGCCGCTGCTCGTGCTTGGTGTGATCTGGATTGGAATCCGCGACGGACGATTCGGCATCCGGGCTGTCGCCGCCGGATTTGCGATCTACTCGATTGCACTCACGACCGCGGTCCTCGAGGCGCGCATTCTGTGGCGGCTGACCGCGACACTTGCGGGCTGGCGAATGTTGCCGGTCGGCACGACCTACGGTGGCTTCTACAATTCGGTCGGCGCGATCGCTTTGGTTTTCGCCACCTTGTGGGCGGCCTACGAATTGATCAGCCGTTCGTTTCGCTTGGAGGACCTCGGCGCAGGCGCCCTCCTGGCATGGACCCTGATGACAATTGCGATCAATATCGCGATGCCCGGCAGCCGCCACCCATTCCTCTGGCCTCTTCTCTTCGCAACCCTCGCGCTCGGCTACAACATCTCCGCGGCTGACGGCAGCATCGCGATTCGCCGCGCGATCCTCGCGATCGTGGCGCTGGGCCCTGCTATCGCCGCATTGGCTCCGTCACTCTCCGCAAGCACGAACGGCACCATCCTCTTGTTCGTGTACGGCGGGTTGGCCAGCGGGTTTCTTTTCGGCTGGTTCATCCCCTACATTGATTTTCTGAGCGGCGGTCGGCGCCGGGTCGTGCCCGCCATGATTGGAGCGTTCGCGCTCGTGATGTTTGTGATCGGCAACGTCACCAGCACCTTCGACGCATCCCGTCCGCATCCCGACAGCATCTTCTATTTTCTCGACACGGATACTGGGCGTGCGCGATGGGTCAGCCTGGATCCGCGGCCCGACTATTTCACCTCGCAGTTCTTCCAGCATCACGTGCGCGGCGGATGGATGTCCCGCCTCAGCGGGCTCACGACGACAGATACGCCGGCCGGGAGCGTCACCGACATCTCGCGGTATAGCGACTTTGCATTCCTCAATCGCGGCCAAACCACCGAGGGCGACGCGCCGCTGATCGACGCGCCGGCGCCCGATCTCAAGATCCTCGACGATTCGACCGCCGCTAGCACCGGCACGCGCACGGTGAAGATGCATATCGCGTCGCCGCGCGGCGCTTCGATCATCTGGATGACGGTGCCGGTCGGCGTGGCCGTTCTCGGCGCATCCATCGACGGCAGGTCGCCCGGCGATGTCACCACCGACGGCTGGACCGGATGGTACTGGCGCGCCCCGGCGGCGGGATTTGACCTCGAACTAAAACTCACGACGCCCGCGCCATTCGTCGTCACGGTCGTCGATCAGACCAACGGCTTGCCGAATATTCCGGACTTCGCAATCAAGCCCAGGCCGCCGGATACGATGCCGACGCCATTTCTGCTTTTCGATTCGACGACGCTGGTGAGGAAGACTTTCAGAATTGGCGGCGAGCAGATGAGCCGCCCGAACGCGCCTGCTAGCGGTCGCACTCTCCGCCGATCATGTTGATCATCCCGAACGTCGTGATGATGTCCGGGATCATCCGCCCTATCAGCATCTTGTTCAGCGCGCCCATCCCGAGAAAGCACGGCGGCCGCACCCGCACCCGATACGGACGCCCGCTGCCGTCGCTGACGACGTAAAATCCCAACTCGCCGTTGGCCCCCTCGACCGCCTGGTAAACCTCGCCGGCGGGCACGTGAATGCCCTCCATTATCAGCTTGAAGTGGTTCATCAGGCCCTCGATCGAGTTGTACACTTTCTCTTTCTCGGGCAGCACGACTTTCGGATCGGTGATCGTAACCGGCCCCTCGGGCAGCGCCGCGAGCGCCTGCTCGATGATCCGCTTGCTCTGGTACATCTCCTGGAACCGCACGTTGAACCGATCGTAGTTGTCGCCGCGATCGCCCACCGGCACCTCGAACTCCATCCTGTCGTACACCAGGTACGGATGCGCCTTGCGCACGTCGTACGACACACCCGCCGCGCGCAGCAGCGGCCCCGTCAGCCCGTACGAAATCGCCTCTTCTTTCGCCAGCTTTCCGACTCCCGCCATCCTGTCTATGAACACGCGGTTGCGCGAGAGCAGCTTGTCGCAATCGGTGAGCACCTGGTCCAGCCGCGCGAACGACGCCTTCATTCTGTCCTGGAAGTCCGCCGGCAGGTCATGCGTCATCCCGCCGACGCGGCACCACGTCACCGTCAGCCGCGCTCCCGTCACCGATTCGATCAAGTCATACAGAAACTCGCGCGCCTCCAGCATGTAGAACGCAACCGTCGTCGCCCCGACTTCGCTCGACGCCATTCCAAGGCACGTCAGGTGATCCGCAATCCGCGCGACTTCGCTCATTATCAGCCGCACGTACTTGCATCGCTCCGTCGTCTCGACCGCGAGCAGCCGCTCCACCGCCAGTGCGAAGCCGACGTTGTTGATACACGGCGACGCGTAATTCAGCCGGTCGGTGTAGGGAAAGCACTGCGTCCACGTCCCCTGCTCGCACATCTTTTCGAAGCCGCGATGCAGATATCCGACCTCGACGTCGCAATCGACAATCCGCTCGCCGTCGAGCTTGAGGTTGAACTTGATAGTGCCGTGCGACGCCGGATGCGACGGCCCCATCTGCAGTTCCATGATCTCGTCGGACGGATCCGACGGCACAATCTTGTTTTTCCAGCGCGCCGGTAATGCCATCTTCTATCGCCTCGCCTCGTCAGCGCGATGACCGAATCGGATTCACCACCGGATCGATCTCCGCCACGATCGGTTGGCGTTTGTTGTAATGGTAATCCTTGCGCAGCGGATATCCTTCGAACGAATCGTACATCAGGATCCGCCGCAAATCGGGATGCCCCTTGAAGATCACGCCGAACATGTCGAAGCATTCGCGCTCGAGCCAGTCCGCCGCGCCCCACACTCCCACCACGCTATTCACCCACGGCTCGGGCCCCTCGACCCCAATCTTCACGCGCAGCCGATGCCCGCGCGTAAGCGAGTTCAGTTGATAAACGATATCGAACCGCGGCTTGCGCTCCAGCCAATCGACTGCGGTGATGTCAGTCAGGAAATTAAATTCGAAGTCTGCCTCGTCGCGCAGCGCTCTGAAAAAATCATACGCGCGCTCACGCTCAATCGTGATCGTCAATTCGTCGCGTGCATCCTGCGCGCTCAGAATTTCGTCGCCAAATCGCGCTTTCAATTTTTCGATTAACATCGCCCGCCCCTAGTCCCAGTCAAGCGCGCCGCGCTGCCATGCGTAAATCAGCCCGACGAACAGAATCGCAATGAAAATGAGCGCCTCGACGAAGCCGAACATTCCGAGGTACCGCAACTCGACCGCCCACGGATACAGAAAAATTACCTCGACATCGAAAATCAGAAACAGAATCGCCGTCAGGTAAAACCGCACCGAAAACCGCCCCCACGCCGATCCGCTCGGCGGATTGCCGCATTCGAACGCCTCGCTCTTGATGACGCTCGGCCGCTTGGGCCCGATCAACATGTTAATCGTGCACATGATCCCGACGATCAGGCCCGCTACAAACAGTGTCACAACGACTGGATACCAGGTTGTCATTCTCGCTCAGCCCCACAAGCGCGTCTTATCTTCATATGAATACCCGATAAGCATGTCTTTGGAAACGACTCCCAATCTTTACGCCGCTTCTCGCACGGACATTGAGAGTGCCATGACCCTGATCGCAACATTAGCGCAGGGCAATTTAGTAGCGTGAAAAACTTGCGCTATCGATATTTAGCTAATTGATCAGATCGACCGACATTCGCGTAAGTTCGTCTAATTCCTTCGATATTTAGTGCCATTTTAACCCACATTCAATTTCTTACCATTATTTATATTGACGGATCAGAGCATAAAGACTAATGACAAACCTAGAGCTGTAGGGAGGCTTACAATAAACTCCAGATGTCCGCTTTTCATTCGGCGAAACAGGAGGCTCCATGTGTCGCGCAATCGAACTGAAAATCCGGTCGCTCATCGCTTTCACCATCGCGCTGCTTGTGCTCGCGATTTACTCCGCGCCTGCATCGGCTCAAGTCCAACCCGGCGACATGATCACTCCCGACAACGCGCCCAAGGTGCAGAACCTCGTCTCCCCGGGCCAGTACCTGCGAGTCCTCCACGGCATGTCGATCAAGGTAGTGCCGACCGAGCGCATCGATTGGCCGCCGCCCTACAAGGACGCCACCGAAAAGTATTCGAGCCAGGTCCGGCTGACGCCTGATCATCGCAGCCTCATCGGTTACGTCGCCGGCGAGCCGTTCCCCATCGTCGACCCGAACGACCCCGACGCGGGAACCAAGGTCATGTGGAACGTCGCCTTCCGGCCAATCTCCAGCGACGAGTACGATTTGCGCTGGTTCGACTGCGACAGCACCTACTGGGGCAATAACGCCCCCTTCCGCGAAATCACCGACATCGAAGTCGGTCACTACGCCGGTTACAACGAAGTCGGACGCACCGAAGTCGATCCGATGCCGATTGACCCCGACTTCAAAGTTACCGGCCGCTACTTCCTCGGTCTCCTGTACCCGGTTCTCGCCCCTCAGTCTGACCGCGGAACCGGGCTCATCAAGTTCCGCTACGCCGATCCGGGTATCCAGGACGCCAGCTGGACCTGGACTCCCGGCGCGCGCCGCGTCCGCCGCCTGAACTACGCCATTCTCGACACCGCCAGCGGACCGCAAGCGTACGACCCCAATCACTACGAAGGCTTCAGCGGCAAGAACGAAAACTACGACTGGAAATTCCTCGGCGAAAGAACGATGCTCGGCGCGATCAACGTCGCCAACGTTCCCGATGTCCGATGTCCCACCGACGGCGGCGCCAGCCATTGCCCCGACAATTGGCAGTTGCGCCACGATTTCATTATCGAGGGCCGTCCTCGTGCCGGCCGCTTTAACTCCCTCTACGATCACGAAGTTCTCTACATCGATTCCGAAGCGGACTTCGTCATGTCCAATGACATGTACGACCGTAGCGGCGAGCTGTTCAACAACTACACCTCCTGGATGCACTATGCGGACCGCGCCGAGCCCGACGCTCGCATCGCGATCTATCCGTTCAAGCGCGAATTTCAGGTCGGCTCATCGACCATCAACGTGCAAAGCGGCTTCTCCACCGTTTGCTACCATCCATCGCAGGACTCGCCGTCGCGCGACTCATGGTTCATCAACATGGGCTCGGTCGATCGCAACTGGTTCACTGCCGACCAGATGGCACGCGCTGCCGAGGGCGGCCACGCCGTAGGCGGCGATTGATCCCTGCGTGAGCGCGCGCTCGGCCTCGCGCGCTCGCGCCTCCACACCCGCGCCGCTACAATCCATCTCCGATGGATGACGGCGCAGTGTTCCATGCCTGGGCAACGCAGGCCATCGCGCGGCGATGGCCCGACGCGCGCGTCGAACACATCGCCGCTCTCCGCGGCGATCTCTCGACCCGCCGCTTCTGGCGCGTCGCTCTCGCGCCGCAACAGAACCCCGGCCCTACCGCCACTCCCCGCACCGCCATCCTCGTCGACCTCGGTCCCGACGACCTGCCCCGCTACGTTCGCGTCCTCAATCTCCTGCCATCGCCGCCGGCCGAACCGCCATGGATCAACCTCCATCGCTTCCTCGAATCGATCGGCTCCCCGGTCCCCGCCCTTTACGACGCCGACCCGGCCCGCCGCGCGATGCTCGTGGAAGACGTCGGCGAACTCTCCCTGTTCGAGGCCGTCCGCCAACCCGGCGCCGACGCCGCCGACCTGTTCCGCCTCGCCGCCGAAGAACTGCTCCGCCTCCACGTCGAAGGCACCGCGCGAATCGACCATCGATGCGTCGCCAGCCAAATCGTCTACAACGGCCGCCTGTTCGAATGGGAATTCAAGGAATTCAACGAAGTAGGTCTAGCCGCGGTGGCTCCTGGAGCCCACGCCAGCTCGATCGCCCCTGAACTCGCCGCTATCGCCGCACGACTCGATCGTTTCCCGCGCGTGTTTTCTCATCGCGACTACCATCGCGAAAACCTTTACATCCAGCCCGGCCTGCGCCTCCGCATCATAGATTTCCAGGACGCCCTGATGGCCCCCGCTGCGCAGGACCTCGCCGTCCTGCTGACCACGCGCGATACCGGCGAAGTCATCACCCCCGCCATCGAGCGCCGCATCCTCGACTTCTACTGCGCAGGCCTCGCGCGCCGCGGTGCCCCGCAACTCGATGCCGCCGAATTCACGACCAGCTATCGCCTGTGCGTTCTCCAGCATGCACTCAAAATGATCGGACGCTTCGAAATGTTCGAACTAAACGGCAAGACCGGCTACCGTCAATTCATTCCGCATCTGCTGGCCCAGACGCGCCGAATGCTCGCCGAGATGCGCCCGGACTTCCCCAAACTCTGCGCCACCCTGATGCCGTGAAAGCTCTCGTACTAGCCGCCGGAAGGGGCGAACGTCTCCGCCCGCTAACCGACCTGACGCCAAAGCCGATGCTCGATCTCGGCGGCCGTCCCCTGATTCACTACGCGCTGGCGATGCTCCAGCGCGCCGGCATCACCGAAATCGCCATCAACGTTCACCATCTCGCATCTCAAATCGAGCAAGGCCTCGGCGACGGCTCCGCGCTTGGAATACACATCACATACGCTCCCGAACCTGTGTTGCTGGGCACGGGCGGCCCGCTAAACGGCCTGCGCGATTTTCTCAGCGACGACACCTTCGTAATCGCCAACAGCGACACGATTCTCGATTTGGACTTGTCCGCGATGCTGAAATTCCACCGCGACCACAAAGCCCTCGCCACCGTCGCGCTCTACCATCCCGCAAATCTCGACTACTACAGCCGCCTCGAAATAGACGCCGCAAAAAAACTCCGCCGAATGCGCCTGCTGGCAAGTCGTAATCCGCTGAAATACGACGACTACCCGCCGACCCTCGACCAAACCGTCGCGCAGTCGCTGCAGTCACTAATGTACTGCGGCGTGATAGCAGCGGAACCCGCCGTCCTGAACCTGATCCCCCCGAAACCCCCATGGAGCCTGATGTCAGGCCTGTTCGCCCCAATGGTAGCCAACGCAGACCCCGTCTTCGGCTACATCCACACCGGCCAATTCCGAACAATAGACGACTTAAAAACTTACCAAGCCCTCAAAAAAGAGCACCCGTAGCCTCTGTCTCCTCTCCCTGGAAGGGAGAGGATGAAGGTGAGGGTCCTATTACAGCGGGCTATTATGCCCGCGATTCAAGATTCTGCCTCCGCTCTGAAACGCATCCACCAAGGTTACCCAAACCTCCCGGCTGCAACGCGGACCCGGGCACCTCCAACCACGTCCTCACTCCACTCGAATCCCCACATCCGGGTTCCCCCAATCACCACCCAAAAAACGCAGCCACCAAAAACGCCGCAATCATCAACAACCCAAACTCCATATGCAGCTGAATCGACCGAAACAACCCAAGATTCAACTTCTTCGGATCATTCTCCCGCGTAACAATCCGCACCTGATCAATCGCCCGCGGCACCGTGATAAACACCATCAGCGCGATCCACGGCATCGCATGCACCAGCACTCCAACCACGGTCGTCGCATAAGCCGCAACATCCAGCGCGATTAATTCATAATTCGCGCCCGTCCGCCCCAGCATCGTCGCCAGCGTGCGCTTACCATGCCGCCCGTCGCTCTCGATGTCGCGAATATTGTTCGCATGCAGAATCCCCGCAACGAGGAATCCCAGCGCGATCGACGCCCACAACGCCGCCGCCGAAAAATGGAGCGCCATCACGAAATAGGCGCCCATCACGATTGCCGGCCCCATGAAAATGAAAACCGTCAACTCCCCCAGCGCCACATAAGCCAGCGACACCGGACTGGCAGTGTAGAAGTATCCGGCCGCCACGCTGGGAATTCCGATGGCAAGAATCGGCCATCCGCACAAATAAACGAGCACCAACCCCATCGCCGCGCCAATCGCAAACGCCACCACTCCCCCGCGCCAGACCTGCTCAGCGCTCAACAGCCCGCGCTGAATCACCATGCTGGGCCCAAGCGACTGCTCACTATCCGCCCCGCTGCGAAAGTCGTAGTAGTCGTTAATAAGATTGGTCCCGGCCTGAATCGCCATCGCTCCAACCAGCGCAAGAATCACCCGCCCAAACGAAAAAAACCCCGCCCGCGCAGCCACGGCAACTCCCAACAAAACCGGAATCGCAGCCGCACTAAGCGAAGGCGCCCGAACCGCCTGAACCCAAACAGCCAAAGCCCCAGGCCGCGTTGGACCACCATGAGAAATGACGTCATCCATCTTAATTAAAACCAACCCCGCGAAATCCCGTTTCGGGATTTCGCGTCTTCTCTCTTCTCACCGGATGCAGGGGTCACCCCTGCCGCCCACCGCGCAGGTGATTTAGATCAGCACCTTCTCCTCTCTAAGCCGCGCGATCTCCTCCGCACTACACCCCAGCAACTCGCGCATTACTTCTTCGGTATTCCCCCCA
>Ga0302326_10015221_pt1 | contig 16200 bp, 15 predicted proteins | sample Palsa_T0_3_FD_202264 | JGI IMG/M metagenome (GOLD analysis project Ga0302326, IMG submission 202264) | Peat permafrost microbial communities from Stordalen Mire near Abisko, Sweden - Palsa_T0_3 | ecosystem: Environmental > Terrestrial > Soil > Palsa > Peat permafrost | place: Sweden: Abisko... | reverse complement strand
GGGTGCTCACCACCATGTCGGATGACCGTGGGCGCCCGACGATCGCCGACTTCCTCGGTGATCACGCCGAGCGGCTCTACCACGTGGGCCGGCTCGATTACGACACCGAAGGCCTCATGCTGCTGATGAACGACGGCGATCTGGCCCATCGCCTGGCTCACCCGCGGTTCGGCGTGCTCAAGACCTACCTGGCTGACGTGGCCGGGCCGGTGCCGAAGGACCTGGGCCGCCGCCTGATGACCGGGATCGAGCTGGCCGACGGCGTGGCCACCGCGGACAAGTTCCGGGTGATCGAGCGCGACGGCTCGCGCGCGCTGGTGGAGATCACCTTGCACGAGGGCCGCAAGCACATCGTGCGCCGGATGCTGGCCGAGGCCGGTCACCCGGTCACCCGCCTGGTCCGCACGCACGTCGGGCCGATCGCGCTCGGCTCGCTGCGGCCGGGCACCACCCGCGCGCTGACCACGGTGGAGATCGGCGACCTGTACGCCGCCGTCGGTCTGTAGCCTTGAGGTCTCGCATCGCGGCCCATTTTTACCTAACGGAAGTAGCCCAGGATGCCTGGGCTCAGCGGAATGAAGGAGCAGCTGGTGACGGTCAGGGCGATCCGTGGCGCGGTCCAGGTCGAAGCGAATGAGCGGACGTCGATTCTGGAAGGCACGACCGAGCTCGTCACCGAGGTCATGGCCCGCAACAGCCTGGTTCCCGACGATGTGATCAGCGTGCTGTTCACCGCGACCCCCGACCTCACCGCGGAGTTCCCCGCGCTCGCCGCCCGCAAGATCGGTTTCCAGGACGTGCCGCTGCTGTGCGCGTCCGAGATTGCCGTGCCCGGGGCGATGCCACGGGTGGTCCGCCTGCTCATGCACGCGGAGACCGCCGGGTCGAAGGCCGCGCTGCAGCACGTGTACCTGCGCGGCGCGGCGGCCCTGCGGCTGGACATCGCCCAGTGACTGATCATCCACCGGCCGAGGTGGCCAGCCCCCGCCGGGTGGTGGTGGTCGGCACCGGGATGATCGGGACCTCGGTGGCCCTGGCCCTCCGCGAGCGCGGGGCAGAGGTCTGGCTGGCCGACCGGGACCCGGCCGCCGCGCGCCTGGCCGCCGACATCGGCGCGGGCACGCTGCTGCCCGGCGGCCTCGGGCCCGGCGGCCGGCCGGGGCAGGACCAGCCGGAGGGGCCCGCCGATCTGGCCCTGCTCGCCGTGCCCCCCGCGGCCGTGGCCCCCACCCTGGCCGAGGCCCAGGCGCGGAACCTGGCCCGCTGGTACACGGATGTGGCCAGCGTGAAGGGCTTTCCGCTGGCGCAGGCCCGCGCGCTCGGCTGTGATCTGGCCAGCTTCGTGGCCGCCCATCCGCTGTCCGGCCGGGAGCGGTCCGGCCCGGCCGCCGCCCGCGCCGACCTGTTCCTCGGCCGGCCGTGGGTGATCTGCCCGGAGGCGGACAACCCCGAGGCGGCCGTGGCCGCCGTGACCGGCCTGGCCCGGGCGTGCGGCGCCGAGCCGGTCCTGGTCAGCGCGGCTCAGCATGACCGGTGGGTCGCGCTGGTCTCGCACGCGCCGCATGTCGTCTCCGCGGCGATGGCGGCCCGGCTGGCCGACTCCAGTGACGGTGCGCTGGCCCTGGCGGGCCAGGGCCTGCGCGATGTGACCAGGATCGCGGCGGGAGACTCAGCGCTGTGGACGCAGATCCTGGCCGCCAACGCGGCTCCGGTGGCCGAGGTGCTGGCCGCGGTGGCCGCCGACCTGGCCGCGGCGGCCGAGGACCTGGCCGGGGCCGCCGCCGCCGAGGCGTCCCTGGGGCTGGGCGACCCGGGCGCGGCGCTGAAGGTCCTGGCCGCCCTGCTGGACCAGGGCTCGGCTGGGGTGGCCCGGATTCCCGGCAAGCGCGGCACCCCGGCTCGGGGCGACGCTGTGGTCCAGGTGGTCATCCCGGACGTGCCCGGCGAACTGGCGCGGCTCTTCGACGCGGCCGGCCAGGCCGGAGTCAATATCGAGGACATCGGCATCGAGCATTCGCCGGGCCTGCCGGTCGGGGTGGCCGAGCTGACGGTGCGTCCCGAGGCCGTGGCCCGGCTGACCGAGGCCCTGGCGGCCGGTGGATGGCCCGTGCGTGGATAGGGATAGTCGGCCGCGCCGGTAGCATCACTGGGTGACCGACTGTTTTGTTATCGCCGTGGATGGCCCCGCCGGATCCGGCAAGTCCAGTGCCGCCCGAGGCGTAGCCCGTGCGCTGGGCCTGCGTTACCTCGACACGGGGGCCATGTACCGGGCCCTGACCTGGTGGATGATCCGCCAGGGGGTGGACGTGGCCAGCCCGGTGGCCGTCGCGGCGCACGCCCGGCGCCCGGCCATCGAGGTCGGCACCGACCCGCAGGCCCCGGTGATCATGGTGGACGGCACCGACGTGACTGCCGTGATCCGCACCCGCGAGGTATCCAACGCGGTCAGCGCGGTCGCCCGGGTCCCCGAGGTCCGGGCCCACCTGGTGGCGATGCAGCGGGAGATCATCGCAGCCTCGTGCGCCGCGGGCGACGGCATCGTCGCTGAGGGACGCGACATCGGCACGGTCGTGGCCCCCGATGCGGGGATCAAGGTGTTCCTGACCGCCAGTGAGGCCGAGCGGGCCCGGCGCCGCGCCGCCGACCCGGCCGCCGACCCGGCCGCCACCGTCGAGGTGACCCAGTCCGAGCAGCAGCGCCGCGACCGGACCGACGCCCCGCAGACCGTCATGGCCGCGGACGCGGTGCAGATCGACTCCACCGCGCTCGGCCTGGACGAGGTGGTCAGCGCCATCGTGGGGCTGGCCCGGCAGCGGGCTGACGTGGCGTGGACGGGATGAGCATGCGCGAGGACAGCACGGGCAGGTCCGACGCGGGCAGCTCCGACGCGGGCAGCTCCGACACGGGCAGCTCCGACACGGGCAGCTCCGACACGGGCAGCTCCGACACGGGCGGTTTTGACACGAGCAGGTTGGCCGCGGACGGTTTCGACACGAGCGGGCTGGAGCAGGCCCCGGAGGTGGCGACCCCGGTGGTCGCGGTGGTAGGCCGCCCCAACGTGGGCAAGTCGACCCTGGTCAACCGGATCCTGGGCAGCCGCCAGGCGGTCGTTGAGGACGTCCCGGGCGTGACCCGGGACCGGGTGGCCTACGACGCCACCTGGCGGGGCCGGGCCTTCACCGTGATGGACACCGGCGGCTGGGAGCCGTCCCCCGGATCCGAGCAGGGCCAGGCCAGCCGCGCGCTGGCGGAGCAGGTGACGGCGCAGGCCCGGCTGGCCGTGGACACGGCCGACGCGGTGCTGTTCGTCGTGGACGCCGTGGTGGGCGTGACCGACGCCGACGAGGCCGTCGCGGCGGTGCTGCGCCGCAGCGGCAAGCCGGTCATCCTCGCCGCGAACAAGGTGGACGACACCCCGGGGGAGTCCGCCGCCACGGCCCTGTGGTCCCTCGGGCTGGGTGAGCCGCTGCCGGTCAGTGCCCTGCACGGGCGGGGTAGCGGGGACCTGCTCGACGTGATCCTCAATGCGTTGCCCGAGACCCCGCGGGAGCAGTTCGGCGCCGAGGGCGGGCCGAGGCGGATCGCCCTGGTCGGCAAGCCCAACGTGGGTAAGTCCAGCCTGCTGAACAAGCTGGCCGGGCAGCAGCGGGTCCTGGTGGACGACGTGCCCGGCACCACCCGCGATCCGGTGGACGAGCTCATCGAGCTGGGCGGGACCACCTGGCGGTTCGTGGACACGGCCGGGATCAGGCGGCGGGCCCGGGAGAATCAGGGCGCGGACTTCTACGCGGCGCAGCGCACCGCTGGGGCCCTGCAGCGGGCCGAGGTCGCGGTCGTCCTGGTGGACGCCAGCGAGCCGCTCACCGAGCAGGACCTGCGGATCGTGTCCATGGTGATCGACGCGGGCCGGGCTCTGGTCATCGCCTACAACAAGTGGGACCTGGTCGACGAGGACCGCCGGCTCCAGCTGGACCGGGAGATCGACCGCCAGCTGCATACCGCCCGCTGGGCGCCGCGGGTGAACATATCCGCGGCCACCGGCCGTCACGTGGACCGGCTCGTACCCGCGATCGAGCTCGCGCTGGCCGGCTGGGAAACCCGGATTTCCACCGGCCGCCTCAACGCCTGGCTCACCGAGCTCCTCGCGGCGACCCCGCCGCCCGCTCGTGGCGGCCGGCAGCCGAAGATCCTCTTCGCCACGCAAGCCGGCACTCGACCGCCGCATTTCGTGCTGTTCACGTCGGGTTTCCTGGAGGCCGGATACCGCCGCTTCATCGAACGGCGGCTCCGGGAGGAGTTCGGTTTCGAGGGAAGCCCCGTCCATGTGTCGATGCGGCTGCGCGAGAAGCGCCGCGGCGGGGCCCGCGGCGGCACAGGACAGCCCGGCCGGGCGGCCCGGCGCGAGGCGCCACCGGAGCGGGCCCGGCGCGGCTGAGCCGCATGCGGGCCGCGGCCGCCCGGCTCTCCTGGAGGCTGGCCCGCGGCGGCTGGAGGCTGGCCCGCGGCGGCCAGCCGGATCGAGGCGGGACTATCCGCCGGGCTGGCCGCCGCCCGTGACCGGCCGGGCGTGTCGGACGCGAGTGCTTGGTGCAATTCGCTTTGTGCAACTCGGCCCTGAGGTGGATGTGGCGGCGGCGACCCGAGCGGCCTTGGTTTGAGGGAATGTGCCTACGCCCGTTCCGTGACCTGGTCGACGCGATGCCGCCGTACCTCACGGATGAAGCCGGCCTCGGCCGGATGCGCGCGGCGGTGCGTGCGGCCACCGCGGCGGAGGTGAAGCCACGCCGGCGGAGACTGGGCGGCTGCGCTGAAGCTGGGCGTTTCTGCCGAACGCCGGCGGTTCTCAGGGAATCAGGCGGAACCAGACGGTGGTGCCGGCGTCGCCGCTCTCATACCCCCACTGCTGCGCGAGGTTCTCGACCAGGAAGAGCCCGTGCCCGTCGGGGGCATAGCTGTCCGCCTTCACCACGGGAATGCTGCTGGCGGAACCTTCGTCGATGACCTCGATTCGCACCGGGCCGGCGGTGTCCGGATCAGGGTCGGCCGGATCGGTGCTGTCCGGATCAGTGCTGGTCAGGTCGGCCACGGTGACGGTAACTGTCCCGCCGGGCCAGCGTGAGTTGCTGTGCAGTACCGCGTTCGTGACGAGTTCGGAGCAGAGTAAGACGGCCGTATCGGCGCACGGGTGACCCGGCCCGAGGACCTCGGCCACGAATGCCCTGGCCCTTCTCACGTTCCCGGGCACGGCGGCGATGGTCAGGCTGTCCGGAGCCGCCCGGGGCGCCCGCGGCGCCGGGGGCGCTGAGGGAGACCGCTCGGCGTTTCCGCCACGATTGTTTCCGCGATTGTTCCCGCGACGGGTGGTCGTGGCTGCCATCGCTGGTTGCGCTCCCTTCCCGGGTGTTCGGCCGCCTGGGGTCCTGGAGCAGTGGTACTTTCCCCCCCACTGCCCGCCGTGCCATGCTGATCGTGTAGCCGCACAGGCACAGCGTGTCAGGAACTATGATGCTGTGGGTATGCACCGCACGCAAGTGCGTAGCACAAATAACGCCAACGAAATTTCAGATGGGATCTCATCTCCTTCACAAATTCAGGTATCGTCAGCTTCGAGATCAGGCGTTCGAACTGCCGTGCCCGCGTCGGGGAGCAAGCAAGGTCCCGTCGGGTCGGCACTGGCTGAGGGGGGAGGCGGCGTGTCCATCGGTCCCACGGTTCGTCGTCGTCGGCTCGGCTCCGAGTTAAGGCGCCTGCGTGAGGCGCACTCGTTCAAACTCGAAGACGCCGCTGACCGCCTCGGGCTAGCCCCGTCGACGCTGTCCCGCATCGAGACGGGGAAGGCGCCCACCAGGACCGCCTACCTGTCGACCATGTTCGACATGTACGGCGTCGTCGACCCCGTGCACCGCCAGGCGCTGACCGATATGGCGCGCGACGGCCACCGCAAGGGCTGGTGGGCGGTGTACGAGGACGTGCTGCCTACCGGATTCGACATCTACGTCGGGCTCGAGGCCGAGGCCGCCGCGCTCCGTGTTTTCGAGGATCAGGTCGTACACGGCCTGCTGCAGACTGAGGGCTACGCGCGCATCGTGATGAGCGCCGTGCGCATGCAGCACACGGCCAGGCAGATCGACCGCGCCGTCGAGCTGCGGATACAGCGCCAGGAGGCGCTCACCCGTGACGATCCGCTCAAGCTCTGGCTGATCCTCAACGAGGCGGTCATCAGCCGGACCGTGGGCGGCGCCGAGGTGATGCACGCCCAGCTGCTTCACCTGATCCGGGCCAGCGAGTGGCCCAGCGTGACGTTGCAGGTACTACCGCTGTCCAGCGGTGCGCACCCGGCTCTCAACGGGCCGTTCTGCATCCTCGAATTCCCTGAGCGCACCGACACGGACGTGGTGTACACGGAAGGCGTGGCTGGGCACGCGTACCTGGAACGGGACTCCGACGTGCGGGCTTGCGCGGAGACCTTCGACCTGCTGCGGGCGGCGGCTCTGTCGCCCGCCGATTCAGTGGAATTGATTGGCAGGAAAGCAAGAGAAATAGCCCACGAGGGGGAAAGCTAGATGATTGACGAAAGGAAAGGCGGATGACACCCGACTTCACCGGAGCGCGCTGGTTCAAGAGCAGCGCGTCGAGCGTCACGGGCTGCGTGGAGATCGCGCACCTGCCCGATGGCCTTGTGGCGCTCCGGGACTCCAAGGATGTAAGCAAGCCAGCGCATGTCTTCAACCGGCATGAGTGGTACGCGTTCCTGACCGGTGTCAGGAACGGGGAGTTCGACCAGCCGACCAGCTGACCGTGGCCTGCGGTGGCGTCCGGCCCCAAGCCTGGGGATCGGGCGTCGTCGCAGGCCACGGCCCAGCCGCCACAGGTCACGGTCCGTGGCCGGGTGAGAGGGTCACGGACCAGCGTGCGGGTCCGAGGGTGTTACGAGGCGGGGGGACGGCTGAACTCGCCGTCGGCGGCTCCCCCGAGGAAGGCATCCCACTCGGCGGCGCTGAAGATCAGCGCGGGTCCCTCGGGGTGCCGGGAGTTGCGCATGGCCACCTCCCCGCCGGCCAGGAAGGCGACCTCGACACAGTTGCCCCCGGTGGGGCCGCTCCGCCTGCTCTTGACCCAGGTAATGCCATTCAGGTGTGACGCGGGCATGCCGCTGCGGGCGTTGCTCATGACGATCCCTCCAAATCCGTCACGATGTTGCGGAGGATCTGCGCGGAGTCACCTGGTGGCGCGCTGATGATGCTCAGCCTTTCCATGGCCAGCAGGTACCGGCCCACCTCCACCGGTTTGTCTATGTACAGGGCGCTGGTCAGGTTCTCGACGTAGACCATGTCCGGCATCTCGCTGTCGGCGAATCTCAGGATGCTGAACGGGCCGGGGGCGGCGTGACCCGCGGCGGCGAACGGCGTGACCTGCAGGGTCAGACGCTCCTCCTGGCAGGCCTCGATCAGGTACTCCAGCTGGGCGCGGAGCACGGGCACGCCGCCCACCGGGCGGCGTAGCGCGACCTCGTCGATGATCGCCCACAGGCGCATCGCGCCCGAGATGAACCTGGCCTGGCGTTCCTTCCGGATAGCGACGAGGCGCTCGGCTTCGTCCAGCGAGAAGTCGCCGAGGGCCAGGACCGCGGCCGCGTAGCCTTCCGTCTGGAGCAGGCCAGGCACGAATTGCGAGTCGTAGCTGCGGATTGACTCCGCTGATTCCTCCAGCCCGATGTAGGACTGGAACCAGGCCGGCAGCACGTCCTGGTACCGCTGCCACCAGCCCGGCTGGTTGGCCCGGCTGGCCAGGGACAGCAACTGCTCCCGCTCGGTCCGGTCGGTGATCCCGTACAGGCTGAGCAGGTCCGCGATATCTATCTCGCGGACCGCGTTACGGCCCAGCTCGATGCGGCTGATCTTGGATTCGGATCCACGGATAGCCCGGGCCGCTTCCTGGGCACTGACTCCGCGCGCTTCCCGCAAGCGCCGCAGCTGCGCGCCGAGGAGCAGCCGCAAGATGGTCGGGCCGCCGACCGTGTCCGCCATAGTCCATTTCCTCCCGCGGAGATGCTCGCCGATCGCCGCGCGCCACCAAGGCGCCCATGCATCGCGATACGCCACGGCAGCGCGCGCGGTCGGCCGGTCCCCCCCGGGATTGAAATGGCTGGCCGCCATGTCGCCGCGCGACCGGGTGGTCACACGACGGTGCGGCGGGGTTGCCCTTTCATCCGCGTGGGGCCATGATATCCCATATGCGATTGCATGTAACCCCCCCGCTGGGTGCTGTCTTGTTAGGAACGTCCCGGTGACCGCCGAGGATGACCGTATCAAGGCCTTCCGGCCTGAAATTCCCAGTACAGCGCGCATGTACGACTACCTGCTCGGCGGGAAGGACCATTACCCGGCCGACCGGATGGCCGTTGACGAGATACTCAGTGCCGCCCCGAACGTGCGGCACGCGGCCGCGGCGAACCGGGCGTTCCTCCGCCGGGCCGTTCGCTTCCTGGCCACGGATGCGGGCATCCGCCAGTTCATCGAAGTCGGCGTCGGCCTGCCCGCGGCGGAGAACGTGCACGAGATCGCGCAGCGGGCGGCCCGCGACGCCCGGGTGGTGTACGTGGACATAGACCCCGTGGTCATCGCGCACGCCCGGGACATGGTGCGCGGCGTCCCCGGCGCCGCGATCGTCGAACAGGACCTGCGCGAGCCGCACGCGATCCTCAGCGACCCCGAGGTAACCCGGCTGATCGACGTCGCCGCGCCCACGGCGGTGCTGCTGCTGGGCGTCCTGATGAGCGTCGCCGACGAGGACGACCCCGCCGCGCTGATCCGCACGCTGCTGGCGCCCTTCCCGGCCGGGAGCTTTCTCGCCGTCTCCAACGTGACGCTGGAGGGCGCCCTGGAATCCGCCCCGGCGGCCATCAAGGTCCTCGACCGGTCGGGAATCGGCGTGCATCCGCGGACCCGCGATCAGCTGCGGGCCCTGCTGGCCGGCCTTGAGCTGGTCGAGCCGGGCCTGGTGTGGGCGCCGGAGTGGCGGCCAGACCCCGGCACCGAGATGGCCGACGACCCGGCCCGTTCCCATGTCTATGTGGCGGTCGCCCGGAAGGTGGCCGGCTCCGCGACCGGTACGATCAGCCCGGTGGGCTAGTCGGTCGGCGGCGGCGGAAGCAGGGCGATGCGTTACAGGTCATTGGGTGACAGCGGGCTGATGGTGTCGGTGGCGGGGCTCGGCTGCAACAACTTTGGCCGGCGGCTGGACGTCGCGGGCACCCGCGGCGTGGTGGACGCGGCCCTCGAGGCCGGGGTGACCCTGCTCGACACGGCCGACTCCTACGGTGGCGGCGGGCGATCCGAAGAAATCCTCGGCGAGGTGCTCGCCGGGCGCCGGGACGAGGTGGTGCTGGCTACGAAGTTCGGGCACCAGGGGTTCGATATGCGCTACGGTCCGGCGGCCGGGGCCAAGGGCGGCCGGTCGTACATCCGGCGGGCGGTGGAGGGGTCGCTGCGGCGGCTGCGGACCGATCACATCGACCTGTACCAGCTGCACACCCCGGACCCGGTCACCCCCATCGAGGAAACCCTGCGCGCACTCGGCGAGCTGGTGGCCGAAGGCAAGGTGCGCTACATCGGGCACTCCAACCTCGCCGGATGGCAGATCGCCGACGCGGCGCACGCGGCCCGCGAGGCGGGCACGGAGCCCTTCGTGTCCGCGCAGAACCACTGGTCGCTGCTGGAGCGCGATGCGGAGGCGGAGGTCGTGCCCGCCGCCCGGCACTTCGGGCTCGGTGTGCTGCCCTACTTCCCGCTGGCCAATGGCCTGCTCACCGGGAAGGTCCGGCGGGGCCAGGCGCCGCCGGAGGACAGCAGGCTGGCCACCAGGGAGGGCTACATCACGGACGAGAAGCTCGACCGGGTGGAGGCGCTGATCTCGTGGGCCGCCGATCGCGGGCTGACCGTCCTGGACGTGGCCATCGGCGGCCTGGCCGCACAGCCGGGCTGTAGCTCCGTGATCGCCGGAGCGACTTCGGCGGAGCAGGTGAAGGCCAACGCGGCGGCGGCCGAATGGGAGCCGTCCGCCGGGGAACTCGCCGAGATCAACGCGCTGATCCCGCCGCCCGGCCGGCCCTGAGCCAGCCGGCCCTGAGCCAGCCGGCCTCAGCTTCCGGCCACGGCCAGCTGGTACAGGGCGGCCACGGCGCTGCCGAACCTGGATGAATAGGACACCGACGGGGTGCTGCCACCCTGCTCGTACCCGCCGATCACGCCGATCACGGTACCCAGGCCGGTGGCCGGGTTCACCTGGGCGAGGAACGGGCCGCCGCTGGTGCCGTCGGTGTACCCGGCGCAGTCGAACTCGATCTGGTCGCGGCCGAACGCCCGGGTCGTGGCCCGGCAGGTTATCGGCCAGTTGGTGCTGGCCGGATAACCGATGACCTGAACGGCCTGGACGGGTCCCCATCCGGTGCCCAGCCGCTCGGCGCCGGTCACGTCCTGGATGCTCTGCCCGTTCCCGGCCTGCCCGACGACCAGGAAGGCCACGTCGTAGTTGACGTTGGCCGAGGTGGCCCAGGCCCGGGCGACGAATACCCGGCTGACTTTCCAGATGCCGTAAGGAGCCGAGCCGTTGCGGTAGCCGGGCACGAAGGCGTACTGCCCGGAGCCGCTTACGCAGTGCGCGGCGGTGATCACGAGGTCGCCCTTGGGGCTGGCCACCACGCTGGCGGTGCACGAGTGACTGCCCAGGTGGCTCCCGTTCATGGTGAACAAGGCGCCCACCGCCGGGTTTCCGTTGAAGACCCGGCCGTTCGGGAGGGCCGCCGGTGCGCTAGGCGCCCGGCGGGGGAGCGACTTGACCGCTGAGGCCAGCCGGACCGCCAGCCGGGCCGCGCCCTGCGCGGTCGGCGATGTCAGCGCCAGCCCCACGGCCACCGCTATCACCACGGTCATGACCAGGACGGCAGGCCGGCCCAGCAGGTGCGACGCGAAGCGTCCCACCCGCCCGCTGACCTGCCGCATCCGGTTCCCCAGCCTGGGCGTCCAGCCCGTTGCTATCGCTTGACCTGCACTTTTTCCTATTGTGAAGGTCGACCCTGAAGAGATCCATAGCGGGAGCCGAGAAGGTCCGCAGAACCACCTATAACGGGTCGGCTGGTACCTGACAGCGGCCGGGGGGCCGGGCGTAGGATCGCACGCAGCATAATGCCGTCCACGGGCGACGGTGTCACCCCACCTGGGCTATGGAGTGGCAGAAGCCGGGTCAGCCGGGGTGAGACAGAGGAGCAGATCACATGTCCGGGATGGGCTCCGTCCTCCAGATCACGAACCCGACGGTCGTCGCCGCATTCCGTGCGGCGCTCCTGCATCAGGGAATCGTTGCCCTGCTGATTTTCTTCCTGCTCGCCCTCCTGTGGGTCAGCGTGCGGGAATGGGCCCCGTCCGCCCGGGCTGACGGAGGCACCGCGGCGGCCGGGATGACGGCCGAGCCGCGGGCGAGGCGCCTGCTGCGCATCGGCTTTGGCATCATCTGGATCTTCGACGGAATTCTGCAGGCCCAGGCGGCCATGCCGCTCGGTCTCCCGTCCGAGGTGATCCAGCCGTCCGCGGCGACGTCGCCGGGCTGGGTGCAGCACATCGTGAACTGGGGCGTGCGGGGGTGGACCTATCACCCGGTCAACGCGGCCGCGGCCGCCGTCTGGATCCAGGTCGGCATCGGCATCTGGCTGCTCACCGCGGCGCGGGGCCGCTGGTCGCGCCTGGGCGGGCTGGCCAGCACCGGCTGGGGCCTGGTCGTCTGGGTGTTCGGCGAAGCCTTCGGCGGAGTGTTCGCTCCCGGGCTGACCTGGTTGTTCGGTGCGCCGGGAGCGGCTCTTTTCTACTGCGTGGCCGGAGCGCTGGTGGCCCTGCCGGAGCGGGCCTGGTCCGGGCGGCGGCTCGGCCGCCTGCTCATCGCGGCCCTGGGGCTGTTCACCACTGGGATGGCCGTGCTGCAGGCGTGGCCGGGACGTGGCTTCTGGCAGGGCACGGTGCACCGGAAACCGGCCGGCCTGGCCGCAATGATCCAGCAGATGGGGCAGACATCGCAGCCGAGGTTCCTCTCGTCTCTCGTCTCCGGATTCGGCTCGTTCACCGCCGCCCACGGATTCGCGGTCAACCTGGTCGCCGTGATCGTGCTGGCCGCGATCGGCATGGCCCTGCTCAGCGGGCAGCCCAGGCTGCAGCGCCCGGCGCTCGCGGCCTTGGTGGTGGCGTGCCTGGCGGACTGGGTGCTGGTCGAGGACCTCGGTTTCTTCGGTGGGCTCGGCACGGACCCCAACAGCATGATCCCGATCGCGCTGGTGGCCGTGGCCGGTTTCCTCGCCCTGACCAGCCCGGCGCCTGCGGTGGCGACGTCGGAGGTCGCGGAATCCGCGGTGGCGTCCGCGCCCCCGGGGCCGGGCTGGCGGGAGCGGCTGAGCCCCGGGCGGCTGAGCCATGCCGTCGGGACCAGCAGCCTCCGGACGATCGCCGCGGTCGGCGCGCTGGCCGTGGCGGCCCTCGGCGCGGTCCCGATGGTGGTGGCCTCCGCTAGCACGAGCGCCGACCCGATCATCGCCGAGGCGCTCGACGGGTCCAGCGCACCGCTCAATTTCCGCGCTCCCGCCTTTCACCTGACCGACCAGCAGGGCCAGCCGGTCTCACTGGCCAGCCTGCGGGGCAAGGTGGTGCTGCTCACCTTTCTCGATCCGGTGTGCACGAGCGACTGCCCGCTGATCGCGCAGGAGTTCCGCCAGGCCGACCAGATGCTCGGTGCGAGCGCGCGGCACGTCGAGCTCGTCGCCATCGTGACCAACCCGCTCTACTACGAGCGCGCTTACACGCTGGCCTTCGACCGCCAGGAGAATATGGCCAACCTGCCGAACTGGCGTTACCTGACCGGGACGCTCCCGCAGCTCAAGCAGGTGTGGCAGCAGTACTCGGTCGCGGCCCAGGTCCTGCCGGGCGGGGGGATGATCGCGCATAGCGACGTCGCCTACGTCATCGACCCGGCGGGCCGGACCCGCCGGGAGCTGAATTTCGATCCCGGCCCGGGAACGTCGAGTTCCCAGTCGTCCTTCGCGGGTGAGCTGTCCACCGCCGCCCGGCAGGTCCTGGGCACACAGTGATCCCGGAGGCACAGTGATCATGAGGCCACGCCGGGTCACGGCCGGCCTGCTGCTCGCCGCGCTCCTGGCCGGCTGCGGCGCCGCGCATGTGGCGCCGCAGGCGGCCAGCCCCGCGCCGCCGGCCACGCCGTCGCTCGCCACCTCCCAGGCCTACGCCGGGGGGACCTGGGCGGTTGTTGTCATGGGCGGTTCGAGCGCCGCGCACAACGACTTCTGGGAGCTCTTCACGCGGCCGGCCAACGCCGCGAAGTGGGCGCTCGCCACGCCACTGGGGGTCGCTGACAATGGCGGCCTGGCGGTGGCGAACGTGGGTGCCGGGTCGCTCGTCACCGCGTTCCGCCCCAGCCAGGACCTGACCTTCTCGCCGCTCAGCGCGAGCCAGGACGACGGCGCGCACTGGTCGCAGAGTGGTCTGCTGCCCGGCGGCCTGGCCAGCGTCCCCAGTGCGTTCGCGGGCGCAGCCAGCGGCGGCCTCATCGCGCTGACCAGCCGTGGGGACGCCGAGATCGCGGTGCGCGCCGGCGCCGCCTGGACGAGCCTGGCCAGCGAGCGTTCCGTGGCCGCGTCCCCGGCCGGCCGGGCCTGCGGGCTGGCCCGGCTGACCGCGGCCGCGTTCAGCTCATCCGGGACGCCGCTGCTCGCCGGGCAGTGCACCCGTCCCGGCGCGGTGGGCATCTTCGCATCCACGGCCGGATCGTGGCAGGCGGCCACGCCCACGCTCCCGTCATCGCTCGCCCGCCGCGACATCGAGGTGCTCGGGCTGGCCGGCGCCGGGCCGACCAGCGTGGCCCTGCTGCAGGCGGGCGCGGGCACCACCGCGAACCTGATCACGGCCTGGTCGGCCGATGGCGGCCAGCAATGGCGGGTTTCCGTCCCGCTGCGGCTGCGCGGGCGGGCCGTCCGGTCGGCCGCGTTCGGCACCGGCGGCGCCGTCGGTGTGACGTTGACGGGCGGCCGCGCCGTGACGGTGGCCGGTCCCGGCGCGGCCTGGCGCCCGCTGCCCGCGCTGCCCCAGCAGGCGGCCAAGGTGCCGGCCGCGGGCGTGACCCTCGCCGCCGCGCCAGGCCACGGTTTCGATGCGCTGGTCGGCCAGGCCGGCCAGCTGTCGGTCTGGCAGCTGGCCACCAGCGGTGCCGGATGGCAGCGGGTTCAGGTCATCAAGGTTCAGATCCCCTACGGCTCGTCGAGCTGAGCTGGCCGCCATGAGCTACCTCGTTGAGCACTGGTCCTTCGACCCGTTCCTGATCGTGGCCATCGTCTTGGCCGCCTGGCACGAGGTGGGCCTGGCCCGGCTGGCCCGGCGGTCCAGGCCGGAGCGGACCCGGCAACGGCGCAAGCGCTCGTTCCTGTTCTACGGCGGACTGGCCGTGCTGCTGCTCGCGGTTCAGTCGCCCATCGACTACTGGTCGGATGCCTACTTCTTCGTGCACATGATCCAGCACCTGCTGCTGATGTTCGCGGCGCCGACGCTGGTCGTCGCCGGCGCGCCGTGGCAGCCGCTGCTCGACGCCCTGCCGGGCCGGCTCGGCCGGAGCGTGACCCGGACCACCATGCGCGACCGCTGGTCCCGCCCGCTGCGCGCGGTGGCCGGCTTCATGCTGCGCCCCTGGGTCGCCGTCATCTTCTTCAGCGTCGTGATGATCTTCTGGCACCTTCCGGCCGCCTTCGACCTGGCCGAACGGGACCAGGCGGTGCACATCTGGCTGATGCACGGCAGCTTCTTCGTCGCTGGGGTGCTGTTCTGGCTGCAGTTCATCCCGTCGCCCCCGTTCCGGCGCAGGATGCCACCGCTGTCGCAGGCGGCCGCGCTGATCGCGACGAACGTGGTCATGTGGGTGCTGGCCATGTCGATGAGCATCTTCACCCAGGTGTCGTGGTACTCGGCGTACGCCCACGTGCCCGGCGTGACCCTGCCGCCCTACGCCGACCAGCAGATCGGCGCGGCCATCCTCTGGGTCTGCGGTGACTTCTGGGCGGTTCCCGCGCTCTTCCTGGTGCTGCGACGGATGATCAACGAGGACGGCGGGATCGGCGCGGCGATCGACCAGATCCTCAACCGCGGCCCCGCACAGGCCGGCTGGGCGTCGTCGAGACCGCGGAGCAGGCCGCCGGCCTCCCCCCTGCCCCCGCCCAGCGAGCCCTAGGGGCCCGGTGATTTCTGGCCGCAGCCGGCTGGCCAGAGCTTGGACGGCGCGCGCCGTCCTACTGCCACTCGTTGCGCATGGCTCCTCCTCGGGATCGTCCGCGGGCCTGCTTCGGAGCCTGTGATTACTGCCACTCGTTGCGCATGGCTTCTCCTGTCTGTCCAGGCCGGTGCGGGGATAGCCGATGTGTGAATGGCCAAGGGCAACCAATATTGCTTCGCCCTATCTTGACAGGAAAGTCGTAGTGCTGTGACGATGCGACATTAGTTCCCTACGACCCGTTATGCGCTAGCGCTGCTCAGCTCCTCCTCCGCCCGCTGCCCGAGGATTCCATGGCCGCCGTCCGCCTGCCTGGTGTGCTGGCGTTTGGCGTGCGTGGTACCACGGCGAGCATCCGCGGCTGGCCGCTGTGGGCGCTGCGGGCCCCGTTGCGTGGTTACCTGATCGGCGTCACCGCGCTGGCCATGGCGGTCGCCGTGCCGGCCGCCGTGCGAACCTCGTGGCGGCCCGCTGACGTCGCGGAGTTCGCTGCCCTGCTCGCCTGCGGGCTGGTGGCGGTCGAGTCCACCCGGGGCGTCACGGAAGTGCACGGAACCGTGAGCAGGGACCTGCAGACCGTCTGGTACCTGGCCATCGCCATCGCCCTGCCCCCGGCCTACGCCCTGCTGGCTCCCATTCCACTCGCCGCCTACCGGCTGTGGCGGGTCCGCCGCGGGTTCGTCTACCGGCGGGTGTTCAGCAACGCCACCATCAGCCTGGCCTACGGCGGCGCTTCGGTCGCGTTCCATGCCGTTCCCGCGAGGTGGGCCGGGCTGGCGCCGGGCGCGGGCTCGCACGTCCTCACCTGGGTGGTCGCGGCGGCGGGATGCGGCGCCCTGGCCTGGGTCATCAACAACGGCCTGCTGCTCGGGGCGATCAGGCTAGCCGATC
>Ga0302326_10015220_pt1 | contig 16200 bp, 13 predicted proteins | sample Palsa_T0_3_FD_202264 | JGI IMG/M metagenome (GOLD analysis project Ga0302326, IMG submission 202264) | Peat permafrost microbial communities from Stordalen Mire near Abisko, Sweden - Palsa_T0_3 | ecosystem: Environmental > Terrestrial > Soil > Palsa > Peat permafrost | place: Sweden: Abisko... | reverse complement strand
CCATTGCGCATCACGGCGTTCTTTTTCTGGACGAATTGCCCGAATTCAAGCGCGGCGTGCTGGAGACCATGCGCCAGCCCATCGAGGAAGGCCGCGTGACCATTTCGCGCGCGGCGGGGACGATGACTTTCCCCTCGCAATTCATGCTGGTGGCGGCCATGAATCCGACGCCCGACGGCAAGATGCCGGGCGAATCGCGCAGTTCGCCGCGCGAGATCGCCAATTATCTGGGCCGCATTTCCGGGCCGTTGCTGGACCGCATTGATTTGCACATCGAGGTGCCGCAGGTAAAATTCCGCGACATCAGCGCCGAGCAGACGGGGGAAACTTCCGCCGCCATCCGCAAGCGGGTGGTGGCGGCGCGGCAGCGGCAGCAGGCGCGATTCGCGCGCAAGCCGGCCATCACCTGCAACGCGCGCATGGGCCCGCGCGAGTTGAAGAGTTATTGCGCGCTGGACGAGACGACGAAGGAGCTTTTGAAATTCGCCATGGCGGATTTGAACTTCAGCGCGCGCGCCTACGACCGCATCCTGAAAGTGGCGCGCACCATTGCCGATTTGGCCGGGGCGGAGAACATCGGCAGCGACCATATCTCCGAGGCCATCCAATACCGCTCGCTGGATCGGCAATTGTGGACGTAAGGTTTAACCATGCGATCCCCTTTTAACGCAAGGACGCGAAGATGCAAGGGCGCGAAGCAGAGCATCTCCTTAGCGTCTTTGCGCTTTTTCGCCTTTGCGTTGAATTCCTCGGGGCGTGTCGAACGGTCATGGTTTGATTGCCAAGGTTGGCCCAACTGATTATGTTTTTCGTGGAAAACTTTGCTAAATGATCCAACGGCGAGACATCAAGATGTGGTGCGAAGTCGTGGCTCACGAATTTCGGCCTGAACAAAATATTGTTTTGACGTGAATGTCTGACTTACATGCGTGCAACAACTCAAGCCCAGCCTGACTTCCTAACCGTCATTAACCTCAACGCCACTGTGCCTGCGCATCATCCCCTGCGCGCCATCAAGCGCCGCGTGGACGCCGCGCTGCCAAAACTCTCGCCCCTGTTCAATGATCTCTACGCCAAGGAAGGTCGGCCGCGGGAGATTCAGCATCGACACTACCGCCCCCCTTGGATTAGACTAAGAATCATGAACGCGTCACTAGCGGCACCCAAGAAGGTTTGGACAGAGGCGGAGTTGCAAGCTCTGCCGGAGGACGGCTTTATCCATGAGCTTGTCGATGGCGAGATTGTTATGAGTCCCAAAAATAATTCTTTTCAAGGTGACATTTGCACCCGCCTTATCGCGGCCCTCATGGCTTTTACCGAGCCTGGACGCCTCGGGGCGGTATGGGACTCCAGCACCGGCTTCCGCATGAACAGTTTAAACGTTCGCGCGCCTGATATTTCCTTTATCAGTCGGGCGCGATTGCAGGCACAGCGACGCAGGCGCTCGGCCGAAAGCTTCTTTCCGGGTGCGCCGGATCTGGCGGTTGAGGTGCTTTCGCTCAACAACACGCACAAGGAGATAGATGAACGGTTGAAGGATTTCTTCAGCAGCGGCGCCCGGCTGGCTTGGATCATTGATTCAAAGGACAAGCGCGTGGAGGTCTGCCGTTCGCTTACGTTGCGCCAGTGGGTTGACGGCGACTCCTTCCTGGATGGAGAAGATATCCTGCCCGGTTTCCGCTATCCCGTCGCCGATTTGTTCAAGCCCTGGGATTGGGAGCAAGAATACGATTAAGAATGGAAGTCAGAACATGCCCAGCGTCTTTATCAAGACTTACGGTTGCCAGATGAACGAGCGCGATTCGGAGGCGGTCGCGGCCCAACTCGTGGCCAAGGGGTATTCCCTGGCCCCTTCCGAAGCTGTCGCTGATGTCGTGTTGTTAAACACTTGCAGCGTGCGCGATATGGCGGAACAAAAAGCCATTGGCAAAATGCAAAACATCGCCGCCGATGTCCGCCGCCACCGCCCCGATGTCGTCCTCGGTTTCATGGGTTGCATGGCCCAAAGCCGCGGACAACGCCTGATCGATCAATTGCCCGATGTCGATCTGGTCGTCGGCACGCAAAAATTCCATCGCACGGCCGATTACCTTGACGAGATTTTTTCGGGGCGGCGGGAAAAAATCGTCGAGACCGGGGCCGAGCAGGGGAGCGAAGGCGCCATTAAGGAACACATACTCAATGGCGCGCGGCAACATGCCGCGCCCGTCACGGGGTTTGTCAGCATCATGCAAGGCTGCAACCAGTATTGCACATTTTGTATCGTCCCTTACACCCGCGGCGAGGAGCGCAGCCGGACCATGGCCGATATCGTCGCCGAATGCCGCGAATTGGTCCGCGGCGGGGTGAAGGAAATCACGTTACTGGGGCAGATCGTCACCAGTTACGGCAAACGGGACATCCCGGCGCGGGACGGCAAATCGGCGTTCGTCCAACTTCTGGAAGCGGTGCATGAGATTGAGGGGCTGGAGCGCATTCGTTTCACCTCGCCTCATCCCAAGGGTTACGGCGCCGATCTGGTGGAGGCTTATGCATTGCTGCCCAAACTTTGTCCAAGCGCCCACGTGCCCGCGCAGACCGGCAGCGACCGCATCCTTAAGGCGATGCATCGCGGCTACACACGCGCGCGCTACTTGGAGATTGTCCGGCAATTGAGGAGGGTCCAACCGGCCATCGGCCTGACGACGGACATCATTGTCGGCTTTCCTGGCGAGACGGAGGAGGATTTTGCGGAAACGCTGTCGCTGGTGGACGAGGCGCAATTTGACAACGCCTACCTTTTCAAATATTCCCCGCGCCGCGACACTCCGGCCGCGACGATGCCTGATCAAGTGCCTGACGCACTCAAAGAACAGCGCCACGCGCGCGTGCTGGAGGAAGTCAACGCCATCGGCCTGCGGCGTTACGCGGAGCAGGTAGGGCGGAAGGCGGAGATTTTGGTGGAAGGGCCGAGCAAGAAGAACCCCGCGCGGCTAATGGGGCGCACGCGCTGCAATAAAATTGTTTTATTTGACGGCGGCCCGCGCCATCTCGGGCAATTGATGGTGGTGAATATCACCCGCGCGGGTTCCTTCACGCTTTACGGCGACCCGGCCGGGTGAATTTGGAGCGAGTGGGCGAAGCTTTTCTTTTTCCCTTTGCTTTCTTGGGGATGGAAAAATAAAAAGCCGCGCCGCCGTCCACCGCGCCTTCCGCCCAGACGCGGCCGCCATGCCGGCTGATAATGCGCTGGACGTCGGCCAGGCCAATGCCTGTGCCCTCGAACTCCGCCGAGCCGTGCAGGCGTTGGAACACGCCGAATAATTTGTGAGCATGACGCGGATCGAAACCCGCGCCATTGTCGCGGACGAAAAAAACCGTCTCGTCCTTATTGCCGGGAGCGCAGCCGATTTCAATTTTGGCCTCGGCGCGCCGGCCGGTGAATTTCACCGCATTGGAAATCAGATTGACCAGCACGATTCGCATCAGGACCGAGTCGGCCCGCACCGTTGGCAGCGGATGAATGACCCACACCACCTGCCGCTCCTTTAACTCCAATTGAAAATCGTCCACCGTCTCGCGCACCATGTGATCAAGATTCAGATCCTCCATGTGGATGGCCACGCGACCGACGTGCGAAAATTTCAGCAGGCCGTTGATCGAATCGCCCATCCGCCTGGCCGACTCGGAAATCGTGGCCAGATGCTGAAGACTGGTTGCAGAAAGCGACGGCCCCGCGTCTTTTTGCAGTAGTTTCACAAAACCCGCCAAATGACGCAACGGCGCTCGCAAATTATGAGCGACGGAATAACTGAAGGCCTCCAATTCCTCGACGGCAGTTTTGAGTTGCGACGTGCGCTCGGCGACCTGCATTTCCAGTCTGCTTCTCAATTGACTGGCCGCCTGCTCCTCCGCCTTTCGCGCGGTGGTGTCCGTGAACAGGACAGCGATGTTTCGACTGGCCGAATCGCCTACCCGGAAGGCAGAGACTCTGAACCTGCGATCCATCACCTCGGCTTCTTTTTCAAAACGAATGGGTTCGCCCGTAAGGGCTACTTGGCCCAAGATCTCGAACACCACATCTCTGAATGGACTCAACTCGCCGATGGTTTTGCCGACAATTTGGTCGCGGGAAAAACCCAGCATATTGCAGAGATAAGGATTCACATCCCTGACGCGCCCCGACTCCAGGTCCAGCATCATCATGCCCTCCGAGATCACCCGTGTTGTATTTGCAAGCTTCATGGACGCTTAGAATTGGGGATGTACTTCCCCCGCGCCCACTTTATGACTTCCAAGGAGGTGCGTCTTGCCGTGGAGTTATGTATTTTGAAATGTGGGAACTATGTAGGATGACGGCAGAAGTTGTCTCAGGAACAAGCTTGAGGATGGGCCATGGGAAGAATTTGGCCTCATGCGCCCGCAGATTCGCCGCTTGCGGTGAAGTCGCCTGTTTTTATAATGGGCCCATGCTGGATATGAGATTGATTCGGGAAAAGACCGATTTTGTGCGCCAACGCCTGGCTTTGCGCCATGCCGGGGATGAAAAGAAAATAGACGAGTTGCTCGCGCTGGATGACCGGCGGCGCAAAGCGCTGGCCGAAGTCGAACAACTCAAGGCGGCGCGCAATCGTGTCTCCAAGGAAATCGGGGCCTTGATGGCGCAAAAAAAATCCGCCGAAGCGGAGGCGAAAAAGGCGGAGACGCGCGCCTTGGGCGAGAAGATTGCGCTGTTGGACAAGGAAAGCGCCGAGGCGGAGGAACAGCGAGACGCTTTGATGCTCCAGTTGCCGAATTTGCCGAACGAGAAGGTTAAGAACGGCCGGTCGGCGGAGGATAATGCGGAAATGCGCGCCTGGGGCGAAAAAGCGAGCCTGGATTTCAAACCGAAAACGCACGTCGAGTTGTGCGAGAGCCTCAAGCTGGTGGATTTCGCGCGCGGGGCCAAGCTGTCCGGCAGCGGGTTTCTTCTTTACACCGGGTGGGGGGCGCGGCTGGAACGGGCGCTCATTCAATTTTTGCTTGACTTGCACGTCGGGGAGCACGGTTATACCGAGATTTCGCCGCCCTTCCTGGTGGGACGCGACTGCATGGTGGGCGTGGGGCAGTTCCCCAAATTCGCCGACCAATACTACGGCGTGCAGGAGGGGAACGACGCCTCGACTTTGGGCAAGCTTTTCCTCATTCCCACGGCGGAGACGCCCGTGGCCAATATTCATCGGGAGGAGATTCTGGCGGAGAGCCAATTGCCGATATATTACTGCGCTTATTCGCCTTGTTTTCGCGGCGAGGCCGGGGCGGCGGGCGTGGGCACGCGCGGCATGATCCGCGTGCATCAATTTGACAAGGTGGAATTGATCAAGATCACGCGGCCGGAGAACAGCTATGAGGAATTGGAAAAATTGACGGCCAACGCGGAGCGAGTTCTGCAATTGCTCGGCCTGCATTATCGCGTCGTCCAGCTTTGCACCGGCGACATGGGTTTTCAAAGCGCGATGACCTATGACATCGAGGTGTGGGCGCCGGGCCAGGGACAATATTTGGAAGTGTCCAGTTGTTCCAACTGCGAGGATTTTCAAGCGCGCCGCATGAATCTGCGGTTCAAAACGGCGGAAGGGGAAAACAAATTTCCGCACATTCTCAACGGCAGCGGCACGGCGCTGGCGCGGCTCTTCGTGGCCTTGCTGGAGACGCATCAACAAGCTGACGGTAGCGTGACCGTGCCCAGCGCGCTGCGGCCCTGGTTGAAAACCGACCGGCTGGCCGCCACGCCATAGAGCTTATCCGTAAATTAAAAGGCCCTCTGTTTATGAGCAAAAGGCACCATGACAAGACGCGAGGAGGGAGCATACCCGCAGCGGTCTGTGACCGACGAGCAACGAAGCCAGGGTGCCTTTTGCTCATAAACCCGCAGGGCGGCATCGCTTTTGGCGGCAGGCTGCGTTGGCCCGTCGCTTACAGCCCGCTGCGGGGATGCGCGCGACGGGCCGCCTTGCCTGCCGCCAAAATCGATTGCCGCAGAGGGCCTTTTAATTTGCAGATAAGCTCTTAATGAAAATCCTGATCGCGAGCAGCGAAGTCCTCCCGTATTCCAAAACCGGCGGTCTGGCCGATATGGTGGGCGCGCTGGCCAAGTTCCTGGCGCGCGCCGGCCACAAGGTGGGGGTGGTGACACCGCTTTATCGCGGTCTGCGGGAGAAGTGGCCGGAAATGCGGGCCTTGGATTGGCATCTGGAATTGCCGCTCGGCGAGGCGCGCGTGGCGGGAAAAATCTGGACGTTGGACCCGGCGCCCGGATTGACGATTTACTTTATCGATCAGAATCAATTTTTTGAGCGAGGCGATCTTTATCAGGAACGTGGTTTCGATTATCCGGACAACGCGGAGCGATTCGTTTTTTTTTCCAAATGCGTCACGCACCTGGCGCGGTACCTGCCGTGGCAACCTGAGTTACTGCACGTGCATGATTGGCAAACGGCCCTGGCCGCGCTCATGGTGCGGGACCAGCAATCACGCGAAGGCTGGAGCTCCGCCCCGCCGGTCTGCATGACCATTCATAATCTGTCCTACCAGGGCCACTTTGCCGCCGCGAAATACGCGTTGACCAATCTGCCCGGCCATTATTTCCAGCCCGCTGGGGTGGAGTTTTACGGCCTCATGAATTGTCTCAAGGCGGGCATCTCCTACGCGACCCAGATCACCACGGTCAGTCCGCGTTATGCGCGGGAAATCACCACCGAAGCCCTGGGCTGCGGATTGGATGGCGTTTTGCGCCGCCGGCAAAATGTTTTGCAAGGCATCCTCAATGGCGTCGATTACGACGAGTGGAAAACGGAGGGCAATCCCCATCTTAAATACTCTTATAACATCGAGGATTTGAGCGGCAAAGACGCCAACAAGGCAGTCCTGCAGCGGGAATTTGTCCTCCCGGAAACACCGGATGCTCCTCTGTTTGGAACCGTCACCCGTCTGGCGGACCAAAAGGGCGTGGACCTGCAATTGGCGGCGTTGCAGGAGATGCTGGCCGGCAATATGCAATTCGTGTTGCTGGGCAGCGGCCAGCGCGACTACGAACGCGGCTACCGACGGCTGGCCGAGCGGTATCCCTCCAAATGCGCCGTCCAGATTGGGTTCGACACCGGTTTATCGCATCGGGTGGAGGCGGGCTGCGATTTCTACTTGATGCCTTCGCGTTTCGAGCCATGCGGGCTGAATCAAATGTACAGCCTGCGCTACGGCACGACGCCCATCGTGCGTGTGACTGGTGGGCTGGATGACTCTGTGACAGACATCTCCGAAAACGCGGATAGAGCGGACGGGATCAAATTTGCCGAGTACTCCGTGCGCGCGCTCGCCAAGTCCATTCGCAAAGCGCAGGCGCTCTATGCGGACAAACCTCTATTGCTCCATTACCGGCGCAACGCCATGGCGCGGGATTTCTCGTGGGAACGGACAGCCGCGGCTTACGCGGAACTCTATGAACGCGTCTGCTCTCATTTCTAATCCTGGTCTTTTGCCGCAATTCATCCATCAGAAGAACTTAAGATTAAAATCAAGATTAAAACTATCAGAAGAAAGATTGATGATTTCCCGCGTCCCGTTCGTCCAATCCGGCCTAGTGACGAACTGTAACTTCGTTTCGCTGTGGAACGTCAATCATCAAATAATGAAAAAGAAATCAGAAAAGGCCTTTGAAGCGCGGCAATCCGCGTTCACCTTGATCGAATTACTGGTGGTCATAGCCATCATCGCCATTTTGGCGAGCATGCTGCTTCCCGCGCTGGGGCAGGCCAAGGAAGCCGCCCGTCGCGCCAAATGCAGCAGCAACGTGCATGAATTGGGCCTGGCCAACATGATGTACGTCGGGGACAACAACGGCGAGTACACACCGCGCAACTCCATTGAGCGATGGCCGGCGTTATTGATCTCGTACTACAAATCCACCAACATGCTCGTCTGCCCCACCGAAACCAACACCCCCATCACCGGCGGAGTCAACACCAATCAGTATCCCGCCGACTGCGCCGCGCGCACTTACATCATCAACGGGTTCAATGACGGATATTGGCAGAAATATAGCGACCCGAACGCGTACCAGGACATGGTTCTACCCGAGATGCCCTACTTAAGCGAGCAGGACATCCCGCTGCCTTCGGCCACCATTCTGTTCGCCGAAAAACTGACCTACGCGCCGGATTTCTTCATGGACTATTTCGCCTATGACGACGGATTGAAACTCGATCAGAACAAGCATAGCCACAGCTTAGTGAGCACCAACACGGGCGGTTCGGTCAACGGTTTTATTGACGGCAGCGTGCAATTCCTAAAAGTATTCCAGGGGTTTTCCCCCGTCGTGGAGTGGTGTACCACCCAGGAATACCGCACCAACACCGCCGGCGCGGCCCCTCCGGGAGGTTGACGTTTGACAGGTTATTTTGCGCTTTGAGATAGGAACCGAGGGCTATCAAACCCTTCGTGATAAGCCAGCCATGAACGGAGCCAGTTGCCGGATTTGGATTATTGCGCCTCCGGTTTCGGAATGATGATCTTTTGCCCGACGCGCAGGTGATCCCATTTCACGTTGGGATTGGCTTCCATCGCCTGCCTTAACGTGATCGTTTTCCATCCCTTGCTTTTGAAATCGGCGTTGTACGCTTTGAGGATTGCGGAAAGGTTGTCGCCCTCCTGGACCGTGTAGGAGAAGCCGGTGTCGGCTGCGGGGATTGGAGCTTCGAGTTGCAGTTTGGTCGCGGGTGCATGCATGAGGACAGGGGCACCTGTCACAGCCTTCTCCAGACCAGCGATGGATTTGCGGATTTCCTCCGAGATGGCTTGCTTGTCTTCTTCGCGCTTCTTATCCACCTGCGCGATGCTTTCCGCCAGGCGCTTGAGGTCCTCTTGCACCCCGCTGCGGTTGGAGGCTGCGGCTAGTTGTTGGCGCATATCTTCCATCTTTTGCTCGAAAGCGGCGAGCTTCGCCTTCAAGGATTCGTTGTCCATTTGCAGGGCTTCGATGTCGGCGGCCATACGCTTGTAGCGTTCCTCGGCGCCTTGTTCGGCGGCGATGGCGGCGGCGTTGGTGGATGCGGGCGCGGCTGGGGCGGAGTCCTGGGCGAAGGCGCAACGACCAGCCAGACCAAGTGAAAATGCCATCAGAACAAAAACGCGTTTCATGCTTGCGAAAATAAGAGCGCCGGGCGGCAAGTTCAAGGGACAATCAATTTATTTTCTTTTCTTTTCACGCGCGGAGTGGCTAAAAGAAGGATTGCAAATGAAAACTTTTGCTGAATTGGGATTTCCCGGAAGACTGATTGCCGTCGAAGGACTGGATGGTTCCGGCAAGTCCACTCAGATTTACCTGCTCAAACGCTGGCTGGAATTGCAGGGGTTGAAGGTTTTTTTCAGCGAATGGAATTCCTCCACCTTGGTTAAAAACGCCACCAGCAAAGGCAAGAAACGCGAGCTGCTCTCCCCCACGACTTTCAGCCTCATTCACGCCACCGATTTCGCCGACCGCTACGAACGCCAACTGGTGCCGCTGTTGCGCGCCGGCTACGTCGTCTTGTGCGACCGCTATATCTTCACGGCCTTCGCCCGCGACACCGTCCGCGGCTGCCCTCCCGAATGGGTGCGGGGCATCTACAATTTCGCCGCCATGCCGGACCTGGTGTTTTTCTTCAAGGCGCCGTTGGAGATTTCGTTGCAACGCATCCTGGACGGGCGTCCGCAATTGAAATACTTCGAAGCCGGGATGGATTTGCGCCTTTCCAGCGACCCTTACGAGAGCTTCCGCATTTTTCAGGGGCGAATTCTGGAGCAGTACCTGGCCATGAGCGCGGACTTCAAATTCCTGGTGGTCGATGGCAGCCAGCCGATCGAAGCGCAACAGAACATCGTGCGCGACCTGGTGGCCGCCAAGGTGGACCTGACTCAGTTCGTGCCGTACAAGCGTCCCCAAAAAACATGAAAGCCGCCCGCCCGCCAGCTCCACGCAAAACCCACTCCACCATCATCGTGCCCAAGTGCAAGCCGCGCCGCTTTTACGGCCAGGGTGTGCCGGGGGTGAACCTCTCCAAGCTGGCCGGCAAATTGATCGTGGTCGAAGGCGCGGACGGTTCCGGGCGCTCGACCCAAATCGCCCGCCTGGTGGAATGGCTGGAAGGCAGCGGCCACGCCACGGTGCAAGTCGGGTTGAAGAGGTCCACCCTGGTCAGTGAGGAGTTGGATCAGGCGCAGCAAGGCAACATCCTGAGCCACACGACCTTGAGTCTCTTTTACGCGACCGACTTTGCCGATCAATTGGAGAACATCATTCTGCCAGGCTTGCGGGCGGGCTTGATGGTGCTGGCCGACCGTTATATTTACACGTTGATGGTGCGCGACATGGTGCGCGGGATGGACGAGGCCTGGCTGAAAAATCTTTACGGGATTGCCTTGGCGCCAGACGTGGTGTTTTATCTTAACGTGCAACCTCAAGAATTGGTCGAGCGCAATTTCGCCAAAAACCAGGCCCTGGATTATTGGGAAAGCGGCATGGATTTAGGGTTGTCCCGCGATATGTTTGACTGCTTTCTGCAATACCAGTCGCTAGTCGCCGCCAAGTTCCGCGAAATCCAGCGCACGTACGGCTTCACCATTGTCGATGGCCACCGTTCCCCGGAGGAAATCAACATCGAATTGCGCCGCCGCATCCAAACCGTGCTGGAGGGATGAGATGAGCCGCCTTCAACCCAAACCGTAACATGCCCGAATCCACCGCCAAAGCGGATTATTTCGTCGGAGTCGATCTCGGCGGCACCAAGATTCTGGCCGGCGTGTTCGATGAAAAGCTCTCCTGCCTGGGCCGCAACAAAATGAGCACCAAGTCCGACCGCGGCCCGGAGGAAGTCATTGACCGTATCGCCCGCTGCGCCCGCGATGTGATTGACGAGTGCGATTTGGATTTCAAACAGGTGCGCGCCGTCGGCGTCGGCGCTCCCGGAGCGGTCGATCCCGAGACGGGCCGCGTCATCTTTGCCGCCAACCTGCAATGGCAGGATGTGCCTCTGAAGAAAATCCTGGAGAAAGAGCTGGGCGTGCCCGTTGCGGTGGAGAACGATTGCAATTGCGCCACCTTGGGCGTTTTCGAAAAGGAACTGCAATCCAAGCCCCGGTATTTGGTGGGTGTGTTCATTGGCACGGGTTTGGGCGGCGGGATCATTATCGACGGAAAACTGTATTCCGGCGCCACCGGCACGGCGGCGGAAATCGGCCACATGGTCATCCAGGTGGGCGGCCCCAAGTGCAATTGCGGCAATCGCGGATGTTTCGAAGCTTTGGCCAGCCGCACCGCCATTTTTCGGGCCATTCATGCCGCCATCAAAGACGGCCAGAAAACACTCCTGACCGAAATGCTGGGGCCGGATTTGGCCGACTTGCGCAGCGGCGATTTGCGTAAGGCCATTCGCAAAGGCGACAAATTGGTCGAGAAAATTGTCGAGGACGCCGCGGAGTACACCGGCATCGCCGTAGCCAATTTGATCAATATTCTCAACCCCCAAACCGTCGTCCTGGGCGGCGGCGTCATCGACGCCCTCGGTGACGAAATGATGGCCATTATCGTGGAAACGGCTGAAGATTATATTCTCAGCGGCACCAACAAAGGCGTCGAAATTTTGGCTAGCAAGGCCGGGGATGATGCCGGCATTATTGGCGGCGCCGTCCTGGCGCGCCGGTCCATAAAATAGCGATGGAAGGAGTTCTTAAAGAAAAAGGCGATCGTGAGCAACCCCGTGCCAAACCGCCGCGCCGTCATCGACGTGGGCACCAACTCCGTCAAGTTGCTGATCGGCGACATTGCCGGGAGCATGGTCACCCCCGTGTTGGAAGAGAGCAACCAGACGCGCCTGGGGGCCGGCTTTTACAGCACCCGCCGTTTGCAACCTCCCGCCATTGCGCTGACGGCGGAAGCGGTGGCGCAGTTTTCCAAGACCGCCTCCAAAATGGGGGCCACGCCCGCCCGCGTCATCGCCACCAGCGCGGCCCGCGACGCCCTTAACGCGGACGAATTGACCCAAGCCATCCAGCGCGCCTGCGGCCTGAACGTGGAGGTCATTTCCGGCGACAAAGAGGCTGATTGGGTTTTTCGAGGCGTCACGACCGACCCCAGGCTGGCGGCGTCGCCGCTACTCATTTTGGATGTCGGTGGCGGCAGCACGGAATTTATCGTGGGCGACCACGCCGTGCCGCAATTCCGCAACAGCTACAGCATGGGCACGGTGCGGTTGTTGGAGCACTTGCGCCCGGACGACCCGCCTGGATTGCGGGCGCTCCTCCAATGCCGCGTTTGGCTGCGCGACTTCTTGAAAACGGAAGTGTCGCCGTTGCTTAAGCCCGCTTTGCAATCCCGCCCGTCCGCCCGCCTCGTCGGCACCGGCGGCACGGCCACACTCCTGGCTCGCATGGAGGGCAAAATGACCGATTTCGACCGGCAAAAGATCGAAGCCACCCCCCTGACTTTGGAAGGCATCCGGCGCGACTTGGAATCCCTGTGGCAGATGACCCAGGAGGAACGGCAGAAAATCGTTGGCCTTCCCCCCAGCCGAAGCGATGTGATCCTGACCGGCGTGGCGATCTATGAATCCATCATGGCGCAATTTGGCTTCAAAGACCTGATCGTCAGCACCCGGGGACTGCGCTATTGGGCCTTGTTGGAAAAATAGAAAAGGGCGGACACCATTGCAGTGTCCGCCCCCCAACAACCAAACTAACCAACCCTTGACCTCAGGTGTATAACCGGCTGGGAAAACCAAAAACCCATCCGGCCTCTGCCCTGAGGCTGTAATATATGACGCTCTATTTTTCAAATTGTTCAACACTTTTTTTCATTTTTTTCGCTCCAAATGCTCGTCCGTGCCTTAATGTTTCTTGGAGTCCTTTAAGTCTCTTAAACTCATGCGGATAACGAATCTTAATCCCGACAGCGAGATCGGCGCCAGTTCCTGGTTGTTGGACTTGGACGGCTGCCGCCTCCTCATGGACGCAGGCATGCATCCCAAACGCGAAGGCCGGGACGCGCTGCCGCTCTACAAGTTCCTGGACGACAAGGACTTGAACGCCATCGCCATCACTCATTGCCACCACGATCATATCGGTTCTCTGCCGGTGGCCATGCGCCATTCTCGCAACGCCCACATCCTGATGACAGAGTTAAGCTGTTATGTGGCCGGGCGCGTCCTGCACAACTCCGTCAACGTCATGTTGCGCCAACGGGATGAGCGCGGCATCAGGGAATACCCGCTTTTCACCCACGATCAAGTCGAGGAACTGGAAGCCCAATTTCAGGGCTTCAGGTACAATCGCCAGGTGGATTGGGCAGCCCGCCGCAAATCCCGCCCCGGCTCTTCCTCACCGACCCTTGAGTTTTTCGACGCCGGCCACACCATCGGCTCCGCCGGCATCCTTGTGCGCGGACAATCCCAATCCCTTTTTTATACCGGCGACGTCTGTTTCCACGATCAAACCATCCTGCACTCCGCCCGCTTCGACGGTGTCCGCGCTGATGTCCTCATTATGGAGACGACCCGCGGCAACCGCGCCCCATCGCCCGGATTCACGCGCGAAAAGGAAATGGACCGTCTGACCGCCGCCATGCAGGCCGTCCTGTCCCGGCGCGGCAGCGTGTTGCTGCCCGCCTTCGCCTTGGGTCGGACCCAGGAAATCCTGGCCAGCCTGGCGTTGCTGATGCGCGCCGGCCAAATCCCGCGCCAAACCATCTACATTGGCGGTTTGGGCCGTGTGTTCACCGAATTATACGACCAAAAGGCGCTCATCACGTCCCGTCATTACCCCAATCTTCAATTGTCCGAGGAACTTCAGCTCATCGTTTTGGAGAAGGAAGAACTGGAAACTATCTCGCTGGGCGCAGGGCGGATATTCGTCCTGACTGCGGGCATGTTGACTGAATCCACCCCGGCGCACGACCTGGCCGTGCGCATGATGGCCGACCCCCGTCAGGGCATCTTTTTCGTCGGCTACGCCGATCCCGACACCCCCGGCGGGCGGCTCAAGATCTCCAAGCCGGGCGAGCCTTTCCTTTTCAGCGCCGACGCCGGGGAAGTGACTCGACACTGCGAAATCCAGGATTTTGATCTGACCGCGCACGCCAACCGGGAGGCGCTGTTGGATTTCGCCGAGAAGGTGTCGCCCAAAGTGATTTTGCTGGGTCACGGCGAATTATCGTCGCGGCAATGGTTCGAGGAGCAGCTTCGCTCCCGGCTTCCGGGCGTGCGCATCGTGCAACCCGACGCCGGGTTGGTGGTGGAGGCGTGAGGAGGCGTAGCGGCGCTGAGGCGCACGCACTCCAAGACCTGACGGTATTAAGGGAGTGCTTGGGAAACGCGCCAGCGTCTTGGAGTGCGGAACGCCAGTTCCGCTTTGGCCTCGAAATAGGGATTGTTACCAATTTAAAGAATTTTGTCCTGCAAGCGTTTGGGATCCCTCAATCCTTAACGAATAGGGAGAATAATTCACCGAAAAGGTGAGTCGGGTAGGGCGACGCTCCAGCGCACTGGTGTCCAGTTATTCGGAGGAGAGCTTCACATAAACCCTTGTTTTTGAGGCGTTTCTGAGCGGATGGCATTGCTATCGACATGAGCTTCACCGCCAAAAAATCGTTCAAAAATCCAAAATAAGTCTTGACCGTTGAACTTTTTTTATTCGGTTTTCCAGCTATCATTTTGGATGCAGTTGCCTCCGACTCTCTTTTCGCAAATCACCAGCAACCTCTATGCCTGGGAATTTTCTCGCCTCCTTGAAAAATTTCCCCGTGCCAAGCCGGTGCGCGGGCTCACTGAATACGACCATTTCCTGGCGATGTGTTTTGGCCAATTGACCTATCGTGAAAGCTTGCGCGACATCGTTGGCTGTCTGAATTCCAAACCCAAATTGCTTTATCATTTGGGATTCAGGGGCCGTCTGACCCGGACCAATCTGGCCTACGCCAACAAGCACCGGGATTGGCGGCTCTTCCAGAGCGTGGCCCAAATTCTCATGCGTCGAGCCGACCGTCTTTACCGGCCTGAGTCCCTGGACCCGGACTTGCCTCACATGGTTTTCGCGCTGGATTCTTCGATCATCTCGCTGGCTCTGAATTTGTTTCCCTGGGGCTACTACGCCCCAACCAAACAAGCGGCCCTGAAACTTCATGTGATGCTCTCCTTAGAGGGAAATTGGCCCGCTTGGGCGGTGGTGACGGGCGCCAACGTGGCCGACTTAACCATGATCGATCACATTCCCGTCTGTCCCGGAGCGCACTATGTGATGGACCGAGGCTATATGGATTTCGTCCGCCTTTACCGCTTACACAAAGGCGGCGCTTTTTTCGTGGTGCGCTGTAAGGAACCGGTGAGCTTTAGAGTCCTGGACAGAAGAGAGGTCCATAAGTCTGCGGGATTCCAGTGCGATCAGACCGTGCGGTTGAAAAGCAATTGGTCGGCCAAATCGTTTCCCGAGCCGATGCGAAAAGTTCGGTTTTTCGATCAGGAAAACAAAGTCATGTTGGTTCTGCTCACGAACAACTTTTCACTCACAGCCGAGATCGTCGCGCTCCTCTACAAGCAACGATGGCGGATCGAACTGTTTTTCAAATGGATCAAACAACATTTGCGACTGCGCGCGTTTTATGGCCGCTCGGAGAACGCGGTGCGATGCCAGATATGGTGCGCCCTTTGCGCCTACCTGCTGGTGGCGATTCTAAAGAAGCAACTGGGAGTCACCAAAACCTTGAACGAAATTCTGCAAATTTGCAGCGTCAATATTTTCGAGCAAGCCCCTGCAACAGAGACACTTGCGTCACAAACAGATGAAAATTCATCGCCTGGCAACCGATTCAGTTCTCAGAACTCATTTGAATTCAAGGACTTATAGCTGGACACCAGTGGGCTGGAGCGTCGCCCTACCGGGCCCACCGATGCGGTCATTACCCCTCGAATCGCCAAGGGTTTGGGTCTTCTTAGCCGTCTTGGCTTTCATGCTGGCCCTTGGGTCAGCCCGCGCGCAAATCCAGCAAGCCTGGGTCGCCCATTACAACAACGGCATCACCAATGGGACCAACCGAGCCGTCAAAATGGCCCTGGACCCGGCGGGCAACATTTACGTGACCGGCTTCTCCCAAAACACCAATTCCCAACTCGGCTACGTCACGATCAAATACGCCCCCAATGGCAATCAGATTTGGACTAC
>Ga0302326_10015219_pt1 | contig 16200 bp, 14 predicted proteins | sample Palsa_T0_3_FD_202264 | JGI IMG/M metagenome (GOLD analysis project Ga0302326, IMG submission 202264) | Peat permafrost microbial communities from Stordalen Mire near Abisko, Sweden - Palsa_T0_3 | ecosystem: Environmental > Terrestrial > Soil > Palsa > Peat permafrost | place: Sweden: Abisko... | reverse complement strand
CCACCAGTTGGCTGCCCAGCCAGGCCCGGCGCTGGCCCAAGCGGCTCACACCGCGCGGCGGCTCAGATGACGCGGTCTCGCCCCGCCCAGTACGGATCACGCAGCCGCCGCTTGAGCAGCTTGCCGTTGGGGTCCCTGGGCATCTCATCGGCAAAGTCGATCGACTTGGGCCATTTCATCCTGGCCAGCCGGCCTGCCAGCGAGTCGAGAATTTCCGCCGCGAGTTCCGGCCCGGCCGGCTCACCGTCCGCGGGCTGCACGACCGCCTTGACCTGTTCGCCCCACTCCTCGTCGGGGATGCCGAAGACGGCGACATCAGCGACCTTGGGATGCATGATGATCTCGGCCTCGATCTCGGCGGGGTAGATGTTGCTGCCACCTGAAATGATCATGTCGGACTTCCGGTCGCAGAGAAACAGGAAGCCGTCGGCGTCGAGGTAGCCGATGTCGCCCACGGTGAAGAAGCCGCGGAGTCTGCTGGCCTCGGTCTTCGCCGGATCGCCGAAGTAGGAGAACTCGTCCGTGCCCATCTTCATGTAGACGGTGCCGGGGACGCCGACCGGGCAGCCGCGGCCCGCGTCATCGACGACCGTGACCTGGCTGACCGGCCAGGGCGTGCCGACCGTCCCCGGCCGGGCCAGCCAGTCCTGCGGGGTGGCGATGGTGCCGCCGCCCTCGGTGGCCGCGTAGTACTCGTACACCCGCGGCCCCCACCAGTCCAGCATCGCCTGCTTGATGCCCCGCGGGCACGGGGCGGCAGCGTGGATGAGCCATCGCATCGACGTCAGGTCATACCGGCTGCGCGTCTCCGGCGGCAGGGACAGCATCCGCTTGAACTGCGTGGGCACCATGTGCGTGTTGGTCACCCGGTAGCGCTCCACCAGTTCCAGCGCATGCTCGGAGTCCCAGCCGTCCATGCACACGAGGGTGTGCCCCAGCTGGATGGCGCCGCCGCCGAACACGGTGACGGCCGTGTGGTAGTTCGGTGACGTGACGAGATGCACGTTCTGCGGCCCGGCCGTGATCCCGAAGAATTGCAGCAGCGCCGACCCGAGCTCCGCGGCTTCGTCCGGATCCAGGCCGGACAGCTGGCGGCGCACCCCTTTCGGCCTGCCGGTGGTGCCGGAGGTGTAATGCATGGTGCTGCCCGCCGTGCGGTCCGGCGGAGTGGTCTCCGGCTGGCCTGCCCTCAGATCAGCGACCGGCGCGGCGCCGGGCACGTCACCGTACCCGAAGCGGGCGGCGGCCGGGAGCCCTGCCTGGTCGGCTGCCGCGACGCCGGGGGCGGCGAACCGCTCGTGCACGAACAACGCCCTGGCCCCGCAGTCCGCGAGGATGTAGGCGATCTCGGGGGCGGTGAAGTGCCAGTTGATCGGCGTGAAGTACCAGCCCGATTGCAGCGCGGCGAGATAGAGCTCGAGCGGGGCTACTCCGTTCGGCAGGACGGCGGCGATGCCGTCGCCGGGCCGCAGGCCGCGTGCGCGCAGACCGTGCGTGAGCTGGTTGACCCTGGCCAGCAGATCACCCGCGGTGTGGGCGGTGCCGTCCGCCTCGATCACAGCCAGCCAGTCGGGATTGTCCTGCGCCCGACGCCAGAAACCCAGTGACCCCACTGCCCACCTCCCAGCCGATCGACGCGGAGCGCCGCCCGAAGTCAGGCCGCCCGCCGCCCGAAGTCAGGCCGCCCGCTGCCAGGCTAAGCCAGCGCGGCCCGCGCCACCATCTCCCGCCGGCCGTGCTGTCGTCCTTGAGGGCACAGCAACAGCGGCCAGATGGACGGACGAGCTGTGGCCGGGTATCGTTACATGTAACGGAGGAGGCGTGTCATGGCTGATGCCGGCTCGCGCCGGCGGGTCCGCGCACACCGGGAGCGGCTACGAGCGCAGGGGCTGCGGCCCGTGCAGATCTGGGTGCCAGACGTGACGGCTGAAGGCTTCGCTGCCGAGGCTCACCGGCAGTCCCGCGCGGTCGCCGCCAGCGCTGCTGCCGAGGACGACCAGGCGTTCGTCGATTCGGTGTCGGAGTGGCCGGGCGAGTGAGGCGCGGCGAGATCTGGACTGTCTCCGGCGGCGGCCAGTACACCGGCAAGCCGCGGCCGGCCGTGATCGTGCAGGACGATCACTTCGACACCGATTCGGTGGCCCTATGCCCGTTCACTACCGATCCGACCGACGCTCCGCTGTTCCGGCTGCTGGTCGAGCCGGATCCCGGCAACGGGCTGGACGCGACCAGCCGGATCATGGCGGACAAGATCACGACCGTCCGGCGTTCGCGGCTCGGCACCCAGGTCGGCGTGCTGGACGACGCGAATGTCCTGCGCCTCAACCGTGCACTCGTCGTGTTCCTCGGGATCGCCGGCAGCACCTGACCTCACCGGTGCAGGCCCCGGGCAGGCAAGGTTGAAGAAAGCCCGGCATCAGCCTGTTCGTGGTGGCGAACCAGGGCCGGTATCAGCAGCGGCCCGCTACGTCGCGTCGGCGCTCTCGTACTCCGCCTCGGCCGGGTCCCGGTCCGGTTTCCTGCGCAGCAGGACGAGGCAGGCACCGGCAACGAGAACCACCGCCCCTGCTGTACCGGACCCGAGCGGGACGGTCACGGTGACCGCCTCGATCTCGGCTCTCTTGGGGCGGTCCGCTCGGACCGAGGCCAGCACGCTGCGCGCAGTCGTCGCCAGATCACCCTGGAAGAGCACCAGGCGCTGGACGCCGCTGCTGTCTCGCAGGGTGGTCTTCTGGTCTTCGCTGGCATCTACCACCGCGCCGGTCACCGGGTCCACCCAGTACGTGTTGGTCGCCTGGTAGTACTCATCGAGAGTCACCGTGGGCTGACCGTGCAGGCCGACCAGCGAGCCCGGGAGCCGCTGCGTGCCGAACCGCTCGGCAGGCACCTGCTCGACGAAGCGGTAGGCAGGCAGGCCGTCGATGGTGGCCCGGCCCGCGTACCGGACACCCACGGGTTTGAGCAGGGTCGTGTCGAAGACCTGGTACGACGCCTGCGCGGTGCCGTGCGGCCATACGAATGCCAGGCCCGCCTGGCGGCCGGTGTAGTCCCCGACGGTCTCGCCGCAGCAGCCGATCAGCGCGGCGGTGCGGCGGTCGAACGCCGACCGTTGCGTGAGGGACTGGTAGGGCACCCCGTTGGTCGCGTCGTAGCTGTAGCTGAACTGCGTCCATACGGCGCGCGACGAGGTACCGGCCGCGACGTCGCCCTCGGTCGTTCTCGTCACCCGCATGGTCACGCCTGTCACGTCCTTCAGCAGGCTGGGGCTGAAGTAGGTCACGTCGTTGCCTGCCAGCGCGGTGACCTGGTACTCGTTCAGCGGAAACCTGACCACCTGGCCGGCCACGTAGAAGCGCAGGAGCAGGCCGGATACCAGCAGAAACGCGCCTAACCCGCTGGCAAAGAGCCCGGAAGCGCGGCGCACCCGCCGGCCGGCTCCGCGCGCAGTCGGGGTGAGCACGTCGCGGCCGTCTGCTCAGCCCGGGCCGTAGTTGTACAGCGGCGCGTTGGCCGGGGGTCCGTCCGTGGCTCCGGCCAGGTAGGTGGCGGTCAGGAAGCTGCAGCCGACGGCCAGCACGGCGCCGATGACGATGGCGACGAGCAGTCGGATCACGGGCTCCTCCCTCACCGGGGACTCGACTCAGCGTAGAACGCGCGTCGGCGATGAGCCAGGAAAATCTGGCCGGCCGAAATGCCGCCTACCTCGCGAGTATCACCCGGTCGAGTTCTGAGCCGTCCCCGGACAGCCCGCGCACGGTCAGCGTCGACGGCGCACCGGCACGCCAGCCGGGATTGCTGTCCACCACCAGCAGGCAGTACCCGGTGAAGCGGGACCGTGACCAGGTCACCGCTTCGCTGACGGTCGTGCCGCCTGCCTCGTTGACGAAGCTGGTCACCGACGGGAGGTCATGGACGTGGCCCGCATAGCTGTCCGGCGCGTCGAAGTTGTAGAGGCCTACGCCGGCCCCGCCGGCCGCGACGTAGGTGGTGCCGTCGGTGGCCGGGCGGACGGTCGATCCGATCGGCGCCGGCGTCGAGACCCCGCCCCGGAGCGGATCCGTGCGCTCGTAGACGTGGTTGTGACCGTTGATGACAAGGTCGACACCGTAGGCGTCAAAAAGCGGTACGAAGAACTGCCGTGCGCCGCCCTCGGAGCCGTGCACGGCGCACGTGCAGTAAGCGCAATGGTGGAAGTAGGCCACGATGAAGTCGATGCCCGGCTGCTCGCGCAGGCTGGCGAGGGTCGTGGCCAGCCACGCCACCTGGGCGCCGCCCGTGTAGCCGTTGTTGGCCGGGATCTCGAAGGACACGTCGTTGGCGTCGAGGCTGACGACCGCGACGTTGCCGTAGACGAAGGAGTAGTAGGCCGGCCGGGAGGCGCTGGGCGCATCGCCGGGGAAGTCGAAGCGAGCGTGCTGGCCGCCGTAGCCATCAGCGGAGTACCAGGCCTCCATCTCGTGGTTGCCGACCGCGACCTGCCACGGAACCGAGGCTGCCGCTGGCTCTATCTCGGTGAAGAACGAGTCCCAGATGCGCGGGTCGTAGGAGTCGGTCACCAAGCCCCTGCCGCCGGACTCGGCGTACGAGATGTCGCCGGCATGCAGGTGGAAGGCCGGGTTCTGGGCACGGATCAGCGCGGAAGTCCCCACGGCGTCGTGGCTGACTCCCTGGTCGCCGAAGGCCGTGAAGGTGAAAGGGGCCCGGCCGCAGGGCGCGGTGCTGAAGCTGCCGGTCGTCGCGAGGCCAGCTCTCGGGTCCCAGCCCTCGTGCCCGACGCTGTAGAAGTAGCTGCCGCCTGGCCGCAGTCCGCTGATCCTGGCGTGCAGGTAGAACTGCTCCACGGTGCGGGGGTCAGGCGGCGGCACGGAGTCCGCCGGCTTGGTGTCGCTCAGCCGCGTGGTCAGTGCCCGTACCTCGGCGCCGATCCGCGCGCCGAGGTCCCACGGCGTGGTCCCGACGCGGACAAACGGATTCCTGACCTGCGCCGGTACCTGCCAGGCAACCGATATCTGGCTGGACGGGTCGCCGCCGTAGGCGATGTGCCTGCCGAACGGCGGCACCGCGGATCCGTCCGGCCCGCTGGACCTGGCGAGCAGCATCGGGCTCGCGGGCCTGGACCGGGCGGCGGTCGCGGCCGATGCCGGGGCGGCCAGCGGGGCGGGCCCGGCGACGAGGGCCCCGGCAACGGCGCCCCGCAGCGCCGTCCGGCGCTGCGCGCGGCGGCGGTACCAATCGTGCTGCTCAGCTAGGGTCAGGCGGCTGGCCTGCTCCGGGCTCAGGCGGGACGGATCCACGGCACCAACCCTACGCACCGGCAGTTGCACGTCATGACCGCGGAAGTGAACGCGAATCGAAACCGGGCGGAATCCTTGACCGGCGCGTCGTGCAAAGAACCCTGAACGCGAATCGAAACCGGGCGGAATCCTTGACCGGCGCGTCCTGCAAAGAACCCTGAACGCGAATCGAAACCGGGCGCAATTCTTGACCGGCGCGTCCTGCAAAGAACCCTGAACGCGAATCGAAACCGGGCGCAATTCTTGACCGGCGCGTCGCGGCGCAAAGCCCCGACCGCCGTCCGCGCGCTGAGCGTGGCCTGCGCACCTTGCCAGCAGCACCTGCCACGATTTAGACTGAACATTCAGTCAAGCGCGTCAGGAGTACGCAATGACCACCCAGCAGGCCGCTGAGATTCCGCTGCCCGCGCGGCCGCGGACACAAGCCCCGGTCAACCTGGCCGGCATCATCGCCCAGCAAGAGGAGATCTTCGCCGAGCGGCAGCCGGAATCGCGCCGGATGGCCAGCCGGGCCGGGCACGCGCTGGCCGGCGGCGTAACCTCCAGCTGGCAGATCACCCGCCCGCAGCCCGTCTGGCTCAGCCACGGCAAGGGATCCAAGATCTACGACGTGGACGGCAACGAGTACGTCGACCTGCACGGCGGGTACGGGGCCGGGCTCGCCGGGCACGGTCACCCCGCGATCGTCGAGGCCGTCCGCGCCCAGGCCGCGCTGGGCACGCATTTCGCCCAGCCGACGCCGAGCGCGATCCTTGTGGCCGAGGAACTGACTCGCAGGTTCCGCCTGCCGCAATGGCGATTCGCCAACTCGGGCACCGAGGCGACGATGGACGCGGTCCACCTGATGCGCGCGATCACCGGCCGGGACCTGCTCATCAAGGTCGAGGGCTGCTACCACGGCCACCACGACTCGGTCCAGGTGTCGGTCTGCCCCGAGGCCGACGCGGTGGGCCCGGCGACGAGGCCGAACCAGGTCGCGTCAAGCACCGGCATCCCGCGGGCGATCATGGACCTGACGCTCGTCGTCGGCTTCAACGACCTCGCGGGCGTCGAGCGGCTGCTCGACGAGAACCCCGGGCAGGTCGCCGGGATGATCATCGAGCCGATCATGATGAACGCTGGGATCATCGCGCCGGAGCCCGGCTACCTGGCGGGGCTCAAGGAGCTGCTGAACTCCCGTGGCGCCTACCTCACCTTTGACGAGGTCAAGACCGGGCTCACCGCGGGGCCTAGCGGCGCGACCGGCGTCACCGGGGTGGTGCCGGACATCATCTGCCTGGCCAAGGCGATCGGGGGCGGCATCGCCGTCGCCGCCATCGGCGGCTCCGCCGAGGTCATGGCGCACGTGAACGACGGCGAGTACGAGATGGTCGGCACGTTCAACGGCAACCCGCTGGGGATGGCCGCCTGCCGGGCCATGCTCTGCGAGGTCGTCACGCCCGAGGCATACAAGCGGATCGACGCGTTGCGGCTGCGCGCGGTCAGCGGGCTGCGGCGGGAGATCGACCGCGCCGGGCTCGACGCCCAGGTGGTCGCCGTCGGCGCCAAGGGCTGCGTGGTATTCACCAGTGAGCCAGTGCGCGACTTCCGTAGCTTCCTGGACATCGATGACGCCTACAGCCACGCGCACTGGCTCTTCCAGCACAACGGCGGCGTCTTCCTGCCGCCGTGGGGGAAGATCGAGCAGTGGCTGATCTCCGTGCAGCACGACGAGACGGACATCGACCGGTTCGTCGGTAACTTTGCTACGTTCGCGACCGCAATGCGGGGATAATCTGCCTAATACCTGGAAGGTCTTGCGCCGGCCCGCATCGTGGGAGTACTCCTAGCGGTAGAAACTTCCAGGCTGACGGAATGTTCAATTAGGACCGCCAGGGAAAGGGGTGGGGCGGCATGCACCCCAGAGAAGGCTGGCAGGCCGATGGAACTCCGCCGCGCGGCTGGCCGACGCGCCGCAGCTTCCTGCGCCGCAGCGCGGCGGCGGGGCTGCTGGCGGCGGGCGGCGGCGCGCTGCTCGAGGCGTGCGCGCCGGCCCTGGCAGGCAACGTCGCGGTGCCGCTGCCCAGGCCGAGGCACCCGGTGACCTGGCCGATCTTCAAGGGGAACCAGCCGATCGCGAGCGGCCTGCCGCCCGAGCGCGGCGCCACGCTGCAGATATTCAACTGGGTCGCCTACGTCAACCAGGCGTGCGTGAACAACTTCCAGAAGAGGTACAACTGCAAGGCCGAGGTGACCACCTTCAACACGATGGACGAGGCGCTGGCCAAGCTGCGCAGCGGGCTGACCTTCGACGTCTTCATGGGCGTCACCGTCGACGTCCTTGGCCAGCTGATCGAGTCGAAGCTGATCCAGCCGGTCAATCACAGCTACCTGCCGAACATCACCCAGGAGTGGCCGGACTTCAGCAACCCCTTCTACGACCAGGGCTGGCGGTACACGGTCCCTTACACCATCTACACGACCGGGATGGCATGGCGGAAGGATTACGTCCACGAGAACCCGTACGCGATGCGGAACGCCTGGGCGATGCCCTGGCAGGCGAAGTACAAGGGCAAGGTGGCGATCCTGGACGACTACCGGGAGGGGATCAGCCTCGGCCTGATGAAGAACGGGATCTTCGACCTGAACACGACCGACCGGCGCCAGATCTCGCTCTCCCGGCGGTCGCTACAAGACCTGGTGAACCTGGTCGACGTGCACATCGACAACAACGACTACACCGAGGTCCCGACCGGGCAGATCTGGATCCATCACGCGTGGTCCGGCGACATGGCGGCGGCCGGGGAGTACATGCCCAAGGGAGTCCCGGTGGAGGTCGTCGGGTACTGGTTCCCGCCCGACGGCAAGGGCCCGGTGGCGAACGACACGCTCACCATCCTGCGCTCGGCCACCAACCCGGTGCTCGCCCACCTGTTCCTGAACTACCTGATGGACCTGCCCAACGCATTGGAGAACATCAGCTACAACGGGTACATGCAGCCGCTCAACGAGATCACCCCGCAGCGCCTGGTGAAGGAGAAGATCCTGCCTCCCAGCCTGACGTCCACCGCGGTCCTGCCGTCCTACTTCCGGCGCGGCATCGGCGAGCTGCAGCTGCCGGTGGACGCAGACGCGCTCTGGCAGCAGGCCTGGCTGGTCGCGAGCAACGGGATCTAGCATGCAGACCGCGCCGCCGCAGGGACAGCCCCCAGCACCCCCGCCCGGGCGGCACTCGCCGGCCCCGGCTGGGCGCCCGCCCGCGCCACGCCACCGCCATGCGGCACAGTCGGCCAACCTGTTCTGGGTCGCGCTCGCCGCCCCGGGCATCCTCTGGCTCGTGCTGCTGTTCATCGTCCCGTTCTACGCCGTGCTCGCGATCGCTGAAGGGCAGCTCAACCGGCTGACCGAGTCGCCCATCGCCCAGTACGACCCGCTGCGCTGGAGTTCGTCGAACGTCATCAACGTGTTCCACGACCTGGTCGGCGGCACCGCGTTCGCCGGCCCGATCGTGGTCAGGACGATCGTCTACGTCGCCGCGGCCTCGCTGCTGTGCCTGGTGCTCGGCTACCCGGCCGCGTACTTCGTGGCCCGGTTCGCCGGACGGCGCAAGGGCCTGTTCCTCGTGCTGCTGATCGCCCCGTTCTGGATCAGCTACATGATGCGGATGCTCGCCTGGATCGACCTGCTGCAGACCGACGGCTACGTGAACAGGGCACTGCTCGACGTGCACCTGATCAGCGCGCCGATCGACTGGCTGGGCGGGAAAGGGATCACGGTCGTCTTCGGCCTTGTCTACGGCTACATCCCGTACCTGATCCTGGTGCTCTACGCGGGCCTGGACCGGATCGACCCGTCGCTGATCGAGGCCGGACGTGATCTCGGGCTCAGCCGGGCGCGCACCTTCATCCGGGTCACCTTGCCGTTGTCCAGGCAGCCGATCCTGACCGGCCTGCTGATCACCGTGCTGCCGATGCTCGGCGACTACTTCACCAACCAGCTGCTCTCCGGCGCGCCGAATACATCGATGATCGGCAACCTGATCGAGGGCCAGCTCGGCACGCCGGGCCTGCAGGGCCAGGGCGCGGTGCTTTCGCTGCTGCTGCTGGTCGTCCTGCTGGCCCCGATGATCTACTACGTCGCGGCAACCAACAGATCGTCCCAGGGGGCAGCGTGACCGCGACCCGCGCGAGCAGGGCTGCTGCCGGTCGGACCCGCGCCGCGGCGCACGGCGGCGCCACCAAGACCGCCCGCTGGCGCAACCCGTGGCGCCATCCGGTCTTCCTTGAGGGCTTCACCTGGCTCTACCTGATCTGGTCGCTGGTGCCGATCGCGCTCGCGGTGCTGTTCTCGTTCAACAACGGGAAGTCGCAGGCCGCCTGGCAGGGCTTCTCCTGGCGCTGGTATTTCACCGACCCGGTGAACTCGGTGCTGCACAACACCGCGCTGCACGACTCGGTCATCCAGACCGTACGGCTGTCGGCCTACACCACGGTGATCGCGGTGCCGCTTGGCGTGGCGTTCGCGCTGGGCATCAACCGCTGGCGCGGGCGCACCTCGCTGACGTTCAACTTCGTGATGATCCTGTCCTTCGTGGTCCCCGAGCTGATCTTCGGCGTGGCGATGTTCTTCGTCTTCACCGTGCTGTTCAGCTTCGTGCACCTGGGCACGCTCGCGGAGACCCTGGGCCTGGTCACCTGGAACGTCAGCTGGCCGGCGATCATCGTCCAGGCGCGGCTGGTGACGATCGGCAAGCAGTACGAGGAGGCGGCGGCCGACCTCGGCTCCACCCAGTTCCAGACGATGCGCAGGGTGCTGCTGCCGCTGCTGACGCCCGCCATCTTCGCCAGCGCGGTGCTGGTCTTCTCCAGCGTGATCGACGACTTCGTGATCGTCGACCTGCTGTCCTCCAACGTGGGGAACACGCCGATGTCGGTCTACATCTACTCGCAGCAGCACGGCGGCAACGGCGGGCCAGCCCTGAACGCGCTCGGCACGATCATGCTGGCGATGTCCTTCGTCATCGCGGTGGCCGGGTTCGTCGGCTACCGCATCATGACCCGAGGCGAGCGCGGCGACGCCAAGCTGGCGCTCACTACCATCGCCGGAGCCTGACCGCTCCCGATCGGCCGTCTGCGACACGCAGGGATTACCGCCGATTTGCATCGCCCTGCGCCGGGCTCGCGCAGGCTAGAAGGGTCACGCGTCCAGCCGGATCTCGATAAGGTCGGGCAACGACGATGATCGCTTGGTTCCGGTGGCACGGACCTCCAGGCTGCACGGACCTCCGGGCTGTGCAGGCCTCCAGGCTGCACGGACCTCCAGGCTAAGGAGAGATAACTATGCGGCGGCATCGTGTCGTCATGACCGCAGTGAGTTTCTCCATTGCCGCATTGGCCGTGTCAACAGCCCCCCTCACTGCGCAACCCGCACAGGCCACGCAGGCCACACAGGCCACACAGGCCGCGAAGGGTCCGCGGTCAGCACCCGCCACCATGACGCCCGAGTGGCGGATCGTCGGTGTCAACGACTACGGCGACCACGACTCGCTGAACGCCGTGGTGGCCGTCAGCCGGCGGGACGCATGGGCCGGCGGACTGGTGAGCAACACTGGCTCCGAGGCCTTCCTGCAGCACTGGAACGGGCAGACGTGGAGCCGGGCGAACCTGCCCGCCGCAGTAAGCAGGATCAGCTATGCCCAGGTCAGCGGGCTCGCCGCCTCCGCGGCCGGCAATGTCTGGGCATTCATCAGCGGGCACCCGGCCACCGCGGCGCGCTTCGACGGCACGGGCTGGAAGGTGATGCGGAAGTGGCCGGACGAAGACTTCACGATCACCGGTGTGACGTTCGGCCCGGCAGACGTGTGGATGTTCGGCGGGATCGGCCCGCAGACGGCCGGGACCTGGCACTACAACGGGCACCGCTGGAGCAGGCCGAAGATGCCGCTGACTGCCTTCGGGATCAGCAGGATCTCGGCTCGCGACGAATGGGCCATCGGCGAGCGGCGCACCAGGGCAGGAGAATACGCGGGCGGCGTCGAGCGGTGGAACGGCCACTCGTGGCGCGCGGTTCGGACCGGCGGGCTCGTTCCCGCTGACACCGCTACGCGCAGCACCGGGCTCGCCCAGATCATCGCGCAGTCTCGTCGCAGCGTGTGGGTGACCGGCACGACGTATACCGGCGGCTTCCGCCACCTCCGCTCGTTCGTGCTGCACTGGAACGGCAGGAGATGGCGCCGGTTCACCGGCCCCCGCGACGTCAGCGTCGGCCCTGCGATCATCGCCGATGGCCGCGTTCAAGCCGTATCGCAGCACGTCAGGCTGACTGACCAGAGCTATATCGACCCTGCGCCCGTGCTGGCCTCCTATACTGCCGGGCGCTGGGTCACGCTGGCCACGCCCCCGCATCCCGGCCGGTCGCTGGCGATCAACGACCTGGCAGACATCCCCGGCACGCACTCCGCCTGGGCCGTGGGCGGTTACTTCACGGACACCACGGCCAACGGCTGGGTGCCGACCGGCGGCGTCATACTCCGCCGCGGCAACTGACCAGCGCTCCGCGGCTGACCAGCCCTCCCCGGCGGTGACCAGCGCTCGGCGCCAGCCCGCCCAGCCGGAACCGTCCGGCACCCCCCGTCAGGGGGCAGAAACGCCGAACCGCGGCAGGTCGTGCTGCAGCATGAACGCGGGCAGCGAGTCGTACTCGAACGCGTGCCAGAAGCCGCCGCTGATGGCCTGGTTGAGCCGCACGACGTGCTGGCCCTTGGCCGTGCCCGTGCCCGTGTAAGGCGCGGTGGCGAAGACGATCCGGCTCATGTCCAGTCCGCGCAGGCTGAGCGCAAGATGCAGCATCGCGCTGACGCTGAGCGTGTTGTCCACGCTGACCGCGTCGGTGAGCGCGTGCATGACCGAGCCCGCGCTGAGCGGGTTAGCCAGCGTGCCGGTCCGGCGAAGCTGCAGGATCAGCGCACGCAGGTACTCCTGCTGCCGCTGCTCGATGCCGACGTCGCCGCGGGGCGGGCCACGGCGATCCGTCACGTACTGCAGCGCCTGGGTGCCGTCGAAATGATGCGGACCCGCCGTCCAGGTCACCCCGATGGGCGGATCGTACGTCGTCACAGGGACGTCCACCGTGACCCCGCCCAGCGCGTCGGTCAGGGTGCGGAAGCCGGCCCAGTCGATGACCGCGAAGTGGTCGACCCGTACGTCGGTGAGATGCTCCACCGTCCGGATCATCAGTGCGGAGCCGCCGTCGAGATACGCCGTGTCGATGCTGCCGTCACCATGGCCGGGAATCGGCACCAACGAATCGGGCGGTATCGACACCACGTAGGCGCCGCCACCACCGGCGACGAGATGCACAAGCATCAGCGTGTTCGATGGGGCGCGCTGGCTGCTTGCCGTGTCCTCGCCCGTGGTCGGCACTGCCGACTGGGTATCCAGCCCGCCGACGAGGAACGTGACGTCGTTCGCCGCCGACCCAGTCGGCACCGGCGCCCGCGCCGAGGCAGGTATCGACCTGAACGGGTCGCCAATCCGATGCATGGAGTTCAGGTCGTGCCTGGCCACCAGATACGCCGCCGTGCCTGTTCCGGCGATGACAAGGACAAGCGCGGTCAGGGTGATGAGCAGCACCTTGCGCCGGCGACGGCGGCGCGGCGGAGACGGCGGCGGCCAGATGCCCTCCCCCTCCGGGTCCCACTCCACCTCCGCCACCGCAGGCCGCAACTCCGCGCCCGGATCGGTCGACTCCGGATCAAACGTTCGCTGATCGCCCGCTGACGCCTGCCGCGTCCCTTGATCTTCCATCGGCTTGACCTCCCCGACGCAAATGTACTCAATGATGCAAATAAGCCGCTATACCTTGTCGTAATCCTTCCGTCGGCCGACGGAAATGCCGGCGCGATCCGTGGCCTGGCGAGGCCTAATTAACCATGAATACACGAATTCTGACGTCGCTGGCAGCGATTAGCTGACTTTGAGTGCGCCGTCGTCCGCGGCGTCGCGCACCTGCCCGGAATCCGGCAGCACGCGAAGCGCGTCCGGCGCGAGGAACACGTGCACCGGCGTGCCCTGGGTCAGCTTCGCCCTGGCGCCGTCGTTCTGCAGCAGCACCTGAAGCTCCACCCCGGGCGCCAGCCGCAGGATCACCTGGGTGGCCGAGCCGAGGTACACCAGCCGCTCGACCATCGCCGGGACGCGGTTGGGCCCGGCGGAACCGAACTCCTCGACCCGGACCCGCTCCGGCCTGATCACCGCGCGGGCGGGGCCGGCCGTGTCGGCCGCGCTGCGGGCCACCTCAAGGACCGAGTCGCCCAGCCTGACCTGGCAGCGCGCGCCCGGACCGCGCTCCACGACGTCGACCTCCATCAGGTTCGAGACGCCGAGAAAGTCGGCCACGTAGGTGTCCGCGGGCTCCTCGTACACCTCGTGCGGGCTGCCGAGCTGGACGATCTTGCCGTCCCGCATGACCGCCAGCCGGTCCGACATGGTCAGCGCTTCCTCCTGGTCGTGCGTGACGTAGAGGAACGTGATGCCGACCTGCTCCTGCAGTGCCTTCAGCTCGACCTTCAGCGAGCGGCGCAGCTTGGCGTCCAGCGCGCCGAGCGGCTCGTCCAGCAGCAGCACCGACGGCTTGAGCACGAGCGCCCTGGCCAGCGCCACCCGCTGCTGCTGGCCGCCGGAGAGCTGGCCGGGACGGCGCTTCTCGAAGGAGCGCAGCTTGACGAGCTCGAGCGCCTCGTAGACCGCGCTGGCCATCTCGGCCTTGCCCAGCTTGCGGTTGCGCAGGCCGAACGCGACGTTGTCGAAGACGGTCAGGAACGGGAACAGCGCATAGCTCTGGAAGACGGTGTTGACGTTGCGCTTGTGCGGCGGAACGCCGGAGACGTCGACGTCGTCGAGCAGGATCCGGCCGGCGGTCGGCTGCTCGAACCCGGCGATCAGGCGCAGCGTGGTCGTCTTGCCGCAGCCGGACGGGCCGAGTAGCGAGAAGAACTCGCCACTGGCCACCGTGAGGTCGATCTCGTCGACCGCGGTCTCCGCGAAGCGCTTGGTCAGCGCCACCAGCTCGATCTTGCCACCGGCCATGCCAGCTACCTCCCCTTCGGACGGGGCTTGCGGTCAGTGCCGCGCCTTCCCCGGCCCGGGTTCCACTCGAACCCCAGCTGGTTCGCGGCAAAATGCATGCTGAGCTCGAATGCCCGCACCGGGTCGACCACCCGGTCCTCCAGGGCGATCTGGACGGCCAGCCCGTCGAGCAGCGCGGACAGGGCGACCGAGAAGTCCGCCGCGTCCACGTCGGCGAACTCGCCTGCCTGCTGTCCGGCGAGCACCAGCGACGCGATCATCTCACGCCAGCGCTCGTCGGACTTCTGCCTTACGCTGGCTACCTCTGGGTTCCTGGCGGCCTGTGCCCAGAAGTCGAGCCAGAGCAGCCAGGAACTCGTCGGCTCGGGGTCGGCCTCGGGAAGGCAGCTCATCGCCACGATCTCCTCGAGCCGGGCGGCCCCCGTCGGCAGCGAAGCCAGCCGGCGCTGGCCGTCCGCGTACCAGGTGTCCTCGGAGTACCTGATCGCCTCGGTCAGCAGCTGGTCCTTGGTCTTGAAGTAGTAGATGACCAGGGCGGGACTGATCCCGATCCGCTCAGCGACGTCGGCGATCCTGGTGTCGGGGTAGCCGCGCTCGGAGATGACCTCCAGAGCGGCGCGCAGCATCTGCTCCCTGCGCAGGTCGGCGGTTCCCGGTACCTCGGCGGTTCCCCGGGCCTCGGCGGTTCCCCTGGCCTCGGCAGTTCCCCGTACCCCCGCGGTTCCCCGTACCCCCGCGGTTCCCCGTACCCCGGCGGTTCCCCGGGCCAGGGCAACCTCACGGACCTGGTCTGTCATCGCGGCAATCCTCTCCGCCTCTTGTCTTTAAGGTAGCAGCTTTTTAGACTGAACATTCAGTCAACTCTCTATGCGGGCTCGTGGCCGCAGCTGGAAGGAAGGCGGACTCATGGCCGCAACATACGACGCGATCGTGGTTGGCGGAGGGCATAACGGACTTGTCGCAGCCGCGTACCTGGCCCGGTCCGGCGCCCGGACCGTGGTGCTCGAGGGACGGCACAAGACCGGCGGCGCCGCGACCACCGAGGCGCCGTGGCCGGAGGCGCCCGATTTCAAGGTCACCCGGCTCTCCTATGTGATGAGCCTGATGCCGCCGACGATCATCTCCGATCTCGATCTCGCCAGGCACGGCTATCAGATCTACCCGATGGGACCGTACTACCAGGCGTTCGCCGACGGCGGGTCAATCAAGCTCTACGCGGACGACGCCAGGCGCAACCACGAGGAGGTCTCCAAGTGGTCCAAGAAGGACGCGGACACGATGCCGCGCTGGGATGCCTGGCTGGAGGGCCTCGCCGAGGTGCTCGGCCCGCTGCTGCTGACCGTGCCCCCGGCGATCGGCTCGCGCAAGCCGCGTGACCTGGCCGGCACGCTCAAGCTGGCCTGGCGGCACAAGGGCCTGGACGTGCGCACGGTCGCCGACGTGACCCGCCTGATGACCATGAGCATCGCCGACCTGCTCGACGACTGGTTCGAGTCGCCGCAGGTGAAGGGCGCCCTGGCGGTCAACGGCGTGATCGGAACCTGGGCTGGGCCGTGCGAGCCGGGCACCGCCTACGTGATGGCCCACCACTCGATCGGCGACGTCGGCGACGGGCACCTGGGGAACTGGGGCTTCCAGGAAGGCGGCATGGGCGGCGTGTCCTCGGCCATCGAGGCTGCCGCGCGCGGCTTCGGCGCGGAGGTCCGCACGAACGCCAGGGTGGCCCGGCTGATCATCGCCGACGGCAAGGCCCGCGGGGTCGTGCTGGAGAACGGGGACGAGATCCGCGCCGGGGTCGTCGTCTCGACCCTGCACCCGCGCACCGCGTTCCTTGAGCACGT
>Ga0302326_10015218_pt1 | contig 16200 bp, 15 predicted proteins | sample Palsa_T0_3_FD_202264 | JGI IMG/M metagenome (GOLD analysis project Ga0302326, IMG submission 202264) | Peat permafrost microbial communities from Stordalen Mire near Abisko, Sweden - Palsa_T0_3 | ecosystem: Environmental > Terrestrial > Soil > Palsa > Peat permafrost | place: Sweden: Abisko... | reverse complement strand
GGCGCAATACGCGCCATGCCAGATTTGTCGATGGCGCCCCGCGGCACCACCCAGCCCTCCACGCCAACACCGAGACGGTCAAGTCGTCCCCCAAGTCCTGCCTGACGCGCAGCTTAATACGACGCCACCGATAGTTAGTGAGAATCGTCACAGTCGCAGAACGCGGGGCGGTCCTGACGTCTCCCTGGTTCGTGATGCGGAGGCGGTGCGTGTTTTCTTCAGCGATCACCCAGCTGAGTGCGCTCGGCAGTTCGGCTTCTCCGAGACGACATCGGAGATGCAATCCTCGACGGCCACGACGAGAGGCGCCGCAGCCAAGCGGCGCCAAAGATGAACAGATTGAGCCCGCAAACGCTTCCGCGGAAGAGCGCGCACGTCCGCGGCGCGCGGGCTAGGGTGTTGTTGGCTTGCGTAACAGGGGGGTGCGGTTTGGGCAACTGGTTGGTATGAGCTCGCAGGCCAACGTCGAGGTGTCGGGTTCGGGGCGGCTTGTCGGGTCGGCGAGCCGGCGAGTTCGAGCGGGTCTACCGTGCCAACGTTGCGGCGGTCACCGCGTATTTCGCCCGTCGGTGCGGTGAACCGCAGACCGTCGCGGATTTGACGTTGGAGACGTTCGCGCGTGCGGTCGGCTCGTTCTGCAGCTTCGATGCCGGTAAGGGCACGGCGCGTTCGTGGCTGTTCGGGATCGCCACCCATGTTTACGCGCAGCATTGCGAGCAGACCGCGGGCGGCCGGGATGCCGCCGCGCGGCTTGCCGGCCGTCGAGCGCTGGAGGTCGACGAGATCGAGGAGTTGGCGGCCAGGATCGATGCCGAGCAGGCGGGGCGGGCGCTGATCGCGCGCTGCTCGCAGCTGCCAGATCTGGAACGGACAGCCGTCGAGCTGGTCGACCTGACTGGCTTGACACCGAAGGAGGCCGCGGCGGCGCTTGGCGTCTCCCGCGGCGTATTACGCGCACGCGCATTCCGGGCGCGCGCTCGGCTTCGAAGGGAGCATGCAATCGTGAGCACGTTTGAGGACAACCTGTGGCGTGAGCTCGTGCGCGAGCACCACGCCGAACACGCCCACCCAGGGCGGGCCAGCACCGGTGGGCTCGCCCGGCGCCGACGGCTGGCGGGGGCGAGCATGGGCCTCGCCGCGGTGGGAACGGCGGCGGCGCTCGCGCTGACCGCGGGGACGGCCGCGCCGGCGTTTGCCGTGACGAGCAACCCGAACGGCACGGTCACGGTCACGATCAACCAGATCGCCGGAATCGCGGGCGCCAACGCCAAGCTGGCCGCGCTCGGCGTCAGGGCCAGAGCAGTCCCGATCGTGCAGGGCTGCACCGCCGCTCTGCTGAGAATCCCGAAGGTGCTCCCGAACGGGCCTCCTCCTCCCACGACCGTCAGCGCCCCGCAGTCGGGCCTGCCGCAGTCGATGACCTTCGAACCCAGCGAGATCCCCGCGGGCGACACCCTCGTGCTGGCGGCCAAGCAGTTGGTCAACGGACCCGCCAACGGAATTCAAATGCTCGACGCGATCGTTCGGGGATCTGCCCCCGCCTGCGTGGCACAGGCCCCCGGCGGCAAGCAACTCCCGAAGACCGGAGGCGGATCGGCGATCACGGGCTGACCCGCTCTAGAAACCACGCCAGTATCGACGCCCTCCTCGCGCGACGGCTCAGAGCGTGCCGGTGCAGGTCGCTGAGCCGGCTGTGACCGTCACTGTGTCGCCGGCGGCGCTTTCGGGCGCGTACAGGTAGATGTCCGCGTACCCGGACGAGTTCGTGTCGTACGAGTAGCTGTGACCGTCGGCGGTCGCGGTCGCGTCCACATCAGCCGGGCCTTGGACGTACACGTTCCAGTCGTGGTAGCTGCCATCCCAGTTCGCCGACACGCTGCAGGTCTGCTGCGGAGCCGGCGGTTTCGGTTTCGGCTTGGACGTGGTGCTGTGCCCAGACGTACGGAACGGCGTCGCGTGGGCATAGTCCCGGGCGAACGTGCCTTTCAGCGACCGGATGATGGCTCCGGTGCCGAGGATGATGCCGAGCTCACGGTTATCGTCCAGCGACCCGGCGGAGAAGTTCTGAGAGCCCAGGAACACGCGGCGGCCGTCAACCAGAATCATTTTCGCGTGGATGTACAGGCTTGCGTCCTGCTTGTAGGTCCGGACATGCACGCCGGCGCCCGTCAGCTTTTTGAACGCCGAGTCCCAGTCCGAGGAGGCGGTCATCACGACCTTGACATCCACCCTGCGGCGGGCCGCTGCTTCAAGCTCGGACGTGACGGCCGAGTCGTCCATCTCCTCGTTGTAGACGTCGAGAGTGTGCCTGGCGGACTTGATGAGCGACAGCTGGGAGTCGAGCGCGCCCGGAGACCACAGCAGGTCAACGCCGTCCGACGGCTTGATGGACTGGTTGTTCCAGTCTGCGGTGAAGGTTGTCTCGATGGCGGACACGTCGTGACTGTTGGTGTCGGCGACCGCGAAGTCGCGGCTGGTCGAGTAGTCCTCATCGACCAGGTTCAGAGTCATGATGTAGGCGGTCTTGTCGTCTGCCACTAGCGTCTTCTGATGCGTCAACGCGAACCGCGACGGGCTCCAACGGACGGGCACCCCATTCGCTTTCAGATAGCTGTACGCCGCCTTGTTGGCCGACGAGCCGCCGCCGTAGTAGCCGCCGTTCAGCAACACCCGGACCTGTACGCCGCGTTTCTCCGCGCTGACCAGCGCCTGCTCGAACGTCGGGTCTGACAGCTCGTACATGACGAGGTCAGCGCTTGACTGGGCGCTCTGCACCGCTTGGAGGAATGGGCGGTCGCCCGGACCGGGTTCGGTGATCAGCGAGAGCTCGCTGTACGCGACGTTCACAGGCCGTGGCGGCGGAGCTGACGGAGAAGCCGTCGTTGCTGTCTGAGTCACGCAGACGGCCGTCAGAGCGGCCCCGCACAACGACATCAGCATGCGACAAAGCTTGGAAGTCCCGGTGATGGCCGAGATCATAAGGCCGTGCCAAGACCTCGGACACCCTCGGCCGGTGCGAGCATGGGCGTATGACGGCATGCCAGGACGTCGAACAGGAAGAGGCGGAGTTCGCCCAGCGCGTGCGGGCGCTGTTCGACGCTCACAGACATAAGACAATTGCCACCTTGCGAGCCGACGGATCGCCGCGGATCTCCGGGATCGAGGCGGTCTTCGAGGACGGCGAACTGGTTTTTGGCTCGATGCCGAACGCTCGCAAGGGCGCGGATCTCCGTCGGGATCCGCGGTTCGCCCTGCACAGCGCCACAGTCGACCCGGTCGAGGGCTCGGAGGCGCAGTGGCCGGGCGAGGCGAAGATCTCCGGTCGGGCGGTCGCTGCCGCGCCGATCACTGAAGGAGCGGACGGCGACCGCTTCCGCGCCGACATCGCCGAGGTCGTGCACACCGACCTCAACGAGGAGGCCACGATGCTCGTGGTCGAGTGGTGGACGCCGATGCAGGGGCTGCGCAGGATCGAGCGAGAGTGACCATATTTCCAGCTGGGTTAGGCTCTTGTCGTCCACGCTCTGCACCGGTTTTCTGTGCTCGGCAGCAAGCCTTGACAAAGTCGGTCGGGGTCGGTCGACCCAAACGCGAACGCGAGACGACGTCAACGTGAAGACCTCTCAGTGAGGATGCCGGGCTCGAACCAGCGACCTGCACCCTCGTCGAGGCGACGCTCTCCCAGCCGGTCTAACCGCCCGCGGCGTCAAATCAACCAGCGGATCGCGCGTCGGGCGCGCGAGCAGCCGAGTACGGGGATGAAGGCAACGTTATGCCCGCATAACGGGCATAAGGTTGCCTTCAACGCGCGAACGGCCGGTCAACACGGATCTCCGCCCCAAACGTGAACATCCAGCGGGCCAAACGTGAAGACCTCGTCCCATGGCCCGGCTGGGACTCGAACCCAGGACCGACGGATTATGAGTCCGCTGCTCTGACCAACTGAGCTACCGGGCCGTGTGGTGACGCCGACGCTATCAGGGGGCGGTTTGGCTATGCCAGATCCTCGGGGAATCGGCGGACGACGGTTCCCGCCGGCGCCGGCGAGACGCCGGCGCGCGCCGCGGTTCCGGCTGGCTGCGGGCCGTCACCTCAGGTAAGCTCCGGCCCACAATGTTCCTCGACGCAAACGCACTTGGCTACTCAGCTGCGCTGCTCGCGACCTTCCTGGGGATCGGCGTCCTGGTGAACGCGTTGATCTTCTACACCGTCGCGCAGGTCCTCGCGGAGCACAGGGAGAACCAGGAGCGCAAAGAGCGCCGCGAGTAGCGGCTCGCGGTGGAATCCCGCCGCCCGCCTCGGAACCGGTAGTGGCCAAACGGCCGATCGCAGGGGGACTGGAGCTCGACGACGACCGCGAGCGGATCGACGTCGACGCGGTCCACGACTATCTCTGCAACGAGTCCTACTGGGCGCGCGGGCGTTCGCGCGCGGACGTCGAGCGCAGCGTCGCCGGCGCTGCCCGGGTCGTTGGGTGCTACGACGGCGCGGAGCAGGTCGGGTTCGCGCGGGTGCTCTCCGACCAGATCACCACCGCCTATCTGCTCGATGTGTATGTGCTCGCCCGATGCCGCGGCTCTGGCGCGGGGGTCGAACTCGTGCGGGAGGCGGTGGACCACGGGCCGCACCGCGAGCTGCGGTGGTGCCTGATGACGCAGGACGCCCATGGGCTGTACGAGCGCTTCGGCTTTGTCCCCCCCGATGGACGGTTCCTGACGCGCGCCGGTCGCCGGTGAAGGAACGCGGCGGGCGGGCGTCGAATCAAACGCCTGCCGATGAAGCCCACCGCCACCACGACCGCGGTTCCCGAGACGCCGAACGGGCACCAGGCGCTGTCCGCGTACATCAGGGCCCGCTTCGACGAGTTCTCGCGCTCACAGAAGGATGTTGCCCAGTACATCGTCGACCATCTCGACGAGGCCGCGTTCCAGACCGCTGAAGAGCTCGCCCGGCGCGCCAGCACCTCATCGAGCACCGTGGTCAGGTTCTCGCAGGCGCTGGGCTTCGAGGGCTTCCCCGAGCTGCAGCAGGCGGCCCGTGACGAGTACCGCCGGCGCCCCGCGGGCGGCGCCGAGGCGCTCGCCGCCGCACCGCTGTTCTCGCTCGACCACACGGAGTTCGAGGCCGCGCTCGCGGCCGATCATGTGAACGTCGAGGACACCGCGCGCAAGCTTGCCCGCGGCGACGTCGAGGCCGCGGTCGACGCGATCGCCACGGCGGACAAGGTGCTGATCGCGGGCACCGACCAGATGGCATTCTTCGCGAGCTACCTCAGACATCTGCTGATGCTGCTCGACCTCCGAGCGGAGATCGTGGCCAGCCCATCGCAAGAGGCGCTCGGGCGACTGAGCCGGATCGACGAGACGACGCTGGTCATCGGCCTGTCCGCGGGGCGCCCTCACCCGCTGATCACGCGCACCATGAAGCTGGCCCGCCACCGCAAGGCACCGACGTTGGCGATCACCGATGCGACGCTGTCCGAGGTCGCCAGACTGGCCCGGATCAGGCTCTACTACTCGTCAAACACGCCGGCGTTCGTGCGCTCGCACGCCGCGCTGCTGTCGATCATCCAGGCGCTTGCCTACGGCGTGTACGCGCGCGACGCACAGCAGTACGACGTGCGGATCAAGGCCTTCCGCCTCAAGTAGGCCGCGCGGCCGCGGGACAGACGCGCGTCCCGCTGGCGCTAACCGCGCCGGGTCACGAGCAGCGCCTGCGTCGCCCGTCCGACGCGGCCGCACTGATCGCAAATCAGGCTCTCGCAGAGGCCGATCCCGTCGCGACCGATTCGCGTCTCGGACTCGAGGCGGATCCATTCGCCGACCGGCTCGCGCTCCACATAGATCGTCAGGTCCGGGTTGATGAAGACGTAGCGGTGCCATGGCAGCACGGCGCTGATGCCGTTGCCGAAGTCGGCGGCCGCGGCCAGCCGCTGCAGCGGCGAGGGAGACTCGCCGGCGACCAACGGATGACGCAGGCGAAACCACGCGGTCGCGGGGCCAGGCTCGAGAAAGGCGCCGGCGACGAAGCGGATCTCCATTGCGTCTGTCGCGAACATCGGGACGCCGTCGGAGGGGTAGTCGTTGGGACGGGCGTTCGCCGGCGGGCCCTCCTTCGGTACGGCCTCCCCGCCGGTGCCGACCGGTGGCGCGTCCCCGCCGGTGCCGACCGGTGGCGCGTCCCCGCCGGTGCCGACCGGTGGCGCGTCCCCGCCGGAGGCGACCGGTGGCGCGTCCGCGCGCTGCACCTTGAGCCCGCGCGCGCGTACGACCTCGACGCCGTCCTCGGTCCGCAGGGACGCCTCCAACAGCTGGACGCGACGACCCGGGCGCACCACGCTCGAGCTGACTTCGAGAGGGCCGAGCGGGGCGGGGCGCAGCAGCTCGTAGGTGGCCCGGGCGAGGAGCAGGTGCTCGCCGCCGGGACAGCGCTCGAACGCTCGGACTAGAAGCGCGGCGGGAGCACCACCGTGCTGCGCGTGAGGATCCCACGGGCCCCGGGCGAGCTCCGTCGCCGTCAGCCGGTCGGCCGCGGGCGGGGCGTCAGCCGAAGCCGCCCCGCTACCCGGAGCCGAAGCCGGCCCGCTGCCCGCGGCCGCCTCGCTACCCGGAGCGGAAGCCGCCGACGGCTCGGCCGGGATGAAGACCGCGTCGGGCAAGGCGGGCGATCCTAGCGCCCGGCGAACCACGTCGAACAAACCGGCGCTCTAAACTCGGAGCGGTATGGATCAGCCACTGCGCGACGAAGCGACATTCACGGTCAAGGCGGGCCTGGCCGAGATGCTCAAGGGCGGAGTGATCATGGACGTGGTCACCGCCGAGGAGGCGAAGATTGCCGAGGATGCCGGCGCCGTGGCCGTGATGGCGCTCGAGCGGGTGCCCGCGGACATCAGGCGCGACGGTGGCGTGGCGCGGATGTCGGACCCAACGATGATCCAGGCGATCCAGGAGGCGGTCTCGATCCCGGTGATGGCCAAAGCGCGGATCGGGCACTTCGTCGAGGCGCAGGTCCTGGAAGCGCTCGAGGTCGACTACGTGGACGAGTCGGAGGTGCTCACGCCGGCCGATGAGGCCAACCACATCGACAAGTGGGCATTCAAGGTTCCGTTCGTCTGCGGCGCCACGAACCTCGGCGAGGCGCTGCGCCGGATCGGCGAGGGCGCGGCGATGATCCGCTCGAAGGGCGAGGCCGGGACCGGTGACGTCGTCCAGGCGGTCCGGCACCTCCGCTCGATCGGCCAGGAAGTCAAGCGTGTGAGCACGCTCGATCCCGCCGAGCTCGCGACCGCGGCCAAGGAGCTCGCCGCGCCGCTGCACCTGGTGCGCGAGGTCGCGGCCGCGGGACGGCTGCCGGTGGTCCTGTTCTGCGCCGGCGGCATCGCCACGCCAGCCGATGCGGCGCTTGTCATGCAGCTGGGAGCCGAGGGCGTGTTCGTCGGCTCGGGGATCTTCAAGTCCGAGGATCCGGCACGGCGGGCGGCCGCGATCGTCGACGCGACCAGGAACTTTCGCGACCCGGCACGGATCGCGGCGGCGTCGTCCGGACTGGGTCAGGCGATGGAGAGCCTCGAGACCGCCAAGCTCGAGGTCGAGCAACTGCTCGCGCCGCGCGGCTGGTAGCTCGCTTGGCCGCGACCGTCGGAATCCTCGCCCTGCAGGGCGACTTCGAGGCGCACGCCAAGCTGCTCGACCGTCTCGGGGCCGCGACGCGCGAGGTGCGGATCCCCGAACAGCTCGACGGTCTCGACGCGCTGGTGATCCCCGGCGGCGAATCCACGGTGATGACCCTGGGGATCGAGCGCGAGGGACTCGCCGAGCCGCTGCGGGCGCTGGCGGCGTCAGGAGCCCCGGTGCTCGGCACCTGCGCGGGGATGATCGTGCTTGACCGAGACCACCTCGGGATCCTCGACATTCGCACGAGCCGGAACGCGTTCGGCCGCCAGATCCGGTCGTTCGAGACCGACGTCGAGCTCGCCGGGGTCGACGGCGGCCCGGTTCGGGCCATCTTCATCCGGGCGCCGTGGGTGCAGGAGCACGGTGACGGCGTCGAGGTGCTCGCCCGGGTGGACTCGCATCCGGTCGCGGTGCGGGCCGGCAACGTGATCGCGGTCTCCTTCCACCCCGAGCTGTCCGGCGAGGCGCGGGTGCACGAGCTGCTGCTTCGCGCGCTGCCGGCCGGTCACACCACCAGACCGTGACGCATTGTGTTCTCGGTCACGACGCGCGGCTCCACGAACTGCAATAGGTAATCAGGGCCACCGGCCTTGGTCCCGTTACCCGACAGCCGATTGCCCCCGAACGGCTGGCGGGCGACCATCGCACCGGTGATGCCGCGGTTGACGTACAGGTTGCCGACGGGGGTGCGGGCGCGCACGTACTTGACGGTCGCTGGATTGCGTGCGAACAGCCCTCCCGTCAGCGCGAACGGCAGACCGTCGACGATGTCGCAGGCGTGCTCTACGTCGCGCACCCGTTCGATCGCGAGCAGCGGCCCGAAGATCTCCTCGGCGAGCACCGGAGACCCGGCCGGGAGGTCGGCGGCGACGGTCGGGGGGCAGAACCAGCCGCGGTCGGGTACCGGTGCATCACCGGCCACGATCACCCCCTCGCGCGCCGCGATCCCGATGTAGCGGTTCACGCGTTCTTGCGCCGAGCGTTCGATCACCGGCGGAACGTCGGTACCGAGATCGCCGGCCTGCCCCACGACGAGCGTCCGCGCGGCACCGGCAACGCGTTCGAGCAACGCATCGGCGATCGCCTCGTGGACGAGGACCCGCGAGGCGGCTGAGCACTTCTGGCCGGCATAGTTGAAGGCCGAGGACACGATCGCCGGGACGGCCTCGTCGAGGTCGGCGTCGGCGTCGACGATGATGCAGTTCTTGCCGCCGAGCTCGGCCACCACTCGCTTCAGGTGTCCCTGCCCGGTGGGGGTCTCGGCGGCGGCGCGAACGATCTCGAGCCCGACCGGTAGCGAGCCCGTGAACGCGATCGTGTGGACGCCGGGGTGCTTGACCAGCGCGGCCCCCGCCTCGCCCTCGCCCGGGAGGAGCGCGATCGCGCTCGCGGGGACGCCGCCGGCCCGCAGCGCCTGCCAGATTCGCAGGGCGCACGCGGGCGACTGCTCAGCCGGCTTGAGCACCACGGCGTTGCCGGTGGCCAGCGCAGCGGCGGTCATCCCGCATGGGATCGCGATCGGGAAGTTCCACGGCGAGACCACGGCGGTCACCCCGCGTGGCGCGTACGAGAGCTCGTTGCGCTCGCCGGGCGCCTGTTCGAGCGCGCGGCCCGACGCGAGGGCGAGCGCGCCGCGGGCGTAGTACTCCAGGAAGTCGATCGCCTCGCACACGTCGGCGTCGGCTTCGGGCCACGGCTTGGCGCACTCGCGAACCTCGAGGGCGGCGAGCTCGAGCCGGCGCCGGCGCATCCACTCGGCGGCTCGGGCCAAGACTGCCGCGCGCTCGCTCACCGGGGTCGCGCTCCAGGCCCGGAAGCCGTCCGTCGCGCTCTGCACGGCAGCGCTGACCTCCGCATCTCCGGCCGAGGCCGCCTCGGCGACGACGCGCTCGGGATCCCCGGGATCGGTCACGGAGAGCTCCTCGCCGGCGAGCGTGTCCTCGCCGATCCGCACCGGCACGCGGAGCGGTAGCTCGCGGTCGACGCTCGCCAGCGCGTCGGCGAGCCCGGCACGCACGGCGGCGCGGCGCAGCTCGAGCACCGGCTCATTGGCGAACGCGGACATGGATGTGGACATGGTCATGGCAACATAGCCCGATGTCCGCCGAAAGCGCCTGCTCCGCTTGCGGCCGGACCGCGCTGCATCCGCATCTGCGGGTCGCCGTATCGGGCCCACCCACCCCCGAGGGTCTGATCCCCACGACCGACCGCTTCGGAAGCGCGCTGGCCGACATCGCCCGCTGTCGCAGCTGCGGGCACATGCAGCTCGACCCGATGCCCGGCGAGGCAATGCTGGCGCACGCCTACGCCGAGGCGGCCGACGATGCCTACATCGAGGAGGAGTCGGGGCAGCGGGCGACCGCGCGGCTGACTCTCACGCGCATCGAGGCCCACGCGGCGAGGCCGGGAGCGATTCTCGATCTCGGCTGTTGGGTCGGATTCCTGCTCGCCGAGGCGCGCGAGCGCGGCTGGCGCACCCTAGGAGTCGAGCCGAGCGAGTTCGGCTCGACCTACGCGCGCGAGCGCCTCGGGCTCGAGGTGATCACCGCGGACGCCGGCAGTGCCGTGCTGCCCGAGGCCGCGTTCGACGCCGTCGTGCTCGGCGATGTGATCGAGCATCTGACCGACCCGGGGGAGGCGCTCGATCGGATCCGCGCATGGCTCGCGCCCGGGGGCGTGCTGTGGCTGGCGCTCCCCGACGCGGGCAGCCCGCTGGCGCGAGTGCTGGGGCGACGGTGGTGGTCGGTCATCCCCACCCACGTCCAGTACTTCACCCGCGCGTCGATCGCCACCCTGCTGGGCAGACATGGCTTCACCGTGCTCGAGCTCAGCACCGCGCCGAAGGCTTTCACGGTCGAGTACTACCTGAGCCGGATCGGCGGGTACTCACCGCCGCTGGCCCGGGCGCTGACACGCGCGGCGAGAGCCACCGGGCAGGCGGAGCGAATCTGGGCCCCCGACTTCCGCGACCGGATGGGCGTGATCGCGCGAGCGAATTAGCGCTTTATCCCGTGCTCCGCTTGCGTGCGTGCAGCACCACGTGCGGCACCGAGGCCTTGGTCCCCACCTTGATCCGCAAGCGCGCGTGCTCGCTGACCTCGTCGAACCCCGCGCTCCAGACCATCCGCTTCCACGCACGGACGTTCGGGGCCCAGAAGATCACCGCCGGCTCGCGGTCGGCGCGGTAGCGGCTGAGCGCGGCGGGCACGAGACTCGTGAGGCGGTCGTACTCCTCGGCGAGCACGAAGCGATCGCGGGACACGCTGGCGATCCGCTCGAGGGCGAGCAGCTGGTCGCGCAAGTGCATCAGCACCGAGCCACAGAACACAAGGTCGAAGGTGCCCAGGCGCTCGGGCGTTACGTCGTACACGTTGCATGACACCCGCTCGACGGTCGACCCGAGCAGCTGCTTGGCGATCTGGAAGCCGCGGCCGCGATCGATCGGCGCGAAGGTCTGCGGTCGACGCCGTGGCGGCCAGTCGTACTCGTGCTCCTCGTCGACGTCGACGGCCACCACCTCGGCTCCCCGGCGCTCGAGCTCGAAGGCCCAGAAGCCGTCCCAGGTGCCGACATCGAGCGCGCGGAGTCCGTCCAATCGTTCGGGCAGGCCGTAGCGGGCCACGTAGGGACGCAGGTCGAACCAGCCGGGGGTGGTGTACCCGGGCAGCTCGAGGGTGTGGTACCAGCGCAGCTCGCGCGCCCGTTCGATCGGATCGCCGGCGCTCATCGACCGACCGCGGCGACCGTGGGCTGCTCGGGCTCCTGCGCGACGGCGCCTCTCGGCACCAGCACGGCGCTGCACGCGAGCACGGCGATCAGCGGCTCGAGCGGCGCACGGTAGCGAGTCCCCGCATCGATCGTGAACACGACCGACGCGGCCAGCGCGAGCGCGAGCACCGGCCAGAGGAGCTCGCGGCGCCGGCGCCAGCGCCACAACCCGATCAGGGCAAGGGGGAAGAGCACGTAGTAGAAGCACAGGCCGGCGATGCTGACCGGACGCGAACGCCCCTCGGCGTTCACCTCGGCGAGCTCGCGCGAGGGCCGCCGCACGTCCCACAGGCGCGAGAGGCCGTTCCAGAAGAACGCCTTCACGAGCGAACTGGGGTGCTGCTTGACGTAGTCGATCGCGTACTGGTCGAGGCGGGCGCGGAGCTTCAGGTCCGAGAGGTGCAGGCGTGGATTGGCGATCGCGGCGATGCTCGAGGGATAGGGGCGCCAGGCGTAGGGAAACACCGGGTCGTTAGCGGACACGGGATTGAAGGTTCCGTAGGCCGCCTCGTCCTCGAGCGAGATCGGCAGGAAGCCGTGCTCGACGAAGGCGTTGCGGATCGTCCACGGCGCCACCACGACCACCGCCACCCCGACCGCCAGCGCCGACAGGGCCAAGGCCCGCCGCCAACCGACTCTGAGCACCAGCGAGACGGCGAGCGGCGCGACCACGATGATGCTTGTCGGTCGCACCAGCAACGCCACCCCGAGGACTACTCCGGCGAGCGCGGCGCGGCGCCTGCTCGGCCGGCCGGTCAGCGTCAGCACGAGAAAGGCGAGCGTCAACGGCGTGGCCAGCGATTCGGAGTAGAGCAGCTCCTCGTACTGCCAGGCGAGCGGGTACATGGCGACGAGGAACGCGGCCGCGATCGCGACGCGGGGTCCGAACAGACGCCGCGCGAGCAGCCAGGAGAGCCAGATCACGACCGCCCCGATCGGGACCTGGAGGAAGCGAACGAGCAGCGGATGGTGGCCGAACAGCGAATACCAGAAGCCGAGCCAGAGCGGATAGAGCGGCGCCTTGTTCGCCGAGGGATGGGGGATCCCGTAGGGGGCCTTCGACCACCACCAGTGGCCCTCGGCGATCATGTGGCCCTCGTAGTCGTACTCGACCTGGTCGGCCCTGAGCGGGAGATGGCGCGTCAGGAGCACGTACACGAAGCGGACGACCAGACCGAGCACGATCGCCGCGATCAGCCATCGCCGCTCTCGCGAGAGGCGCGGCCACCACCCATGCTCGGCGACCATCACCCTCGGGCGCATCGCCCGGCAGCTTAGCCGGGATCCACGACCACTACGCTCTCGACCCAGTGAACGCTGTCGCTCAGCACTCATCGGTGCCCGCGCCGGCTGGGCGGGTGGGGCCGGCGCCGAGGCGGCTCAGCGGTCCGCAGCTCGGCGCGATGGCCGGCCTGATCGTCCTCGGGATCGCGATCCGGGCATGGATCGCCTTCACCAACCGCGGGGACACGTTCGACATCGATTCGGCCTACATCGTCGGGCGGGCCCTGGCGGCGCACCCGCTGTCGGTCTACGGGACGCTGCGCTATCCCTATCCGGGCGGCTTCCTGCCGGTGATCCTGCTCTGCTGGCGGATCGCCCAGGCCACGGGGATTGTGTTCTGGGGAGTGTTCAAGGTTCCGGCGATCCTGGCCGACGCCGCCATCGCCGCCGTCTTGGGATGGGGGCTCGGACGCCTCGGCGCCACTCCCGGCCAGCGGCTGGTGAGTGTCGCGCTGGTCGCCCTCGGCCCGTCGTTCGTGCTCATCTCCGGCTACCACGGGCAAATCGACTCGGTCGCGCTGCTGCCGGCGGTGGCCGCCGTGGTCGTGTGGCAGCTCGGAGGTGAAGGGCGCGGGTGGCAGGCGGGGGTGCTGATCGGCCTCGGCGCGTCGGTCAAGACGTTCCCGCTGTTCCTGGTCTTCGCGCTGCTGCCGACGGCGCGCTCGCGACGCGAGGCGGCGACGATGGTCGCCCTGGCCGTCGCGGTCCCGCTCGCCTCCGTGCTCCCGTTCCTGATCGCCGACCGGCACGCCACCATCGTCTCGATCACCTCGACCAAGGCCCTCCCCGGCGTCGGTGGGTTGAGCCTGCTGATCCAGCCGAGCCTGATTCACAGCTACCTGAGTCGTCCGGTGCGGGCCGACGCGATCGTGATCGACATGCTCCGCCGCCAGAACCTGATCGTCGGCGTGGCGGTGATCCTGGCCGGCGTCTATGCCTACCGGCGCCGGCTGGACGCGGTGACGGCGGCAGCGCTGATCTTTCTCGTGGTCTATCTCGCCAACCCCAACTGGTTCTTCCAGTACATGATCTGGGGGCTGCCGTTCTTCCTGCTCGCCGGGCGGCGTGTCGAGGTCGCGGCGCTCCAGCTCGCGCTCGCCCTGCCCGCGGCGGAGTTCTACTTCCGTTTTGGCCTGCCGAGCCTGGAGTGGCTGTACGTGCCGCTGGTCGACCTGGTCTGGTGCGCCTTCGCCGTAGCCGCCTTCTTGCTGATCCGCGCGCACTCGCGCTCCCGCAGGCCGGAGTCGCTGCCCGCCGGATAGCCTTGCCCGCCATGAGGGTCGCGGTAATCGGCGCCGGGGTGGCGGGCCTGACGGCAGCCCACCGCCTGTCAGAGATCGGCCACGTATGCGACGTGTACGAGCGCTGGCCGGGCCTCGGCGGACAGGCGGCCACGATCGACGTCGGCGGTGGGGCTCGGATCGAGCGCTACTACCACCACCTGTTCGTGACCGATCGCTACATCCTGGCGCTCTGCCGCGAACTCGGGCTGCCCGATGAGTTCGAGTGGCGGCCGTCTTCGGTGGCGATGTTCGCCGACGGGCGCAGCCACCCGTTCACCACGCCACTTGACCTACTGCGCTATCCGCCGCTGTCGCTGCGCTCACGGCTGCGGATGGGGGCGGCGGTGCTGCTGCTGCAGCGTCGCCAGCGGGTCGAGCCATTCGAGCTGATCACCGCGCGCGCGTGGATTCAGCGGTACATGGGTCGGGAGGTGTGGGAGAAGGTCTGGGGGCCGCTGCTACGGGCAAAGTTCGGCGAGCGGGCGGACGCGATCGCGATGGCGTGGCTGTGGAGCAAGTTGACCGTGCGGCGCGAGCTCACGGGCTCCGACGCGCGCCGGGAGCTGCTCGGCTACCCGCGCACCAGCTTCGAGACGGTGTTCGCCGCGCTCGCGAGCACGATCGAGGGTGCCGGCGGGCGGGTGTTGGTCGACCGCCCGGTCGCGCGGCTCGAGCGCGACAGCGACGGCTTCCTGGTTCACCCGGGGGCCCCGGGGTCGTTCCGGCGCGGCCACGACCCCCGCGCGTACGACGCCGGTGACCCGCTGCGATACGACGCCGTAATCGCGACGGTGCCCTCGGAGGTGTTCATGCAGATCCTCGACGAGCGGCTCACCGCGCGCATCCGCTCGGACTACAAGCGACGCATTCGGGCGAGCGAATACCACACGGCGCTGTGCCTGGTGCTCGAGCTCGAGCGGTCGCTGACTCGCTTCTACTGGACGAACGTGGTCGAGTCGGAGATCCCGTTCTGCGGTCTCGTCGAGCACGCCAACTTCGTCGAGCCCGAGCGCTACGGTGGCCGCCGGTTCGCCTACGTGGCCAACTACGTCGCCTCCGACGACGAGCTGCTGGCGCTCGAGCCCGACGAGTTGCTGACCGCATACGAGCCGGGTCTGCGGCGACTGAACCCTGGCTTCTCGCGCGACTGGGTCCGCGAGCGATGGCTGTTCCGCGAGCCCCACGCCCAACCGATCGTGACCATCGGCTACCGCGATCGGATGCCCGCGCTCGACACCGGGATCCCCGGGCTGGTGCTCGCCAACACCACCCAGATCTATCCCGAGGACCGCGGCACCAACTACAGCGTTCGCCTCGGGTGGGACGCGGCGGCGACGCTGCTCTCACAGCCGGGGCTGCCGCGCCCCGCGCATTGACCGGCCTTCCGAACCAGGCCGCCGAGGCCGCGGACCCGGCGCGCCGCCCGCCGGTCGACGTGGTGATCCCGTTCGCCGGGCCCGACCATGCGCTCGAGCGACTGGTCCTACGGGCATCCACCCTCGCGCGCTCGCCGTCCGACACGATCGTCGTCGTCGACAACGGCGCGCGCGAGCGCCCGTTACCGACCGCGGCCCAAGGCGCCGGCGTGCGCGTGCTGGCGGCGCCGGAGCGTCGCTCGTCCTACTATGCGCGCAATCGCGGCGCCGCGCTCGGTCAGGCGCCCTGGCTGCTGTTCCTCGACGCCGACGTCGAGTGGCCGGCGAACCTGATCGACGCCTACTTCGAGGACGAGCCCGGCGAACGCGTCGCCGTCCTCGCCGGCGGGGTCGCCGACGCGCCGCTGGCGAGCGGTTCCCGGGCCACCCTGGCCGAGCGCTACAGCGCCGAGACCAGGCCGATGGCCCAGACGACCACGATCGACGCGTCGGGGCACCCGCCGTACGCCCAGACCGCCAACTGCCTGGTCAGGCGCGCCGCGTTCGAGTCGGTCGGCGCGTTCGCGGACGGCGTCCGCTCGGGTGGCGACGCCGATCTCTGCTTCCGCCTCCAGTCGGCCGGCTGGACCGTCGTGTCGCGGCCGTCGGCCGGGGTGGTGCACGAGAACCGGCGGGCGCTGGTCGACCTACTCGCGCAGAAGGCGCGCCACGGAGCCGGCGCGGCATGGCTGGAGCGACGCTACCCGGGGACGTTTCCGCCCCGGCGCTGGCCCGGCCTCGCGGTCTGGAGCGCACGCTCGCTCCTGGCGGCGAGCC
>Ga0302326_10015215_pt1 | contig 16202 bp, 8 predicted proteins | sample Palsa_T0_3_FD_202264 | JGI IMG/M metagenome (GOLD analysis project Ga0302326, IMG submission 202264) | Peat permafrost microbial communities from Stordalen Mire near Abisko, Sweden - Palsa_T0_3 | ecosystem: Environmental > Terrestrial > Soil > Palsa > Peat permafrost | place: Sweden: Abisko... | reverse complement strand
TTCTTTCGCTTCAAGTTGCGTTTCCAAGGCAGCAAGTTTCTGTTGCGCTTGACTTGCGTAAATGAGATGGAAGTGCGCGTTGATCTGGAGCGCTTGCTTCAGTTGGTTGCGAGCCTCTTCCTGCTGCCCTAGTGCTTCGGCGATCATTCCGGCGTGAAAGAGAAGAAGCGAGTCCTGGGTTCCGAACTGCATGGCTTTCTTGCTTGCTTTGGCGGCCTCTGTCAGCTTGCCATTCTTATAGAGCGTCCATGCGAGGGCATCCCATGTGTATACGTCATGCCGGACTTCAAGTTCTTTCTGGGCGAAGTCGAGAGCTTCAGTTAGCTTCAGATCGTGATCTGCATAGAAAAGCGCGAGATCGCGATTGTGCAGTACCTGATTGATATGCCCAAGCAATCCGATGTACTCGACGAGCGCGAACTGCTTTTGAGCCTCTGCCTGATTTCCGGACTTTGCATAGAGATCCCCGAGCTCCGCGATGAAGACCGGCATGGGAACGACAGCAATGGCTTTTTGGTAGAGCACGATCGCTTCCGCGTACCTGCCGTTGTTGGCGCGGAGCTTGCCCAGTGCGGCTAAGGCACGGTAGTCTCCTGGATGCGTGTTGAGTGCGGCAACGTAGGCCAAATCAGCGGACGCCAGGTCGCCAGCCTGTGTGTAGTACTCGCCCAACTCGTAATAGAGCCATGCCAGATTCTCGCTTGGAAGTTGCGCTTCGACTCCCTCTGTCACTGCTGTCTTCATCAGGCTGATCGCTTCTGGTGTGTTCCCGGCGATGAACCTCAGATAGGAGAGCCGGCTGTCTCTTGCGTAGGCGGCGCGCGGTGAAAGCGTCATGTCCGGCGGAGTCAACCGGCCGTACGCGGCGCGGGCTTTGTCGTACTCACCCATATCCGTATAGGCGTCGCCGACGATGGCGAAAGGCGAGAGGTCACCCGTTCCGAGAGACAGCGCTTTCTGCGCATACGTGAGCGCATCGGAAAATCGATGCTCACCCATACAAACCTCCGCCATGCTCCCCAAGGCTGCGTCTGCTGAGAAATCCGCAGAAACAATGTCCAGCGATTTGGCAATCGATTGTTCAGCTAGCTGATAGTCGCTTACGTCACCAGTCTCTCTGGCGCGCTGGAAATATGCGGCGCCCAATCCCTCATACGCTTTCGCATCGTTCGGTTCGCGAGCCACTGCCGCTTGAGCAGCATGTATCAGATGCTCGGTACCGGTAGGGCGAGGAATAAGAAGAGTGTCAGGAACGGGGACAAATGCGGAAGTAGCTGATGTCATTCCAATGCTAGCGGACGCTCTAGTGCGATTTGAAGAATTCGAATTGCTCACGGCATCATGCAGGGCATCTGCCGGTAGCGGAACGACTGCAGCCGGAACTGGCAAAGCGATCTGGGCTCTATCCCCTGCGGCAGTCGCGATGCCCAAGGATTTACGAGCGCCAGAAGCGTATTCAGAGGAGGGATTGAATTGAAGAGCCAACGCGAAGTATCGGGTGGCGTCCGCGGTGTTGTTGAGCGCCTGCGCAATGTGGCCTGCGTGATCGAAGATCTGCGCGCTTTGAATTCCGACTGCGATGGCTTTTTGGATGGCGACGTCGGACTCCCGATGCTTTCCGTTGGCATAAAGGGCCCAGGCATAGGCATCCAGGGTATACACATCTTGCCGCGCCGCAATCTCCCGTTGCGCAAGCCTCAGTGCGCTTGCTGCGGTGGCAGGACTTTCGGCGTACATCAAAATGAGGTCAAGTCTTGACGCGTCGGTCGCGGTTTCGGGGTCGCTGGCGCGTTTCTCGAACTCCGCATAGGTGGCACGCGCTTCCTCCGTCTGCCCTGCGGCTTCCTGCGCTCGAGCCAGTTCGTAGAGAATGTGCGGGGCTCTATCGATTGCTGCTGCCTGCTTCCACAAGCGGAGAGCTTCGTTCTCTCGCTTCTGGCCCATGCGAACGCGCGCCACATTCTCCATCGTGTAGGGATAACGCGGAAATAGTTGCTCAGCCTGATCCAACGTCTGCGCGGCGGCGTCAATCTGTCCCGACTCGATCTGAATCGAGGCGATCTGATTGGCGATCCAGGCCAGCTCCTCCACTTCGGAAGGAGAAGTCTCCGAATAGGCCAGGTTCAAGAAATCGATCGCACCGTGCGCATCGCCATACAGAGTCCTCAGCCTGGCTCCGATCAAGAGGCCTGGAATGTTATTGGGCCGCAAATTCAGCATCCATTGTGCGTCTGTCTCGGCTTCTGGATAGTTGCCCAGAGCAATGTTTGCCTCGGCAAGATACCCGTAGGTCAACACGTCGTCGGGAGTGCGGCGATTGAGCGCCGCAGCCTTTTCCTTTGCTCGCGCAAACTCATGTCTGCTCAACATCAGGGCGACTTGAGTTCGTTCCAACTGGAAGTCTGCCGGATCGAGGCTCAGGCCTTGAGCAAGTGATGAATCCGCGTCCTTCAAGTACGTGGGATCCGCGGTTTCGCGGGCTCGGGCCAGGAAAGCTATTGCCAGTTCGTTATAGGCTTGAACCTTCTTTGGATCTGACTTGAGTTGTTGCCTTGCGGCGGCGATGCGCAATTGCGCGGGAGTGTCGCCTTGAATGGTCTCCGCGCTGGGCGCGGCAACCTGATCGGCCTTGGGCGAGGCCACTTGCGGTGCGAGCGCCGCCGCGGAGATGAGCGCGCCGAAAAAGAAGCATGTTACATACAGAGATTTCATAATGAACCTATTCAAGAGAGTTATCGGGAATCGCTCTCCGCGCGGCGATCATTCCGCGCGGAGAGCCAGGCGGGTTCAGACAGCCTTGCTGAGGCTCAGTTAACGGGGCATGGCGATGAGCCGCCCTGGTTTGCTGGCGGAGCATCGGAGTTTTGAGAACTGGAAGGCGTCGGCTGATCGCCGCAGCCCGTTGGATCGCCCGGACTGATATGACGGCTATCGCGTCCGCTGTACGCATAGTGAACGTAAGGGAACGTCTCTTGCGGCGGAACGTCGGGAGCATTGACGCCATCGCCGAGTAAATTGTTCGGCGCAACATTGAAGCCGGGGCTGAGAATGCCACCGACACCGACCCGTTCAACAATGTCGACAACATCGTCGGTGAGTCGGCGGCCATTGGGGAACCCAGCCGCGTCACCAGCGATCAGGCCCAAACGTTTTCGCTGCCCCTTCGGGGTCGGAGGTACACCGGTGTTGAGCCGCATCAGGTCGGCGATCGGTCCGGCTGGAGTACCGGCTGGCGCAATAGGTGCGGCATACGTGACAAGCGGCAGCAGATCGGTTCGTGGTGGCGTTGGTATCTTGAACCCATATACGGCATTGAAAACTCTGGCAATGAGAGGATCGAGATCGAACGCGGCGAACTGACTGTCGTGATCCGGCTCGGACATACTCCAGTAGTCCTTGCTGCCCGTGCCAATAATTAGTTCGTTGATCAAGGGATTGCCAAAACGCTGTATCTGGGCGAGGCGGCCAAAGTTCTGCGAGGGGAAGGGCGTTCTGCGAACAGTAACCTCTGTCCTCGATGTTGTCGCCCATGTGCCGATTGTTCCCTTCGGATCGGTGGCGGAGTGAATGGCTCCGTCGCTGGTCAGAAGCCTGATCGGAACCTCGATCGCGATGGTGTTGACATTGAATCCGGCAACCGAATCCGGAGCTGAATTGAGCTGATCGTCTGCGTCCTGGGCCGCAGTAAGAGCTTCAACACCGGTACCGGCTCGATAGTTGAGGCTGTCAAAGGTCGCGCCCAGATCGATGAAAAATGGATCTGCAACCGTGCCGGCGAAGACGCGAATATCGGAAGCGCCGTCACGTCCTTGCAGGTTGTAGATGCCCTGCGCTGCCAAGGCGTCATAGTCCGGCATGGTGCGCGGGCCAATGTTGCTCGGAACAGCGATCAGTGGACTGCCGTTTGTGTTCGTGAGTTCGATGTTGCGATCGCCCTTGATCATGTTTACGGCGAATGTCTGCTGCAGGCTGAGTCCCGCGGCTCCTGCGCCACTCAAAGAAGTAATCGCGGGAGGCACGATCGGCGTACCAGGCTTGATGGGGGCTGGCGAGTTTGCCGGCGCATCAACCCCGTTGCCAGCTCCTGCGAAGCCAACAGGAAGTCCGGCATCGAGGATGTGAGTCTGAAAGCGGAATTGCAGCGTGACATCCGCCCGCGCATCATGATTGTTGTCGATCTTGATCTGGTAGACGATCGACGGATCGAACGGAAAATAGTTCGGTCCATTGCTGGGCTGCAGAAATGGATCGACGTTCAGGATAAAGGTGACGCGATCTGGATGATCGTAGCTGACAAATGCATAGAAATCGGTAATGTCAGCGGTGTGATCCAGTGCGGTAATCGGCGCTTCCCGATGGCTGGATGCGAACGCCCCGGGCGGCACAGCTATGAGCAGACTCAATGCGAGTCCAACTGCGGACTTCAGTTTCAACATACGGCTCTCCCAATCTCTCTTTCAATACGTTGGGGAACGGGAGTGCCTGAAACCAGACGATAGCGTGATTGCAGAGGCTGAGGAACTCCCGGTTCGTTTCAAGGAATACGCTGCGACCTCGGCTCTGGATTGCGTGCACGGTAAAAAATTAAAATCTTCGAGTTCCGCAATCCAGTTTCGGAGATTGATACGTACTTACTGAAACGGAGCTCGAAACGCACAGGAAGTGTCACGACTGTAAAATTCGTATGTCTACCGTTCGCGGAGGAATCCTACAGAGACTTCGACGCAGATTTATTGTGCCTCAGTAGGCAATATCGTCGAGGCATCGGCACTAATCGTCCGCTAAACAGACTGCCCGTCCAACGAACCATTGGACATCGCCCTTGACTACGGATTCCTAGAACTCGCCACTCCTGTCAGGGAGGTACAAATGCTCAATTCGCGGTTGATTTTTACACTTACGAGCGTAAGAGCGAGCCTGGCGAATTTAGCTATCGTATTTTTTCTGATTGCCGCTGCTACCATGTACGCTGCTACCGGCGGCAGCATCTCCGGAACAGTGTCAGACCCTACGGGCGCAGTCATACCCGGAGCATCCTTAAGTCTCGTCAATACGGCTCAGCGGACAGCGTATCAAGCCGTCTCCGATGTACGAGGCGTCTATTCTTTTCCAAGTCTTCCCGTGGGCCACTACGATCTCACCATCTCGGCCACGGGATTCACGACACAAAGAAAGATGAATCTGACCGTGGACACAGATTCCGCGCTTCGAGTAGACGCCGCCCTTACCGTTGGAGCACGGTCGGAGGCCGTGGTGGTCACGGCAGAGCCAGATGTAGAGGTCGACACCATTGCCACTCATCTCGGCGAGGTCATCTCGGGTGAGCAAATGACCGAGCTTCCTTTGAACGGAAGAAGCTACACCGATTTGCTGGCGATTCAACCCGGCGTGGCGCCAATATCAACCCTATTGCCGAGTTCCGTCATCATGGCAGGCGTTACCGGGAGCCTTGATCCGTCCGGCGATTTGAATGCTGGAAACCTCTCCATCAACGGCCAGCGAGAGTCTTCCAATGGATTCCTGGTGAACGGCATCGATGTGCAGGAGCACATGAACGGCGGCACGTCCATCATCCCCAACCTCGATTCGATCGAAGAGTTCCGAGTGCTTACCAACAACTTCGATCCAGAGTACGGAAACTACAACGGCGGCATGGTCACCGCCGTCAGCAAGCAGGGAGCCAATACGTTTCACGGCAACGCCTTCGAGTTCTTCCGGAATACTGACTTAGATGCACGCGGTTGCTTTGATCCCATGCGCTCGGCATTCAAGCAAAATCAGTTTGGCGCAACCGTTGGCGGACCTGTGAGGCGCGAAAAGGTCTTCTTCTTCGGCGACTACCAAGGCACCCGCACAGATCAAGGCGTTTCTACCGGCAAGATCTCTGTGCCAACCGTCGATCAGCGGAACGGCGCATTCAACGACCTGAGCGGTTCCGTCAGCGGCCCTTATCTGGCATCGCTGCTCACCCAAAAGCTGGGCTACGCTGTGACCTCCAGAGAAGCTTACGCCGACGTCTTTCCCAGTGGCATCATTCCGCAAAGCGCGTGGTCGGTGCCGGGCAAGAATCTGCTGCGGTACATTCCCTTGCCCAATGTGAGTCCTAGCCAATATTCAACGTCGAACTTTGCTCAGACGGTTCGAGACGACAAGGGCTCGGTACGCATCGACTTGCATGACGGCAACAACGGCCGACTGGGACAGATTTCCGCATATTACTTCGTTGACGACTATCATCTCGACAATCCGTATCCGGGCCCGGTTGCGGGGGCCAGTATTCCCGGCTTCGATGCGGTATTTGTTGGACGCGCGCAACTACTGTCGCTCGGCGATAACAAAACAATTGGCGCCAACGCCATCAACGAGTTTCACGCAGGATATCTTCGCAACGCCAATATCATCGGGCAACCCAAGGGAGGATTGGGTGTGAGCCTGGCCTCGCAGGGCTTCACTACCGGCGTTGGCACGCCCGGCATTGTCGTGCAAGCTCCGCAGTTTGAAGGCGTGGAGAACATTACATTTCCTACCTTCGCGATGGGCGTTCCCATCACCAACGAGACGCAGGTCAACAACACCTACTATGCAAGCGACGAGCTATCGAGAGTTCTCGGGACGCATACTCTAAAATTTGGCGGCCAGTTCCACATCGATCAGGTCAATGAGCATCCCAATGCGACCTTCAACGGGACCTTCAATATCGAAGGAACAGAGACCGGAAACCCGTTTGCCGATTTTCTGATTGGCGTTCCCAGCAACTACACGCAGTCGTCAGGACAGCCGTTCTATCTGCGCAACCGCTATCTTGGCGCCTACGGGCAGGATAGCTGGCGAGCAGGAAGCGGCCTTACCATCAATGCCGGTCTGCGTTGGGATGTGATTATGCCCTTCTGGGAAAAGTACAACCAGTTGCAAACCTACATTTCCGGAGCGCAGTCCACACTTTATCCCGGCGCACTCCCGGGCCTGCTGATTGCCGGCGACCCTGGAATTCCGAAGACGATCGCGCCCACAAGCTACAAGAACCTTGCTCCGAGAGTTGGCTTTGCGTATTCGCCTCACTTTGAACAGGAATTGGGACGGGTGATCTTCGGGGGCAGCGGCAAGAGCAGCATTCGAGCCGCCTACGGTCTCTTTTATACGGAGTTTCCTGGGCTTCTGGCCGGCATTATGTATGCAGTGCCGCCCTTTGGATACAACTATCTCAGCCCCGGACCGCCGCTTCTGGATACGCCCTTCCTCACTGCTGCCAGCGGCTTCGATAACGGACAGCGCTTCCCGTTTTTCTTTCCGCCGCATAACGTATCCAAGGCGCATCCAGACAGATCCATCAATTGGGCCAACTTTGCGCCGCTGGCAGCGGACCCATTCTTCTACTACCGTAATCGCGCGCCTTACATCAGCAACTATATGTTCTCGATTCAGCGGGAGTTCAGCTCGCGCGCTTTGTTGACCATAAGCTATGCCGGCAATCAGGGGCACCATATTCTTGCTGTTGTTTCAGCGAACCCAGGCAATCCATCTCTATGCCTCAGCATTCCCGGCTGCGGCCCCTTTGGTGAAGATGCGAATTATGCCAATGCCGCCGGCCAAATTGTCCATGGAACGCGTGCCGGGCAAACTGGCGGAGCGCTCGTCGCACAGGGGGAAAACTATGGTGAAAACACAGCCGACAAGTCGGTGGCCAACTCCAACTACAACGCGCTTGAAACTACTCTTCGCTATCGGCAGCATGGATCGCAACTGTTGTTCAGCTACACGTATGCCAAGTCGATCGATCAAGGATCCAACATCGGCGAACAACTCAATCCCATCGCCCCAGAGCAGAGCCGCGCTATCTCTGCCTGGGATCTGAAGCATAGCTTCGTCGCAAGTTACACCTGGGCATTGCCGATTGAAAGCATTGCCCGCAGGTCCAATCGCCTGACTGAAGATTGGAGCCTCTCCGGAGTGGCCCGCTTGGCCTCTGGCTTTCCTGTGACGCTGTACGACAACTCCGACAATTCGCTGCTCGGCACGCTGGGTAATGGCGTGAACAATTACCTCCTCGATACTCCGCAACATCTCCCTGGATCGCTTCGGATCAACACGAACGGCCGCAATGGCCGGCCTGCCTTCAATTCCACCTTGTTTCCGGAAGAGACGATCGGTCAACTGGGCAACGCCAGACGCCGCGTTTTCTACGGACCGGGGATCGACAACTTCGACATGGCGCTCAAGAAAACTGTGCGCATGGCTGAATCGAAATCGGTTGAGATCCGCGCCGAGGGCTTCAACGCTTTCAACCACGCGCAATTCTACGGTCCTGCTTCGGTGGACGGGCAAGTCGAAGATCCCAACTTCGGCCACATCATCAGCGCCGCCGCACCTCGACTGGTACAACTCGCCGCGAAATTCAGCTTCTAGTGCAACGCAACTAAAGCGTTCGGTTGAGACCTACTTTGTCTGAAGCACGAGCACGGTCGCGATGGGGTCCAGGGCATGGCTGGGCAAGGCGATGTCGATGCCGTTCCCGGTCTTGGTGATTTCGAGAGGCTTTTTTGAGCTATCAGCAAGCAGGTACGCGCCGGTGACAGTGCGAGGGAGTTTGTCGAGGTGGAAGCTGCCGCTGGGCCAGGTGAAGATTTCAATGTAGATGCGGTCGGAGGTGGTAGTCGAGCGCCAGTTCCATGCGGGGATAAACTTCGGCTTGCCTTCTTTATCTTTTTCCGTCGTGCTGAAGCTGCCTGCTTCCGCGCCGAAGAGCGTGGGATGAGTGCCGTAGATGGCTTCGCCGTTTGCAGCCAGCCACTTGCCTACTTGGTGCAGACGCTCGACCTCGGCAGGAGGGACATTGCCCTTGGAGTCAGGCCCGATATTGAGCAGATAATTGCCGCCTTTGCTGGCGATGTCGATGAGGTTGCGCAAGAGCGTCTCTGTGGACTTGAAGTTGGTATCGTACGACTTGTACCCCCAGGTGTCGTTCATCGTCATGCAGGCTTCCCAGTCTCGTCCGGGATAACCCTGTGCCGGGATGTACTGTTCCGGCGTTTCGGTATCGCCCTTGTAACCGCCGCCAAGGCGATTGTTCCAGATGAGGTTGGGGTGCCGATTGAGCAGGGCGACGATTTCTCCGGCCAATGCTGGCGTCATATCAGACGTCGGCGTGTCGAACCAGATGACCACGGGGAAATCTCCGTAGTTGGTGAGAAGCTCTTTCAACTGCGGTATCGCCTTGGTGTGCAGGTAGGTGGCGAAGTCGCCATCCTGTGCAGGGTCCCAATGATGCGATGGCGAGTCGTGATTGCCGGTCTTGTAGGCCGCGCCTCCGGGAGCTGTCCAGTCCTGGTCCTGCGAGTAGTAGAAGCCAAGCTTGACGCCCTGCTTGCGGCACTCTTCGGCAAGTTCCCGGATGGGATCGCGATGGAAAGGAGTCGCTGCAACGATGTTGAATGGATCGGCTTTGGAGTCGAACATGGCAAAGCCGTCATGATGCTTGGCGGTGATGACGATGTACTTCATCCCGGCGGACTTGGCGAGTGCGACGATGTCATGCGCGCTGAATGCCGTGGGGTTGAACTGAGACGCGAGCGCCTTGTAGTCGGCGACCGGGATCGAACCACGGTTCATGATCCACTCGCCGATGCTGGGGATCTGCTTTCCATTCCAGGTCCCGGCAGGAATGGAGTAGAGTCCCCAGTGAATGAACATGCCGAAGCGAGCCTCGCGCCACCAGGCCATGCGCGCGTCGCGCTGCGCCGCGGTCTCCGTATCCTGAATCGCAGCCACGGGGTGATCGCCATTGATTGCGATGTGTTCTCCCTCAACCTGTGCGGGCGATGGAAGCGCATACGAGACGAGCAGAAGAAGGACGACGGCGAGCGTGCAGCGATTGATCTTCAAGAGACCTCCTGGCGGGAAAGCGACGGCGCGAGAATTATATATGAAATAATCTATTTACCAGTGGAACTGCGGAACAAACCCCAGAATCGTGCTTAAGTGCGCCCTGAACCATCACTTCAGTTTAGTATTCTTGGGTATCGCAGAAGGAACGAATGAAGCATGGCGAACAAGCGAGTGACAAAGTCCGCCGCGGCTCAAAGAAGACCGGTGAAGTATGCAACTCCAGCGCTAGACAAGGGACTGGATATCCTTGAGTTCCTGGCGCACGATCCTGCGGGAGCGACCAAGAGTGAATTGGCCCGCGAACTAAACCGTACCGTCTCAGAGATCTTCCGCATGTTGTTATGCCTGGAACGTCGAGGGTACATCGCCCAGGTCGCTGAAGACCGCTACTCCTTGACGCTGAAGCTGTTCAAGCTGGTGCATGAGCATCCGCCGACCGAGCGCCTGATAGCAGACGCCTTGCCGATCATGCAGAGGCTCGCGCATGAGACCATCCAGTCGTGCCACCTGGGGGTTATTGAGAGCGATCATGTCGTCATCCTGGCACAGGTGAACTCTCCGTCCAATCAGGGCTTCTACGTGAAACTGGGCTCCACGGTGGACATCATGGATTCATCGAGCGGTTATGTGATTCTGGCGCACCAGGACGACGCTCAGCGTTTGCGTACCATCGCCGATTGGAGACGTGAAACGGGAAAGAGGCCGCCTGGGAATCTAACGTCTCATCTCGATCGTCTGCGCAAGATAGGACATGAGCGGCGCGCAAGCTATCTGGTGAAGGGCATCACGAATATAAGCTTTCCAATCTTCGACGACCGCGGCGCGCCCCTCGGAGCGCTCACCGTCCCCTACGTCGAGCATCACAGGGGGTCTTACGATCAGGCCGATGTGATCAAGGCCCTTGGTGAGGCCGCGGCAGAGATTACGGCCGCCATCGGAGGGAAAAAGCCGCTCGTACATGCGAAGGCAAGAGAAACTACGCGGCCGGCGCGGCGGCTATTGCACGGCTCCACTCTTCATTGAGGTTTGCCTTGCGATTCCAGCAATCGAAGCGCCTTTTGAACATCCTCGTCTCCCGGCGACAGCTTCTGCGCTTCGAGCAGTTCCACCCGGCCGTTTTTCAAGCGGAGCCGCATCAAGACACCGACTACGTGCGCATCAACAAACCTCGAATGGGAGTCTAAGAGAACCAAACCTGCGCCTGATGAACTGCCGTAAACTGTGATCTCAGGAGCAGCCGGGAGAATAGCGCAGGTGGTTCTTTCTATTGCAGGATCAAGACTCCGATTGGCCACAGCGCTAGCATTGGCGGGGGTTTGGTCTTGCCTGATTCCTGTGGCGTGGGCCAGGCGCAATCTACATCGCTCGGGGCTCCATCCAAAACCTCGGCTGCTCCTCAAACTATCGCGCCTGCTCGCTTTGTCGACATTACGGAGAAGGCCGGAGTGCATTTTCTTCATCAGGCGCCGCATACCTCGCGCAAGTACCTGATCGAAACCATGGGCTCCGTTGTCGCACTCTTCGATTGCGACAACGATGGCCGCCTCGATCTATACCTTGTCAACGGCGCGCCGTATTCCGATCCCGAACCGAAAGGCTCGATCCCGCAGAAGACAGGCCCCCAATATTGGAACCGGATGTATCATCAGAAACCGGACGGAACATTCGAGGACATCACCGAAAAGTCCGGACTTAAGGGTATCGGCTACGGAATGGGCGTTGCGGTTGCCGATTACGACAACGACGGCTACGAAGATGTCTTCGTCACCTCCTATGGAGGCAATCGTCTCTATCGCAACAACGGCGACTGCACCTTTACCGATGTCACGGAGAAGGCGGGAGTGGAAGGCAGCGGCTGGTCCACGTCCGCCACATGGGTAGAACTGGATAATGATGGCCTTCTCGACCTTGTCGTAGATCGATACGTGACATGGGATTGGGAGGACGTTTGGTGCGGCGAACATCGCGAGGGTTATCGCGCCTACTGCCACCCGGATGTCTTTCAGCCCATCTCCATGCTGGTCTACCACAACGATGGCAATGGCCACTTCACCGAGGTCTCGCATAAGCTGGGACTCGACAAACCAGCCAAGGCATTGGGTATTGCCATTGCCGACTACGACCGGGATGGGCGCATCGATCTCTTCGTCGCCAACGACTCCGCCCCCGAGTTTCTCTTCCATCAGAAAGCGGATGGAAGATTTGAGGAAGTTGGGTTGGAATCGGAGGTTGCCGTCAATGCTGACGGGCAAACCTACGCAGGCATGGGTGTGGACTTCGCCGACTACGACAACGACGGATGGCCGGACCTTGTTGTGACGGCTCTTGCCAACCAAAAGTACGCAAGCTATCGCAACCAAGGCGACGGAACCTTCGACTACGCTTCCATTCAAAATGGCATTGGCGCAATCACGCTTCTTCATTCTGGATGGAGCATGAGGCTCATCGACTATGACAACGATGGATGGAAGGATCTGTTAATCGCGCAAGGACATGATCTGGATACGGTGGAAAAAACCTCACCGAACCTTCACTACCGCGAGCCCATGATGCTGCTCCGCAATACAGGAAAGAAATTTGTAGATGTTTCCTCGATATCCGGCGACGTTTTCAAAGAGCCTTGGGTGGGCCGCGGCATGGCCATTGGAGATATCGACAATGATGGACGCATCGATGCGGTGGTTACGACCAATGGAGGTCCGGCGCATATCCTGCGCAACGAAACCGCAACCAAGAACCATTGGATCACGCTCCATCTCACCGGGCACAAGAGCAATCGCGATGGCATTGGCGCAGTAGTCAAGCTGACCACCAAGCAAGGCTTGCAATGGGTCACGGCAACCACGTCGAGCGGGTATCTCTCCGCCAGCGACCCGCGCGTTCACTTCGGGATGGGGGATAGCCCGTTCGCAGATAGTATCGAGATCCGCTGGCCCAGCGGAATCGTCCAGACCCTTACCAATGTGAAGGGAGACCGGCAAATCCAGGTCGATGAGCCGGCTACGCCAAGCGTCGGCAACGGGATGAGCAACTAAAGCGAAACCAGAGTTGGTGTGCCCTGTTGAGTATGGTGCATGGTCGCCGTCTTCCCAGCTCGGGCGTAAGAGTCGCAGTTGCCGAAGGATGGAGAGTTTCCGATATCGTTCCTGTTGTCTCCGGCCTGCAAGCTCGACTCGCAACCGGCCGGCCACGCATTCCGCTTGTGTCCGACCGTCTACAATTACTTCGGTTCGATAATTACTGCGGTTCCATCGACCAAAGATGGCGACCAGTAAAAGGAGCATCATGAAGAACCTCTCCAGACGGAGTTTTCTTGCAGGCGCGGGAGTCACCGCCGCAGCCTGCGCCGCTCGCCCACTCTTGAGCATGGCCGATGCATCGAAGTCGCCATTCAAAGTTGCCGTAATCAATGACGAAATCTCGCCCGACTTCGACCACGCCTGCTACGTTGCCACACACGACTTCGGCTTGAGCTGGATCGAACTCCGCTCCATGTGGGGCAAGAACGTCATGGCCCTGAGCGATGCCGAGATCGGCGAATCGAAGAAGATCCTCGCCAAATACAGCCTGCGGGTCACCGATATCGCCAGCCCGCTCTTCAAGACCGATTGGCCCGGCGCGCCCAAGTCGCAGTACGGTTCGAAAGGCGATATGCACGCCGCGGCCGAAACCACCTTCAAGCAGCAGGATGACATTCTTGAGAAGGCAATCGTCCTGGCCAAACAATTCAACACCGACAAGGTCCGTTGCTTCGATTTCTGGCGCCTCGACGACGTCGCCCCTTACCGCGCCGCCATCGATGACAAGCTTCGCTCCGCCGCCGATGTTGCCGGTAAACAGGGCATCTTACTCGTGCTCGAAAACGAGTTCGAATGCAACACCGCAACCGGCCGTGAAGCCGCGCGCACGTTGAACGCAATCCAATCGCCGCACCTCGCGCTCAACTGGGACCCCGGCAACGCCGTTATGCGCGGCGAACTCGACGCCTTCCCAACAGCCTGGGAACTCCTGCCCAAGAATCGCATTCATCATTGCCACTGCAAGAACGCGGTTAAGGATACCGCCGGCAAGATCGAGTGGTCGCCCGTCGACAAGGGCTACATCGACTGGGCAGCGCAGTTTCGCGCGCTCAAGCAACTCGGCTATCATGACGCCGTTAGTCTCGAGACGCACTGGCGCGGAGGCGGTACGCCCGAGCAGTCCACCCGCATCAGTTGGGCTGGCATGAAGCAAGACCTGCAAAACGCGGCTGCCCTTTAGGCTCATTGCCAGGGCGCCTTCCCAAGCTCGCCTAGGGTCGATCACCGGCATTTATGATTGGAATCACACGAGGAGCCTCGCCGTTATGAAGGATACCGTCTCACGCCGCAGTTTCGTGCAATCCAGCGCTTTGCTCGCCGCTGTATACGCTGCTTCAAACTCCGTACCTACCTTTGCGCAGCCCAAGCCGGCGTCGGGAAAGCCATCGCCGGTTCATCTCGGCCTGGCCAGCTACACCTTCCGCAATTTCACCCGCGCGCAGATGATCGCATTCATGAAGCAGCTCAACGTCACAGACCTGAACGCCAAGGACGCCAAAGATCACCTTCCCACCAATCCTGAAGAAGAAACCAAGGCGATCGAGGATTACAAGGCCGCGGGCATCAAGCTCCACGCCGCCGGAGCCATCTATTTTCTCAAGGACGAAGACGACGATATCCGCGCCAAGTTCGAATACTGCAAGCGAGCCGGTATCGGCGTAATCGTAGCCGGAGACCCTACGCCTGCGACGCTTCCCCGCGTCGAAAAATTCGTGAAGGAATACGATATCCGCATCGCCATCCATAACCACGGCCCCGAAGACAAGGTGTGGCCTTCACCGCTCGACATTCTCAAGCTGGTCAAGAACATGGATCCACGCATCGGCTGCTGCATCGATGTCGGCCACACCGTGCGGGCCGGCACCGATGTTGTCGAGGCTATCCATGAAGTGGGCCCGCGTCTCTTCAACATGCACATGAAAGACCTGACCGACTTCAAGAGCAAGGAAAGTCAAGTCGCCGTCGGCCAGGGCATTATGCCGGTACGCGAGATATTCGAGGCACTCATCTCCGTCAAATACAAGGGGTTTGTCGATCTCGAATACGAGATCCACGGCGACGATCCCATGCCCGGCGTCCTTGAGTCATTCGCCTACATGCGGGGCGTTCTGGCGGGCATGGGTTACACCACCCACGGCTGAGCCAGGCTCGTCGCAGCACACCAGCTTGAAGAAGAGGACGCTTTCGAATTCGCGCGCGATTTGGCCTACACTTTTGTATCTCTGCGGTGCGGGCAGAAACGCATTGGCCACTTGAAGAAGCCAATCGGCGAGAAATCGTGTCGGAAACAGCCCCTGGTGTCCGTCTCGCGCAGCCCGTCATTCGCCCCTGAAATTGCGACTCTATCACTCTCCGCGCCGAACCCGCCTGTCGAAATGCAACACTGCGCTTAGTTCATCCGGAGGAGTGCTGCCCATGATTTACGATCTGCAAGACATTCCGGCCGAAACCTCAAACATACGGCCGAGAACAGGTCAAATCAGCTCGGATGTAAGGGTCTCCGTGGCGATCCAGGCTGAATGGCAACGGATTTTCCATGCACTTGCGGTTCCCGAATACATGGATGCGTGGCTCACCATGTCCGGAATCGAAGGCTTGGAGTGCCGTCCAGAACAAGGCCATGCAGACAGCTTCCGAATTGACTTCTTGATTGCAGGTGCATCACCGAAGACCATCTTTGGAACCTGTATTCGCACCAGGCCGGACGAGATCTCATATCTATGGGAGAAGGCTCTCAGTGAGAGCACTGCGAGATCGCTAGTGAAAATGCGGTTGCGGCGCGGACCCAGAAGGTGCTCGCTTCATTTGATACACCACGGTCTATGGGGTCAGAAGGAATGCGAGTGGTACTCCGTCATGTGGCAGCAATCCCTGGATAAGCTGCGCGCGCTGATGGAACACAGTTCCATCGGGGTGGCACTCTCGACGAATTGAGCTGACCCAACGAAAGAGGCCCGGAGCTGATTCTTGGCCTCTTTTTCGTTGGGTTTTGCAGAATTTTGAATTTGTGACGAGTTGCGGATTCGAAAAAGTCAGCGGCATCTGGAGCCGGATGCAAAGGCAGATGCGAGCGGCGAGATCCCCCAAATCGCGGAACCCTGCGGATAACAAGCTCGTATGGTTGCGCGTCATCTAGTCAGAATGGAGTGACCGGTCCACTGCGCTAACCGTGGGTTAGGCTGTGATTCTGGAAGGAAGCACAACTCAGAGCCACAAGCGGAGAGGAGCCGGTCATGAAGG
>Ga0302326_10015213_pt1 | contig 16202 bp, 10 predicted proteins | sample Palsa_T0_3_FD_202264 | JGI IMG/M metagenome (GOLD analysis project Ga0302326, IMG submission 202264) | Peat permafrost microbial communities from Stordalen Mire near Abisko, Sweden - Palsa_T0_3 | ecosystem: Environmental > Terrestrial > Soil > Palsa > Peat permafrost | place: Sweden: Abisko... | reverse complement strand
GTCAGCAGGAAATCGTGGCGCGTCTTCTGCTGCCACGGGTCAATCTCCATCAGCACGACGTTTTCCGGATCGCACTCGCCCACGATGGCCCGCCGCAGCAGCGCCTCATACCCCGGCAGCGTCAACCCGTCCGGCAGCGCTGCCAACCTGGCGCTAATCCCATAAGCCTCCCGGTACGCTTCCACCATCAGCGGCTGATACGCGTAGAGAGTGGGAAAGCCCTGGATCTCGACCAGCTTCGGCTCCAGGTCCGCATCCAGGCCAAAATCGGCCTGCACGAAGAGCGGCACGGGGTCTTCGTTGGGGGCCCGGAACTCAGCCGGAATCGCCGCGCGCGAATCGGCCTGATACTGTGGATTCTCGAGGAGCTGTTCCACCATCTCGCGGCCGTAGCGCGCCATCTTCGCCAGCAGGGTTTCGGGCAAAAACGCCGGCGTCTCGCTATGACGGAACAACAGCGGCCCGCCGCAACGCTCTTCCAGAATGGCGACGAAGCGCCGGTGCTTCTCATCCGAGTAGTTGCGGTTAAACCACTGGCGATGCGAGCGAATCAAGCAGGAACTCTCCGCTATGCATAATCTGCCGCCCGTCGATCCACACGTCGAACTTGCGGCCCACCACGTCGATATGCGTCCCGGAATACCACGTCGCGCCCGTGTGCGCTCCATAGGGATTGCCGAAGGCGATGTGAACGCCGGGGATTTTTTCGTCCTGCAAAATGTTGCCGATTACGTCGCGTATAGCGATGTTGGTGCCGATGGCGAACTCACCCACGCGGTCGCTATTTTCGTCGGTGTGGCAGTAGCGCCAGAATTCGTCTTCCAGCTCCTTGTTTGTGGAGTGAGCCTCGCGCAAGCGGTTGCCGCGGATTTCAATGGTCAGCGGCGCCTCGCCCAGGTCGCCGTATTTTTCGCAAAGATAATCGCCCACCACGCCATCGATCACAAAGGTTCCATCCACGCATTCGGGAGTGGTGAAAGTTTCGCCGCCGGGCAGGTTGCCCCACTTGTGCGGGCTGATAATGCCGCTGGTTTTGATCCACTTGAGCTGCGGTGAAAAGCGTCCAACGATTTCCGTGCCCGCGGGAGTGGTGGCGCGAATCTCCTTCGCCGCGCCCGCCATTTGCCACACCTGCGTGCTGATGAGGTCCACCTCCACGAAATCGGCGCGCATGCCTTCGAGCATGATTCGCCTATCGATATTCACCATGTGCGCGTGCCTTATCTTGCGGCGGTTGACCACGTCCGTCATCTGCATGCGCGTGTGCAGCTCGTTCTTTTGCGCCTTTACCGCGAAGATGCTGACGTCGCTCGATTCCAGATCGGCGAGCACTTCGGGAGGCATATCTTTGAGGGGGCGCGGAGCAAGGTCTTCCAGAATCCACGCGTTGTAGCGCAGGTCGCGCGATTCGAGCTCGCGGGCAAGCGCCGCGCCGATCTGGGCGCACGCGTGGTCGGTAATCAGCGTGACTTTCTCATCCGGCTGAATCCGCAGGCACTGTTCCACCGCGTTGCGCGCCCCGGGGGCCAACTCCGCATCGAAAGGCAGCGCGTGCAGGAATTCCTGGGCTCCCTTAGGCGTCGCGCTCAAGGAGCCGCTCATTGACCGGCTCCTTGACCAACTCCGCCCACCGAAGTCTCATGTAGACCGTGCTCGGTCTCCGCAATCATGTAATCCACAACTCGTTTCAAATCGTTGGTCTCCTGGAACACGCGCAATTGGCGCGTCGCCCCGTTCCCTCTCTCCAGTATCTGACGAATGTAGCCTACCTCTTCGACGCTTCCCAGCTCCGGAACGACGTCGCTCACAAATTCCATTAACTCGTGCATCAGGTCGCGCGCCGGAACTTCGGTCTGTTTGCCGAAGTCGATGATGGTGCCGTCGAGCCCATACCGCGCGGCGCGCCACTTATTTTCCATGATCAGCGCACGGCTGTAATGGCGGAAGCTCAGATTCTGTTCGTGCAGCCGGTAGAGCTTGGCGATCACGGCCTGGCAAACCGCGGCGATGCAGATGGTTTCCTCCAGGCGCATGGGCATGTCGCAGACGCGGAACTCGAGCGTGGGGTAGTGCGGGTGCGGCCGGATGTCCCACCAGATCTTCTTGGCGTCGTCGATGCAGTTGGTGCGGATCAGCAAATTGACGTAGTCCTCGAACTCAGACCAGCTCTGATACAAATCCGGGATGTTGGTCCGCGGAAAGCGCTCGAACACTTTGCAGCGGTACGATTGAAAGCCCGTATCCATACCCAGCCAGAACGGCGAATTGGCGGAAAGCGCCAGCAGGTGCGGCAGGAAATAGCGGGCGCCGTTCATGAGCTGGATGGCGGTCTCGCGGTCTTCCACGCCGATGTGCACGTGCAGGCCGAAAATCAGATTGGCGCGCGCCACCATCGCCATGTCTTCCACGATGATGCGATAACGCTCGTCCGGATAGATCGCCTGGTCGCGCCACTCGGCGAATGGATGCGAGCCGCCGGCCGAAAGGCGAAGGCCGTTTTCGTGCGCCAGGCGCACCATCTGCTGGCGGATCATCCGGATCTCAGCCTTGGCTTCGCCGACATTGTGGCAGACGCTGGTACCGATTTCCACCACGGACTGGTGCATTTCCGGCTTGACGCGCTCGGCCAGAATCATCTTGCCCTTCTGCACGATTTCCGCCTGAATGTGCGAGCGAAGGTCGCGCGTTTCGGGGTCGATGGTCTGATATTCCTCTTCGATTCCGATGCTGAAGCTGGGCCGCGAGACTACGGATTTGCCGTCCATGTGCGATCCTCCTGCGCCAGAAGTTTAGACCAGTGATACGGAAGCGGCGCTGCCGGTTGCGTGGCTCGCTGCACCGCCATTTGCGCCACGGCTTCCACGATCCACTCGAAATTCTCGGCGCCCACCGATTCCCGCGCGGCATCGGGCGCGGGGTTCATGAAGTCGATGGCATAGGGAACGCCGTCCTCCACCGCGAATTCCACGGTGTTCAAATCGTAGCCCAGCGCGCGGCAGAGCGTGAGCGCATCGTCGACCATGCGCTTGCCCAACGCCGCATCGGGCGGCGGATTGCCTTGGATGTAGCGCAGATGGTGCGGCTGGCCAGGGTCGTAACGCATCACATGGACCTTGTTCTGGTCGACTACGTAGCAGCGGAAATACTCTTGAAACTTGACGCCGCGCTGCAGAGTCATGCAGAGATCGGCGGAGTCGTCATACGCTATGAAAAATTCCTCGGGCGACTCCACCTTATAGACGCTCTTCCAGCCGCCGCCGTCGTGCGGCTTGAGGAAGGCGGGGAAGCCGACGTATTCAAAGATGGCGTCCCAATTCAACGGGTACTCCAAATTGCGCATGGAATTACCGGTGGTCCCGGGTGGATGCCTCTTATGGGGCAGAAGGACGGTCGGCGGAATGGCCACGCCGAGTTTGGTGGCTAGCGCATAGTTGAAAAATTTGTCGTCCGCGCTCCACCAGAATGGGTTATTGATGACCTTGGTTCCGGTGAGCACGGCGTTCTTCAGATACGACCGGTAGAAGGGAATATCGTGCGAGATGCGGTCGACGATGACGCCGTAGCCGCACGGCTCGGCCATCTTGACGCCGCCCACTTTGAGATGCTCCGCGGTCACGCCGGCAGCGTCCATCGCGTTGATGCGATCCACCAGCGCCGGTGGAAACGTCTCTTCCATTCCATAAAGCACGCCGACCTTTGTCATAGGTATCCTTAATCTAACCGAAGAACCTGGCGCTTAACCAAAAAACTTAATCGCCATTTGATGCCACCATGGCCAATCGTGGCCGAAGCCTTCCCACACGTCAAGCGAGTGCGGAATCTGTTTCACTCCCAGCCAATGCGCCAGCTTCACATTTTGATCGAACAGCGGATCGTGATTACCCACAGCCAGCACGAAATAATTCCTCCGGCACTGATCCAGCAACTGGCCGTCGAGATTCGGCAAATAGTCCAATGGCGAGTGAAAATAGGCATCCTCGTTGTAATACCCGTAGAGGAACCGCTTGGGAATGTCGAACCCGCCGGACATACTCACGGCGTAAGTCACCAGGTCCGGATGGCGCAGCGCGAAGTTGATGGCGTGGTATCCGCCGAAGCTGCATCCGGTGGCGCCCATCTGCGGCCAGTTGGTGCGGTTGCGCACGAACGGCGCCGCTTCATTGACCAGATAGGCGTCGAAAGCGTTCTGCCGGTGCAGACGGTCGGCCGGATGTGCGCCTTCGTTGTACCAGGATTCGCGGTCCACCGAATCGAGACAGATCACCTGCAACTCGCCGCGCTCGATCTTCGGCGCCAACGCGCCGGCCATGCCGCGTTCTTCGTACTCCCAAAAGCGGCCGCCCGAAGTGGGAAACACCACTATGGGAAATCCGCGTTCTCCGAACGCCAGCAGCTCCATATCGCGATGGAGCGACGGGCTGTACCACTTGATATAGTCTCTACGCATCCCCACGGCGATTTTAGCGTACACTGAGTGGTTGCCGGACCGCCGCGCCAAAGACGAAGGCCGCCTTCGCCTGCATTCCCGCTTCCGCCGCTTCCCCAACAAGTGTTGCCTGATCCCCGATTTTCCCGTACATTGAAGGAATGGAAGTACACTTTGCTCCTGAGACCGAGAAGAAGCTCCAGGACCTCGCCGCACAGAGCGGACGCGGAACCGCCGACGAGCTCGTGCAGGATGTCGTAGAGGGGTATTTCGATGAGCTTGCGCTGACGCGCGAGATGCTCAACAGCCGCTATGACGACCTGAAAACCGGCAGGGTGATGCCAATCCCCGGCGACGAGGTTGAAGCCTATTTCCGCGAAAAGAGCGCGGCCTCGCGGCGTTCGCAGCCGGGTTCATGACCGGGTACGACTTCCACCCGGAAGCCCGCTTTGACCTTGACGAGATTTGGGAATTCATTCGCGCGGATAATCTCGCCGCCGCTGACCGGACGATAGCGGAAATTTTGGCAGCCATCCGCGCTCTTGCGCCTTTTCCCGGTCGTGGCCACAGACGCCCGGACCTCACCTCACGGCCTCTCCGCTTCATTCTGATAAGTGAATACCTGGTTGCTTACGCGCCTGAGGAAAAGCCCCTGTGGGTCGTCGCAGTCATGCACGGACGGCGCAGCCCCCGCGTGATGGCCGCGATCCTCAGAGGCAGGGAGTAGTTTGTATCGTAAGATCGACGTATCACAGCACGCATCCCCACGGCGATTTTAGCGTACACTGAGTGGTTGCCGGACCGCCGCGCCAAAGACGAAGGCCGCCTTCGCCTGCATTCCCGCTTCCCTACCAGCTATCTTTCGACGCCTCGCGACATTATTGTCTATCTGCCGCCGGGGTACGATGCCGCCGCGCGATATCCGGCTTTTTATCTGCAGGACGGCCAAAATCTGTTCGACCCCGCTACCGCATTCAACGGTCGGGATTGGCAGGCCGACATGGTTGCGGACGACTTGATTGGAAGCGGCGCGATTGAGCCCATCCTGATGGTGGGCGTCTACAATACCGGCGTCCGCCGACTCTCCGAATACACGCCCACGCGCGACCCACGCACGCGCAAAGGCGGCAAGGGCGGCCGCTACGCGCAGATGCTGGCGCGCGAGTTGAAGCCGTTCATCGAGCGGGGATATGGCGCCAGGCGAGCAGCAGCGGATGCCGCCGTGGGTGGCTCGTCGCTGGGCGCATTGGTGTCGCTGGAGACTGGTCTTCTCTATCCGCGCGTGTTCGGCAAACTGGCGGTGATGTCACCCTCCGTGTGGTGGGACCAACGGTCGATCCTTAAGATGGTGCGCGCATATAAGGCGTCCGCGCGGCCGCGTGTCTGGCTCGATACTGGGACCGAAGAGGGCGAATCTGCGCAACAGGCGTTGGAGGATACGCGCCTGCTACGCGACGCGCTGGTGGAGAAGGGTTGGCGCGATGGCGTCGATCTGAGTTACACGGAATTTAGCGGCGCCGGCCACAACGAACTGGCTTGGGGCGGGCGATTTGGAGAGGTGCTGCGGTATTTCTTTGGGAAGGCCTGACAGAGTAGCTACTTTCCTGCCGCATCTGGCGCTCGGTGAGTCTCAGCGCCGAAGCCTGAGCGGCATTTCATCCGCGCCGATTGCGCGCGACGTTTCTAAGGAATTCGTGATACCACCAAGTGGCTTGCAGCGTCCCAGACCGCAACCAGGTCGTGAATAATTACTTTGTATTATTGATCGCCAGGTCCCGGCGCCATATAATTTCAGACCCATGCGATCCATACTCGCTTTGTTTTTTCTCTCTACTGCCGCACTGGCGCAGAGCAATTTCGCCACCATAAGCGGAAGGATTGAAGACCCCTCGCACCGGCCGCTCGATCGCGCACAAGTGACAATCACAGCCAAGGATACAGGCGCGGTTCGCACACTCAGCTCGAACAGCGACGGGCTGTTCGAAGCAGTGAACCTGATGCCTGGGGACTATTCCATTGAGGTCGGCGCTCCGGGTTTCCCGACGCTCTCGCGTAGCGTGACGCTGGAAGTGAACCAGCGGATGGGGGTCGATTTCGCCATGGAACTGGGCCAGCGGCGTGAATCTGTAGCGATCACAGCTACCACCGAAACGCTTAAGACTCAGGACGCGAGTCTCGGCGAGGTGGTGGAGCCGCGGTCCATCGAGGACCTGCCGCTCAATGGGCGCATGCTGCTCGATCTCGCTCTCACGGTGCCCGGCGCACATCAAGGTCACGGGGCGCAAACGGGTACAATGAACCCGCTGTACTGGCGTCCAGGACAGGCATCGGCGATTACGATCGGCGGCAACCGCCCGAATGCGAACTATTTCCTATTGGATGGCGCCATCAACACCGACCCGACGTTTAACACGCAGAATTTCAGCCCGTCACCCGACGCGGTTCAGGAGTTTCAGGTGCAGACCGGCAGCTACCGCGCCGAGATGGGCGGGGCTGGCGGCGGGCAAGTAAACATTATCACGAAGGCGGGTACGAGCCAGTTCCGCGGGACGGTGTACGAATATCTGCGGAACAGCGCGCTTGATGCGCGCACCTGGAACGAGATGCCCGGAACCACATTCCTGGTACAGCACAATTTCGGCGCCTCGCTGGGCGGTCCGGTTTACGGCAAGAAGACTTTTTTCTTCACGAATTATGAGGGTTACCGCCAGACACAGGCCCAGACCTCGATCGACACTGTTCCTACCGCCGCTGAAGATGGAGGCAATTTCAGCCAGAGCGGAACTAATATTTTCGATCCTTCGAGCTCCGTCGCCAACCCGGCCTACAATCCGTCGCTGCCGGTGAGTACGTCGAATCCCCAGGCGATTCGCAGCCCATTTCCGGGCAATGTGATTCCGGTAAGCCGGCTCTATCCGGCGGCTTTCAAGATGTTGCAGCAATACACGCCGCTGCCCAATATGGATAACGGCATGATGGGCAACATGACCATGATGGGGACGCCCACGGTTCTCGGCAACAGCGGCGGCCAGGATTCGAACAACCTGCTGGATGTGCGCGATTCGCGGCTGACCACCAATCAGGGAACGATCCGCGTGGACCGGCTCTTCAATGGCGGCGACTTTCTGAACGCGCGCTACTCCGTCAGCAGCGAGTATGGTTTCTATCCTCAAAACCTACCCGGGTATGGCTTCTATCACGACAACATGGGGCAGAACGGGTCCATCGGCTGGACACACATCGTCTCACCCACGCTGGTGAACACTGCGTCGGTCACGGTGTCGCGGCTGACTATGTTTCACTACACACAGAATAACGGGGTCAACGACATTGTAGATGCCCTGGGAATTACCGGCGTCAACTTTGGCGGCCCGGGCGCCTGGGGCGCGCCATCTTTCAACGTACAGGGCTATTCGCCCTTCGGCGATTCGTGGCTCGCCACGCCGATGCACATGTGGGACACCACGATCGAAGGCCGCGAAACACTGAGCTGGCAGCGGGGCGCTCACAGCCTGAAGTTCGGCGGAAGCTATCGCTGGTATATCTGGCCGATGTGGGCATTAGTGCAGAGCCGCGGCTACTACACGTTTACCAACGGATTTACGACGCAGACCGCGACCAATGACGGCACCGGCGACGCACTGGCGAGCTTTCTGCTGGGCCTTCCCGCCACGCGGCAGGTGCAGAACGGAGTGCCCACAATGGACTTGCGGCAGTGGTCGGCGGATGCATTCGCGCAGGACACCTGGCGCGTCACTCCGCACACCACTATCGACGTGGGAGTCCGCTATGAATTCATGGCGCCGCTGGTCGATACCTCGCGCCATTGGAGCAATCTGTATCAGACCAGCACGGGGCTGACAGCGTTCATCGGCGGCGAAAGCGGAATGCCGCGCGGATTGATGTACCCGAACAAGCTGAATTTCGCTCCGCGTCTAGGCATAGCGCACCACGTAGAAAGCGCGGGCCTGGTGATGCGGGCGGCCTACGGAATTTTCTATACGCCAGTCGATTTGAACACCTGGTGTAACCAGTTGCACAACGTCCCGCTGGTCTTTCCGATCACTCAACAGAGCGATAACTTCACGCCTTCCATCAACGGCTTCAACTTTCCTCAGCCGGTGCTGGGGAGTACGGTGGTGAGCTTCACCGCGTTCGATCCGCACGCGCCGGCGCAGTACATCCAGCAGTGGAGCGCATCCGTTCAGAAGAGCTTGGGACACGATGCCACAATCGAGATTGGATATCACGGCGAACGCGGCTTCCATCTGCAGCGGTCGGATCTGATCAACAACGACCAGCCCGGGCCGGGAACGCTGCAGCCACGGCGGCCTTATCCGACGGCGACGTTCCTGCCCGGAACGGTGATACCCCCGAACGTGGTCTCTACGGGTCTCACCTTTCCGGTAAGTACCGTGAACATGCTCGAAGATACGGCGAGAAGCTGGTATGACGCAGGATATATCAACCTTCGGCGGCGGTATTCCAACGGGCTGACCTTGCTGGCGAATTACACTTACTCGAAGAACCTGAGCAACGCGCCGGATTTCCGCTCGCCCATGTTCGAATCGGCGGTTCCGCAGAACAGCTACGATCTGGACGCCGAAAAAGGTCCGGCGTGCGACATACGGCATCGTTTTGTAGTGAGCGCGGTATATGATATTCCTGCGTATGGGCAGGGCCGCGCTGTTCAGACGCTGACGCGCAACTGGAGGCTTTCCACGCTGTATCAGGTGCAGAGCGGCTTTCCTTTCACCATCTCGGTGTACGGCGACACGGCTAACGCCGGCACGGTGGTGGGCGAGAATCCGATTCGCGCCAACTATACCGGCCAGCCGGTATTCGGGCCGGGGACCGGAAATACGAACGCGTGGTTCAACCCAGCCGCATTCGCGACGCCCGCGGCCTACACCTTCGGCGACCTGGGGCGAAACACGGTATACGGGCCGGGGATGCAGACTATGGACCTTGCGCTGACACGATCGTTCGCCCTCGTTGAACGAGTACGCCTGGAGATGCGGGCCGAGGCCTACAACGCTCTCAGTCATTCCAACTGGGGAACGCCCAACCGGTTCGTGAACACGCCGCAATTCGGGAGTATCACGGAAGCCACCACGCCGGGGCGGGAGTTTCAGTTAAGTGCGCGGTTGTCGTTTTAAGGAAGCGCCCGATGCCGGTGCGGCATGAGTGACAGGCGGTTATTGACGATTGCGACCGTTTCGGGGTCGTATTGGCAGCCGATTCCGAATAGCGCTGCCTACCTCGATGGCGCCGGTATATGCGAAACCGGTGCAGCCAGCCGAGTTACCCACTAACCCGGACGAGTTACCCACGTATACGGCGTATGTGCCGGATTCGATCGCCCAATGGTGAGTCCTGGAGTTCCAATACGACAGCGGGTAATTCGTGGCGGCTGGGTCAATTGTGATGGTAACTGGTGCTGACTGGCCGGGATTTAGCCAGATTTTTTGGAAACCGACGAGCCGCCGAGGCGGTTCGCCGAGGTTTTCGGGGAACCCAAGATACACCTGCACCACTTCGGCCCCATACACGGTCCCGGTGTTGGTCACAGTGGCAGTGACCGTAACCGCCTCGATCCCGTCGGTGGCCGGCGTTACCGCGACGTTGGAAATGTTGAATGTCGAATACGAGAGACCGAAACCGAAGCAATACTGCGGCGTAATGTTCTGCGCGTCGTACCAGCGGTAACCGATGTCCAATCCTTCCGCATAAGAGACCCATAGGTTAGCCGGCGGACCGCCATAAGTGCCGGTGTAATAACTGCTGCCGGTATAACCGGGCGGTACGGGGATAGGGAGGGTCTCGGCTATACCGGGATACTCGGCTGGGGCGGCCGCGTTGACGTCGGTGGCCAACACCGGAAAGGTCATCGGACTCTTGCCAGAGGGGTTCGCAACGAGGGGGCCGTACACAGTGGGATTCGCAACGGCGTACAACAGGTCTGCAATCACGTTGCCATATTCTTCGCCTGGATACAACACTTCAAGAATCGCCGGAACCGAATTGGCCCACGGCAACGTAACCGGGTCGCCGTTCACCAGGACGACTACCGTATTCGGTTGGGCTGCGTAGACGGTTTCGACTATAGTGTCCGGCAACGGGCCGCCAGCGGATAGCGGAACCATGGCAATGGTGGCTCGATCGGAACCTTCCGATTCTTCGTCGCCGACTATCACGATAGCGAGCTTGGCTGTGGCTGCGGCATTCGCTGCCGTGGTGAGGTTGGCGGCGGTAGAGACGGTGTATTCCGTTATGGTCGCAGTGGGGCAGGCTGCATGGAGACCCGCGAGTGCAGTGACAGTATAGATCGGCAACACGGCGGAGCTACCGCCGCCTCCGGTGTATGCGGTGGCGGCGAGACTCGCGGGTCCGATCAATGCGATGGTTTGCGCGCCGCCGGTGCATTTGAGTGGGAGCAGATTGCTCACGTTCTTGAGCAGTACAGCGGACTGATCCGCGATGGACCTGGCCATGGCGCCGTGTGCAGTCCCGTCAGCCGCACTAATCTGCGGGCCGGCGCCCACATTATTGTAAGTATTATCGTTCACCAGTGACCTATCGAATATACCCTGCGTGAACATCGCGGTGTACCTTTGTAGAAGGGCAGTCTCTAATTGAGGTGGCGTTATGCAATTAGGATTCTGACCAGCCTTCAATCCACAAGGGAGGGAACCGGTAGCTACCGGGTAAGGGGCGACCCATCCGGGGAGAGGCGTCAAGGGCGCGGGACCGGCAACCAGCGCGGCAGTGAGGCGGGCGGGGGTAAAGTACACTGCGGAGTTCATCTCCATATTCTCCCCGGCCAATATCGAAGGGGACGTAGCATTAGTAGCGCCAAAGTCCGACTGGACGTAGCCTGGAAAACCCCACTGGGTGCGCAGGGCATCGGTCAGGGAAGTTGGATCCTGGCACTCATGTATGCCGCCAACCAGGTTATAGGCGCACATAACGGCCAGAGCGCCGCCATCTTTGACGCACATCCGAAATGGCGTGAAGTAGATTTCGTTCCTGGATTGCTCGGTAATGATATCGCTGACGGTTTCCCGATCCGTTTCCTGGTCGTTCCCCTGGAAGTGCTTACACATCCCGATGATGCCATTGCTTTGCTCCCCTTTGACTATCTGGGTGACCATCGTGCCTGCGAGGAACGGGTCTTCGCTGGCGTATTCAAAACTGCGCCCTCCTTGCGGCACGCGCAACATGTCCATGCCGGGTCCCTCGACCACTTGCACGTCCACGCTCCGCGCTTCCTCGCCGATGATATTGCCATACGCGAGCGCCAGCTTTGGGTCGAATGACGCGGTAAGTGCGAGATCCGAAGGTAAGGCAGTAGCCTTCGGCGAAACCGCGCAATCGCCCGTGCCGATCCCGGGGGGGCCATTAGTGATGCGGTAAGTCTGTATGCATAAGGAAGAAATCCCCAAGAGATGCCGGGAAGCCGAGCCGCACCCGGTGATGTCTCCGAGGGTGAAATCGCCGCCGACGCCGGCCATCTGCTGTTCCATCTGGGCCAACGTCATGGCATTGAGCAGGGTTGCCGCCCGGTTGGCGGGCGTATACGGGAAACCCACCGTCCACGTAGCATCCGCGGGGTTCATCCAGGCGGGGGTGGTAGTTGGCTGTCCGGCCAGCGTCCCTTGGCCGCCGCATGTCTGGGCCGCTGCGCTCATGGATGTCACAGCGATGGCAACCAAAGTCATTGCCAGAGATGTCATCAACTGTTCCGCGGTTGAATGCCGTGAGATTGGCGCCCGTGCAAAAACTGATGTCTTACGCATACGTATAACACCCTTCTCACTGTACCGGAAATTTCCAGCGTGCTCCCACACTTGGAAAATGACCCGAAGCCCAAGTGGGCGATCGGCAATCGAAAATAGCCTATCGCACGGCGTTATCATTTAGGCAGCCATGAACCAGAACGCAGAAAGCTTTTCAGGCGCCCCGAAGCGCCGGTCCCTTTATTGGGCGGCTTTGTCACTAGCAGCGACATTCACCATGACAGCCTTAGCGCAGGCGCCGCGCCGCGAGCCTTCGCTAGCCGATAGCCTGCAATCCCCAGAGGTTTCGGCCGACCATCATGTCACCTTCCGCATCCTCGCGCCCAAAGCCTCGGAAGTGACGCTCACCGGAGACTGGCTCGGCGCCACGCCAGCGCCCAAATTGAGCAAGGATGAACGCGGCGTGTGGAGCGTCACCCTGGGCCCATTCGAGCCGAGCATCTACATCTACTCTTTCACTGTCGATGGCGTGGCCATTCCCGACCCCGTCAATCCGCGCATCAAGCTGCGCGCTCGCACATCCGCCAGCATGGTCGAAGTCAAGGACGATACCCCTGCGTTTTGGGAGCCCCGCGACGTGCCGCACGGGGCGGTGGAAATCAACTGGGAGAAGTCCAAAGCCATCGCCGGCGAGACGCGCGCCATCTGGATCTACACGCCTCCGGATTATGCCAAAACCACGCGCCGCTATCCCGTGCTCTACCTGCTCCACGGCTCCAACGACACGGCCGCCGGTTGGACTATGGCCGGCAACGCCAACTTTGTGCTCGACAACCTGCTGGCCGGCGGGAAGGCACTCCCGATGATCGTGGTGATGCCGTTCGGCCACGCCACACAGTTCGGCGTTTCGCCGCCTCCGGGAGGCGTTACCAATGACGCTCTTTTTGAGGACTACCTGCTGCAGGACGTGATCCCCACAGTGGAAGCGCGCTATCGCGTATCGCCGGGACGCGAGAATCGCGCCATTGCCGGGCTCTCCATGGGTGGTGGGCAGTCGCTGCGCATCGGCCTGGGACACTTGGACCTGTTCAGCGCCGTCGCCTCGTTTTCAGGCGCGATTCCTGGCGATTTTGAAACACGCTTCGCTGCCCTGCTGAAGGATTCCAAGGGCACTAATGAGAAGATCAAGACCTTGTGGATAGGCTGTGGCCAGCAGGATTCCCTATTCGGCCGCTCCAGGACTCTGTCCGAGTTACTGACGAAATATCAAGTGAGGCACATCTTCCACCCCACCGATGGAGTCCACAACTACACGGTGTGGAGGAAGTATTTGGCGGAATATGCGCCCCTGTTGTTCAGATAACTTTCCGTTGCTGTCGCCGATCGACGAACCGGCTTGAACGCACGCACCTCTCCGGATTACACTAGGTCGTACTACTTGCGGTAGTGGATCGGCTCGCGACGGCGAGCTGCTGTTTTGACGTGGCGGCACCGTGCGCCGAACACACGAAAGACGAAGTTGCAATCCTGTCCGCGGCACTTGTACCCTTTTCGACAAATCCTGAAATGGAGTATCTATGCGTAGATCTCTGATCGTCCTCTCGATAGCTGGTTTCATGATTGTCTCGGCCGTGATCGGCTGGCCTGGGGCAAGCTTCGCCTGGCAATCGGGCGGCGGAGCTATGCTCGCGTCCGTAGAACCGTCCTACCTGCAGCTGCTGCATTGTCGCATGGTCGGACCCTCGCGAGGAGGCCGTGTCACAGCCGTGGCCGGAGATCCCATCAACAAGCAAGTGTTCTATTTCGGCGCTACGGGCGGTGGGATCTGGAAGACAGACGATGGCGGCATAAGCTGGTTGAACGTGTCGGACGGGTTCGTGAACACCGGCTCGGTGGGCGCTCTGGCGGTTGCGCCGTCGAACACCAACATCGTCTACGCCGGAATGGGCGAGGCGTGCGTTCGCGGCGATGCCTCCTATGGAGACGGCGTCTACAAATCCACCGACGCCGGAAAGACCTGGACGCACCTCGGGCTGGAGGCGACCCGCAGCATTGCGCGCGTGCGGGTGCATCCGAAGAATCCAGACCTGGTCTATGTGGCGGCGTTCGGAGATCCGTGGGGACCCAGCGCCGAGCGCGGCGTGTATCGTTCGAAGGACGGCGGACGTACCTGGAAGAAAATTCTGTTCCGTACCGAACAGGCAGGCGCGATCGACTTACTGATGGACCCGACGAATCCCGACGTATTGTACGCGTCTACGCTCGAGCTGCAACGCTTTCCGTGGGGCCTACGCAGCGCGGGGGCGGGAACTGGTTTGTTCAAGTCCACCGATGGAGGCGACAACTGGACGGAACTGACCAATCGTCCGGGCATGCCCGCGGGGCTCAAAGGACGCATCGGCATCGCGCTCGCCCCCAGCCGGCCGCAGCGCGTCTGGGCGCTAATCGACGCGGAGCCCGGAAAGAAAGGCATCTATCGATCGGACGACGCGGGGCAAACCTGGAGCCACTTGACCGACGATGCCGAGCTGACCATGCGACCGTGGTACTACCATCACATCTTCGCCGACCCTAAGGACCCGAATCTGATTTACGTGTTGAACGTGGGCGCCTGGAAATCCACCGACGGCGGCGAGAAGTTCGTGCCGTTCCGGCCGCCGCACGGCGACCACCACGATCTCTGGATCGATCCGGACGATCCGAAACGCATGATCGAAGGCAACGACGGCGGCGCTACCGTCTCCTTCAATGCCGGCGCTTCCTGGTCGACGATACTCAATCAGCCCACGGCGCAGATCTATCACGTAGTAGCCGATCATCAGTTTCCTTATCGCATTTATGGCTCACAGCAGGACAACACGACCATCGCTCTTCCCAGCCGGTCGGACTTCGGACGCATCACGATTGAGGATTGGGAGACTGTGGGCGGCGGCGAAGACGGCTACATCGCTACCAATCTCACCGATTCGAACATTATTTACGCGGCCAATCATCATTGGCTGACCCGCTATGACCGGCGTACGAAACAGGTGCGCGATATCTCGCCCAATCCGGAAACGCATTACGGCTGGGGCGCGGCGGACATTAACTTCCGGTTCTGGTGGACCTATCCCGTGATGACTTCGCCGACGCGTCCGAAAACCTTGTATGTGACGTCGCAATACGTTCATCGCTCGCTCGACGAAGGCCAGAGCTGGCAGGTCATCAGTCCCGACCTGACGCGCCATGATCCGAAGACACTCGAACACACGCCGTCATATGGGCATGAAGAGACTCAGGAATACTGGGGCCCGATTACGCGTGAGGCTTATGGACCGGAATGGTATGCGACCATCTTTTCGTTCGCGGAGTCACCAGTGGATTCGAACGTGCTGTGGGCCGGTTCCGATGACGGCTATGTGAACGTCTCACGCGACAGCGGAAAGAGCTGGATGAAGGTCACTCCTCCGGATCTGCCGGAGTTCGCGCTGATCAGCGTGATTGAGCCGTCGCCCCACAGCGCGGCCGAAGCATATGTCGCGGCGACGCGCTACAAGCTCCAGGACAATCGCCCGTATCTATATAAGACGGCGGATTACGGCAAGACCTGGAACAAGATCGTCAGCGGGATCCCGGACTACGATTTCACGCGAGTGATTCGCGAGGATCCGGGGCGTCCTGGCCTGCTTTACGCCGGCACGGAGACCGGAGCGTATGTTTCGTTCGATGACGGCGCCCACTGGCAGCCGCTGAAGCTTGGGTTGCCGGTGGTTCCGGTGCACGACCTGCTGGTCAAGGATGGCGATCTGGTGGCGGCGACGCATGGACGCGGGTTCTGGATACTGGATCGCGTCGCGCTTTTGCATCAAATCAACGCGACGTCGCTTAGCGATAAGGTTCACTTATTTGCGCCGGAAACTACCGCGCGCTTCCGACAGAACGCGAGCCCCGCGGGCGGATTTGGAGATAATCCATCGGGAACGGGAGACAATCCGCCGGTCGGCGTCAGCATCCCGTTCTATATGAAAGATACGGCCACCGGAACGGTGACGCTCAAG
>Ga0302326_10015212_pt1 | contig 16203 bp, 11 predicted proteins | sample Palsa_T0_3_FD_202264 | JGI IMG/M metagenome (GOLD analysis project Ga0302326, IMG submission 202264) | Peat permafrost microbial communities from Stordalen Mire near Abisko, Sweden - Palsa_T0_3 | ecosystem: Environmental > Terrestrial > Soil > Palsa > Peat permafrost | place: Sweden: Abisko... | reverse complement strand
GAATTGGAAGCGCTGGTGGAGGCGGGCGTCGCCTACGAAGTAGTGCCGGGGGTGACTGCGCCGCTGGGTATCGCTGCCTATAGCGGCGTCCCGCTGACGCATCGCGATCACACCAAGGTGGTGACATTCGTGACCGGCCACGATGCCGGCGCTATCGACTGGGCCAAGATTGGCCAATCGGAAACGCTGGTGGTGTTCATGGGGATCGGGTCCATTCGGGAAATCGCGCGCGAGATTATGGCGCATGGACGTTCCGGCGACACTCCGGCGATCGCGGTGCGCTGGGGCACGCGGCCGAACCAGGAGACGGTCACGGGCAGGCTGGCGGACATCGCCGATGAGATCGAGAAAGCTCAGCTCAAGCCGCCCGCCACAGTGATCATCGGCGAAGTGGCGGGATTGCACTCGAAGCTGGCCTGGTTTGAGAAGCTGCCCTTGTTCGGAAAACAAATTGTGGTGACGCGCGCGCACGAACAAGCCGGTGATTTATCCGAGCGTCTGCGCGCATTGGGCGCGGATGCTATCGAGTTTCCGGTGATTTCCATCCGGCCGCCGGAGGATACAGGTCCTTTGGATCGAGCCATTGGACACCTGGCTCTCTACGACTGGCTGATCTTCACCAGCGTGAATGGCGTCCAGTATTTCATGGATCGGCTGGACCGCTCCGATCAGGATCTGCGATCGTTCAAGGCCCGGATCTGCGCCATTGGACCGGCCACGCGGCAAGCCATCGAGAGTCTGCATTTGAAAGTGGACCTGATGCCGAAAGAGTACGTCGCCGAAAGTCTGGTAGAGGCTTTTCGCTCAGAGCGGTTGCAGGGCAGGCGTGTTCTGCTTCCGCGCGCGGCGGCGGCCCGGGACCTAATTCCCAGCGAGCTTGCGAAGTTAGGCGTTCAGATCGAGGTGGTGGACGCTTATCGCAACGTGATTCCGGAAGCTGCCGCCGAGCGCGCCCATGAGATTTTTTCGGGTTCCAGGAAACCGGACTGGATTACGTTTACCAGTTCGTCTACAGTACAGAATTGCATTGAGGCCGCCGGCCGTGATGCGTTGAGAGGCATGCGGATTGCTTCCATTGGTCCGGTAACGTCTGAGACGGCGCGCACGCACGGTTTGACGGTGGACGTGGAGGCGAAGCAGTACACCATCGATGGATTGGTGCAGGGAATCCTGAGCGCTGTCTAATCGCTCCGTTTAAAGTTTTCATTGCAACGGGCCTTCAGTCGCTCCCTTGCGGTCGCGGCTCGTCCTGCGCTTTCGACCGTTCATCCGAAATCCAGCGCGGCGTGGCGCGGTTCGATCTATTCTAATAGGGACATGATCGAGGTGGAACAGCTTCGAAAGCAGTACGGCGATGTGGTGGCCGTCAAGGATGTGAGCTTTAGCGCGCAGCAGGGCGAGATCTTCGGGCTGCTGGGACCCAACGGCGCCGGAAAAACCACCACCATCGGATGTATTTCGAGCCTGCTCACGCCGACCTCAGGCCACATTCGAGTGATGGGACACGATGTAGTCCGCGATGGTGTTGCCGCGCGGCGAAGCATCGGGGTGGTGCCGCAGGAAATCGCGCTCTACGAAGATCTTTCGGCGCGCGAGAATCTGAGCTACTGGGGTGGCGCACAGGGACTGCGCGGCGCGCTGCTACGCGAGCGCAGCACCGAAGTGCTGGAACTCACCGGCCTGCTGGATCGCGCCAAGGAGCCCATCAAACAATTCAGCGGGGGCATGAAGCGACGCCTGAACTTTGCGTGCGGCATCGTGCATCAACCCAAAGTGCTGCTGCTGGATGAACCAACAGTGGGGGTGGATCCACAGAGCCGGGTTCGATTGCTGGAACTGGTTCGCGATCAGGCCCAACGCGGCGCCTGTGTCCTCTACACCACGCACTACATGGAAGAAGCCCAGTCGTTGTGCGACCGGCTGGCGATTATCGATCACGGCAGCATCATCGCGCAAGGCACGCTGGCCGAACTGCGCGCGCTGCTGGCGGAACGCGACCTGCTCCGGCTTACGGGCGTCTTTCAACCCGAGGCGGTCCGCGAGGCGCTGGCCCGAATGGAAGGCGTGGAGATTATTCAGTCCGACGAAACCCAGCTTGCGCTTTCGGTCAGCGACGCATCGCACCGCCTGCCGTCCCTTTTCGCGGCCATCAACACGGCCGGAGAAGTGCGCGGCACCACGCTGACGCAGCCGAGCCTGGAAAGCTTGTTCATCAAATTGACCGGCAAGGAACTGCGGGAATAGCCATGCGTTTTGTATTCACCAGCGCCGTGAAGGATCTGCGCCGCCTGCGCAGGGAGCCGGTCACGTTGCTCACCTGGCTGGGAATTCCAACTTTTATCGCGATCATCTTAGTGGTGATTTTCGGGCGGGGAGACGCGCGTCCCAACGGAAAGCTGTTGATCGTGGATGAAGATCGGGGCATCGGCGCCACGCTGCTGGCTGGGGCGTTCAGCCAGGGACCGCTGGGCAACATGATCAGCGTCGAAAAAGTGGAACTGGAAGAGGGCCGGCACCGCGTGGATCAGGGGAAAGCATCGGCGCTTCTGATCATCCCCAAGAACTTCACCCAGGCGCTCGTGGAAGGCCAGGCCGCAAATCTTCAACTGATCCGCAATCCGGCGCAACGCATCATGCCGGAGATGATCGAAGAAGTTCTTTCCATGCTGACCGACGGCGCTTTTTATCTGCAGATGGTGGCGGGCGATCAACTCCGCAAGTCCGCGCAAGGCACGCCCAGCGACGCGTCGGTGGCTCAGATTTCCGTTCAGTTCAATCATGTGATTGAGGACACCCGCAAGTATCTTGCGCCACCGCTGATTCAACTGAATACCAAGGTAATCCAGGACAAAACCGACAAGCCGGGGGGATTTGCCGCGCTGATGCTGCCCGGAATGCTGTACATGGCCGTCTTCTTTATCGCGGGCGGACTTGCAACGGACGTTTGGCGCGAACGAGCCTCGGGAGCGTTGCGGCGCGTTGCCACTACACCCGCAAGTTTTCGATCCTTCCTGGCCGGCAAGCTGCTAGCGGTGCTGGTGGTACTGGCGCTGGTGGGCGCGTTCGGACTTGGGGTGGCACGTTTTTTAGCAGACTTGCGAATTTCCAATTTCCCCCTGGCGGTTCTATGGATCGCGGTCTCAGGCTGCGGGCTCTATCTCTTCATGATGCTGCTCCAGTCACTGGCTTCCACCGAGCGGGTGGCGCACATGCTGGGCAACTTCGTGCTGCTGCCGCTTACCATGCTGGGCGGGAGCTTTTTTCCATTCGACATGATGCCGAGAGGCTTCGCTCAGATCGGACGCCTGACGCCGAACGGCTGGTCGGTCACCCAGCTTCAGAAAATCCTGGCCGGCGTGGAAGTGACGCCGGCCGCATTCGCCGCGGTAATTCTGTTCGTGGCGGCGGGGTGGCTGGTGGTGGGATGGCGCATACGGAGGACAGCGTGCTGAGAGACGCAGGGTACCTGGCGTATCGGGATCTGCTTTATCTGCTGCCGCGCCGCGAGACGTGGATGTGGACTTTCGTCATGCCGATCATCTTTTTCTATTTCATCGGCAATGTAACGGGTGGATTCGGCAATCACGAAAAGCGCGATCCCATCGCCGTGCTGGTTCCCGCCGACGGAGGATTTCTCGCCGATGAACTGATCCGGCGGCTGGAACAGCGCAACTTTCAGGTTATCCACACAGTGCATTTTTTTCGCGAGCTACGCATCCCGGCGGGATTCACGGCGACTGTACTGGCGGGCAAGCCGGTGCAGTTGGAACTAACGCGCTATGGCGCCGGAATCGATACGGACTACGATCGGACGCGCGCTGCCCGCGCCGTTTACACGGTGTTAGCCGACCTGGTTGCCATCTCATCCAAAGGCGGCACGCCGAACCCGAAAGCATTCGCGCAACTGGCGCAACAACCACGCCTGATTTCGCTCAGTGTCACCTCAGCCGGAAAACGCAAGGATCCGCCCATCGGTTTCGAGCAGGCCGTTCCCGGCACGCTGGTGATGTTTACACTGCTGATAATGTTCACCAGCGGCGGCGTGTCGCTATTGATAGAGCGCCGCCAGGGCATTCTGCGCAGGCTGGCCTCCTCACCCATGTCGCGCGGCGCGGTGGTGCTGGGAAAATGGGGCGCGAGAGTAACACTTGGATTCATCCAGATTGCATTTGCAATGGGAGCCGGCAAGATTCTGTTCAAAGTGAATTGGGGCGACCATCTGGGCGCGATTTTGCTGCTGCTGGCCGCCTATGCCAGTCTGGCGGCTGTGCTGGGCATGCTGCTGGGAAATTTTTCAACGAGCGAGGGCCAGGTGATCGGCCTAGGCGTGATCGCCAGTAACGTGATGGCTGCACTCGGCGGCTGCTGGTGGCCCATCGAGATCACGCCGCGCTGGACCCAAAGCCTGGCCCTGGTATTTCCGACGGGATGGGCCATGGACGCACTGCATAAGCTGATGTTCTTCGGCGATTCCCCGGCGGCGGTGATCCCGCACATCGCGGCATTTGTGGTGACTGCGCTGATCGCGGGGTATGTGCTAGCCCGCAATTTCCGCTTTGAGTAGCGGGACCCAGCCATTTTCCCTGCCGGAGCGGAAGAGGCCCTCGATTACTTGCATGTTTCCAAGCGAGTCTTCGAGCGGCGTGGGTACTTCTCCGCCCTCGCGCACGGCGCGCGAAAATGCGTCGCCTTGGATAGTGTATTGATCGCACGTTGGAACTTCCTCGGTCCGGATGCCGCTTCCGAAGACGTCGGCGCCGTTGTCTACCAAGAGGCGGCAGGGGCTATCCGGCGGAGCGTTGAAGGGTATTTCCACTTCCAGGCGGCCCTTGGTTCCGAAGATTTGCACGCGCTGGTAAGGAACCAGTTGGGTGCTGCAGGTAAACACACACTGTCCGGAGGGAAAGTCGAGAATCGCAGAAGTGAGCCGGTCCGTGCCAAAATCAGGATCGAGTTCCAGCCGGCCTACCACGCGCACTGGTTCCTGCCCGAACAGAAAACGGGAAATCTGGATTGGATAGCAGCCGATGTCCATCAATCCGCCGCCGCCCCAGGCTGCGACGTTGCGAACGTTGGCGGGGTCGCGATTGGAGTAGCTGAACGCGCACTGGATGGCGCGCAAATCGCCGATCTCACCCGACCGGACAATTTCCCGGGCGCGCAACCACTGCGGATGAGTCCGGACCATAAACGCTTCGCCGATCTTGACGCCGGTGCGGAGGCGAGCTTCCAGCAACGTGCGCAGTTCGGCAACGGTCAAAGCAATCGGCTTTTCGCACAGCACATGTTTGCCTGCTTCGGCCGCGCGGATGGACCACGGCACGTGCAAGTGATTTGGCAAGGGATTGTAAACGGCCTCTATATCAGGGTCGGCCAGCATTTCCCGATAGGAGCCGTAAGCTTTGGGGACGGTGAGATCGGCCGCGGCGCGCTGGGCTTTTTCGAGATCGCGGGAGGCGATACCCACGATTTCGGACCAGCGGCCCTGCTGCATGGCTGGGATCACTTTCTGGGTGGCGATCTTGGCCACTCCGAGAACTCCCCAGCGAACTTTTTTGGACATAGCGAGAGTCTCTCATATTTGAAGCGCCGCACTCTTGAGAAATGTCTGAAAAGTGAGTGGTAGACGCCACGCTCCCTTGCGGCCGCGGTTCGGTTTCAACCAAGAGGACTGCGGGGGGCTAAAATGGGAAGGGTATGAGTAATAGCCTAGCGGAGTCGGTGGAACTAGGGCTGTCTCCCGCGAATGCGGATCTTCCTGCTTGGAAAAGCACGCTTAGCGTGGTGGCCGCGCTGCTGCTGGCCATCCTCTTTTTCGCCTCGGGCGCCTGGAAACTCACCGATCCGTTTCAGTGGGCCCACGCGCTGACCGAGTTCAAGGTTCCAGCGGCATATTCCCTGCCTTTTACCCTGGCCCTGGGGATCGGCGAAACGCTATCCGCTGTGCTGATCCTGGTGCCGCGCTTCCGCCGCTGGGGGAGCTGGTTGATTGCGCTGATGCTGGTGGCTTTCATGCTCTACGTCGGCGTGAACTATACGGCGTTGGCCGGCAAGGACTGTAGCTGCTTTCCCATGGTCAAGCGCACCATCGGTCCGGTGTTCTTCCTGGGTGACGCCGTGATGCTGCTGATGGCCATGCTGACCGGATGGTGGGCGCGTCCCTCTGAAAATCTTCGAGCCGCACTGGTTGTTCTGGGAGCGGTGGTGGTATTTGCGGGCGTCTCCTTTGGCGTGAATGCCACACGTCAGAGTGGATTGAAGGCGCCTGAATCCATCACCGTGGATTCGCAGCCGTTCTCGCTTCAGCAGGGTGAGATTTTCCTGTTCTTCTACGATCCGGAGTGCTTGCATTGCGATGCGGCAGCGCGCCGCATGGCGAAATTGAGCTGGAAGAGCACGAAAGTAATCGCGATCCCCACCCACGATAACCAATTCGCCGCCGCGTTTCTGCATGACACCGGGCTCCAGGCCGGTACGTCGTTTGATCTTAAGCTGCTGCGTTCCACGTTCCAGTTCGTGGATCCGCCGTACGGGGTGGCGTTGGAAGATGGGCGGCAGAAGGCCGTGGTCGCGTCGTTTGAGGACAGCGAGCCGGCAGCTACGTTACGCCGGATCGGCTTCATCGAGTAGCGGGAGCGCCTCTTCCCCACGCTGCAACAAAATCCCCAGCCTGGGGAGAGTCTCGGCCAGCAACGCGTTCTCGGCGACATCCAGCAAAATCGGAGCCAGATGCGTGAAATCGCTTCCTTGATAGAAGCGCCGGAGCTGAAACTTCCACCGCTTCTCGAAGGTAGCCCATTTCTTAGCTTGTACTTTGGGTGAAAGATTGCCTAATCCGCTCAGTTGGACCAGCGCATCCAGCAATACGCTTTCGGCGCGGATTAAGACATACAGGTGCCGCCGGCTCTTGCTCAACTTCTGGACGCAATCGAGAATCGCGGCGCTGCGCCGGGGCGCATATCGATCCGCCAGATCGGTGAGCCCTTCGATGCGCAACCGGGTCTCTGCCTGTACCAGAAGTTCCACCAGCGCCGGTTTGGCGCGCCGGAACAACAGCGCGATCAGCGCCGGATTCAGAACATCATAGGTCAACTCGGCGCGCTTCTTTCCACGAAAGGGGGGGCTGGCCTGATAGACCAGCATGAGGGCGGCGGTTTTCAGATCGCGATACTTTCCCGAGTCCTTGAAATACTCCACTGGAACCTGTTCGCGCAGAACCGACTGGATGGCCACCGACATCCGCACGAATGCCGGAAGAAATGCCGCACTCCGTTCGGCCGGCATGGCGAGCCAGCATGGCCTGGGGATTATCGGGTGCATTCGGTTAATCTGCGTGAAGATACGTCCGGAGTATACAGCAGTGGATACGCATTTCCTGCAAATCACGCCCGCCTCGGAAGCACATACGTCAGCAAAATGGCAGGAAAGACTGGAGATGGCGCGCGCCGGGCGATTTGTGTTTACCACGTGACTGAGCTGAGAACCTGTGAAAACACTAACGGAACCGCGATCGCGAGGAAGCGTTACCACACACAATTTAAAACACGCTCCGCTGAAGGCGTTGACGTGCCGCGCGCTCCTACGCGTGCCGTGTTCGCTACTCATGCGAACACCTTTTTGACGAAAGTCCGAGCGTTCACACGAGTCCTTGCGCTACGGCTCGCGCACGGGAAACACGTCCACGCCCACATGCAGAGTGTGGCGGGCGCCGCCCAGCAGAACGCCGTGAATGGGGCATACATCGTTGTAATCGCGCCCCCAAGCCAGGGTGACGTGGCCGTCGGAAGGGACGCAATCGTTGGTAGGGTCGAAGTCCACCCAACCGGTCTCCGGACACCAGGCCGAACACCAGGCGTGCGACGCATCGGCGCCCTCCAAGCGCTGGCAGCCCGGCGCCGGGGTGGTTCGCAGGTAGCCGCTTACATACCGCGCCGGCAAGCCCAGCGAGCGAAGGCACGCGATCTGCAAATGAGCGAAGTCTTGGCAGACCCCGCGGCGCTTCTCGAAGAATGTCTCAACCGGAGTGGTGACCTCGGTGGCTTCGGTATCGAAACGAAAATCCTGGTGGATTCTTCGCGTGAGATCGCGAGCAGCCTCGAGCAACGGACGTCCGGTGAAAAACGAATCGCGCGCATAGGCCGCCAACTCCGCGTTTGCGCTCACGCGGTCCGAATCGAAAACAAACTGGCAGGCATCCAGAATCTCCTGGCTGGGACGGCCTTCCAGCGCTTGCGGAACTATCTCCCAGCGTGGGGATCGCGAGAAATCCGGCGCCGGAAAGTTCTGAACTTCCAGTTCGCTGGACGCTTCCACCGTCAGCCGGCTGTGCGGTTCCCGCAAAGTGAAAAAAGTTAGAACATTGCCGAAATAATCGGTACGCGTGGTGGAACTCTGGGGCGCAGGCAGAATGGCGATCCGGTGGGCGCCACAACGCTGCCGCGGGAGATTGCGCGGCGTCAAGCGCAAAACGTGATGCGAGACCGAAACGGGATCGGCATAGTCGTAGGCGGTTACGTGCCGGACGCGATAAATCAAGTAGCCCGCTCCAATTCCTCGGCGTGGCTGAAATAAGCATGTGTGATGGCATCCGAAAAGTTCGGCAACTCGCCTTCTAAGCCGCTGAGAAGCTCGTCCAATGTAACGCGGACGCCGTGGGAGTCCGGCACGCAGAGCGTGGCGATATCGGCGTGAAACAGCTTAGCCGCAGCTTCCTCCAAACGGCTCTGTCGGGTGCTGGGCCAACCGGCTCCGGCGGGCATGCCGGCCAGAGTCCGGCAATGCTCGGTAAGATCCTTCATCTGGAATGCGAGCGAGCGCGGGTTGGCTTCATCGTTCATGAGCAGATCGAGCGCGGGGGCGGCCTGCAGCGTGGTGAAATAGCGCGCGCGGTAGGTCATGGAACTATCGGCGACCTCCAACAGCATTTCAAGAGCAGGCGAAGCTTCCAGCCGCAGCGGGACCAGGATGGCGCGGAAAAGCTTCACCAGGTGGATGGAGCGCTCAATGCGTCTTCCAATGTTGAGGAAGCGCCAACCTGGACCCCGCGTCATATTTTCCATTTCTATGCCGCGCAAGGCCGCTAACGCGCTGATGCAGTGGTTGAGTGCGGCTAACGCGTCGCCCGCCGGAATGTAGCCCCAGGCAGAGGCGCCGGGAGCGCGAGCCAGAGTGCCAAACTGGCTCACAATGCGCAGCAGGTCGCTCGAAAGCCGATCGCGCACATGCGCCGCCATGCGTCCGGCTCTATTTAGAATGCCGTTCAGGCTGTCGCTGCGCTGGTCATCAAAAATCCGCGAAAGAATGGCCTGCTCAAATTCGTGCAATTCATCCAGGTGACCTTGCGCATCGGCCTCGGCGGGCGTGGCGTCGGGAGTACCTATGGAATCGCGGAGCTGCAGCAATGACTCCCACTCCCATTGTTCGCGCCCACCCGATTCGCCGGTGAGCCGGATCAAAATGCAACGCAGCACGCGCGCCAGATGCTCGCAGCGTTCGGTGTAACGGCCCAACCAGAAGATGTGATCGGCCGCGCGGCTAGGCAGATCGCTGGTTTCGCCGCGATTGAGAGCAACCGGCAGATCGCGCGTCCGCTGGTGCGAGGACGTATCCAGAGGCCCGTCGGAAAGAACCCAGGTGTCCTTGCTGCCGCCGCCGCGCTGCATGGAGACCACCGGGGTATCGAGCGAGGCGGACACGCGGGCGAGTCCGCCGGGCATCACCACCCAGGAATCGCCCGAGGCCGCCAGATACACTCGCAACACCACTCTACGGGGCGAGAGCGTTTTCTCCGACCAGACTGGAACCGTCGACAGATGCAGCAACTCCTGTCCGACAAATTCATGCGGGCGCGTTTGCAGCCGCTCCAGCAATCGCGCGCGCTCGGCGGCGGCCAGCTTGCCTCCAAACACCGGCTCCATGCCTTTGGATGGGAAGGCTGGTTTGACCACCAGAAAATCCAGATTATCCAGCACGTAGCGGAACGCATCGGATTGCCCGCACCACCAGGTGGCTACCGCCGGGAGTTTCAATTCCTCTCCCAACATGCGCCGGCTGAGCCCGGGCAGGAACGGCATGAAGGCGGACGTTTCTATCAAGCCGCTACCCAATGCGTTGGCCACCGCGACGTTGCCGGCGCGCACGGCTTCCACCAGGCCGGCCACACCCAGATACGAATCCGACCGCAGCTCGATTGGATCGCAAAAGGTATCGTCCACGCGCCGTAGGATCACGTCCACCGGTTTCAGCCCTTCCAGCGTCTTGAGGAACACCCGCGAGTCGCGCACTGTCAGGTCACCGCCTTGAACCAGCAGCAAACCCAGATAGCGTGCCAGATAAGAGTGCTCGAAATATGTTTCGTTGTACGGCCCGGGCGTGAGCAGCACCATGCGCGGATGCACGCGCGGGGTTGGGGACAAGCGCAGCAAGGTCTCGCGAAACGACCGGAAAAATGCGGGCAGAGGCTTTACCCGCACTTCGCGGAAAAAATCCGGAAGCGTTTCCGCCAGTACGTTGCGATTCTCGAGCGCATAGCCGGCGCCGGAAGGCGCCTGAGTACGATCCGACAGCACCCACCACTGCCCATCGGGAGACCTGGCCAGGTCCACTGCCAGCAGATGCAGGTAGGTACTGCCCTGCACCGGCAAATTGTGACACGGGCGCCAGAACGCGGGATTGGCAAATATCAGCGAGGGAGGAATGTGCGCTCCGCGAAGCAATTCCTGCGGACCATAAAGATCCGCCAGGATCCGGTTCAACAAGCGGGCGCGCTGGATGAGACCTTCTTCCAGTTGCGCCCATTCCGCCGGCGGGATAAGCAACGGAATGGCATCCAGGCTCCAGGGACGATCCGCGCCCAGCGGATCGCCATAGACGTTGTAGGTGACGCCGTTCTCTCGAATTCGCTGCCGGGCGGTCCTCCAGCGATGCGCAAGTTCCTCCTTGCCCAGCGCGGTGAGTGAATGAATGAACGTATCCCAGTGCGGGCGAAGAACTCCGCCGGCGTCCGACATCTCGTCATAAACGCCCGCCGTCTGGGGATAACCGGTGATGAGCGGTGACGCGATGTTCGCCGGGGAGATCCTCATTGGGACGCGGCGTCAGCCGCCCCAGAGGAGGCGACCGGCGGCTTTCGCCGTAAGTCCAGCGTCAGAGGAAACTCGGGATTCGGTTCTTCATCCGGTATCGCAATCACTCCAGGGGTGTGTCCGATGTCGCGGAATCGCGCCAAACGGCGGCTCTCCGCCTCGGATGCATTCACGGGAAAAGTTTCGTGAGACCGTCCGCCCGGATGGGTGACATGGTACTCACAGCCTCCGATGGCGCGGCCGGACCAGGTGTCCACAATGTCGAATACCAGAGGCGAGTGCACCGGGATGTTGGGGTGCAAGCAGGACGGCGGCTGCCACGCGCGATAGCGCACCCCCGCCACGAATTCACCCTGCTCCCCGGTGGCGTGAAGAGGCACGCGGCGGCCATTGCACAAGACGACATAGCGCGAATCGGTAACTCCCGTTATCTTCACCTGCAGCCGTTCCACCGAAGAATCCACGTTGCGAACCGTGGCGCTGCCGGATGCCTCTTCGCCCAAAACATGCCAAGGCTCGAGGGCGTGCCGCAGCTCCAGGCGCAGGCCTTTGCGAGTGATGGATCCGATGAGTGGAAATCGAAATTCGAAGTGCGGGGCGAACCACTCCTTCTGAAAGGCGTAACCAGCTTCACGCAGATCCGCGACCACGTCTTCCCAGTCGAGTTGGACGAAATGGGGAAGCAGAAAGCGGTCGTGCAGCAGGGTTCCCCACCACACCAGTTTGCGGCGGTAGGGATTCCGCCAGAACCTGGCGATCAGCGCCCGCACCAGCAACTGCTGAGTAAGACTCATGCGCGCGTGCGGAGGCATTTCGAAGGCGCGCAGCTCCACCAGGCCCAGCCGCGATCCAGCCGATTCCGGCGCATAGAGCTTGTCAATGCAGAACTCGGCGCGATGCGTGTTGCCGGTCAAGTCGGTGAGCAGGTGGCGGAAGACGCGATCCACCAGCCAGGGAGGCGACGGGGGCGAGCCTTTGTCGGGAATTTGGTCGAACGCGATTTCGAGTTCGTAGATGGCATCGGTGCGGGCTTCGTCCACGCGGGGATGCTGGCTGGTAGGGCCGATGAACATGCCCGAAAGCAGATACGAGAGCGACGGATGGTTATGCCAATATCCAACCAGGCTGCGCAGCAAATCGGGACGGCGCAAAAATGGACTATCCTCGGCCGTGGGGCCGCCGATCACGACGTGGTTGCCGCCGCCGGTTCCGCTATGCTGGCCGTCCAGCATGAATTTCTCGGTACCCAGCCGGCTCTGGCGCGCCAGATGATAGAGCGCGGTAGTGGTCTGAACCAGCTCATCCCACGACAACGCCGGATGGACATTCACCTCAATCACACCCGGGTCCGGCGTGACTTTCAATACGGCAATGCGGGGATCGAAGGCAGGCGCGTAGCCTTCCAGCAGCACGGGCATTTTGAGATACGCGGCAGTGTCTTCGATGGCGGCAACCAGATCCAGATAATCCGCCAGAAACTGTACCGGCGGCATGAACACAAACAACTTCCCTTCCCGCGGTTCAATGCAGAGCGCGGGACGCGCTACCCAGGCAGCGGATTCACCCTTCTCGGGAGGCTTGGCGTGGTCGGCGGCAGGCTCGGCGTGATCGGCAAAAGGCCCAGCAGTGAACAGATGGGCTTTGCGTTCCGGCTTTTCGGGCAGCCTGCTCCGCTTCTCGAACGGATCGGGGTCATAAGTATAAGTCACGTCTTCCGGCTTGGTCCAGGGAAGAGACTCGAATGGCAATCGATACCCCACCGGCGAGTCTCCTGGAATGAGAAACATCTGCTTGGCTGCCAGAAACCATGGCTGACTGGTCCAGCGTGGCTCGCCGGAGCGCGTGGCTATCCGCCGCAGCGGAAGTACGTAGCCGATTACGTTTCCCAAACCCTGTTCGAAGAGACGCGCGACGCGCAGGCGCTCAATTGGATTTTCCAGCTTGGGGTCGAGCGGATCTACATTGACCGGAAGCCGGCCCTCTTTCCACAGATAGTAAAAGACGTCTTCGTAGGCCGGAATTGCGAACGAGGCGTTGACTTGCAGGCGGCGAGACAACGCCTGCAGAAACAATAACGCGTGTTCACTGGTGTAGCCATAATCCTTGCCGATGTCAGCGATCAGGCCGGCATCTTCCCAGATGGGCGCTCCATCTTTGCGCCAATAGCAGCCGAAGGCCCAGCGCGGAAGCGGTTCGCCGGGATACCATTTTCCCTGACCGAAATGCAGAAACGCCTGGGGAGCGAAATGGTCGCGCAGGCGGCCCAGCAGTTCCACCGCCTGTTTGCGTTTGGCCGGGCCCAGCGCGGCCGTGGTCCATTCGGCGCCGTCGGGATCGTCGAGCGAAATAAAAGTCGGCTCGCCGCCCATGGTCAGCCGCACGTCGCCGCTTTTCAGATCGGCATCTACCGAATGACCGAGCGTTTCGATCTCACGCCACTGCAATTCCGTGTACGGCTTGGTGACGCGGGGAGTTTCGTAAATCCGCTGCACAGTCATGGAATGACTGAACTCGGTATTGCAAGGAGAGAGTACGCCGCTAATGGGCGCGGCGCTGCCCGGATCCGGCGTACAGGCGAGCGGGATATGGCCTTCGCCGGCCAGCAGCCCGGATGTTGGATCCAGGCCCACCCATCCGGCACCAGGCAGGTACACTTCGGCCCAGGCATGCAAATCCGTAAAATCGGCGGTGGGTCCGGCCGGCCCTTCCAGCGGCTTTACGTCGGCCTGGAGCTGAATCAGATAGCCGGAAACAAATCTGGCAGCCAGTCCCAGGTGGCGCAGAATCTCCACCAGCAGCCACGCCGAATCGCGGCACGAACCGCTGCCTAGAGTTAGAGTCTGCTCGGAGGTTTGCACGCCGTGCTCCATCCGGGTGACATATGCGATTTGAGATTGGACGCGTTGATTCAGCGCCACCAGAAAATCGATGGTACGAATGCTGGCCCTGGACACGCCGGCCAGGAATGCGGAGAGCTTCGCGCCCGGCGGCTGGACCTCCAGATAGGGGCGCAACTCGTGCGCGGCGGCGTCGTCGTAAGCGAACGGGTAATTTTCCGCGTTGTCCAGAAAAAAGTCGAACGGATTGAAGACCGCCATCTCGGCCACCAGATCCACTTCCACGAAGAGTTCGTTGGTGGTCTCCGGAAAAACCAGCCGCGCCAGATAGTTGCTTTGCGGATCCTGCTGCCAGTTGATGAAATGGTTCGCCGGCCGTACTTTCAACGAATAGGCGAGGATGGGCGTGCGGCAGTGCGGCGCCGGACGCAGCCGCACAATTTGCGGGCCGAGTGTCACCTGTCGATCGTAGCGGTAATGTGTCTTGTGATTGAGAGCGACGTGAACGGCCATGGAATATTCAAGCGTGCGAATCGAAAACCAGCGGCACTACTTCGTCGGTCACAACTGTGAAGTTCTTCAGCCACGCAGTTCCGAATGAAGTGGTGATGGCCACGTCGGCGGCATCCCGTCCGGTGGCCATCAGCACGCGTCCTATTCGCGGAACATTATTGCGTGCATCGAAGGTCCACCATTGATTGTCCAGAAAGGCTTCGAACCAGGCGCTGAAATCCATGGGAGGCGTTAAAGGAACACCGATGTCGCCCAGGTAACCGGTAACGTAGCGCGCTGGGATGTTCATGCAGCGGCAAAATGTGATCGCCAGATGCTGGAAATCGCGGCAGACTCCGCGGCGATCCGCCAGAACATCTTTCGCCGTCTTTGTGGAACTGGCAAAGTTGTAGCCAAATGTGATATTGGCGTGTACCCAGTCACAGATGGCCTGCACGCGAGGCCAGCCGGGTTCAGTGGCGCCGAACAGGGCGCCGGCATCGTTCATAAGCTGATCCACTTCACAGTAACGGGAAGCGAGAAGATGGCGCAGAATGTCAGAAGGCAGATCCTGCACCGGCGCCTGGCGCGCGCTGAGACTGACCGCATCCGGCGCACCGGAGTCTTCGATCAACGTCGAGTTGAAAAGCCGGAGCGGCCCGGCCGGCGCCAGGAAGCGGGAACAGATGTTTCCAAAAGAATCGTGATACAGCTCGATGGGTACGGTAGGAGTGAGCTGGAGTTCGTCGGGCTCCCTGAGGTCCGCTGCTCGGGATGGGTGCACATTCACTAAAGCAACCATCGGAATGGGCTCGGGAAGGTCGAATTGAATGTCGTAGCCTAATCGGATCAGCATTCGGATGATCGCCCACCAGCTCTAAGTTTAACCGAACCGCCGGTTGGTGGGGCAGGCGCTTCCGCCTGCCAACACTACAAAAATGCGACAATGTCGCTTACGCTCCGATCGAAATGCAACAGGTGCTGGTAATCTACAGGGAAGCTGACAGAATCGGACCGTATCGCGATGCACTGCTCGCGGCTGGACTCGATCCTGTGCTGCGCGCAGCGCATGGCCCACTGTCTCTGGATGATTTTGGGGGATTGGTGCTGACCGGCGGATCGGATGTGGATCCCGCGCTCTACGGCGAAACCAGACAAGCGGAAACGGAACCGCCGGATGCAGAGCGCGATGCTGTGGAAGCTTCGCTCCTGGAAAAGGCGCTGGCGCGGGATCTCCCGATACTCGCCATCTGCCGCGGCCTTCAGATGCTCAACGTCAGTCAGGGCGGAACCCTGATTCAGCATCTGAATCCGCCGGACCGGCACGAACGCTCCGGCGGCCAACGCGAGCTGCCGGCGCATCCGGTGACCATTCGGCCGGACACGCTACTTTCGAGGATCGCCTGCGCCGATACCTGGCAAGTGAACTCTCGTCACCATCAAGCGGTGCGGACGGTGGCCGGCAATCTTCGGGTATCCGCGTTCGATCCTGAAGATGGGATCATAGAGGCACTCGAGCATCCGGACCGGCGATTCGTTCTCGCCGTGCAATGGCATCCGGAGGACCAGGCTCAGGTGGATGCAGGTCAATTGAACATCTTCCGCTTCTTCGGCGCGGCGGTGGGCTAACAGCCTGTGGCAGAAATGATCGATTCGGCAAATGTGGTGACAGGCTCGAATTTTCGCGCACCTAAGTACAACCAGCCGCGAGACCGGTCAAGCGCGAAATTTCGTGCCTTTCACCATTTTTGCCAGGCTCCGCACTTCCGCCACAGGCTGCTAAACTCTAA
>Ga0302326_10015211_pt1 | contig 16203 bp, 14 predicted proteins | sample Palsa_T0_3_FD_202264 | JGI IMG/M metagenome (GOLD analysis project Ga0302326, IMG submission 202264) | Peat permafrost microbial communities from Stordalen Mire near Abisko, Sweden - Palsa_T0_3 | ecosystem: Environmental > Terrestrial > Soil > Palsa > Peat permafrost | place: Sweden: Abisko... | reverse complement strand
ATGATTCCCAGGTCCATCTTCAGCCAGGTGAGGCCCATTTCTTCCTTGCGGGCTTTCAGACGCGCGGCGTATTCCTTGATGTCTTTGGACTCCTCGGTGTCGGCATAAATGCGCACCTTGTCGCGGAACTTGCCCCCCAGCATCTGGTAGATCGGCACGCTATACACCTTGCCGGCGATATCCCAGAGCGCCTCTTCCACGGCAACCACGCCGCCAGCCTGCCGCGCGTGACCGCCGAATTGCTTGATCTTCTCAAAGATGTAAGTGATGCGGAGCGGATTCTCGCCCACCACACGGCTCTTCAGGAAGAGCGCATAAGTGGCGCTGGCGCCGTCGCGAACCTCGCCGAGCCCGTAGACGCCCTGGTTGGTATCGAGCCGGATGATGGTACACGGGCTGGGCCCGGGCTTGCGCACGGTAGCAATGCGCAGGTCCGTAATCCTGAGAGTGGATGGACTGGAATTGGTGTTGACATTCTGGAAGGGCGGCTCGGGACTGGCGGCGGCTCGCCTGCCCAGGAGCGCTCCACCCAACATGGCGGCCGACGTCCGCAGGGCGGCTCGACGGCTCATGGTCGCGCGATTGTGCTTATACATCCGTTTCTGTTCCCCTTACGGCACTTATTATAGTTCCAGTCCACGGGCGCCGCCGAATGCGGAGCATAGACACCAAACCTTCGCCGGTTCGTAATCATAAAGCAGCAATTGGAGTGTTATGAATATGGCATGGGGCTCAAACCAACAACAGTTCTCTTTGTTTTGGCGCTGAGCTGCCGTTCCATCCTACCCGCGCAGTCCGTGGAAGCCCGGCGCGGCCCGCCAGCCACCAGCGTCATCATTATCGGCGTGGACGGGCTGAGCGTGGACGGCGTCTCGACCGCGCGCGTACCAAGGCTGCGCGAACTGATCTCGCGCGCCGCATGGACGCTGGAGGCGCGCGGCGTGATGCCGACGCTGAGCAGCCCGAACTGGGCGTCGGCGATTAACGGCGCCGCACCCGAACAGCACGGGATCACATCTAACGGCTGGCTTCGCCATAAGGTCGCGTTTCAACCAACCTGCCGCGTGGAAGACGGAAAGTTCCCCACCATCTTCGGCCTGTTGCGCGCCAGTTACCCCGCCAGCCGGATCGCCGTGTTCCACGATTGGCGTGGCTTTTCCGATTTGCTGGAGAAGCAGGCTCCGGACGTCATGCGGCATGAACCGGGCGCCTCCCGAACCACGCAGGCGGCCATTCGGTATTGGAAAGCGAATCGCCCGGAGCTGATGTTCATCCACCTGGATAACGTCGACCACGCCGGACATGCCCACGGCTGGTACAGCAGCGAGTATTACCAGGCCGTTGAGGCCGCCGATGGATATATCGGCCAAGTGATCGAGATGGTGGACGGCCTCGCGGCACGCGGCTCCACTTTTATCCTGGTCACCTCCGACCATGGCGGAACCTCGCACGGGCACGGTAAAAACTCGCTCGCCGAGATCCAGATACCCTGGATCCTGGCGGGTCCGGGCGTGGCACCCGGGCAAATTACGGCACCGGTCAACACTTTCGACACGGCCCTGACGGTGGCGTGGATCTTTCACCTGGACCCGCCGCAATGCTGGATTGGCCGGCCCGTTCTGGCGGCGTTCCGGCAGTCGACAATACTGGCGCACGCGCACGCCAGCGATGTTCATCTCGGCCAAACCAACTAGTGGCGCACGCTTGTCGCTTTAGCGTGCAGCGGCGAACTTCAGTTCGACGGGGGCTCCCAAAACTGTGGGCTGAAGCCCACAGCGGCACGCTGAAGCGTGCGCTACAGGCTGCTAGCCTTCGTGCTGGTGCAGGTGCGGATGAGGCTGCGCGCCGCCGGCGCCGTGCACATGATGGTGCGGACGCATGAGCTTGGTTCGCTCGAGCAACGCCACATCGTGGAGAATCTCAAGCGGCGTGCCTTGGCCGGCTACCCGGCCGTTCTCGAACACGTAACATCGGTCGGCGATGTCCTCTAATGTATCCAGGTCGTGCGTCGCCGTGATCACCGTCTTCGAGCTATTGCCGCAAGAAACCAGAAACTCGACGATCTGTGCCTGGCTGCCGGGATCGAGCGCGCCGCTCGGCTCGTCCAGCAAAAGTATTTCCGGATCGAGGATCAATACAGACGCCAGAGCCACGCGCTTCTTTTCGCCGCCCGACAGCCGATGCGGCGCGCGATCTTTCAAGTGCGCAATACCCATCGCTTCCAGCGTCTCTTCGACACGCCGGCGGATCTTCTCTCTGGGCCAGCGGAGCTGCAAGGGACCGAAAGCCAGCTCATCGAAAACGCTGGGATTGAACAACTGGATTTCCGCATTCTGAAAGACCAGGCCTACGCGTCTGCGAAATCGAAAGAAGAACTCCTCATCCTGCAGCCGCGCTTCGGTAAGCGGCTCTCCGAAGAACGAAATCTCGCCTCGCTGCGGGAAGTTCAGCCCGGCGAGTAAGCGCAACAGAGTCGATTTGCCCGACCCGTTTGCGCCCAGCAGCGCGACTCGCTCGCCGCGCCGCACCTGCATCGACAGCCAGTTCAACGCCGCCACCCGGTTATAGCGGTAGGAAACCTCGCGAATGTCGAATGCCAGTTCCGTCATCGGCCCAGCCACACCACGATGCAAGCGGTTCCGACGAAGGCGGCCAGCCGCAGCCAGTCCCCCGCACGCATCTGCAATTCATCGAGCAGGCGGATCTCGCCGCGAAAACCGCGCGCCTGCATGGCCGTGTGAACCTCGCTCGACACCTGCATGGTCTTGCCGAGAAGGACGCCGGCGCTCGCCGCGGCCAGGCGGCGCCGGTCCGCCGGTTCCAGGATGCCGACCATGCGGGTCTCGCGCGACTCAAACATATCTTCCGCGGTTTGAAGAAACAGGAACATGTATCGATAAGTCATTCCGAGGATGGCCACCAGCACCACCGGCATCCGAAAATAACGGAAGGCTCTCAGCAACTGAGTCCAAAGCGTGGAGAGAACCAGCAGGGCTGAAAATGTGGCAGCCGTTTCGGCGCGCAGAATCAGGAAACTCGCGGCGCGCAGGCCCTGCTCGGTCACCTGCCATTCGAGAACCGGAAGTCGATACAGGCTTTGGCCCGGGGTCAGAAAAACGGCGGGAAGCGCAATGACTCCGGTAAATGCCAGCACCGCGAGCCAGATGCGAGTCGCCAGCAGCCGGATCGGGATGCGGGAAAACACCGCCAGGACGATGCACAGGGCCAGCATCGCGGCCAAAGCCCAGATGCGGCGCACCGCGACGGACGCAACAATGAACGCGCCAATGCCAGCCAACTTCACGCGCGGATCCAAACGCTGCAAGAAGCCTCCGTTTGCGGCCATGTCCTCAGCGAAGAGTGCCTCCTGCATGGCCGCCACCAGGCCCAGGGCGGTCTTCTCGACGAAGCTCTTACGCCGCCGTCGCCCCGGAACCGGTTGCTCGATCCCGCCTCGCGCCACTAGCCCGTTCAACAACAGACTGCATACGATAATCAGGCCGACTCCCACCATTCCGGATACGAAGTAACCGAAGGAAGCGCTGCGGATGAAGGCGGGCGCATAGCGGGGGAGAGGAGCGGTCCAGATGGAGGAGAGATGTTGCAGCCCTCGGGGCGTGCCACTTGGCGGCGCTTCGCTGCGAGACGCTGCCGCGATTTGCCGCCGCGCCTGGGGATCGGAAAAATCCTGCGCGGTCCATTCTCCCCACGCGCTGCCCACCGCCAGAATTCCGAGCGGAGTCAGAATCAGGAGCGCCGCAAGACCCAGCCATAACTTCCGCGCGGTGGGCAGCCGGAGGGGATCAGTTTGGGGGAGCAGAGTCTCATGCAGATCCGGCGCTCCGGGCGCTGTCAACCGCAGCAATTCCGGATCGCTCCTCTGCAGGTAAGCGACGATGCCCGCTGAAATCACGAATTCGGCCAGCCCCGCGAAGGTCAGGTGTCCAAGCATCATGGCCGGAATCGAGATGCTCAGCGGATAAGGTGCGTACAGCGGCGCGCCGGAGGCATCGTGAAACAGCAGCGGTTGAATTCCGAATTCGACGGCGGCGCACAAGGCGGCCACGTTGATCGCCGTATAGCCCGCCATCCCAGCCCCCACTACGCGGCGCACGGAACCGATCGAAGCGCGCCTCGCCAATAACCGGTACATCGCATATCCAACCAGGGATCCGACAATCGCCATGTTGAAGCAGTTAGCGCCGAGCGCCGTGATGCCGCCGTCGCCGAAGAATACTGCCTGGATGGTCAGGGCGATCGAGATGGCCATGATGGCGGCCCATGGTCCCAGGACAATCGCGGCCACTCCCATCCCGACGGCATGCCCGGTGGTGCCTCCGGGAAGCGGCAGGTTGAACATCATGACCACAAAGGAAAAAGCAGCGAAGACGGACAGCAGCGGGATCATGCGCGTGTGCAAGGCTGCCTTCAGACGCCTGAGGGCGATATACCAGAATGGTGCCGCGGCGGCGAAAAGGCTCACGCAGGTCGATGGGCTGAGGTATCCGTCGGGGATGTGCATGGCGAGCCGCATCGAGCAGCATAGCACGAATTTTCTGTTCGTGCGATTACGAACTACACACACCCGCACCCTATGCAGGCCGCAGGCCGCGCCACAACGCCCGGGAGATCATGCGCAGGCGATCGGGCCAGGGCAGTCTCCCTAGATTCGCGCGCACGACCCCGTTAGTGAAGTACGTCTTTCGTGAATAATCGATGGACACTTCGACCACCACCGGGCGCTTGCCTGCTGCCAGCGCTCGCGCTTTCCGCAGCACCGGTTCTATATCCGCGTTACGGGCCAGCAGGAAATATTCCGCGCCCACGGCGCGCGAGAAGGCCGGGAGATCGTAATCCGGCAGCTCACTGCAACTCTTCCGGCCGAGCGCGGTTTGCTGGAACTGGGCGATCTGCGCCAACTCCCGGTCGCGCAGCACGAGCACCATTACGGGCACTTGAAGCTGCGCCGCCGTCAGCAGTTCCAGGCCGGTCATCAGGAATGCACCATCGCCCGCCAGCGCGGCTACAGGCCGATCGGGACACGCCAGCGCGGCTCCCAACGCCGCCGGCACGGCATAGCCCATGCACGAATAGTCGACCGGCGCCAGGAACGAACGGGGCCGGTCGAGCCGCAAACATTCCATGGCCAGGAAAGTGCCGTTGCCGCTGTCAGTCGTATAAATCGCTTCATCGCCCAGGATCTTTTGCAGGGTCGTCAACAGCTCGGGCGGCGCAACACGCGCAGCTTCCGCCGGAGTAGCCCAGTCCGACCAGACCTTCGCATGTCCTGCGCGAATTGCTTTTCGGAGTTCGGGGTCCGGTTGACGCACCGGCAAATCGGCGAGCAGCGTCGAAACGAACGAGGCGGCATCGGCAGTCACGGTCGCCTCGGCACGATAATTCCTGTCGAACACCGAGGCGTCGATATCCACATGCACCAACTTACCGGGCGGCTCCAGACCGTAGCTGCCCGTGCCAACCTCCGAGAAACGGCAGCCGATGGCGAGCGTCAGATCGCAGCCCGCGGCGATCTTCCGTACAAACGGTGGCGCCGCCGCGCCGAAGCCGCACCAGAGCCAGAGCGGATGACTTTCCGGAAACACGCCTTTGCCTTCGATCGTGGTTGCCACGGGAGCGTCCAGGCGCTCGGCCAGCGCTACCAGATCGGTTCCCGCGCCCGCCGCTCCGAGCCCCACATACAAGAGCGGACGGCGGCACGCTGCCAGCAGCATCTTCACTCGATCGAGTTCCTCCTGCCGGGGAACCGGGGGTATGGCCGGCTCTTCTACCGCAGTGAGGTCTGCTTCGTAGCGAAACAGATAATGCTCCGCGGGGACCTCCACGAATACCGGCCCCGCCGGCGCCGCGCGCGCGATCCGGCAGGCGCGCCGAATCGTGCCGTAGAGGTCCGCTCCCTGCCCGGCCAGGAAGTGCGCTTTCGTCACGGGACGCGCGATGGCCTGCTGATCCACATCGTGGAGTTGAAACGCTTTTCCCGTATCCCGTCGTATGCCGCAGCCCAACACCAGCATGGGAATGCCATCGAGATATGCCTCGGCGATCCCGGAGAGCGCGTGCGTGAGTCCGGCCCCGGGTACCACGTTGACTACCGCCAGCTCCCCGGACGACCGCGCCACGCCATCCGCCATGAACGAGGCGCTCTGCTCATCGGTGACCAGCACCGGCCGCACCTTTGCGGAGCGGGCCAGCGAGTCATACAGCTCTATGTTGTGAGTGCCGGGAATTCCGAAAGTGAAGGCAATCCCTTCATCTTCGAGAGCCCGCACGACGATATCGGCGCCGGTCATTTTCATAGAAGCGCGGGAAGTTCCTCCCGGATGCGTTGGGCTACACGGTCCGCCAGCGCCATGATGGTGACGTAAGGATTGATTTCGAGCGAATTGGGGAAAAGGCTCGCGTCCGCCACAAACAGCCAGGGCGTTCCATGCACGCGGCCTTCGGAATCGGTGACCGAGTCCGTCGACCCGCTGCCCATGGCGCAGCCGCCCTGCAGGTGCGCGGCGGATACCGGAACCTTGCCCGGGGTGAACTCGCAGTGCGCAGCGATCTCGTCCAGGCGTCCCGCATCGCGAGCTTCGATGGTGGTGGTCTTAGCCACTGGCATGTGGACGCGCACGGCGCCCGCCGCGAAAAAAATCTTCGCCGATGTAATGGCCCCGCGCATCAGCCCGCCGATAGCTTCCGCCGTGAACCGGTAGTTGACCACGGGACGGCCGCCGCCATCGATGGTCACGCGATTGTAAGCATCCACTTCGTCGCAGGCCAGCACCAGGATCATCTGCAGCCGCGGGAATGCCCGCATGAAGGCGCTGTGCGGTTCCCCGAAACCTGCCAGGCTCTTCGCCGTAATAAATGGAAAGTACATGCAGGTTTCGAGCACGAACCGGCCGCTCTCGGCGAACTGGTCCAGGTAAAAGCTCTTGGGATGACCCACGAAATTGGTGATGGGCCGCCGATGCTCGGCCACCATGATGAACGCCGGATGGCAGGTGAATCCATGACCCAGCCGCGGCAGCCGCTTCCCCATCCCCGAGCGCAGCAGCAGCGCAGGCGTATTTACGGCGCCCGCGCACAGCACCACTACCTTAGCCTCGAGCTGATAATCGCCCGGCTCCCACGGCGACGGATCGCCCTTCCCGCCCGCCGGCTTGGCGGCAACCCGCGCGGCGAGCGTCCTTTCACCGATGCTCAGCACCTGGCAGCGCGTCACCACCTCGACGCCGTTGCGCTCAGCGCGAGGCAACTGTACCCGATCGGTACCTTGCTTGGCCTGATTGGGACAGCCCAAATTGCAAAGACTCGACCCCCGGCAGCCTTTGACATTGACCGGAAACTGCCGTGCGTCATAGCCCAGCTTGCGGCACCCTTCCACGAACAGCCGGTTGTTCTGGTTGATCAGGCCGTCCTCCAACAAGTGCGCGTGGTTCTCGACCATGAACTTCCGTGCGCGGCAGTCGAGATCGGCGTGAGCGAGACCCGGCACGTCCCATCGCCGGATGATGCGTTCCGGGGGAAGCATGGAAGTGCCGGTGTAGACCGCCGTAGAGCCGCCATACACACAGCCGAAGGCCAGCGTCATGGTTCCGTCGGCGGTGAGGAAGCCGCCGCCATTCTCGTACAGCGTCCCGGCCATCTCGAGCTCGCGGCCGGTGAATTCTTCGTCGCGCAGGCGAGGCCCTTTCTCCAGCACGGCGATGCGCAAACCCTGCCGGCAAAGGCCGGACAGCTCTTGCGCGACCGTGCCGCCGCCCGCGCCGGATCCGACGATCACGATGTCATAACTGCGCTTGTTCGGCTGGTTCATTGTGCTTATGTGGGCGTTTCGCAGCCTTGTGGACTGGCAGCGTAACCGATAGCCCGGGCAGCCGCCGGCCGCCCGTAATAGCCGGCCAGCACGATGGTACGAAGGCCCCAGAAACCCACGCGGATTTTTTGGATGCGGTCATTCTGCAGGTGAGTGAGAACACTCGTGCGAGCAGCCTGGTCGAGCGATGTGAACGGCCGGCCGTAGCGCAGCAGGGGCAGCCACTGAATCAGCTGGAGAAAAAGCCGGAGCTGACCGGCGAGGCTCGCGGGACGCGCTCGCAGCAGCCCTTCGACCACCAGTTCCAGGTCACGCCATCCCTGGTCGTCGAGCGCCGCGGCCTCCGGAACAATAGTCGATGCAACCGCCCGAAAGATCGCGGCGTCCGTTCTCACTCCTCACCCGTGCCGCAGCCCAGTATAACTGCGCCTATCAGACCAAGAATGCCGGCAATTCGGCTGTACACCTTAAGGTATCCCGGGGCCGGCATAGCGAGAGCAAGCTTCGGCAGAGTCCCGTCCTCGGCCGCAAGACGGATCAGCGCCGGATCGCCGTAGGCACGCCCGCGGTCATAAACCACGGTATGGCGCTGGCGCAGGGCGCTGAGGATTGCTTGTTCAGTATCTTCCGGCGTGAATATATAGGTGCGGCATAAGCCCATGGGTCCCAGCCCATGATAGTCAGAGTCGCCGATCGCGGTCGGATGTAGGACTTTCGCGCCATCCAGCTTGCGCATGGCATCCGCATCGTATGCCGCCCAGAATTGCGCGAGTGGATGGGCCGCAATAGCAACGCCTCCTTGTCTGTGGACCACGTCGATGGCACTGGCTGCTGTCTGCCTCCAGCTAACGGTTGGCTCGATCCCCACGGCAAGAACGTGGTAGTGCGACGACACTATCTCTTCGCCAGCGAGAACCGTAGGACCATTGACGAGCCGGGAGAACCAGCGACCTGCTTTGACAACCCACACATGGTTGTGTCCGGTCACAGCTATGACATCAAGACCTTGCCACTGAGCTTCGATTACGGTATCCCAGGGCGACAGCGTGGCCCAGCTCAAGGGAAAACTATGGACGTGAAAATCGGCTGCCAGCACACGATAGCCGCGCAAGACCAGGGGCCGATGACGGCGCGGCACGTCGGAAATCGTGCCAGCGACGATCGCCGTTAGCAAAAGGGATACAACGATAACACGCGCGGTTTTCATCGCCCGAACCTCGCTGCAATTTCCGGCCAAATCGCAGGCCCCCAAAGATCGCGATAATCAGACTCCAGGAAATCGAGCGATGCAGGAGTAAGTCGCGGCTCGCCCCGGCTCGACTCCTTCCCAAGACAAATCGAAAGAAACAGAAGTCGATGTAGGCTGACCAGACGATGACCATCGCAGCGGCTCCAAACAACCAGACTGCGCGGGTGAGCGAAAACGCCTTGGCCGGCGAGAAAAAGCACCAAATGGCGGAGAGGCCGATCAACCAGAGCGACCAGGGGCCGTGGCCCGTGAAAAATAAATCGATCGCCCTGGAAAACGAAAGGATGCGGCGCTCGCCCCAACACACTGCCGCCAGCGCCCCTGTCTCGACTAGCGGCACAAAGCTCCAGTAGATCGTGGCCGGAACCACCAATCGCAAGGTCAGACTTGCGGGCCGTGAGCAGCGACATGGTGCAGCCAAGTACGAAGGCCACCAACAGCGGCCGCTTCAAGGCCAGACAGATGCCACCGGCGAGGGGTTCCCTTACCAGCAATCGATAGGCTGCCGCCGGATTCCGCATCACCCGTACCTCGGCCGGGCGTGCCCACCCGGGCACGGCTTCCTGCGACCATTGCGATCGCTGTTGCATCATAATTGAGGTTCCTCCATTATGCCAAAGGCGGTCCTGCTTACCATCGATGACGACCCCGAAGTGTTGAAGGCCGTCGAGCGCGATCTGCGCCGCCAGTACGGCGAGAAGTATCGTGTGCTCTCGGCCGGCTCGGGCCAGAGCGCGCTCGATCTGCTCGACAAACTGCGGCAGCGCGGGGAATCCGTCGCCCTCTTCCTGGCCGATTACCGCATGCCGCAAATGTCGGGCATCGAGTTTCTTTCGCGCGCCATGAGTACTTTCCCGGATGCCAAACGCGTTCTGCTCACGGCTTACGCCGATACCGAGGCGGCCATACGCGCCATCAACGAGGTCAAGCTGAATCATTACCTGTTGAAGCCCTGGGACCCGCCCGAGCAGAACCTTTATCCGGTTCTGGACGATCTGCTGGACGACTGGCAGGCATCCTACCGCGCGCCTTTTGAAGGGCTGCAAATTCTCGGAACGCGCTGGTCGCCGCGCTCCTACGAACTGCGCGAGTTCTTGGCGCGCAACCAGGTGCCTTACCACTGGCTCGATGTGGAGTCGGCGGACCGCGATCCGGAAGTGCGCCGGGCGCTGGACATGCTGGCGCCCGCCGAGCAGCAATTCCCGGTGGTTCTGTTCCCGGACGGCTCCCGCCTGCCGGACCCCAGTCACTCGCAAGTAGCGGGCCATATCGGCCTGCAAACGCGCGCCGTCGCAGCGTCCTACGATCTGGTCATCGTGGGTGGAGGCCCGGCCGGTCTTGCGGCGGCCGTTTACGGCGCATCCGAGGGCCTGCGTACCGTAGTCGTGGAGCGCGAGGCGCCCGGCGGTCAGGCCGGCCTTAGCGCAAGCATCGAAAACTACCTGGGCTTTCCGGCTGGCCTGAGCGGCGCCGACCTGGCGCGTAGGGCAGTGACACAAGCGCGGCGCTTCGGCGCGGAGATTCTTACTCCACAGGAAGCCGTCACTCTGCGCATCAAAGATCCCTACCGGATCATACAGCTGGAGGATGGCAGCGAGATTTCCACCGAGGCGCTGGTGATAGCCAGCGGAGTCCAATGGCGCAAGCTGGACGTGCCCGGCATGGATCGTTTGACCGGCGCGGGCGTGTACTACGGAGCGGGGTCTACCGAAGCGCTCTCCTGCCGCGATGACGATGTATACATTGTGGGAGGCGCGAATTCGGCGGGTCAGGCGGCGCTCAACTTTTCGCGATATGCGCGACGGGTGACCATGATGGTGCGCGGCGAATCGCTGGCTGCCTCCATGTCGAAATATCTGATCGATGACATCGGCCGAACATCTAATATTCAGGTGGAATGCCAGTCGCAGATTATGGAAGTTCACGGCCAGAACCACCTGGAGGGCATCACTGTGGAGTGCCGGAGAACCGGCTCGCGCGAGACCGTTGAAGCGACCGCGCTGTTCGTCTTCATTGGCGCGCAGCCTCGCACCGATTGGCTGGATGGCGTGGTCGAACGCGATAAGTACGGCTTCATTATGACTGGTCCCGACCTGATGCGCGACGGCAAGCCGCCGAAAAGCTGGACACTCGAACGCGACCCCGGCCTGCTCGAAACGAGCGTGCCGGGCATCTTCGCGGTCGGCGACGTGCGCCATGGATCGGTGAAGCGGGTAGCCTCCGGCGTGGGGGAAGGCTCCATTGCCATTCAGTTCGTGCATCAGTATTTGAGCAAGGTAATATGATACTCGCCGATGAGTTGCGCGCTGTTCCCGTGTTCGCCGATCTGGCGCCGGAGGGCCTGGAATGGCTGGCCTCGCAAATGACCGAGGTGCGGCTCGCGCCGGGTGAGGTGGCCCTTCGCGAGGGGAGCCCCGCGGATCGCATGTTCGTTATCCTGGAGGGCGAACTGCGTTCGCAGCCGATTAATGGTACGTTGCCGTCGTGGGTCGTGCGCGCTCCTAACGTTACCGGGATGCTGCCGTATTCCCGCATGACACACTTTCCCGGTACATCGCGCGCCGTAGTGGCCACGCGTGTAGCCGTGTTTCCGGCGGCCCGTTTTCCCGAAATGCTCGAGCGGCTGCCCCTGCTGCAGCCGCGCCTGGTCAATGTCCTGGCCGATCGTGTGCGCCGCGCCACTCAGGTACAGGACCAGACTGAAAAGCTGGCGGCGCTGGGCAAGATTTCGGCCGGCCTGGCGCATGAGCTCAATAATCCGGCGGCGGCCGCGCGCCGCGCCGTCGGCAGCCTGCGCGAAGCGTTTCAATCGTTTCGCACGGCGGCTGCCCGGCTGGATCAGCATACTTTGTCCGCCGAGCAGCGGGCCGCGGTTGTGGTGGTGGAACGCGAACTGGCGGAGCGGGCCGCGGCGACTGCCAACCTGGATTCGCTCGACCGCAGCGATTGTGAGGAGGCTGTAGCGGCGTGCCTGCAACGCCACGGAGTAGCGCGCGCATGGGAATTGGCGCCGGCGCTGGTCGATGCGGGCTGCGAGGCGGCCTGGTTCAATCGCGTCGTCGCTCAATTCCCGGCCGAGGCGCTGCCCGATCTCCTCGCGCGCATCACCGCTTCACTCACCATATGCACCCTTCTGGGTGAGATTGAAAACTCCAGCGGTCGTATCTCCGAGCTGGTCCGCGCGATTAAAGAGTACACTTACATGGACCAAGGGCCCGAGCAGGAGGTGGATATTCATCAGGGCCTCGAAAGCACGCTGCTGATGCTGCGGCACCGCACGAAACACGGCATCGCAACGAAGCTCGATTTCGATCGCGCCCTGCCCAGGATTTGCGCGCACGGCAGCGAACTGAACCAGGTCTGGACCAACCTCATCGACAACGCCATCGACGCCATGCAGGGAAAGGGCGAGTTGCGTATCCGCACGGCGCGCGAGCTGGACCGTCTGCTAGTCGAAATCGGCGACAATGGACCGGGCATCCCGCCGGAGGTCCGCGACCGCATCTTCGAGCCGTTCTTCACCACCAAGGGCGTCGGAAAAGGCACGGGACTGGGCCTCGAGACGGCCGCGCGTATCGTGCGCGATCATGGCGGCGAGATTACGGTCGAATCCGTGCCCGGCGATACGCGCTTTCAAATCCGCCTGCCGTTCGCACAGCATTCAGAAGTAACTTCATCAGAAGTAACTTCATCAGGAGTAACTTCGTCATGAGCAACGCCAAGTGTACGCACACCGATCAGATACGCGCGGTCAAGCCCCACACTAACGGCTGCGAGGAATGTCTCAAGAGCGGCGATACCTGGGTCCACTTGCGGCTCTGCCTCAGCTGCGGCCACGTGGGCTGCTGCGATTCGTCGATGAACAGGCACGCCACTAAGCACTTTCACCACACCAAACATCCCATCATGCGCTCTCTCGAACCAGGCGAGGATTGGGGCTGGTGCTTTGTCGACCAGATAGAACTGGAGTTCTGATACTAAGTCACTGTCTTTTACAAACTGTTTACTTCGCTTTCACCTTAACCTTTACCGCCGCCTGATAGCTTGGAATCGTCAGACCAAGTTTAAAGACAAATAATTGAAAAAGGACAAATGATGAGAGTAAGTAATCGAAGTGTAACTAAAGTCTTATTGCTGGCGGCGATGGCGGCGGCGTGGCTGCCCGCCCGCGCCGCTGGACTATCGATTTTTCAAGTGGTACCAACTCCCAATAATAATAGCGGTAACGGCCTAGGCAACAACGGCCTGTTTGCTGTCTCCGCGTCTTCTCCGAGCGACATCTGGGCCGTGGGCGAGTCGGTCATCCATTTCGACGGCACAACGTGGACCGCATTTCCCGCGCCCGGAATCGACGGGATACCTCCCAGCCAAATGAACGGCGTGGCGGACATTTCTCCAACGGACGCCTGGGCTGCCGGCAATCTTTCTGCTCCATTACTTCTGGGCGGCGGTCCAACCAATCAGCCGGTGATTGAGCATTGGGATGGCACACAGTGGAGCGTGTTTCCGAGCCCTCCCTTCAACAAGCCGGGAGAATCAGCCCAACTGTCAGCCATAACCGCCATTTCCGCGAACGATATCTGGGTTGTCGGCGGCGCGGCGTTCGATGGTAGTGGGGGCAATCTGTTCGAACACTGGGACGGAACAGCCTGGACTCCCAGTATCGTCTTCCTAGGCGGCGGTATTGCGGCGGGGGCAGCTTCCTCAGATGCCACCGACGACGTATGGGCTGTGGGATCCTCAGGCCTCTCGAGCGCCCAAGCCAGCACCTTTGTGGCCCACTTCAACGGTACGGTTTGGCGGAGCGTGCCAAGCCCGAACGTAGGCAACTCCTCCGCGTTCAACGGGGTCGTGGCGCTGGCGCCAAACGACGTTTGGGCAGTCGGCTCCTCAACTGCGGCTTTGCACGATCCCACGCTGACCCTGATCGAACACTACGATGGCACCGAGTGGTCGGTGGTGCCCAGCCCCAACGTGGGGCCAAACAGCATGAATCAATCGAACCGTCTGTTTGGGATCACAGCCGTATCGCCCACCGATATCTGGGCGTTCGGATCCTATTTCGCCGCCGACGGCTCCGGCAACCAGATGACCCTGCTGTTGCACTGGAACGGCACTGTCTGGAGCATCGCCTCCAGTCCGAATCCCACCAACCAAAGCTTTCTGACCGACGTTCTGTTTGCCGGTGTTGTGCCGTCTCCGGGCAACGTGTGGATCGTGGGAACGGAGGACGCCCTCGACACGCTGGCGATTCACACCACGAACGGCGGTGAGTGACAGGGCGAACTGACCTCTGATATTCAGCGCGGGGCAGCCATGAATTTATCGATTTCCGCGGCAGCCCCGCTTACCACCTGCTGCAGGTTTCGGTCCATGGATTCGACCACTTCCTTGATACTCTTGCCGGCGGCCGGCTCGACGCGCTCGAAGAGATGGTCCCAAATGTCGCGATTCGTTTTCCTGTCGACCAGTTCGAGATGGAGCGATATCCTGGTCTGAATGGCAGGCGTATCCATTTCGCCAAATTCAAAGAGCTTGCCGCGAACCACGTAATCGCCGATAGCCGAGCTGGATGACTCGAATACCCGCCGGTACTTGCCCGAGGAGCGCAGCGCGCCCACCAATGAGTCGCGAACCATGGCGCCGGGCCTTTCCACCCAGCGATGATACTCATAGCCGCCCACCTCGTTGGCCCCCACGCGATAGCTGATTCGATCGTCCTGCAGGGCTTCTGGGGTGGCGATGTTTCCCACCAGGATGGTGACGCCATCCGGATTGCCCTGCCTGGCCGGGGCGGAAGCTGGTTCGAGAGTGTAGTAGTGAACCGGCCGTGTGCCGACGCAACCTTCGCCCAGCAAACCCGCCGTCACAATCAAGCCGATTGAAATCATGCAACGCATATTTCTATTCCCGAATGTCCCCAGGCTTACGCTCTACTACTTTCATGCCGCGGATGAGGCTGGCCGGCGCCTGTTTCAGAGTTTCGGTCAGAGACCTCAGATTCTCCGTGGACATGCGGATGTTATCCAGTAACTCATCGATGTTAGCGGAATTCTGATCGAGCGTCTGATTCAACTGGTCGAGCAGCGCTGTGGACTTCGTCAGCGTATCGCGCAATCCGATAACGGAAGCCCGAATGTCGGGGCGATTATCCACCAGCGTGGAATCCACATGGGCCAGAGTGTCGTTGGCGCGGGCAGTGGCGGTCTTGACATCATCCAGGAGCGGCGCCAGTTTGGCGGTAAGCTCCCGCACGTTGGTGAGGCTGGTCGCGACTTTGGGACGCGCGTCGTCGAGCAGGCCGTTCAGGTTATTGAGAGACTCCGTCACCTTGGGACGGGCGTCGGCAACCAGGCGATCGATGTTATTCAGCGAACTGCCGATGCTGGCGCGGTTGCGATCGTTGAGCAGATCGTTGGCGCGGGCGATGGTGACCTGCAGGTCATCGAGATTGTGGTTCAGTGTCTGCAGCGCCTTCTGCACCTCGGGCATCAGGGCCTGCGCGGCGTCGCCCAACTGCGGCAGGCCGAAAGCCTCCGCCGATGGCAGCACCGAACCCGGCGGCGCCAGTGCCGCGCGCTGGGTGCCTGTCGAAACTTCGATGTAGTTGTCGGTCAACGGGCCCAGCGTGGAGATCTTGGCCACGCTATCGGTCTTCAAAGGCGCATCCCGATCCACGGCAAGCTGGATTTCGATGCGCGTAGTATTTTCGGGATCCACGCGCACCCGCTCGACTTTGCCGACGGTGAGGCCGCCGTAGCGCACGGGCGCTCCCGCCTGTACACCGCCTGCAAACTTGAAGTAGGCCCGATGCGAGACGGTAGATGTGCCGATACCGCCGGAGACCGCCAGCATCGTCCCGAACAGCAGGCCGCCCGCAATCAGAACAAACAATCCCACGAGAGTCCGTTCGCGCATGGCTTGCATGGCTTCACTCAATTCCTTCCGTGTATATTTTCATGTGGTCCACCTGGTCGTCCTGGTCGGAATCCGCAACGCGGTCGAGAAACTGGCGGACCAGGGGGTCCTGGCTGCTGCGGACTTCCTCCACCGGCCCCATCGCCACGATGTTGCCGCGGTTGATCAGAATGATCCGATCGGCGATCAGGAAGGCGCTGGCCAGTTCGTG
>Ga0302326_10015210_pt1 | contig 16204 bp, 11 predicted proteins | sample Palsa_T0_3_FD_202264 | JGI IMG/M metagenome (GOLD analysis project Ga0302326, IMG submission 202264) | Peat permafrost microbial communities from Stordalen Mire near Abisko, Sweden - Palsa_T0_3 | ecosystem: Environmental > Terrestrial > Soil > Palsa > Peat permafrost | place: Sweden: Abisko... | reverse complement strand
CAACTCAAAGCCGCCGCGCCCGGCGCAAAACTGAAATAGGCTCGCATCGTCTCTGGTTCACTCGACGACCACCGTCACGGTTGTCGTGTGGCTCAGGCTGCCTGAGGTTGCCGTCATCGTTGCCGTGTATGTGCCCGCCGGTGTTCCGGATGTAGCCTGGGATGACGCACCGCCGCCGCACCCCGCGCACATCACCACGGCTAGTGCGAACGGCGGCGCTGCTAGCCATGGAAGCCGCTTTCGATCCCGCAGCCACAGCCCTGCTATGCACAGTAACGCCAGCGTCCAGGTGATCGGCATCGCTCCCGGCGGAAAGTGATCCTGCGGCATTGTGGCGGTGGTTCCCGCCGCCGTAGTTCCCACCGTCACCGTGATTGGCTGTCCCGCACTGCCGCTGATCTGCACCGAAGCACTCGACAGCGCACACGTCGGCGCCGGACTCATCATCGGCTAACACCACAGCTCAGGTTCACCGTTCCCGTAAACGATCCCGTGGGTGTAACCACCAAACTAAATCTCGCGCTTTGCCCGGTACCGATGGTCTGGCAAGTGGACGATCCCGAGGCCGCCCCAACGCTAAAGTTGGGCGCAGCTACGCCGGCTCCGGACACGGCAACTGTTTGCGGACTGCCCGCGGCATTGTCAGCGAACGTCACACTGCCGGCCCGATTACCAATCGCAGCAGGTGTAAACGTAACCGAAATTTGACAGCTCCTTCCCGCCGCCAAAGACGCATTGCAGGTATTCGTTTCACCAAAGTCACCCGAAGCTGCGATCAGCGTCAACGTGAGCGCTTGAGCGAGGCGGGCGAGACCGCTCCAAAAGCCTCGCTCAGCATTACCGTGACGGCAGGAGGCGCGCCTCCATATCCCGTTCCCGCTGCGGCGTCCGGTGATCCGTCCTGGTTGAAATCGGCCACGGCGATAGCACTGCCCGACAGGAAATTGAATATGGGCTGTTGAAACGTGCCGTCGCCGTTGCCCAGCAGGATCGAACCTATGTAGGCATCATTGCTGCCAAGAATCAGGTCCGCTTTGCCGTCGCCGTTGAAATTGCCAACGCTAGGGAGTGCGAAGTCGAGCCCGTCGGGAGAGCTCACTGGCGTTTGAAATGTGCCGTCACCATTGCTAAGAAAAATGCCAGGCAAATTATCACCACGATGGCGCGTGGGTTATTCATAGTCACCTACCTGCGGGGGAAGAACTCGTCGTGGGAAGGGGAGAAAATAGCGACTTTCGGATTGTACCACGTAATAATTAAAGTCCGGAGGGCCCCGAACTGCCGCCGCGGCACGGCCACGCTAGAAAGTCTTGTGTATCCTCACTCCGATTCCATACCCGCCGTTCTGGTCGCGCAGCACAGAAAACGAAACCTCTTTTTTTGGCTGATATTCCACTTCGATTGCCTCGCTCTGCGCTGTGGTTACGTCTGTGCTAAACGTCACCAGCAAACTTCCCGTAACTCTTTGCTGGATCGCCACCCGCGCCCCTGGGTCTTGCTGGTCTCCGCCCAGCGACGGATCGATAGTGAGCTGCGAAATCCCGGCCAATTTCCCCAGGCGGCTGCCCACCTGGCTGCTCACGCCCTCAGCCAAAACCGATTCCGCACCCAGCGTTGCGGGCGTGCTTCCCGCGCTGGCGGACTGCTCGCTGGTCTGGCCGAACGCGATCAAATTAATAACATCCGCGGGAGCCAGCGCCGGGGTGGAGCTGTAATTTGTTCGCAGTTTTTCCGGCGTACCCACGAAATTCAGCGTCACGTTGTACTGCTGCACCGTAGTCGTCACGTAGATATTCAAGTTCGGTTCCGTTCGCGCCGGGTTCGAGAAATCGATCGTGCCGTTCTGCACTTCATACCGGTTGCTCATGAAGAATATTTCCCCGCCTGTCAACGTCGCTCGGCCCAGAAGCACCGGCGTCGCCGCCGTCCCGCGAACATTCAGGTTCGCTGAACCTTCGATGCTCACCGTGCTGCTCGCTAGATTCTGTGAGCTGGTCGATTGCAGCGCGATGTTCAGTCTCATGTTCCGTTCGAGCGCCGGCGGCGACCCGGCCGAGGGTTCGTCGGAAAACTGGCTCATAAACGTAGCCAGATCGAATCCTCGCGTGAACGAAAGCCGGTTGATCAAAATTCGCCCGGTGAGGTTTGAGCTCGCGGGAGAGCCGGTCAGTTGCAAGTCTCCCTCCAGCACCGCGCGCACGCCTTCCGGATATCGCAGCCGCACCGACTGCACATTCATCGCCATGTTGAAGTTGGCGTCTTTGCCGTAAGTCATCGATCCCTGCGCGGTGATCGTTCCGCCTCCCGCGCTGCCGGAAAACTGCCTGATCTCCAGTCGATTTCCCGCCAAAGCGAGTTTGGCATTCACTCCTTCGAACGCGATCGGCGCTGACGGCGACGAAAACACCGCGTTCTTCACATCGATCTCGCCATTCACCTCCGGAGCTTTCAGCGATCCGCGCGCCGACACGTTCATCTCCACGCTTCCCGAGGAGTCCACCTCGGCGCCAAACGCCTTCAGCAATGCCAGGTCCACCGCGCCTTTCGCGGTAACGTTCATCGCCATCTCGCTCTTCAGCGGCACCACTCCCTGAAACGTCAAATCGCTGCCGTTGCCTTTCAATTCCGCGTGGCTCACCGTAACGATTCCATTGCGGTAGTCGAACCGGATCGGATCTACCGCCGCGATTTTCTGGTCCTGGTAAGCGAGCGATAGCTTGGGAATTTCCACGTGGCCTTCCACCCGTGCCAGATCTTTCAACGGACCCTGCATCGTCGCGTGAATCTCCGTTTCGCCGGTTACCCCCGCCGCCGGATTCGCCGCATCTCCCGCAGCGGCCAGCAGCGCGTCGATCGGCATCGACGTCATATCCAGCGAAGCGGTCGCGTTATGCTCCCCGGTCAGCGCTACCGTACCCTTGCCTTCGATCGTCCCCTTCGCGTACTCGGTATGTAATGTGAACTGGGCTTGCTGCCTGGCCACATTTAATTCCGCGCGCACTCCGGAAATTTGCCGGTCTTGTACCTCCAGGTCCGGTATCTCGAACTTCGCATTGAGCTGCGGATCTTTCACCGTTCCGCGTCCCGAAGCGGTGATCGTGATTTTCCCGTGAATATTCATGTCTCGCATCTGCACCGCTTGAATCTCATCCAACGCTAACCCGTCGCTGCTCACGCTCGCCTCGTATTCCTGGGTGGCCGGTGCGTAGGTCAGCTTCGCCGACGCTCTTCCCGCCGCCGTTTCCATTTCCGCCGTCGAGCGAATCTCTTTTCCGTCACCCTGGAATTGCACGTTCAGATTCCGAAAAACCTGATGCCACGCGCTGCCCTGCGTAATTTGGATGGAGCCGTGCCCCGCCGGATTTTGTTCCGAGCCCTGCAACGAAATCGTCGCCGCCAACATCCCGGTCACCGGATAGGTCACATTCGCGAAGCGCTCGAGATCGGCAACCGGCATCTTCACCGCCTTCACCTCCGCAGAAATTGTACTATCCGGCCGGAATGACCAGCCATCCAGCCCCACTCGGCCTTCAAACGCGATCTGTCCCTGCTGGCTGCTCTCCAGCTCTCCGTCCTTGATTACCACGCCGGAAGATTGCGCCTTCACATTCGCGCGCAGCAATCGCCAATCCGATCCTTGCACCTTAAAATCATTCGCCGATACCGCGCCCGCGAAGGTTGGACTATTCATCGGCCCTTGGATCAGCCCGGTCAAATGCGCCGGTCCGTGCACATCGAATATCTGCGCTGCCGGTGCCTGCCCAGCCTTCCCTGTAGGTGAAGGCGCGGGCGTCACTTCCGTAGCCAGCGTGCTCAGCTCGTACAAATCCGCGGTATTCAACTCCACGTTCAGGTTGGAGTGATCGCTCAGCGTGCCGTCGATCGCCACGCGCGTCTGCCGCATCTCCAAATGTGAATGCCCGAACGACGCCACGCCCCGCGGCCGATCGTAATCAACGTCGATCTCCCCACTGAGCGGGATGCTCCCACTCGCCACAGCCTCCGACGGCGCGCGCACCGTCGCGTTGGCGTGCCCCTTCAAGTTCGAAAAACTGCCTGCCCAACCCGCCTGCGCCTTCAAATCGATCTGTCCTACTACCGGGTGTTCCACCAAAGGCGCGGTGCCTGCAACCTGGCTGACGGCCAGCAGCGAAGCGTTGGAAATCGTCGCGGCCACCCGCGAAACGGTCCTCCCGCTCAGGTTGTCCATTTCAAAATTCCCGGCCAGCGATCCGCCCGCTACTTTCGCTTCCACATTCTTTACCCGCAGATTTCCGTTCGCCAGTAAGTAACTTCCACGCACCGACGTCACCTCCGCGCCGGCCTGCCCTACCGCCAGCAACACCCTCGCGCTCTGCAATTGGCCATCCAGTCGAATACTGTTTATCGCCGGTTGCCCTGCAATATTTCGAAATCCCAGCGAGCCGCTCCCACGCACTTCGCCCACCGGCATCGACGCAATTTTCATCGTCTTGCCCAACTCCCCGGTAAATACATCCGCCTCGTACTTTCCCTCGACCCCCGGATCGGCATAGTTCGTCATCGTAGCCTGCAACGTCACGCGCGAGCCTCCCGCATGAATCACCCCGGGCGCCAGCGTCATTCCGTTACGATCGGCGGAAAAGTGCAGCTCCATCGCATGCGTCACCGGATTGAAGTCGCGGAATACCAGCCGTCCTTGATCGTACGAAAGCGATCCCTGATAAGTGCCGGAAAGCCTCCCCGAGGCGATCCGCGTTTGAAGATCGTGCAGTTCACCGGAAAGAGGAGTCTGATAATCGTTGTAGAAAATCTGCCCCGCGGTAATCACCGCGTGCTGTATTCCCATATTAAAGACGCTGGCAACCGACGCCGTAGACTCTTTCCGAGGCCCCGCCGCGTGGGGAAGATTGCTATTCCCGTCGCGATCGATACGCAGGTGTAATACCGGAGCGTCGATTGCAATCTCACGCAACTCCACGTTCCTGCGGAAGAAGGAGATGATTTTCAGCCGTACCCCCAAATGTTCCGCGGTAAGCAGCGGCAGTTGGGCGCCCGCTTCGGAGCCATGAAGCGTGATCCCATAGAAGTCCGCGCCTAATTGGCTCCAGTGAAGGGTGAAGTTGCCAATCTCGATGCGCGCTCCGGTATTTTTCTGCACCTGTTCGAAGATCTCGCGTGCTACAAAACGGTGAAACGCGTCGGTGCGGACGTAAATCACCACCCCGATCACCGCAACCGCCAGCAGTGCCGCAGTCCCGATCACCGCTCGCTTCAACGTTTTTTTCCAGTTCATGTCCCCACCCGGCCCTCGTACGGCGATCCGCTAACGGTCACCTTAGAACGATTGCCCCAGCGTTATGAAATACTGCGTCGACTTCAATCCCGGCACGGGGTTCAAATTCTGCCCCACATCCACGCGTATCGGCCCCACCGGCGTGTTGTACCGCAGCCCCACTCCGATTGTGTTCGTGTAATTGTGGATCAACTGGTTGAAGTTGATCGCGCTGTAGACGTTTCCGCCGTCGTAAAAGAGCACCCCGCCCAGCCCATCCACCGCTTTGATCGGAAAGCGCATTTCCGAATTCACCACAAACAACATGTTCCCGCCCACCGGAACGCTGATCACCGTACACGTCGACGTATCCGCGGGATTCGAACAAACCGTCACCGCCCGCTGCGGTCCTGCCCCGTTAATCGCAAAGCCCCGCAAGGTGTACGCGCCGCCGGCAAAAAATCGCTCGCTGGCCGGCACGTCGCTATTCGAAAACGGTTTCGCCATACCCAGTTGCACCCGGTTCGCCCAAACCCACGACCCGCGAATCGGACGGTAGTAAGCTTCCTGCGCCAGATAGCGCACGAAATCGTATTTCGAGCCCAGCGCTTTCGCCGTGTAGTCCACGTTCACGCTTTGAAAAAAACCGCGATGCGCGTCCAGCGGCTTGTCGCGCGTGTCATGCAGGTAACCCACCGAAAGCATGGATAACCGCACCTGCTGGTCCTGTGGCAGCACCAATCCTGGTATCAAGATGTTGCTCAAATTCGTCCGCTGGAAGCTGTACCGGAGAATCAGATTCTTGGAATGTTTGGCATCCAGCGCCTTTTCCGCCTGCAAGGAAGCCTGCCCCAGCCTCGCTTCAAAAACCGGATCTTGCGTCGTTCGCTCGGCGGAGACGCTGAATAGCGTGCTCCACGACGTATTGCGGAAGTAAGGATCGGTATAGGTGATGGCTGCCCGTTGATCTAGCCGTGAAAAAACGACTGACGCCGACGCCGTTTCCGCCCGCCCACGTATATCGTGCCTTTGGTAATCCAGCGTCAGCCGGGGCCCAATGAAGTTTTTCTGGCTCGCCGAGAATTTCGTTCCTAGTCCGATGGGAGGCAGCCCCGGAATCGCCACCGCGCCTTCCGGCACGTTGCCGGTTCGCGGAATCACTTCCAATCCCCCGCCATAGTCCAGCGTATTGAGCTTGGCCTCGTGCACCTTCACCAGCACGTCTTCCTGATCCTGGTTGCTCACCGGCCGCTTCGTCCGCACGCTGGTCCAATCGAAAATCCCCAGGTTGTAAAGGTCGCTCTCCGACGTCAGCAGCCGCCCCTCGCTCAGCGCGTTCCCCTGAATCACGTTCTTTGAAATTATTTTCCGCAGGAAATCGGTGCGCGTCTTGTCGTTACCCAGATAAACCAGGCTCGCCACGTCCACCTGCGGGCCTTCCTGAATCGTGTAGCTCACGTTTATTTTGTGCGGATCATCCGGTGACGGTTCCACCTTCGCTTCCATCCCCGCATTCAGATATCCGCGATTCAAGTAAGCTGCCAGAATCTGATTGCGGTCGTTTTCCAGGGATCGCTGCGAATAGGGCTGTCCCACGCCCAATGCCAGCGGATGCCCTCCCAGCGTCAGATCCTTGACGCCCACCTTTTGATTTCCTAGGATTTTCAGACTCGCCACTTTGTCCTGCGGTCCTTCCACGATCGTGAACGTCACATCCACCTGGGGGTGGAAGTCCGCTTCCTTCGCCGTCACCACCGCCTTCGAAAAACCCCAGTTGTTGTAGTACGCGGTCAGCGCGTTCACGCTTTTCCGCATCAGATCGTCGCTATATTTTCCGCGCGAAAACAGCAGCCGCCTGTCCCGGATGAGCACGTGTGCCCGCAAATCCCGGTCGTTGAAGAATCGGTTCCCCTGGAAGTAGATCCCTTCCATGTTGTGGTGGTCGCCCCGATGCACCTGGTAAACCACGTTCACGTTTTGCGCCTGCTGATCCATCTGCACGTCCACCCGCACGTCGTAATACCCCTTCGACTGAAAATACGAAATCAGGTTCCTCTTCCCCTCATCCACCAGGTCGCGGTCCACCGCGTTTTCTTCATAAATAGGCAACAGGTGCCTTACCGTACGCTTCCATAGCCGCGCGCCCTCCACCTTCACGCTTACTGTCGGCCCCAACGCCACGCGAAAATTTACCGCCGCCGTATTGCTCTCCGCGTCGTAAATCGGCCCCAACAGCCGGACGTCCGGCGCTTGATGCCCTCCCTTAATCAACCGGGCCCGCACGAACTGCGTCGCCTTATTCATTTTCTGCGCCGTAAATTTCCTGCCCGTGGCGATCGAGGCGCCCGTCAGCTTCGCCACCAGCGACTTCAGCGACGTGCGCAACCCCGCGCTGTCCGCCGGCGATAGCCCGTCGAAGCGAATCTCCCCGATCTTCGCTCGCTTCTTAAGGTCCACCTTGAAAATCAAATTCACGATGCCGTGCGCTTGGTCGGTCTGGATTTCCGGGTCCACCGTGGCCTGGAAAAATCCCTCGCTCGCGAAAAAATCCAACAGCGCCTTCTGTGCCACCGGGATTTCATCCTTCACATAAGGCGACTGCTCCGGAATATTTACCGCCTGCACCAGTCGCGTGTATAAGAATACCTTGGTCGCTCCGGGAAACCGGAGCATGCCGATGTATGCCGCGGGTTGCAGAATAAACAGCACTCGCAGGCCCGCCGCTTCCGGCGTGATTTGCACCTGCACCTGCGAAAACAGCGCGGTGCGCTGCAGCGCCGTCGCGCTGTCGCGAATCGCCGCGCCGGAAAACGGCGCTCCTTCCTTCTGCGTAACCAGGCTGCGAAACGCGCGCAATTCCATGTTCGGCTGCGCGCTTAGCTCTACCTTGGACACATTTTGCCCTTCGAACCCCGCATAAGACGGCTCAGCCACTTGCCCCCGCAATTCCGCGGCCGCCGCGAGCAACAACCCGCCAACTACCGCCAATATAGCGAAAACGCGCCCACTTCCTCCTAAGCCCCTCCGGCCCGCCCCGCCCCGGCACTCCTTCATGCGGCCATCCCGCTGTTTCGCATCTCCGACAATTGATGATCGGCCTCCGCGCCAACCAGCAAAATGAGGTTCGCCATGTACACCCACAACATCAGAACGAAAAATCCCGCCAGCGTCCCGTATACCGTCGAATAATTTCCGAAGTACCTCACGTAGAAATTGAATCCTACTGACCCGCCCACAAACGTCGTGGCCACAAACACATTTCCCGGCGTGATCCATCGCCATCGGCGCTTTACGTCAGGCAGGAAATAGTGCAGCAGGTCCAGGCCGAGGCACATCAAACACAACGTCCCCACCCACCGTGCCGCCAGCAGCGCGATGGGCAACACCGTTCCGGCTCCCACCCCGATCCAGATTTCCTTCCCCGCCCACCGTCCCAGGCTCAGCAGCGCAAAGCTTCCCAGTAGGAAAAACGCGGCCACGATGGTGGCTACGCTCGCGATCGCCCGGCGCTTCCAGTATCCCCTCGAGTCTCGGATGCCGTATAACCTCGAAAGTGATTCCATCAAGCTCATGAACCCCGATGCCGCCGACCAAACTGTGGTCAATAGCCCCAACGAAAAGAACCCCAGATGCCCCCGCGACAGATCGAGCATCGTAGCGATCAGCAAGGACCGTGATTCCGACGGCAGGTACTGGGTCATCCAGGTCACCACTCGATCCCATAGTGTGGTGGATGGCAGCCAGCCAACTACCGATGCCACGATCACAAAGAAAGGGAATAGCGATAGCAGAAAATAGAACGACATCTGCGCAGCCAGGTTCGCGCAGTCCTCATCCACCAACGTCTGCCAGATGCGCCTGCCCAGACGAGGAATAGGTATGGTGGTCCCCGGCACATCGAACTCGCGTTTTCGATTTAGACCCTTGATCTGCATCGGCATGAGCTTGTGTCGCGCGCGAGAGGAGTTCCACCCAAGGTTCCTTGAATAGGAACAAGCCGCAGCATCCCGGGAGACACACATCTCTCCATCCCAGCGTAACTTACAGGCCTTCTTCACGCATCCACGCAACACTGTAAGCCGATTCCTATCATCCGGTACCCGCCGATGCGCAGTAGACAAGGCTAGGCCCAGTACCCGGCCCGGCGGTCTCTTTTTGGGGTAGTTCCCACCCTGCATCAAAGCGTAATTTGCTCACTGTTCTCAAATCCAGCCGTCAGAACACCCATAAGGCCCGAAGCGCCTTTACCTTGCTTAGCCCAATACCAACTGCCCCTCACTCAGCACCAATCCGCCCGCCATTGCTCGGCGTATATATGACGGGACCACTCGCTGCTAAATTGACTTGGCCAGCCGGCACCGGTCCCCGGCCTGCAACCTTAGGCGGCTGGGCGAATCACATTGAGGCACCTCGTTTTCGGGTCTATACTCCGCTCAAGCCTTGGTGCTCGGCACCCTGTAGAGCGCCAGAGGCATGGGCGAGCGGTCGAGATCACCTGTACGGTCTTCATGGCCGCATCTCAGGCCTGAAGTGCAGTGGCAACAACACTCTGACGGGAGGATTCAAGAAATGACGAAATCAAAAGTATTCATGGCTAGTGCCGCACTCGCGGGCTTGCTTGCCGGTTCCAGCGCCACGATTCAAGCTTCCACTCACAGCAGCCTGGCGGGTTCGCATGCTCAGGACGCTGGAGACAAGAAGGTGAAGGAAAAGCACGCTTGCAAGGGTCAGAACTCCTGCAAGGGCAAGGGTGGATGTAAGAGCAGCGACAATGGCTGCAAGGGCCAGAACTCTTGCAAGGGCAAGGGCGGTTGCGCCACCGACGGCTCCAAGATGCCGGAATAGTTGTACCTATAACCATTCCGCATTCCCTCGGCGGGAGGGCTTGATCGCTGTAAACCCTCCCTCCGATGCCTGTCCGGAGCCGCTATGCCCGCTAACCGTTTTAACAATTTTACTGACTACGGCATCGGGATAGGTCTGCGCTCGACGCATTACAACCATATACTCACCCGCAAACCGGTGGTCGACTGGTTTGAGATCATTTCCGAAAATTTCATGGTCGACGGCGGCCGCCCGCTGCACATCCTGGACCGCATTCTTGAGCAATACCGCGTGGTACAGCATGGCGTTTCGATGTATTTTGGCTCCGCCGAACGTCCCAACCGCGAGCACCTCCGCCGCCTGAAAGATCTGGTCAAGCGCACCAAGACGCCCTGGGTTTCCGACCATCTTTGCTGGGGCAGCGTCGATGGCCGCTATACCCACGACTTGCTTCCCATGCCCTACACTTTCGAAGCCGCCAAGCTCACCGCGCAAAAAGTGCGCGAGGTCCGCGACACACTGGAAGTTCCCGTCGCCGTCGAGAACGTCAGCAGCTACGCCGAATTCCACGTTTCCGAAATGTCCGAATGGGAATTTCTGAACGAGGTCGTCGAGCGCGCCGATTGCGGCATCCTGCTCGACGTCAACAATATCTACGTCTCATCCCAGAATCACAGTTTCGATCCGCTCACTTACGTCAACAGCGTCCCAACGGAACGGGTCGCGCAGATCCACATCGCCGGCCATTCCAAGTACCGCAAATATATTCTCGATACTCACGATCACCCGGTGATCGATCCCGTGTGGCGCCTGTATTCCCGCGCCATTGAGCGCGTCGGCCACACCGCCACGCTGCTCGAGTGGGACGACAGCATCCCTTCCTTTAAGCAAGTTCACGACGAGGCGCTCAAAGCCAATAAATTTCTCTCCAGCGCCGCTCTGGCCCGCGCCGTATGAGCCTTCTCTCGCTGCAACGCCGCATGGCTCGCGCCGTCATGACTCCCCTTACGCCCGGCGAGCGCATGCGCCGCCTTGCTCCCGATGGCCGCCCCATGCGCCGCGTCGCCGCCGAGTTCATCAAGCCCAATGACCGCCTCACTTCTTTCGAGCGCCTGGAAATCTATAATCGCCAGTATTGGTTCCGTCTGGTTTCCGGTTTCGCCGAAGACTTTCCGGGCGTTCGCGCCGTTCTCGGTGATCGCCGCTTCGATTCGCTTTCGAAGGCCTATCTGAAGGCCTGTCCGTCGCGGTCCTTCACCCTTCGCAATCTCGGCTCGCGCCTCGAATCCTGGCTGCGCACTCACCCGCGCTGGGCGGGTGCCCGCCAAAAATTGGTCGTCGATATGGCTCGCCTCGAATGGGCCGATATCGAAGCTTTTGACGCCAAGGCTGAGCCGGTCCTCAAACCCGAAGACCTCGCCGGAGTGGATCCTGGCTGCCTTCGTTTGAGCCTGCAGCCATACATTCAGCTACTCGATCTCCGCTACCCGGTTGACGATTTGCTCCTCGCCGTCAGAGAGGACGTGCCCGAGGATTCCCAGGACGCCAGCAACGCCTTCAACGAGCGCCGCAAGCGCACGCGTGTCGCCGCCGTCGCACGCCTCAAGCCTGCGCCCATCTTCCTGGCCGTTCACCGGGTGGAATATTCCGTGTATTTCCGGCGGCTCGAACCCGAAGAGTTCGCCATTCTGCGCCGCTTGCGCCAGGGCAAATCGCTAAACCGGGCCACGGACGGTTCGTTCCGCGGCAGCAAGGTTCCGCTCGATCGAAGAACCGAGAAACTCGCGCAATGGTTTCACAACTGGGCGGCTCTCGGCTGGTTCTGCCGCCCGCAGAAGCGCATCGCCAAATCTTGAATCACGAGCACACTCGTCCTAATGCATAACACTTGGGCCGCTCTACACAAACTTCACGCGAGTTTCGTGGCCGCGGTTTCGCGCCTGCAATCTCCTTTCTTGCTTTTCGTCAGGCTCTATTGGGGATGGCAGTTCACCACCAACGGTTGGGCCAAGCTTCATAATCTTTCGCACGTCACCGAATTCTTCACCAGCCTGGGATTGCCGGCGCCGCACTTCACCGCCGTGTTCGTATCCTCGGTCGAGTGTGTTGGCGGAGTTCTGCTGGCGGTCGGTCTATTGTCGCGAGTCACTGGCCTCGCCCTCAGCATTGATATGGCGACGGCCTACATCGTCTCCGACCGCGCCGCCTTGACCTCCATAATCAGCGATCCGGGAAAATTTTATAACGCCGATCCGTACACCTTCCTCTTTGCGGCCTTGCTCATTTTGATCTTCGGACCCGGAATGCTCTCGCTCGATACTTTGCTTGAGCGGCGCATGCGCCAGCGAGACTCCCATTAGTCGTGGTGGCACAGTCCCGCTCAGCGGGACTGTGTGCCTCCGGCCAGCAAGCCCACTCTGCTCCAACCATTTTCCGCCGGCCCCTCGCGGCGTCTGTTTCGGTTTCGGCATCTAATTCCTATGTCCCGAACGCTACTAATTACCGCCGCGACTGCCTTGATCCTCTGCTTCGCTATTTTCTTTCCCAGCCCCAGCCACACGCTCCGGGCGCAGGAGGATGAATTGACCTCCGTTCAAGTTGGTTCTTCGCGCATCGACGTCCACATTGAAAGTGGCGAGTTCGCAGTTTCCCATGCCGAACTCCTCGACTGGGTCCACCACGCCGCCAATTCCGTCACCACTTACTACGGACGTTTTCCAGTTCCTTTGCTGAAGCTCTTCATCTCCTCATCTCATGGCCGCGGCGTGGGTGGCGGAAAGACCTTCGGCTTCGAAGACGGCGGCAGAATTCAGATCCACGTAGGAAAACAAACCATCGTCGCCGGGCTAGCCAAAGACTGGATGCTCACCCACGAAATGGTCCATCTCGCTTTCCCCTCGGTCGCCGACAAGCACCACTGGATCGAAGAGGGACTCGCCACCTACGTGGAGCCTATCGCCCGCGTCCGCGCCCATTATTTCGATCTTGCGGAAATGTGGTTTGAAGTCGTTCGCGACCTTCCCCAGGGACTGCCCGCTTCCGGCGATGAAGGCCTCGACCACACCCACACCTGGGGCCGCACCTACTGGGGCGGCGCCCTGTATTGCATGCTCGCCGACATCCAAATCCACAAGCTGACCCAGAACACAAAGGGCCTGGACGACGCTCTGCGCGGCATCCTCAACGCCGGCGGCGATATCCGCTACAACTGGGATTTAGAAAAGGCTCTGGATGTCGGCGATAAGGCCACCGGCGTCGCAGTCCTCAGGCCCCTTTACGACAAAATGAAAAATCAGCCCTACCCCGTAGACCTCGACGCCATGTGGAAAGAGTTGGGCGTAGCGCGCACCGACGACACCGTCCGCTTCATCGATTCCGCCCCCCTCGCCGCCACACTCAGGGCCATAACCAACGGCGCTCCCACCGGGCCCGCCGCCAACACCCACGCCCTAAGCACCCCGCCCATAATCCTGGGCCGCAACTCCCGCCCCCAAGCTGCGCAACTTTCACCGCCAAAACTCGAAGAGTGAACGCAGTTGTGGCACAGCCGAGTTGGCTGTGATATTTGGCTTCCCGTCAGCCCGCCCTCGTCCCCCCAAACATTTTGTGTCAAAGTATAAGTTCATGCCGGAACCAAAATCCCCCGCCAATCAGCAGGGCGCATAGCCTTCACCGTGGCACAGCCAACCTGGCTGTGAGATTTGGCTTCCCGTCAGCTCGCCCTCGTCCCCCCAAACATTTTGTGTCAAAGTATAAGTTCATGCCGGAACCAAAATCCCCCAGCCAATCTGCAGGCCGCATTGCCTTCACCTATCCGAACTTCATCTACTACCAATCCTCCCGCATGCTGGTGGTAATGGCTCAAGAGATGCAATCCGTAGCCGTCGGCTGGCAAGTCTACGAAATCACCAAGCGCCCGCTCGATTTGGGCCTGGTAGGACTGGCGCAATTCCTGCCTGGCATTTTTCTTTTCCTCGTCTCTGGGCACGCTGCAGACCGCTTCGACCGCCGCAAGCTGCTAACCATCTGCTACGGCGGACTGGCCGTGTGCTCGGGTCTGCTCCTTCGCGTCAGCCTCGTGGGGGCGCACTCTATCTACTCAATCTATCTAGTCATCGTCCTGCTCGGCGTGGTCCGCGCTTTCCAGGGCCCGCCAAGCAGAGCGCTTCTACCTCAGTTAGTCCCGGAGGAACACTTCCCGAGCGCCGTGGCCTGGGGCGCCACCTTTTTCCAGGGCGCGACCATCGTAGGCCCAGCCGTGGGCGGCCTGATCTACGCTTTGTTCCGCGGTCCGTCCGCTGTATATGCCACCTCCATGATCCTCGCGATCGCCGCGCTGCTCCTCACCTTGCCGATCAAACCGCAGATCACCACGCGCCCCCGTGAGCCAGTCAGTTTGAGATCCGTTCTCGCAGGTCTGCGCTACACCTGGCGCCAGAAACTGGTCCTGGGCTCCATCTCGCTGGATTTGTTTGCAGTTCTCTTGGGCGGGGCAGTAGCCCTGCTGCCGGTCTACGCGCGTGAAATTCTGAAAACGGGACCGTGGGGACTGGGTTTGCTCCGCAGCGCCCCAGGAATCGGAGCCGGAACAATGGCTATCTTGCTGGCGTATCGCCCGCTACGCCGCCGGCCCGGTGCCACCATGCTTTGGTGTGTGGCAGGCTTCGGCGTGTTCACCATCGTCTTTGGAATTTCGCGTAGCCTGATTCTCTCCATGGCCGCGCTAGTTCTCGTCGGCGCAACCGACATGGTCAGCGTCGTAGTGCGCGCCACCCTCGTACAGCTTGCCACTCCCGACGCAATGCGCGGGCGCGTCAACGCCGTCGACATGGTTTTCATCGGCGCCTCCAACCAACTTGGCCAATTCGAGTCCGGCCTTACCGCGCAGTGGTTCGGCACCGTCCCTGCCGTCCTGCTAGGCGGCCTGGGGGCCATCGTAGTCACCGCCATCTGGGCCTGGCGCTTCCCGGAACTCCGCAACGCGGACTCTCTCACCAACCTCAATCCCTGACATCCTTGCGATCCTTAATCCGCAAATCGTAGTACGCTGGGTGCTGTCCCGATGAGCCCAGACACGCCTCCGTCACTGCGCGACCTGGTCACCCAAGAGCAATGGGAACAGGCTAACACCCAACTCCGCGACTTTGGTCCCGCCGCGGCTGACGCCGTAATGGCCCTGCCCTTCGAAGATCAACAAAAACTGTTCCGCAATCTCCCATTCGATTCCGCCGCAAACTTGATCGGCGATTTTCCCTACTTTCACGCCTACGTCCTGCTGCACTCCCGTCCCTCGTCCGAGATCCAAGCCATCGTCGACTCCATGAATCCCGATGTGCTCGCCCACTTTCTCGAGCAGCTGCCGGAGGAAGCCTGGCAGAGCCTCACCGACACGATAAATCCGGCCGCCGGATTCGCAACCCCCACGGCGCCGGCCGCCGCTCCCGCCCCTCGCCCAGCCCAAAGCCCGGCACAGCGCCCGACCCCGTCGCCACGTCCGCCCCTCCCGCGTCCACCCGCCACCCGTGCAACAACGCCGATCGCCGCCGCTCCAGCTCCCGGCCTGGAACCGATCGTCGAAGCCCGCGCCATCGAAAAGAAATTTCGTCAGCCCGATGGCCGTGAAATTCAAGTCATCGCACCGGTAAGCCTCTCGCTCGAAGCCAACACCATCGTCGCCGTTCTCGGCCCCTCCGGCTGCGGTAAGTCCACCCTCCTGCGCATGCTTTCCGGACTCGCCGCTCCCACTACCGGCGAAGTTCTCTGGCACGGAAAGCCCATCGCGGACTGCAGCCCCAGCGTCGCCATCGTTTTTCAGTCCTTCGCGCTTTTTCCGTGGCTCACCGTGCTCGACAACGTCGAAGCGCCGCTGCTCGCCCGCGGCATGCCCCATTTCGAACGACATCATCGCGCTCTTCGTTCCCTGGCCTCCGTTGGCCTCAAGGGTTTCGAGCTGGCCTATCCCAAGGAACTTTCCGGCGGCATGCGCCAAAGGGTCGGCTTCGCCCGCGCGCTTTCCGTCGAACCGGAAATCCTCTTCATGGACGAGCCTTTCTCCGCCCTCGACGTCCTCACCGCTGAAAACCTGCGCGGTGAATTGCTCGAGCTCTGGCTCGCCAAAAAAATTCC
>Ga0302326_10015209_pt1 | contig 16206 bp, 12 predicted proteins | sample Palsa_T0_3_FD_202264 | JGI IMG/M metagenome (GOLD analysis project Ga0302326, IMG submission 202264) | Peat permafrost microbial communities from Stordalen Mire near Abisko, Sweden - Palsa_T0_3 | ecosystem: Environmental > Terrestrial > Soil > Palsa > Peat permafrost | place: Sweden: Abisko... | reverse complement strand
GGTCTTGCCCTGACGTTCGGCGGCGCGTTCGACGTTGACGCCGTGCTCGTCGCTGCCGGTGGTGAGCACCGCGTGGTAACCCTGCATGCGCTTAAACCGTTTGATGAGGTCGGCAACGATGGTGGTGTACGCGTGGCCGATGTGCGGCGCGGCGTTTACGTAATAGATCGGCGTGGTCAGGTAGTATTTGTTCATCTCAAATTCTTCAGGTAGGCAAAATTGGCTTCCGCAATGACGTGCTTCAGCGGCACGCCGGTTTCCTGGGCGATGCGGCGGCAGTCTTCATATTCCGGCGCGTATGCGCCTTCTCCCGATACCTTCATGCGCACCTTGCCCTGCGGGGTTTCGACCTCCACCCAGTGGCGCGCTTGCACGCGGCGCTCGGCGCTGTAGGTACGCAGCCCTAGCGTGGACGTTTCGGCGAAGATCACCTGCACCATCGTCTCGCGGTCCTCCGGGCGCGCGAGCACCCGCAGCAGCGTGCCGGGACGGCCCTTCTTCATCTCGATAGCTTCGAGCGTCACGTCCAGCGCGCCTTTTTCCAACAGGCGATCCATGGCGTAGGCCAGAATCTGCGGGCTGAGGTCGTCGATGTTGGCCTCCAGGACTGTGATGGTGGTAGCCTCAACCGCGCCGGTCTCTTCTCCCAGAATCACGCGTAGCACATTCGCGCGGTCCGGGAAATCGTATCCTCCTGCACCGTACCCGGAGGCCGCAATTCTGATCGGCGGCAACGCGCCGAATTCGCGCGCCAGTGTAACGGCCAGCGCGGCGCCGGTGGGGGTGGTGAGTTCCACTGCCGGCCCTTCGGAATAGATGGGCTTGCCGCGCAGCAGGGCCGCCGTCGCCGGCGCGGGCACCGGCAGGAGTCCGTGTGCGGTGGACGCGGTGCCGCTGCCGACGTTGAGCGGCGCGGAGACGATGGATGTCACGCCGAGTAGCTCGAACGCCACGCAAGCGCCCACGATATCGGCGATGGAATCGGCCGCGCCCACTTCGTGGAAATGCACGTGTTCGATGGGCACCTGGTGTACGGCTGCTTCGGCTTCGCCAAGCCGCTGGAAGACGGCAGCGGCATTTCGCTTGGCGCGATCCGGCAGCTCGGCTTTTTCGATCATTTTCAGAATGTGCGCCAGGTGCCGATGGGCGTGCGTCTCGGCATGCCCTTCGATCGCCACATGAAATTTGGTGGCGGCGATTCCGCAGCGCTTCACGCGTTCGAATGACAGCGCGGCGCCGGTCTCGAGCGAGTCGACGGCGTCCGCGATCGCAGCTTGGATGGCGGCCCGGTCGGCGCCGGCATCCGCCAGCGCGCCCACCAGCATGTCGCCGCTGATCCCGGAGAAGGCGTCCAGATAGCAGAGTAAGGGCACTGTTTTCATTATGAATGATACGGCCGATTGATGCGACCTGCGGGCCTAGCTGGCGTAGAGCAGAGCACGGCGCAGCTCAATGAAGAGTTGTTAGAGATTCCCGAGGGCAGCGGGGACATCCGTGATGAACAGTTCATAACCGGCGCGATTGGGAGATTCCGGAAAAAAGTCTTTGCGTGGAGGCCCGGGATGCGGGAGCCATCCTTTGAAGATCACTTCACGCAGATCGACATGGCACTGAAATCGGGACATAATCTAGGGCCGGATTACGATTCGGCGAAACTCCGCGCGATACACAACCTGACCGTCCATCGGATTTTCAGTTGGCTCAGGAGGCCCAAGCGACCGTTTCCGGATGACGCCGCGTGTCGACCTCTTGGTGCGGCTGACCCAAACGTTCGAGGTAACGATCATCACGACCAATTGGGATACCCACGTCGAGTGGATTTTCGAGGCGCAGATGCCGTGCATATTGTTTAACTACGGCGTCGCTGAGATAACCGCGGCTGGAAAGCGGATCGAACCGGAGGGAGATGTATCCCTCCTGAAGTTGCATGGCTGCGTCAATGGGAGCTACTGCGGGTGTTGCCAGGCTGGGACCCACTTGGAATACGGGACGCCGCAGGCCGTAACCGATTACCGACTGCTTCTGGACCCCGACGATTTCCGGCTCCTTGGGTCCGATGCGGCGCTTACCGATCTCCTGCAAAGAAATCCACTGCACGAGCGGCTCGCCAAATGTCAGGCCTGTGGTGCATCACTAGCCTAGGTGTGCCGGTTTTGACGTTCACCTACCGCAAAGACAATGAAAAGTTTGACTTGATATGGGACGCGGCCAAGACGGCGCTACCGTTGGCGGATCGGTGGCTGTTTGCCGGCTACTCGATGCCGGAGGCGGATGTTGAGGTACGCCATATTCTGAAGTCGGCACAGCTAGCGCGGAGCAACCCAGCCATACCGTTGATCGACGTTATCTTGAACGAAGACTGCTCGGCAAGCGCGCGATACCAGCGGTTCTTCGGATTGCCATGCGACAGAGTCTTTCAAGATGGCATACAAAAGTGGGTCGCAAAGCGGCTGGACGGCTATTGCCGCTAGCCTAATGGGCCGCAAGCCAGGAAGCGCTACGATGTTTATATGCCGAAGCTGTACGAAACCGACTACTTCGCGTGGACGAAGAATGCAGCCGCAGCTTTGAGGGAGGGCCGAGTCCGCGATATCGACTTGACCGAGGTAGCAGAGGAGATTGAGGACTTGGGCAAATCCGAGCGTCGTGCCTTTGAAAGCGCCTTAAGCCAGTTGTTCCTGCATAAGCTGAAGTGGGACTACCAGCCGAACTTGCGGGGCCGCAGTTGGGAGGTGTCAATCCAAAAGCAAATCCGGATCCTGCGCAAGATATTGCGTGAGAATCCAAGTTTCGCGCCATTGCTGGAACAGCCCGATTTCATTGCGGAGATCTACGGGGACGCGGTGCTCGATGCGATGGCGGAAACGGGACTGGAGGCCTCTACATTCCCGGCGGCGTGTCCTTACGACGCCACAGCAATTCTTGGGGAGCCCTGAACGCGTACCCGTCAGTGAGCACGAGTGGGCTCGCGGCACCCAAAGTGCGTGCGCCACAGGTAAGCTACAATAGCGATTAATGCCTCGATTGCTGCTGTGTTTTGCCCTGCTGGCCACTGGCCTGTCTGCCGCACCGCCGGATAAGACCGCGGAGAAACCCGCCGATAATAAGAAGTCCGCGTGGGACAAGCCCACCTTCGAAGCCTACGTGCGCCACCTCAACGTCTGGGGACCGCAAATCACGGTGGAGATCGCCGACCCCAAACCGTCGGATATGCCGGGGTTCTCGCTGGTGAACGTGCATGCCTCGGCCGGCGGCGCCAGCGCCGATTTTCAGTATTACGTCTCCAAGGACGGGCAGAAGGTGGTGCAAGGCAATCTCTACGACATCTCGCAGAACCCCTTCAAGGCCGATCTTGATAAGCTGAAGACCGATCTGCAGCCCAGCTTCGGCACGCCCGGCGCACCCGTGGTGCTGGTGGAGTTCAGCGATTTCGAGTGTCCCATGTGCAAGGAAGAGGCCAAGACGCTGCGCGACAATCTGCTGAGCGCGTACCCCAAGCAAGTGCGCTTTTATTTCCTGGAATTCCCGCTCGACCAGCTCCATCCCTGGGCCCGCGCGGCCGCCATCGCCGGGCGCTGCATCTTCCGCCAGAACGCCAACGCCTTCTGGGATTATCACGACTGGATCTTCGCCCATCAGGATGAAATCAAAGCGGAAAATTTGAAGGACAAGATCCTGGAATTTGCCAAGGGCAAGGAAATCGATGCGCTGCAACTGACCCGTTGCATGGATAACAAGGAAACCGAGCCGGAGGTGAACAAAGCCCAGGCGCTGGGAAAGGACGTCGGCGTAAGCGCGACTCCCACGCTGTTCATCAACGGCCGCCGCATGGTGGGCCGTGCGGACTGGAACACTCTGCGGGGCGTCATCGACTACGAGATCGACTATCAAAAGACCGCCCACAATGCCGGCGAAGATTGCGGCTGCGAAGTGACCTTGCCCGCCCCGAAGTTGAATTAAAGAAAGCCAATTACGAAGCGCCGAATTTAGGAATCCATTCATGAAGTTTTTCAAACGTGCGCCGCTAGCCGTCGCCCTGTGTTCATTCGCGATGGCCGCGTATTGCGCCACCGCGTCGATCGACGCCGGCCTCTACATGGACGATGTGAAGTTCCTGGCGTCGAAGAACCTGAAAGGGCGCGGCACGGGCACGCCCGAACTGGAAAAGGCGGCGGCCTTTATCGCCGGCAAGTTCCGCTCGTTCGGGCTGCAGCCCATTGACGGAAAGAGCTACTACCAGGCCTTCGAGGTGACCACCAACGCCAAGCTGGGCAAGGACAACCACTTCGCATACACAGCGGACGGCAAACATGTGAAGCTGGCCTTTCCCGGCGATTTCATCCCCTTCAATTTCTCCGCGCACGACAAGATGAGCGGCGTCGTCGTGTTCGCCGGATACGGCATCACGGCGCCGGAATACAACTACGACGACTATAAGGGCATCGACGCGCACGGCAAGATCGTGCTGATTATGCGGCACGAGCCGCAGGAGTTCGACGAGAAAAGTATTTTCGCGGGCAAGGTCTACACGCAGCATTCGCAGTTTTGGAGCAAGGCCTCGAACGCCAAAATGCACGGCGCGCGGGGCGTAGTGCTGATCAACGATCAGGCCGCGCATCCCGGAGAGGCCGACGAGTTGGAGAAATTCGCCGAGTCTGCCGGACCCGGGGATGCGGGCATCCCGTTTGTGCAGATCCGGTATGAAATTGCCGAGCGCTGGTTCGCTATCGCCGGCAAGAATTCCGACGAGATCCAGAAGAGCATCGACCAGGACTTGCAGCCCCGGTCATTCGCTTTCCCCGATGCGCTGCAGGTGGACGCCAACCTGGATGTGGAGCGCGTGGTGAAGACAGCCCATAACGTGGCAGGATACCTGCCAGGTACGACCGACGAATATGTCGTGATCGGGGCGCATTACGATCACCTTGGCTTCGGGGAGCAATTCTCGCTGGCGCCGTCGCTGGCCGGTACGATCCACCCCGGCGCGGACGATAACGCCTCCGGCACGGCGGGGGTGATCGAGCTGGCGCGCTGGTTCGCCACGCAGCCGAAACAGAAGCGGGGCATCCTGTTCTTGACCTTCGCCGGAGAGGAACTAGGGCTGCTGGGCTCCAGCTATTTCGTCAACCATCCCCTGCTGCCGCTGGATAAGGATGTAACCATGATCAACATGGACATGATCGGCCGCGTGCGCGACGGCAAGGTGTTCATCGGCGGAGTAGGCACGGGGACGACATTGAAGAAGTTACTTGAGGAAGTCACTCCCAAGTACAGCTTCCACATCGACTATTCGGAAGCGGGGTATGGATCGAGCGATCATACTTCGTTCACCACCAAGCAGGTGCCGGTGCTGTTCTTCTTCTCCGGGCTGCATGCGGACTATCACAAGCCCAGCGACACTTGGGACAAAATCGACGCGCCGGATGCCGCCAAGCTGCTGCAGTTGGTGGCGGAAGTGGGCGAGGATTTGCGCGAAGCGCCCGACCGGCCCCTATTCGTGCGCGTGAAGGAACCGGCGCATGCCGGAGATGTGGCGGGGTCTGGTTCCGGCCACTCTGGCTATGGGCCCGATTTTGGAAGCATCCCGGATTTCGGCGAAGGCATCAAAGGCGTGAAGTTCGCCGACATCCGGGAAGGCTCGCCGGCCGCGAAGGCCGGACTCAAAGCCGGCGATGTGCTGGTGGAGTTCGACGGCAAACCGATCGAGAATCTGTACGATTTCACCTACGCATTGCGCGCCAAGAAGCCGGGCGACGAGGTGATGGTGAAGGTCATGCGTGGCAGCGAAAAGGTCGAAGCGAAGGTGCTGCTGACTAAGCGGAAGTAAGCCGAAGCGGGACGCGCAGGCACGAGCGCCTTTAACCCGAGCTATGGACGCAGACCCGCGCCGCCGCTATACTTGACATTCGGGGAGTCGAGTTCAAGTGAGCAGAGCATGAGCGTGGCTGAAGCGCCGGCTGCACAGAACGCGCGGGCCGTTCCGACGGAAGAACGGCTACGCCTTCCGGAGACGATCCGCGGGGTTGGATATGCGGCCTTACTGGTGTGGCTAAACGCTTACGTTTGCCGCGAGATGTTTGTCCACTACACGCCGCACATGAACTCCATGCAGGGCTTCTGGATCGCCCTGTCCAGGCTTGGCGGTGGAGGCTGGTTTCATTCCGATTGGTGGCGCTATTGGGATTGTGGATCGCCTCTCGAATTCGTCTACGCACCTCTGGTGCCCGCCATGACCGCATGGATGGCGGCGGTCCGCGGGATCCCTCACGACGTGGCATTTCAAGCGGTCTCCGGCTGCATCTATTGCCTGGCTCCGGTCACTCTGTTCGGGATGGCATGGTTGTTGACGCGCGCGCCGGGTCACGCTTTTGCGGCTGCGGTGCTTTACTCGCTCAGCGCACCCTCGCAATTGATAGTGCCCGATGTTCCGTTCTCGATCCAGCACTTGTGGGACGCCCGCCGTCTCTACCTGGAGGCAGTATGGGACGAAACGCCGCACCTGGCTGCTTTGGCCATCCTGCCGCTGGCGATTCTGTTTCTGTCGCTCTCCATCCGAACGCGCCGCACGGTGTACTACGCAGCCACAACGTTGGCCATAGCCGCTTGCTCGATAGCCAGCGATTTCGGACCGGTCCTGGTGGCGATGGCTAGTTTGTGCCTGTTGTTTGTGTTGCGGCGGCAGGATATCGTACGGAACTTACTAGTGACTGCGGGGATCGGCTTGTTCTCGTATGCCACCTGCTGTCCGTTTCTTTCGCCGGCGAACATTCGTGCGGTTCGCGAGGCTTCAGCCGGAGGTCCGGGTGGCTCCTGGTCCCTGGGATCGTTCACGGCGCTGGCTATCGTGGCCACAGGGTGGGCGTTGCTTTGGCATTACCTGCCCCGCTGGACGCCGGATTGGCGCGTGCACTTCTTCGCGCTTTTCGCCTGGCTGACGGGCAGCGTGCCGCTGATCGCGTTCTATTTGAACCGGCAATTTCTGCCGCAACCTGGGCGCTACAAGATCGAAATGGATTTCTCATTGGCGCTTTTGGCCGTGTTCGCGGTACGGCCGCTGTTCGCGAGATTCCCGCGCACCCTGAGAGTCTGCACCTTGTTTCTATTGGTTGCGTTCGCCGCGGAGCAAATCGTCACCGAGCGCAAGTTTGCCAAAGCTGTTCTGCCATCTGTCGATGTGACCCAGACGATCGAATACCGCACGTCTATCTGGGTGCGCGATCATCTTCCCGGGGTGCGCATCATGCTGCCCGGATCGATCGGGCAGTGGGCCAACGCGTTCACCGATATCCAGCAGTTCGCCGGCGGTTCGTGGAGCGTTGCTTATAACCAGGTCCAGCACCGCGCGACCGAGGGCATATACAAAGGGGGAGAGACAGCAGAGGCGGATGCGCGCGTTTCGATTGCATGGTTGAAGGCGTTCGGCGCCGGCGCAGTCGCGGTCTCTGGTCCGAAGAGCCAGGAATTCTGGAAAGCATTCGCTCATCCCGCAAAGTTCGACGGCCATCTGCCCGTGCTTTGGAGCGCGGATGACGTTACGATTTATCGTGTTCCGCTGCGCACGGACTCGTTCGCGCACGTTGTGCCGGAGTCGGCTTTGGTGCGGCGCGCGCCTCGCTCTCCGACTGACACCGAAGAGACGGAAAAGTATGTGGCGGCTCTCGACGATGAGTCACTGCCGAAGGCGGAGTTCCGATGGCAAGGCGTCAACCGGATTCACATCCGGACCCAGGCATGGCCGGGCCAAGCCGTCTCTGTCCAGGTTACGCATCATCCGGGTTGGCACGCGAAGGCCAACGGCGCCGCCCGCCAAATCGAAGCCGACGGTCTCGGGTTGATGTGGCTTCAACCGGGATGCCATGGCCCTTGCGATGTGCAACTCGAATACGATGGCGGGGCCGAACTGCGGATTTGCCACCTGCTGAGCTCTATTGCGCTGGCGGCCCTGGCCGTCTTCTTTTGCTGGAGAGTGGTTCTGCGTATGATACCGATGATTCGTAAGCCTGGCCTGGCGGTTGCGATGTTGATCGCGCTGTCGGCGGCGTCCGTGCATGCACAGGCGCAATCGATTGTGCTCGACCGCGAAGGCAGCACCATCGTCTTTGAGCCGTACGCGCCGAACATCATCCGCGTGACGCTCAGTCTGCTCAAGGATCAAGCCACCGCCCCGCCTGGTTACGGATTTGTGGCGCATCCGTCAGCGGACGGATGGTCGCGCCAGGGCGACGTCTACCGGTCCTCCCGCCTGGTCGTCACGTTGGAGCGCAACCGTCCGGGCACGCCGCTGCCCACGCAGTTGGATATCGCTAAGTTCTTCAACGGGTCCACGCCTGCGGCGCATGTCACTATCGCAGGCGTTGCCGGCAAGATGAGCGGCAAGATATTGGTGGATCTGAAAAACTGGTCGATGTCCGTTCCGAATTATAAAGACGGCGATGCCGGGGTAGGCCATGACCGGCGCGCGTCCGACGCGGCTTTTTACCAGGTGGGCGCGACGTTCGCGTCACCCGATGATGAGCATTACTACGGTCTGGGACAGAACCAGGAGGGCTTCCTCGATCACCGCGGCCATACTGTGGAATGCTGGCATAACTACACGGCCCCCGGTGGTCCGACGGTCTGTGTCCCTTTTGTAGTGACGAATCGCGGCTATGGCATGATCTGGGACAATCCTTCCCGGACGACGATCGAGCCGGGTTTCAACGAGCAGACTAAGTGGACTTCGGAGGTGGGCGACCGGGTATCCTTTTTCGTGATCGCGGGCAACTCGACCGACGAGATTTATGCCGGATACCGGCTGCTCACCGGCGCTACGCCCATGCTACCGAAGGCCGCTTACGGCTACATCCAATGTAAGCAGCGCTACAGCTCACAGGAGGAAGTGTTGACGGTGGCCAAGGGTTACCGCGAGCGGGGCCTGCCGGCCGACGTCATGGTGGTCGACTGGTTCTATTGGACCAGGATGGGCCAGATCGACATGGACCCTGTGAAGTGGCCCGATCCGGCGGCGATGAACCGCCAGCTTCACGACATGGGCTTTCAGACCATGATCAGCGTATGGCCGCGTTTCGTGCCCGGCACCCGCTATTACGACATGCTGCTGAAGAAGGGCTGGTTCGAGCAATTGGCGGACGGCACGCCCACCGATGGCTTGCCCTACGACCGCGCGGGATCGGATATCGACACGACGAATCCGGACGCGGCGCGCTGGTATTGGGAAACGATCCGGGACAACATACTCAGCAAGGGTTTCGACGCTTTGTGGACAGACGAGACCGAGCCCGACCTGCCGCCCAACGGCAGCTACTTCCATATCGGTCCGGGCACACGCTACTTCAATATTTACCCGTTGTTCCACACCGCGGCGGTGTATGACGGCTTCCGGCGCGACACCAAGCACCGCGCGCTGATTCTTTCCCGCGACGCTTATCTGGGCGCGCAGCGAAATGGCACCCTGTTCTGGTCGTCGGACATTTATCCGACCTGGGACACGCTAAAGCGCCAGATTCCAGCCGGGCTGGACTTCGCCGCGTCCGGCTTCGCTTACTGGACCAACGACATCGGCGGCTGGCAGTATCTGCCCGCCGAGCATCGTCCGGAGTATGCTCCGCTGCTCGACCCGAGCGATGCGCGCGACAACGTGGGCGGCTATGACGACTATCCCGAGTTGTATACACGCTGGTTTGAGTACGCCGCGTTTCTGCCGGTGTTCCGCGCGCACGGCAGCCGTAAGTTCAACGAAGTCTGGTCGTACGGCAAAGCCGCCCAGCCGATTCTGGAGAAATATCTGAAGCTGCGCTATCAGCTGATGCCGTACATTTACTCGCTCGCTTATAAGACGTATGAGTCCGGCGCGCCTTACATGCGCGCGCTGTTCATGGATTTCCCGGACGACCCGCGGGCGGGCAATCGCCGCGATGAGTATATGTTCGGTCCGGCGTTTCTGGTGGCTCCCATAACGGAGCAAGGCGCCACCAGCCGGATGGTGTATCTGCCCGCAGGCACGGACTGGTATAACTACTGGACCATGGAACGCGCCCGCGGCGGACAGACAATCAAGGTGGATGCGCCGATCGGGACTTTGCCGCTGTTTGTGCGGGCTGGTTCCATCGTACCCATGGGCGCACCGGTGAATAGCACTAATGAGACACAGAAGCTCGCCGCGGTACGCGTGTTCGGAGGCGCGGATGGCGACTTTACGCTCTATAGCGACGACGGCAAGACCTATGCCTACGAACGTGGGGACGTGACTGTCACCCGCCTGCACTGGGACGACGCAACGCGGCGGCTTAGCTATAACGGCGCGCCTGTCGAAGTTATGGGAAAATAAAGCCGCGCTAGTTTAGTGCTGATCGTGACGCCAGGTCCAGTATTCCTTCTGCCGGTCGGCGGGCATGCGGCGGAAATCTTTGTAATCATAGTGACGTTCGCCAAGCCACCGGTGGTAGTACACGTCCTCGTCGGGGCCCCAAACGTGATAATCGCTATAGTACGGGTCGTAGACGCGGTAACCCGCGCTGACATGGGTTGCACAGCCGGTAAATATTGTCGTCGAAAGTAGCGCAGCGCCCAAAAGAGTCGTCGGAATCCATCGTTTTTTAAGCATCGGCAGTAACCTCGCCGATGCTATTGCAATTTAGATTCCTCGAAGGGGCGGCCTGAGGCCACTTAATACTTAGGCACTGACGGGTCTACCTTGTCGCTCCATGCCAGGATTCCGCCCTTCATGTTCCGGGCCCGGAAACCGTTCTTCGAGAGTAACTCTACCGCTTTCGCGCTCCGCATGCCGCTCTTGCAATGGGCCACGATTTCGATATCGCGATCCAGATCGGTAAGGTGGTGGGGGAGTTGGCCCAACGGGATCAGCTGCGCGGCGGGAATCCGGCAGATCTGGTATTCGTGGGGCTCGCGCACATCGATCAACAGGAACCGATCGCCGCGATCGATCTTCGCTTTCACTTCCACCGGGTCGATGTCGCCTTCCGCTGTCATAGGTTGCAGTATACCGCAGAACTGCTGATAGTCGATGAGCTTGGTCACGGTGGGATGATCGCCGCACACAGGGCACTCCGGATTCTTGCGCAGCTTCAACTCGCGGAAACGCATCGCCAGCGCATCGTACAGCAACAAGCGGCCGACCAGCGGCTCGCCGATGCCCAGGATCAGCTTCACGGTTTCGGTAGCCTGGATCAGGCCTATGGTGCCCGGCAGGATTCCAAGCACCCCGCCCTCGGCGCAACTCGGCACCAGGCCGGGAGGAGGCGGCTCCGGATACAAGCAGCGGTAGCACGGCCCACCCTCGTAAGCGAAGACGGTGGCCTGTCCTTCGAAACGGAAAATCGAGCCGTAGACGTTGGGTTTTCCCAGCAGCACGCAGGCGTCGTTCACCAGATAGCGTGTCGGAAAATTGTCGGTGCCATCCACCACGATGTCATAGTCTCGCAGAATGTCGAGCGCGTTCTCGCTGGATAGCGCGACTTCGTGCTTGTCGATGCGCACGAACGGATTGATCTCGTGCATGCGGTCGGCGGCGGAGTCGAGCTTCTTGCGGCCGACGTCGCTGGTACCATGAATCACCTGGCGCTGCAGGTTGGTGAAGTCCACCACATCGAAATCCACCAGGCCAATGCGGCCCACACCGGCGGCCGCGAGATAGAGGCCCAGGGGCGCGCCGAGCCCGCCGGTACCGACCAGCAGCACCTTGGCCGCCTTCAACTTCAGTTGGCCTTCGGTGCCCACTTCGGGCATGATCAGGTGACGGCTATACCGCAGGATCTCGTCTTTCGACAGTTCGGCGGTAGCCGGCTCCGGCAGCGCCGCAACAGATCCCCCGGCGATCGACGGCACGATGGACACGGTGTCGCCCTCCTTCACCGGCGTCGCATCCTTCTGCAGATAGCGGATGTCTTCGTCGTTCAAATAGACATTGACGAAGCTGCGCAGCTTGCCTTCATCGTTGTAGAGCTGCTTGCGCAGATCCGCGTGCCGGGCGGTGAGGGCGGTCAGCACTTCGCCCACCGTCGAGCCGGTCAACTCGACGGAATCCTGCTTGCCTGCGTATTGCCGCAGGGGTGTGGGAATCAAGACTTTGGCCATTTCAGTAACTTAACTCCTCGCGCTCCGCTTTGGTTTGCTCGGCATCGGGCAGCCAGCTATTGGCGTGGTCGAATGCGCCGTTGCGTATGGAGAGCACCACAAAAGAATACCAGGGACACGAGTTCTTCAGATCGGTCTCGGAGAAATAGGCGTTGCAATCGGGATGCGAATGGTAGATGCCGACCAGATCGAGGTTGCGGCTGCGGGCTTCCTTGTCGGCGCGCAACAAATCCTCGGGACGCAACTCATAGCGGCTGCCGCGTTCGCCGGTGTAGGCATTTTCGAGCGGCAGGGCGATGCTTACGGCTTTCTGTGCATGGCCGATCACCCCCAACATAGCCCCGCAGCATTCGTTCGGATAGGCGCCTTGGGCGTGGGCGACCATCGTGCGCCATGCATCCGGTTCGATACGGAGCATGCCTCTTCAGGCCTCTTCCCAGAAATGATCGCTCAGATACTTTTCCGCGCTGTCGCAAAGCACAGTGACGATCATTCCTTCGCGGCCCTCGGCGTGCAGTTGGCGCGCGATTGTCAGGGCGGCGACCACATTGCATCCGGACGAAATCCCCACCAGCAGACCCTCTTCACGGGCCAGGCGGCGCACCATGGCATACGCTTCTTCGGTCTCCAGCCAGATGTTGCCGTCGGCCAGCGTGGCGTCGTAGATGCCGGGCACGATGGCGCTGGGCATGTGCTTCAATCCTTCCAGGCCATGGAAGCTGCTGGAGGGTTGGCCGGAGTAACATTTCACGTGGGGCAAGTCGCGGTGCAGGCGGCGGCTGACGCCGGTAAATGTACCGCTGGTGCCCATGGACGCCACGAAATGCGTAAGCAGGCCGTTAGTTTGCTCGATGATCTCGCGGCCCGTGGTTTCGAAATGCGCCTTCCAGTTGGCCGGATTGTTGTATTGATCGGGGTAAAAATAGCGGTCGGGATCGGCTTCGTAGATCTCGCGGCACTTGCGGATGGCGCCGTCCGAGCCTTCGCCCGCGTCGCTGAATACCATCTCCGCGCCATAGGCTTTCAGGATGCGTTTACGCTCGATCGAAGCGTTGGCGGGCAGGCATAGCTTGACTTTGTAGCCGCGCGCCGCGCCGATCATGGCATAGGCGATACCCGTGTTGCCGCTGGTTGCATCCAGGATGGTGTGCTCGGGGCGAAGGCGGCCCGTGCGCTCACCGTCCAGGATCATGTTGAGGCCGGCGCGGTCCTTCACGGATCCACCAGGGTTGAAGTATTCGGCCTTGGCATGGATGGTGACGCCGGGAACCTCGCGGCCGATTTTCGGCAAGCGCAAAAGCGGTGTGTTGCCTATGGTGGACAAAAGATCCTTGGCGTGTGTCCGGACGGGATTTGGGAGGAGGAAGGCTGCCATAATCTACCTCGTTGGATTAGCCAGCGGCGCGGCTGGATGCAGGATTCATGCCGCTATCATAGCAAAGTCCGTCAAGATTGGGGGGATTGTTGTGAATTGTGCGCAATGATACATCCAACGCGCAACAATCACCGGCTTTTCATCACATTTTGTTGCATCAAGAGCGTTGTTGCATCAGGCGGGCGGGGTGCCCATGATGCCCATGATGGTGGCGAGCGTCAGGCCGCGCAGGTCTTCCAGAAGGAGGTCTGGAGCATAGGTCAGGAGCTCGTCCCTGGTGGAGATCCCCGTATGTACGGCGACAGAGCGAATATGGTTTTGCTTCGCGGCGGCGATGTCGCTGGGCGCGTCGCCGATCAGCGCGATGGGCGTGCCTTTTTCGATCCAGCCTTGCGCGCGCGCGTGGCGGATCGCCAGTCGAGCCAGTCCAGCGCGGTCCTTGGCCATTTCGCCAAACGCCCCGAAGCGGAAGAACGGCTTCAGGCCGGCGCGGTCCAGCTTCTTCCATCCGATGCGGGTGAGGTTGCCGGTGACCAGCTCGAGCAGCACGCCCCGTTGTTGCAGGCGGCGCAGGAGGCCGCGGACGCCCGGGCAGGTTTTGCGCTGGAGGTTGGGGACGCTGCGCACGTAGATTTGCTGCGCGAGGCGGACGATCTGGGGCATGGCGCGGCGAATCGAGGCCGGTGACGCGCCGGCGTCGCGCAACATGCAGGCGATAATGTCGGGGTCGAGCATGCCATGGACGGGGATGTGACTGGTGCTGGTTTCGAGTCCGGTGACGCGGCGGACGGCATCGACGAGGGCCTGGCGATGATGCGGTCCGGCGCGGCGGACGAGGGTCCCGTCGATGTCGAAAAGGATAAGCGCAGGGGCGGGCGGCATGGGTTGTGGGCGGTTATCGGACCCTAAAACCTTAGCACACCGTTTTGAGGAGGCGGTTAACATGACCCGGAGAAGTGGGGCGGCGCGAGGGGCGCCGCACCATAATCCAGGCTGGGACCGTTACTGTTTTTCCAGTGAGGCGTGCACGCTCAACGGCTGGGTGAGGAGAGGCACGCCTGAAGCGGATAGGAATACAGCCACCGTCTGCCCAGGCAGGACAGCTGCGGTGTGCACAATATCGCTGCAGGTGTTACTAGTGATCGTACAAGTTATGGTCGTAGCGATGCCACTAACGTAGACGCTGACCGTGATCGGATACAAACCGTTGTCATTCGAGGCAACGGTGAGGTTCTGTAAAGTGCCTGCCGAGGTTATCGGCAAGCCGACAACCGTGGTTGGAGTATAGGTGTTGGAGCAACCGGCCTGGCTGACATCTTCCGAACCCAATTGGAGCAGCACACCCGTAAAAGTGCCGCCCGAGACGTTCACGGGTGTCGATGTCCCGCAGAAACCGGTCAAAATAGCGGCTGTCCCCGGAGCTCCGGCGGGACCCTGGGCCCCCGTGCTCCCCTGAGATCCTGTGGGCCCTGACGGACCCTGGAGACCCTGGAGCCCCGTTGGACCGATTACTCCCTGTGGCCCGGCGGGTCCCTGTGGGCCGACCAATGTCACGCAACTTGTCGGCCAGGCATTGGCGGTCTTCGGGCCGAAGAGGCACTGAGTGGTTGTGTACAAGTAAAAGTCGCCGTTGACGCCTGTGGCGGACGGTGGCGGGGTGGTGGTTCCATTCCAAACTGTGTTGCCGTTGGTCCCGTTGGTTCCCTGCGGACCAGTTGGCCCGGTCGCGCCGGTTGGTCCGGCCGGGCCAGTCGCACCCGTCGCGCCGGTAGCGCCCGTCGCGCCAGTAGAACCTCTCGCACCCTGCGTTCCGGGCGACCCTTGTGGACCGGCGGGTCCCTGTGGGCCGACCAATGTCACGCAACTTGTCGGCCAGGCATTGGCGGTCTTTGGGCCGAAGAGGCACTGAGTGGTTGTGTACAAGTAAAAGTCGCCGTTGACGCCTGTAGCGGACGGTGGCGGGGTGGTGGTTCCATTCCAAACTGTGTTGCCGTTGGTTCCGGCGGTTCCTTGCGGACCTGTTGCGCCGGTCGCGCCGGCCGGACCCTGCGCACCGGCGGAGCCCTGTGCGCCGGTCGCACCCTGCGGTCCCGGCGCGCCAGTAGCTCCCTGTGGGCCGACCAATGTCACGCAACTTGTCGGCCAGGCGTTGGCGGCCTTCGGGCCGAAGAGGCACTGAGTGGTTGTATACAAGTAGAAGTCACCATTGACCCCTGTGGTGGACGGTGGCGGGGTGGTGGTCCCATTCCAAACTGTGTTGCCGTTGGTTCCGGCGGTTCCTTGCGGACCTGTTGCGCCGGTCGAGCCGGCCGAACCGGTGGCGCCCTGAGAACCCTGCGGGCCTGCAACCCCCTGTGGTCCCTGCGCACCAGTGGCTCCCTGTGGGCCGACCAGCGACACACACGTTGCCGGCCAGGCATTGGCGGCCTTAGGACCGTACAGGCAGTGGGTGGTTGTATACAAGTAAAAGTCGCCGTTGACGCCCGTGGTGGACGGTGGCGGCGTGGTGGTCCCATTCCAAACTGTGTTGCCATTGGTCCCCGCGGTTCCCTGCGGACCTGTTGCGCCGGTGGCCCCCTGAGAACCCTGCGGGCCGGCAACCCCCTGGGGCCCCTGCGCACCAATAGCTCCCTGTGGGCCGACCAGCGACACACACGTTGTCGGCCAGGCATTGGCGGCCTTCGGACCGTACAGGCAGTTGCTGGATGTATTCAAGTAGAAGTCGCCGTTGACGCCTG
>Ga0302326_10015205_pt1 | contig 16208 bp, 11 predicted proteins | sample Palsa_T0_3_FD_202264 | JGI IMG/M metagenome (GOLD analysis project Ga0302326, IMG submission 202264) | Peat permafrost microbial communities from Stordalen Mire near Abisko, Sweden - Palsa_T0_3 | ecosystem: Environmental > Terrestrial > Soil > Palsa > Peat permafrost | place: Sweden: Abisko... | reverse complement strand
ACTCGAACCGCTCTAAAAAACCACGCACCCAGACAGCCGCGCGAGCCCTCAGATTCAACTTAGAGCAGCCAGGTCAGGAGCATCCCGTGCTCCAAAAATCAGCGGCGTCCTACATGGACATCTTCTCTGTCAGTCCAGCGTGTTGAAGTTCTAGCCGCCATTCTTCGCGGCCGAGGAGCATGTAGGAAACCGCTGATTTTGATTTAGCCTCACGGCAGACGGGGCAGTCAGTCGCGGAGGAGGCTGGCGACCCGTTCGGCTGCGGTGAGCTCCGGGACCTCGAATGGTCGCTGGGTCAGTTCCTCGGCGAGAAGGATGTAGCGGGTTGCGGTCGCGATACGGACCTCGTCGGTCATGACGGGGGCCTGTCCGTCGCCGCGGAACCCTCGCTCTGCCATCCACTCTCGCAGCGGCTCCTTGTCGAGTGCCCGCTGGTCCTTGTTCTTCCGGAAGAGCTCGTCGTAGGTGTCCGCGTACCAGTAGCGCGAGCTGTCGGGGGTGTGCACTTCGTCGATGAGCACGATCTCGTCATCGAGCAGGCCCAGCTCGTACTTCGTGTCGACCAGGATCAGGCCGCGCTGGGCCGAGAGTTCGGTGCCCCGGGCGAACAGCCGGAGGCAGACGTCGGCGCACTGGTCGAACAGGTCCGCGGTCACGAGGCCCTCGGCGATCGCGTCGTCGCGGCCGAGGTTCCGGTCATGCGCTTCGAACTTGGTCGTCGGGGTCAGGACCGGAGCCCGCAGCCGCTCGTTCTTGCGAAGCCCGTCGGGCAGCGGGTTGCCGGCGATGTTCCGCGCGCCCGCCTCGTAGCAGGACCACAGCGATGTCTTCGTCACGCCCGTGATGTAGGCGCGGACGACGAATTCGAGCGGCACCGGAGCGCACTCGCGGACGCGCACGACGTTGGGGTCGGGGACCTCCAGGAGGTGGTTCGGGACGATGTCGGAGGTGGCGTCGAACCAGTAGTTCGCTATCTCGTTGAGGACCTGTCCCTTGAACGGGATAGTCCCGAGGATCCGGTCGAACGCCGACAGCCTGTCGGTGGTCACGATGGTGCGAACGCCGCCGTCGACGTAGCTGTCACGCACTTTGCCCTCGTGACGGACGCCAAGGTGACCGAAGTCCGTCCGGTCGAGCGTGCCCAGCAGTTCCCTCGCAAGCCTCTGCTCTGAGAGCACTGGCGTTCCTTCTCCGGTCCGCAGCGGTGACTCCATGAGGTCCTCTCTCTCGATCATCCGGTCTATTGCGTCGACCCGGCCGGCCGCCCGCCGGGCCGCCTCCGTCAGGCGCCGGCGGTGCTCGGTCAGCCGTGCCCGTCGCACGCCCCGGTCAGTGGCGTCGACGATGGCGGCGGCGTCCTCCAACGGCATGCCGACGTCCCGCAACGCGGCCAGGGTGCGTGCTCGCGGCAGCTGGCGCAGCCCGTAGCGGCGGTAGCCGGTGCGGTCATCGACCTCGGCCGGCACGAGAAGACCGACCTGGTGGTAGTGCCGCAACGTCTCAACCGTCAGCCCCGACAGCTGCGCGAACGCGCCGACACCGATCAGCTCGCCTGAGTCCATGCCGGCAGTATTCAGCCCTCGGCCGCCCGAGAGTCAAGGCGGGACCGTCAAGGCCCGGATCGTTCAGCAGGTCCGGACCGCCATCCGGCCGACCCGCGACGCCGGGATGCCCCGATGCGGTGCTGAAGCTCAGCCGGCCCGGGGACGGTCATCATCGGCGGCGACGTCGTGCGCAACGGTGCCGTCGCCGGTCCCGGGAGCGGCGATCCTCGTGTTCGCGGAGTCCGGGAGTTCACCGCGGCCATGCGCCGCAACGAGGCCGTTCAAGCGACAGCGCTGCAAGCGCGCCGGGTGCCCGCAACCGCTCGCGGCGGCTGCGGGCAGGGTTCGCCGGCTATTCCGGGCGGGGGTGGCCCGGGATCGCCCGGAGCCGCGGGCCTGGAGCGGCCAGTTCCTCCCGGAGTTTCCGGTTCTCCATCTGGGCCTGGTGAAGGGCTCCGGCGAGCGCTTCGTTGTCGATCTTGAGCTGCCTGAGTTCTTCGGCTTCTGCGTCCCGCAGCTTGCTGAGCCTGGCCAGCCGCCGGCCGAGCCTCAGTTCGCTTTCGGGGACGGCCTTCCGGCTCCTGATTTCGTCGTAGAAGGCGTTCTTGAGGTCAACGTGCCGCTGGGTGAGGGCGTTGCGCGGGGCCTGGGCTTCCTGGGCGAGCGCGACGACCGTGAGCGCGCCGTTGGAGTGCTGGGGTGTTCCTGCCAGGATGCGGTCCATGGCGGCGCGGATGCGGTCACGTTCGTCCAGGGCGGTCATCTGGGGTTCTCCTGAACAGTGATGCGGGACTGGTGGTGCTGCTCGGCGTGCGCGCGGAGGATCCCGGCGCGGGCACGGAGCCGTTCGGCCAGTGGTTCGGGCGTCAGCCCGTCGGCCTGCTTGTCCAGGAGTTCGGCCTTGCGGGTCAGCAGATCGGCGTGCCGGTCGGTGCGGGTTGTCTCGGCAGCACCCGTGTTCACCTTGTCCGTGTCGCAGATCAGCGGCCGGGAGGCGCCGGGGCCGACCGCGACTTGAGATAGCCCGGCGTGTCTCCTATTCAGCGGCAGGAGTGTGAGCAGCATCACTGTCGGTCGGCCGGAGATTTCACGCCCGGGAGGGTCCGGACGTCGGCTTGGCTGGACAGCGCGGCGCGAAGCGCCGTGATCTCCTGGTGCTGGGCCGCAAGGCGAGACAGTGCCGTCTCGATCGGCGCCGCCGTCATCGGCATCGATGACTGCAACGTCGACGCCTCCTCCTGGTCAAGGTCCTCCACGCATCCGGACAACGCCAGTTCCTCGACTTGGGTGTCATGCGACCAGGTCACCTTTCCTGAACTGGGTTAGATCAGGGTCAGGGGGTGGCGCTCTCGGGTGTTTCCCAGGCGTACCTGGTAAACGCCTGGTCGGATCTCATCGGAGTGCGTCTCGACTTGGGCGGCGATGCCTGGGGGCCAGGTGGTCTCGCGTGTCCAGATGGTGCCGTCGAGCGGTTCCAGAGAGCTGATCTTCAGATCTGACAGGTCTGCGCCCGATGCATCGACCTTCAGCGCAGCGGCGAGAAGCCTGAGTGACACAGCGCCGCCGGCGACGGCCACGCTGAGTTCGGCCTTAGCAGCGCTGTTCTTGGCCCCAGCGATGGCGTGGGTGAGCGCGTTGGCGGCTTGCAGCACGCCGCTGTTGACGATTCCGCGGTCGAGGGCGCTGGCGATATCGCGGGTGAGGGCGCGGGACAGTCCGATGGAGACTTCAAGCATTGCATCGCGGAGGACGGGAGTGGTGGTGGCGAGTTCGGCGTTCAGGAGGTCGGCGAGGTCCCCGGTGAGGATGCGGAGGTTGATTATTACGGCTGCGGGAGAACTGGCGATTACCCGCCGAACGTGGCTATCGGCCCGGGGAATGGCCTGGTACCTTTCGCTTCGGGTGAGGAGTTCGCTGAGGCCGCGGCCGGGGTCGGTGGTCGCTTCGATGTGCTCGAGCAGTTCGCTGTTCGCGGCTTTCAGGAGCTGGTCGAGCTGCGTGTCGGTCATCTTGCCGCGGTGCCAGGCCCTCATGGCTGCGTCCTTCCGGGTGTGGCGTTTTCCGCGAGTTTCTTCTTGAGCGCAGTGCGGGCTTTCTTCCTGATGTCCCGAACTCGCTGCTGTTCGATGCCCAGTGCGGCGGCGGTGTCTGCTGCGGGGATGTCGTCGAGGTCGAAGGCGATCACGGTCCGCTCTTCGTGGTTCAGGGTCTGCAGTGCCCGGAGCACCAGCTGAGCCTGGGCTGTCAGCTCGTCATGCCCCGGGCCGGGAACGGGGTAGTCGGGTATCTCGGTCCCGGTAATGGGCGGGATCTTGCGCGGTCCTGGCGGGCGCTGATACCGGCGGAGCGCCACCGTGCGGATCCATGCTGCCTTGCCCGTGACGGCCTGCCAGCGGTCCGGGCGGAGGCACATCAGGTCGAAGGATTCAGTGAAGGCATCCTGGGCGGCGTCCTGTGCGTCGGTGAGGGAGGCTCCGTTGTGCATGAGGAACCGCACTACCCTGGGGTAGTGGGCGTCGTAGAAGTCGGTCCATTCGGCGCGCACCTGCATCATGCTGACAGGGGCGGGGCGCGGCAGTTCAGCGGATGAGATGACCGGGCGTGCCGGCTCGGGCCTGAGGTCGCCGGCGGTCATCGCTGCGAGGTTTCTGGCCGTGCACTGCTGCGTTCATGCTCCCGGTGACCCGCACGGCGCGGTCGTGAACGTCGTCTCCCGGATCGGCGCTGTGCCTTGGCCTGGATCAGTGCCGCCAGCACAGTGCCGGCCGCGCCGATGACCGCGGTTACCACGGCCATTGTCATAGCTGGCTCCACTTGCCTGCTCCCTTCCGCCGTTCCGCTGCCCTACGTCTGTTAGTGGCCGGGGGACGGGATGATCGGGAGGCGTCTGGCCGGATTTGTTTGTGGAATGCTCGCAGGGGTTCCCGGAACCGGGGACTCGATCGTTGCCGCCAGGGTCCGGACGTTTGCCCGGTTGGTCAGCGCGGCGCGAAGCGCGGTGATCTCCTGGTGCTGGGCCGCAAGGCGGGACAGCGCTGTGGTCTTGAAGGAGGAAAGGTCAGCGATTTCCTGTTCGCGGTCGGTCACCCGCTGCCTGAGTTTGGCGTTGTCGTCCTTGAGCCGGATGATCTGGGCTGCGCGCGGGTCGGGCAGTTGTCCCTCGGCCTGCAAGCGCTCCAGTCGCTGCTCGAATTCGTTCTTCAGGTGCAGGTAGGTGCGGTAGAGAGATGCGCGTGACACCCCGGCTTCGATCGCCAGGGTCTGGATGTCGCAGCCGCCGCCGGACGGGATCTGCCCGCGCAGCAGCCGGTCGGCTGCGGCGCGGATCCGTTCTTCGGTCTGGCGTCGCTGTGCTTCGCTGATCGTCAAGACTGCCGGGGCCTTTCTCCGGTAGCGGTGTCGATGGCCTGGATGATCTGCTGGGCGCGGTGGTGCTCGGCGGTCAGGCGGGTCTTCTCCCCTCGGGGGATCCGCGGGTTGCCCAGGAAGGTCGCGGTGGTCGCGGCGCACGTGGCCCAGACTTCGCGGTGCTGGCGGTGGATGGTGGCCTGCGGGCAGCGGGCGGCGTCGCATAGCCCGGCCAGCGGGCTGGTCGCGGCCGGGGTGCCGGCCAGTTTCAGGCAGAGCGCCTTGGCCGGATCGGCGAACCAGCAGTAGTTGGCTGGCTGGATGTGCAGCGTGGCGGCCCGTTTCTGGAGCAGCAGCTCGATGTGCCGGTCAGTGGTCACGACGGTCGGCTGGCGTGCCTCCAGACTGGCCAGCTCGGCATCGACGTAGTGGAAGGCGGCAACGAGGGAACGCGCACCGGGGCCGACTGGCAGGACGCCATCCTGGAAATCGCGGTAAGCTGCGACTGCGCGCTTTTCATTCTGCTTTCGTTCCTCAGCTTCCATCTCGGCGTGAAAACGAGCCTGAGAACCGCCTGGGCGGGCCGAATACCCCTCTGTTGTGGCAATAGAGATATGTTTCAGGTGCACTTTTGCCGCGAGGAGCCCGTGAGGCCGGTGGGCGAGTTCCAGAGCGAGGGTGCGCCGCACCATGCGGGCAGTGACCTGCTCTTCCGGAATCGGTGACAATCCCAGGCGGGCGCCGCCCGGGCTGTTCACCCAGCGCCGGAACGTGTTAAACCGGGTGGTGAAAGCGTAGCGGCCGAATACTGAAGTTCCGGGTTCCATTCCGGCCAGTGCTTCTTTGACTCCTGAAAGGCGGGCGGCGAGCTCGACCGCCCGGTAAGCGGGTTCGATGACCACCCATTCGTCGGCTGCCCCGCCGAGGGGCTCGCCTTTAATTCTTTTGCTTGCCAGGGAGTACCGGAACAGTCCCTGCCCGGCCTGTCGTGGCGGGAGGCAGGAACGGACGGTCAGCTCCATCAGCTCGCTCGAGCGCATTCCGCTGACCGCTGCGGCCACGAAAAGGCAGGCGTTGAACACGATCATCGCCAGGTCATCGGCTTGCATCGAGGTCAGCGGCAGGCTCCAGGGCGTGGGGCCGGTGCCGTCCGCGCGATCAACGAGGGCAGCGTCACGCGCCCAGTAGGGTGCGGTCCCGACCTTCGCGACCGCGGCTTCAGCGTGGTCCCGGACTGCCTGTATGTCCCGGGCACGGAACTGACCGGTTCCCAGGTCACGGCCCAGTTCGCCGAAACTGACCTTCAGTAGCGGATCCTGCGGGTTCCAGCCCGCGCCCAGGCGCTCCCGCACCACGTGCTCATCGGCCTGGGGCAGCGGCTGGCCCGATGCGATATGCCGCTGCGCAAGTTCACCGAACTCGTCACCTCGCGGACGGCTGGAGGCCAGCGGTTTCGCCCGGCGAGCGCCGATGCGGTCCATCAGCTCCGCAACGTGCGGGCCGAGCACCTCCACCAGGAACAGGCCGGCGAGCAGGGCGGGCCGTAGCACGTGGTCAGGGACCGGAGGAGTCTTGTTCTCCCCGTGAGAGGAGTAGCCGGATACCGTCTTTGCCGACGTGCCTTCCCAGGGCACGAACCCCGGCCGGTAGCGGTCAGCGGTGAGCAGCTCCCCGTAGCGGGCCAGGTCCTTGATCGCGCTGACCTCCGCCATCACGGCGGAACTGTTCAGCCCGTCACCCTGGCGCTGCTGAAGATAGCGGTCACAATGCTCCTGGGTTACCTGTTCCAGGTCCCGGATCCCCTGATCCGACAGCCACTGAAACCATGTGGTGACCGCGGACAGCCGGCTGTGGCATGTCGCCAGGGCGAGCGGATCCCGGCGGGCCAGCGGCACCGTGAGTACCCGCTCGTGCGCCGGCGCCAGGACGGCGATCAGCAGCTCGCGAGCGACCAGGCGCCAGCCCTCGTCCTCGATCTTGGTGAAGTCCCAGGTCAGGATGTTGGGTGCGACCTGCACTGAGACCTCTGACGCGCCTGTGAGATCCCAGATTCCCTCGTCGAACACCGGCTGCCGGGCGTCCGGGGTCATGCGCAGCCCGGCCAGGACGTGGACGAGCTGGCCGGCGAACGGCGACCGGCCGGGAGCCTCCGGCCCGGGCGCGGCGGGATAGGTCATGCGGTGGTCTCCTCGGGGCGCAGGGGCAGTTCGTCGTCGCGGTCGCTGACCTGGCTTGCGGCAGCGGCCAGCACCGCGGGCGAGAACCGGGGCAGGATGTCCTGGTCGAGCCGGTCAGCGTAGCGTCCGAAGACCGCCATGAACTGCACGGCCGGCATCTGCCGGAACTCCCGGGCGAAGAACGCCTTCAGCCGCAGCAGGTTCGCCGCATGCCGGGGCGCGAACACCGCGAGCGGGCAGAGCAGGCAGACCCACGGCCGTGCAGGGCACGGCTGGCCGGCGGGCCCGTGCAATCCGGCGAGCTGGTCGCCGCAGGCGGCGGTGAACACGTCACGCTGGCCGCCGACAAGCTCGGCGATCACCGTGTCCGTAAGCTCGAGGCCGGCTGCCTGTTCCGGCAGGGCTGCTGCGGCTGCCTGGATGTCGTCGCCGGTGAGGACCAGCGGTGTCCTGGCCTTGCGGACCAGGTCGGCCTGGGCGTCCTCGATCACCTCATCCAGCGCGTCCTGCTGGGCCGGGGTAAGGCGGGACAGGTAGTTGTCACCCTCGACCCGGGCGGTGTGGTTCGGATCGATCGTGGTACGGCCAGTCCACCTGCTCTTGTCCCGACGGTTCTCGAACGTCGTGCGGATGCGGTGCTTGTGGATCCGCAGCGGCTTCCCGTCATCGCCGGCCACCCGATGCTGCTCGACCCAGCGCTGCACCGTCAGCCTGTGGAAACTCGGTGCCAGTACGGGAGTGTCACCGGCCCCGCTGAAGTAGGCCAGCCACAGTCTCGACCGCTCGGGCTCGGGCGCGAACTGCCGGAGAAGCGCGGAGTGTTCCAGCCAGCGCCGCAGCACCGCGACGGCGGGCTTGGGCAGCGTCAGGCTCTCCGGGCCGCTGCGGCCCTTGACGTAGTCCAGCAGGACCGTCGAGTCGCCGGCCCACTCGATATCGGCCAGCTCCAGTTCGTCCAGGCCGTCCGGGACGATTCCCGTGGTCATCCCGAGCAGCAGCCGGTAGGCCAGCGCGACTTCGACGGTCGGGAACAGCGCCCTGGCCGCGTCGGCGACGCCGCCCAGCTGCCCGGCCTTCCAGGAGCTGCAGCCCGCGTACCCCGCTGCGGCCGGCTGGCTGAGCGGGCCGCGGTGCAGCAGCAGCCACAGCAGGTTGCCCTCCGACCAGCCGGCCGCAGCGGGGTCCTGGCCTGCCTGCCCCGCGGTGACCGCCGCCCGGTGCCCGGCCAGCGCGGTCCGGGTGATCTCGGTGCAGCAGTCCCGCAGCCGCGTCCACTCGCCGTCGCTGTAGGGCTCGTGCGGTTTCTTCCGGTGCCGGCGTGCCCGCTGCAGTGCCTGCCCGGGCAGGTAGTCCCGCACCTCGGGCCGCAGCACGCCCGTCTGCGCGTCCAGGGTGCGCAGCAGCGCCCGGCTCAGGCGCTCCCACGTCGGCCGGGTTCCCAGCCAGAACTCGACCAGCCGTGCGCGCGTCAGCTCGGCCGCGCCCCCGCTGAAGCCGGCGCTGTCGAGGAAGCGGGCCAGCTGCCCGAGGGCAGTGCGGTAATGCGTCGCGGTGGACGGGGAATCGATCCCGCCGTTCGGGTGCGCCTGCGCGGCCAGGGCAGCAGCCATCTCAGCGACCAGTCCTGGGCAGGGCAGATGGCTCAGCGGCAAGGTGAAGCGGCTGGCATCGCTGAACGCGAACTCGACGGCCAGCGGATCCTCGATCACGCGGGCGGGCATCAGGCCCAGTCCTCCGGCCCGGCGAGATCGTCGCCGAATTCCGCTTCGACCTCGTCCAGGACCGCACCGGTAAGGTGACTGCGGCGTCCCGCGCTCTCGTAGGCTTCCCGGAACACCCGGGCGGTATCCAACCTGGACAAATAGGCCTCCGTAGTCGTTACTGAGGTATGGCCGAGCAGGTCGCGGAGAATCATCAGGGGGTCGGCCTGGGTCAGGTACAAGGCCATCGCAGGGTTGTCACCGGTGTCGGCCACGAGCTGCGCGGCCTGCTGGTAGTAGCCCGCCACCAGCCGCTCCAGGGTCGACAGGGCCATCGAGTGCCGGAGCCGATGGGGATTGACATGCGGGAACCGCGGCTCGAACCGTTCCCGGATGCCCTCGGAGGCCCGGCGGAACACAGTCGGCCAGTCCACGAACGGCGCCCCGTCGCGCTGCAGCGCCAGCAGCAGTGACCCGCCGGAGGGGTCAACCAGGCGCAGGCGGTCCGCGGGGGCCAGCTTTGACCAGGAGACCCGGCGGCCGTTGACCGTCCCGCCGTGGCTGTCCGCCGCCGTCACCACCAGCGGCTCGCCTAGCTCCGGGTCCGGCTTCCACGCCGAGCCCGAAGCAGCCAGGGGTCGTTCCAGGTCAAGATAGCGGTGCACCGCCGTCAGGGCGTCGTAAGTGACCCACGTGGTGCGCTGCTTGCGGCCCTTCGCGATAGCCGCCGCTACCGGCAGCGGGATCGGCAGCGGCGTCGGCGCTGGCGGCAGCGGCGGTATCTCGTGGACGAGCAGGAACGTGAACTCCTGCCGGCGCAGCCCGCTGGCCAGCACCAGTCTCGCCACCGCCGCGTTGCGTCCCGGGTTGAGCCCGCGGAACTGCGGGTCGGGGGTCCCGTCCGGCAGCAGTCCCTCCAGCACGCGAACGAGGAGCCCGGCGAAATCCGGCTCAAGATGCTTAACGGTGGCGTGGGCCTTGGGCTGCCGTACCTTCGCCAGGTTCCGGCGTGTTTCGACCAGCTGGTCCCCGGCCAGCCTCCTGGCTGCCGCGTAGGTGAACGGCACCGACGAGCCGTAGCCCTCTTCGACCGCCCACTCGTAAAACTGGGCCAGCACGCCGATGTGAAGGTTCCACGTCGTTCCCGCCAGGCGCGACTGCAACGGCCCGGCCAGCCGGTACTCGGCGTAGCAGCCCAGCACGGCCCGCAGCTGCTCACGCGAGCCGAACGCTGGCACCTCGCGCTCGGTCAGGTACTCCAGCCAGCCCTTGAGCGCCCGGGCATAGACCTCCCACGTATTCGGCGACGGAGCGCCGCTTACCGGCAACTCCCTCAGCCACTGGTTGGCCGTCACGCTCGCGCGCGGCCCGTGCTCGTCCTCGAGCCGGAGATCGTCATCGACCAGCACCGGCATGCCTTGGCAGATCAGCGGGCGCCGGTCGAGGTCCCAGCCCTCCCAGCCCGCTGCGGAGAAGAAGATCAGGTGCACGGACGGAAGCTAGACGCGCGACACGGTCACCTGCAAAACGTAGATCCAGTTCCATGCCGGTACTCGCTAGCTATGCGAGACACGATGATGTTGCCCGCATAATGCGCGAGATGTTGCCGCAGGTGGCGACGCAGCGGTCCAGGCTGGGCGTGTCCTGCATGCCTTCGCGCCGGCATAGTGCCTTGTGCGGGTCGTAGACGCAGAGCAGGAGGCCGCGGGGGTTGTCGTGGACGGCGAGGGCCGGGTTGCCGAGAAGGTTGCGCGCGTCCCTGGCCGTGATGATCGCTCCCGCGTAGGCGGGGGCTGGGCCTGGCTCCAGCACCTCAGCGAGGGCATCCGCGCGCACGTCCTGGCCGGGCGATGGGATGAGGCCGCCAGGCACGCCGAGCTGCACCGCGGCATCGGGAACCACCTGATGGAAGGCCGCCAGGCCGCGATCATCCTCCGGTGCCTCAACAGGGACCTGGCCGGGGCAAGCCAGATGCTCGCCGGCAGCACCGTGACCGAGCCCTGGGAACGCCAGGTCGCCACCTGCCTGGCGGTGATCTGCGCCCAGGACCACACAGCATCGCAGCGGCACGTCGCCGCGATGACGGAGTCCTTCCAGCCAGCCGAGCCAGTTCCGGGCTACGCCACCTACCGGGCAAAGCTCGGCATCCTCACCATCGTCCTAGCGCGCGATGCCGATCCCGCAGAAGCCGGGCGCATCGCGAGCACGGTGACCACCGAGGTAATCGGGTCATCGGACGGCTACGCGGCCCGTGAGGTACTCGCGCATCCAGCCGCCGCGGACGTGTTGTCCTCCTGGCATCGCCAGCAGCTCGACGGCATCGCAGCCGCCAGCGGCCTCGGTGCCGGATCAATCCCCGAACCGCTCCACCGCGACCTGATGGCAGCCGTGTCGGCAGCCGAACATCGACTCCACGTCCTCCTAAACTCACAGTCGGCTGCGTGCGACACTCCCAGCAGCGGCAAGCCCACCTGACGTGATCTCTGTACGGGCCCAGTTGCTCGCCTCCGGGAAGGAGCCGTCGCGTCGATCGAGGGCCGACTCTGACGTTGAGCATGGTGGGCGTGGAGGTCGCTGGTGCCGATGTCGTCGGCATCCGCTGGGTCCATTTCGGCGAACGACACTCCGGCATAGTTACCATCGGGGCAGTAGGAGGTGGCCAAATGCGCGGATGCCGGGTACTTGTCGTCCTCGCTCAGTGCTCGGGGGCTGACCTGCACCGCGTTCTCAAGCAGCGCGTCTGAGCACAAAACGCCGTCGGGCGGGCTGTGACGCTGCTACTGCGGCATTTTCAAGCGCGCGGCCTGCTTGTCCAGATTGCGGACCTGCGTGGAGTCAGGGCCGAAGGTGGCTGCCAGGAGCGGGCGGACGGCTTGGAGTTCGGCTAGTGCCTCGTCCGGGTAGCCGTCGGCGGCCAGCAGTTGCGCTGTGACGAATCGGGCCTCAAGGACCTTCCGGGCTTCGCCTCCGCTCGCGGACGTGTCGGCATTCTGCACGAAGAAGCGCAGTTGGGGGAGGGCTTTACCAGGTTTGCCGGTTTCAGCGTAGGCGTAGCCGGCAAGGTGAGCGCATTCCAAGACGTCTGGGTCATTCGGCGGGAAGTGGCGCCGGTAGTCGCGCCCGGCAGCGTCGAGTACGGCTGCCGCACGGGTGTACTCCCCGGCGTAGAACAGCGCCGCTCCGAGGCGATGGCGCATTCTGAGTTCCAGGGCCGGATCATGGCCGAGGCGCTCGATACCATCCTCCAGCAGTCCGATCGCCCCGGAAGGCCGGTCACTTTCCATGAACGCGCGGACGCTTTCCAGGAGCAGCGCGACTTCGGTGTCGGTGAGCCGGCCCTTCTCTGCTCTCCCAGTGCGCCTGCTAGCGGCGGGGGCGAGCAGCGGCCACCGGAACGGGCGCGTAGGATCGCGGTCCTCGGCACCGGCTTCTGCGCCAGCTGTCGTCAAGGGCAGGAGCGTCGCGTACACCGTCTCCGCCGTCGGCCGGGCGTCCGGGTCTTTCGCCAGCATGAGGGACACGAGCGTGTCCAGTTCGGTCGGTACGCTGGCGCGCCGGGACCGCGCGGTCGGCGCGAGCGTGTTCAGGTGCTGTGAACGCAGCGGCATGTCCGCGGTCGCGAAGAACGGCGCGTCGCCCGTCAGCAGCTCAAGCAGGAGGCAGCCGAGCGAGTAGATGTCGGATGCGGACGTGACGACCTGGCCGAGGCACTGCTCCGGTGACATGTACGCCGGGGTGCCGATGGTCCGGTCGACCTGTGTAAGCCGCGGCAGTGCGCCCGCGCCGCGCAGGATGGCGATGCCGAAGTCCAGCACCTTCACCAGGCCGCCGTCGGTGACCATCACGTTGCCGGGCTTGATGTCACGGTGCACGATATCTACCCGGTGGACCTCCACGAGTACCGCTGCGATCTGCGCGGCGATGGCGGCTGCCCAGGCCACGGGCTGCGGCGCCGACTGATAGTCGGCCTGGTTGAGCAGTGTTTCCAGCGTCGAGCCGCGCAGCAGTTGCATAACGAGCCACAGCCGTGTGATTGCGCCGCCTGGCGTGCGTTCCACCCCGGTGTCGTAGACCGCCGGGGTGCCAGGGTGTTCCAGTTGCGCGGTTACCCGGATCTCGCGCAGGAACCGCTTCCGGTCCCGTTCCAGCGCGTCGAGGACCTCGACCGCCTCCGGGCTATCCGGCGCGGCGGGCACCGACGCCGGAGGCCGCAGCACCTTGATCGCGACGCGCCGGTCCAGGCGCTCGTCGTAACCGTGGTAGACCTCGCTCATGCCGCCCCGGCCGAGCAGCCCGTCGATCCGGTACCGCCCCGAGAGCAGATCCGTCACATCTCACCTCGCGTTAACACGCCGGTTTCCCGTGCCATCTCGGCGCGCAGCCGCGCCAGTGCCTCGTCACGCGCCGGGTCGGTGATGATCCGGTAGGCGCGCTTCCTGGCCGCTTCCTTGATCGCCTTCTGGAACTCGGTGTTGTCGAAGTACAGCTTCATGAACTCGGTGTTCCGCTCCGCGTTCTCGGCCACGATGTTGTCGAGCCGGTCATCGGCGACCTGGCCGAACCGGGCCTCGTCGTTCATCAGCGCGATCTGCTGCATCGAGGTGTCCTCGACGAGGCCCGCCACCTGCTGCAAGACCAGGATGCGGTCGGACGTGCCGAGCCCGAGGCCGAATCGCTCGTTCAGCTCCTCGATGATCTCCGCGAGCGGCCGCAGTTCCGGTTCCCGGTACCCGCCGCCGTCGGCGGCGTGCCCGCGCACCACTCCGTCACCGCCCTCGGCCGACGATAGCGAGACGTTATGCGCCCCGGTGAACTCGAGCCGGAAGTGGCTCAGGTCCGCGTCCCCGATGTCCACCGACACCGAAGGCCGCCCCGGCAGCCTGATCAGCAGCACGCGCCCGTACTGGTAGAGCCGCTCCAGATCAGGGTCGCCCCAGTCGACGATCTGCGCGATGAGGCTGTAGGCGCGGGTGAAGTCCTGCAGCGCCTGGCGGAACCCCTCCCGCTCATCGTCGGTCTCCAGCGCGTCGAACCGGTCCAGGGCCGGCCGCAGGTACTGGTGCAGCTGCGCGTGCAGCGCCTGCTCCGCGGCCGACGTCATCCGCCCGGGTCCGGCCGCACCAAGCAGCCGGATGAACGACTCCATCTCCGAGGCCACCAGCAGCTCGTACGCCATGACCTCCCGCTCCTTGGCGTAGAGCAGGTTCGGGTCGGCCGGCTCGGTGATCGTCGTCTCGAACCAGTCCTTGAAGGAGTCCTGGATCGATTCCGCGGAGTTGGCGAAGTCCAGCACCCGCACGTCATCCTGCGACTTGGCCGGGTGAATCCGGTTGAGCCGCGACAGCGTCTGCACGGCCGCGACACCGGTCAGCGTCTTATCCACGTACATCCCGCAGAGCAGCGGCTGGTCAAACCCGGTCTGATACTTATCGGCCACCACCAGCAGCCGGTACTCCTCCTGGTTACGCGCCACGGCAGAAGGATCATCGAGCTTCACGTACGCAAACCGGTCCGGGAGCTGCCCTTCCGGGAACCCGTTCAGCTGCCCCTCGGTGAATTCGATCTCGGTGTGCTTATCCTTTAGCGGACCTGAGAACGCAACGAGCGTCCCGCAGCCGGTGTAGCCGCAGTCGCTCACGTACTTGCGGATCGCCTGGTAGAGGTCGAAGGCGTGCTGCCGCCCGGTGGTGACGACCATCGCCTTGGCCCGACCGCCGAGCCGTCCCGCGATGCTCTCGCGGAAGTCCTCGACGATCAGCTTCGCCTTCTGCGCCATCGAGGTCGGGTGCCGCTCGGCCAAGGCCACCAGCTTGGCCTTGGCCTTCCGCTCGTCCACCTCGGGGTTCGACAGCGAGGACTCGGCCTGCTCCACGGCCGCGTTCCGCAGCCGCCACTTGGTGTCGTAGGTGAGGTAGTTGGCGAGCATGTCGAGGATGTAGCCCTCCTCGATCGCCTGCCGCATCGAGTACACGTGGAACGGCACGTACATGCCGCGCGTGGCCGGGTCCCGCGGGTTCACCCGGTCCGGATCCCAGGTGCCGAAAAGCTTCAGCGTCGCGGACTTCGGCGTGGCGGTGAACGCGAAGTACGACAGGTTCGGCTGCTTGCCCCGCACCCGGGCCAGGTACGACGCCGGGTCCTCGTCGTCCTCCATCGGTGCCGCGTTGCCTCCTAGGGCCTGCTTGAGCCGGGCCGCCGCGTCCCCGCCCTGCGAGGAGTGGGCCTCGTCGATGATCACCGCGTACCGCTTGCCGCCCAGTCCCGCCCCGGCGATCTTGTCAAGCACGTACGGGTACTTCTGCAGGGTGCTGATGACGATCTTCGCCGTCTCGTCCTCCAGCGCCTCCGCCAGCTGCGCCGAGTCGTCGTCGATCCGCTTCACCACGCCGGGCGTGTGGTCGAACTGGAAGATGGTCCGCTGCAGCTGCTTATCAAGCACTTCCCGGTCCGTGATCACGACGACCTTGTGAAACACCGCCTGGTTATCCGCGGAGAACAGGTTCGACAGCCGGTGCGCCAGCCACGCGATCGTGTTCGACTTCCCCGACCCTGCCGAATGCTCAACGAGATAACTGTGACCGGCCCCGTGCTCCCGCGCGTGCCCGACCATCTTCTGCACCGCATGCCACTGGTGATACCGGGGGAAGATCCGCGTCGAGGTGTGCGGGCTCTCCTTCGCGCCCTTCTTCGCGGACGGCTGGATATGCATGTAGCGCTGCAGAATATCCAGCCAGTTATCCCTGGCCCAGATCTGCTCCCAAAGATAAGAAACAGCATAATCATCATCCCGAACGGACCGTGGGTTCCCCGCACCCCCCGCATTCCCCGCCCCCGCCGTCCCAACGTTGAACGGAAGAAACTCTGTATCCCGCCCCCGCAGCCGCGTCGTGATGAAGGCACTATCGGGGTCAACCGCGAAATGCACTAGGGTCCGCTTGGCGAAGAACAGGTCGTTCGGGTCCCGGTCGGACCGGTACTGCGCGATGGCGTGCTCAACGTTCTGCCGGGAATTCGGGTTCTTCAGCTCCACGGTCGCAACCGGCAGCCCGTTGACGAAGAACGCCATGTCAACCGACAGCCGCGTGTCCCGGAAGCTGAAGTGCAGCTGCCGCGCCACCGTCAGCACGTTCCTGTCGTACTCCGCCAGGGCGTCGGCGGCGAGGGTGTGCCCCGGCCGCCAGTAGGCCAGGTCGATCAGCACCCCCCGGTCCTTGACCCCCTGCCGCAGCACATCAAGAACGCCGCGCGAGTCGATCTCGGAAGCGACCCGCTGCGCGAACTGCCGCATCGCCGTGTCCTGATCCCCGCCGTGCAGCTCAAGCAGCCTGTTCCACTTCTTCATCTGCGTCTTACTGACAAACTCCCACAGCGCCCCGGTATGCAGGCCAAGCTCGGCGCTGTACAGCCCAGTCGCTCGTGCCCACCCCCGTTTGAGTAGC
>Ga0302326_10015204_pt1 | contig 16208 bp, 12 predicted proteins | sample Palsa_T0_3_FD_202264 | JGI IMG/M metagenome (GOLD analysis project Ga0302326, IMG submission 202264) | Peat permafrost microbial communities from Stordalen Mire near Abisko, Sweden - Palsa_T0_3 | ecosystem: Environmental > Terrestrial > Soil > Palsa > Peat permafrost | place: Sweden: Abisko... | reverse complement strand
GCGGGCCATGACCCAGAGCCAGTACGTGGGGCCGAACCGCCGCAACGCCACGCGCACGAAGCCCGCGTCGACGCACGCCGCGAGGAACGGGGCCTCCCACGGATTCCAGTCCCAGGGCTGGAAGCGCTCGGCGTCCTCGGACGCGAGGACCACGACGTCGAGCTGTTCGGCCAGGAGCGCCTGCGGCTCGCGCTTGCCGGTAGTCGCGATGCGAGCGTCGTTCAGACCGACGAGGTCGAGCGTCCACCACCCCGACAGGTAAGGAACGGCGCCGGCGTCGCCGATGGCCAAGCGGGCCCCGGGCGTGCCGAGGGCGCGCAGCTCGCGGCCGAGCCGTTCGTGCGCTTGCGAGAGGCCGTCTCCGTATTCCACTGCCCCGGCAATCGCTCCCCGCGCACCCGCGAGCTCCAGACCGGACGAGAGCATCACGAGGGTCGCCGCACCCGCGCGCGCGAAGCCGACCCGAACGCGCGTCGAGACGGCGAGGCGAGCGAGGCCGATGCCGGCCAGCACCGCGCAGAACGGATCGAGCGGGGCGAGGTACCGGTGTTCGTAGCCCATCTGGTGCTGCGGCAGGACGAAGAACGCCGTCAGGACCGCCGCCGCGAAGAGCGCAGGCCGGAGCGAGCGAGCTGGCCTCGCGAGCCCCGCGAGCACGAGGACGCCGAAGTGCAGGAGCGGACCCTCGAGCCAGTCGCGCACGTCGGGCCATCCCGGGAGGCGCTCCGGCGTCCCGAGCTTGATGTAGAACGGGAGCGGAAACGGGAGGCCATAGTACCCGAAGCGCCAGGCTTCGTAGATGCCGATCGGCAACACCCAGGCGAGGAGGCTACGGCCGACGAGCGACCGGGCCTCCTCGCGCGGGAGCAGCGCCGCGCATGTCCCCACGACCACGGCGGCGGCGAGGTTGCCTTCGGGCCGCGTCAGGCCGAGCAGCAGTGCGAGGACGACCAGCGAGCGAGCGGCGCGCGCCGACCCGCGCACGAGATCCGCGGCCGTCGCGAACATCGCCGTCAGCACCAGCGTGAAGAGCGCCGTCTCCATCCCCGACACGGCGTGAATCGCCGTCGCGGGGATCGCCGCAAGACAAACCGCCGTGCCCACGAAGGCCCACGCTCCCCCTTCCCTGCCCGCTTCCCCTCGGCCCCATGTCGCCTCGGCGCGCGCCCATTGCGCGGCGACAATCCAGGTGGCGAAGGTGGCCGCGATGCCGAGCCACTTCGCAGCGAGGACGGCGTCCACGCCGAGAAGGTGCGGGACAACGAGCAGGACCATCCACGAGAACGTCGTGTAGCCCTCGGCCCGTGGTCCGGTGGCATTGAACGTGAAGCCAAGCCCCTCGGCGACGTTGCGGCTGTAGCGACACGTGATGTACGCGTCGTCCACTGTGAAGGGCCAAGCCTTCGCGATCCCCGTGGCGAGGACGACGAACGCAACTGCCGCGAGCGCGCGCGGCAGCAGGGCGTTGGCTGTAACGGGCACGAGGCGGCGCCACTCTACCGCCTTCATCGCGCCGCGAGGGCCTCGGCGACCAGATCGTACGATCGCTTGCGCGCGGCGTGATCGTGGACGTGGGTCAGTACCATCACCTCGTCGGCCACCGATGCGGCAACGAGCGCCCCGAGCTCCTCTCTCACGCGCGCGACGCTGCCCACGAGCACACGCGCCCCCCGCGGCATGCGCAAGGCCTCCTCGTGCGGCTCGTACCGGTACGCGAGGGCCTCCTCGACGCTCGGCAGCGGGCGATCGCGGATCCCCTGGAGGAACCAGACCATGGAGAGGTCGCCCGAGAGCGCCAATTGCTCCGCCTCGTCGTCGCTCTCGGCGCAGATGACGCCGAGCGCCAGGATGGCCCAGGGCTCCCGGCGTCGCGACGACGGGACGAACGCCTCTCGATACCGCCGCAGGACGCGAACCGAATCGTCCGGGTTGAGATGGTGCGCGAAAGCGAACCCAAGCCCCTGCTCCGCTGCGACGAGGGCTCCGCCGGCCTCGCCGGACCCGAGCAGCCAAAGCTCCGGAGAGGGCACGTTGGTCGGGATCGCGCGGATCGGTCCGCCGAAGGTCGTACGCGCCGGGCCGTCGTCGTCGAGGTAGCGCACCAGGTCGGCGAACTGCTCGGGGAACTCGTCGGTCACGACGGCTTCCCGGGATCGCCGAAGGATGGTGGCGGTTCGCGGATCGGTCCCAGGGGCGCGGCCGAGGCCGAGGTCGATGCGACCGGGAAAGAGCGCATGAAGGACGCGGAACGTCTCGGCAACCTTCAGGGCGGTGTGGTTGGGCAGCATGATGCCCCCTGAGCCAACCCGGATGGAACGCGTGGTGGCGGCAACCTGCCCGATGAGAATCTCCGGCGCCGGGCAGGCGAGACTGCCGGCGTTGTGGTGCTCGGCAAGCCAGTAGCGCCGCAAGCCGAGCGCTTCGGCATGCCGCGCGAGATCGAGGGTATTTTGCAACGCGTCGCCGGCCGTGAATCCAGAGGGGATGGGAGACAGGTCGAGAACCGAGAGAGCGGGCGCCATCGGTTTGCAGTCTAGTGGGCTCCCGGCCCGGGGCCCCTCGCGACATTCAACCTCGAAAGAAGCGAGGAACCGGAGATCGATCGACGGTGTCCGTCCGTACGAGGGGAACACCCATGCGAAACCTCGTCGTGCTCGGCAGCGTGCTCGCTGCCGGCGCTCTGTCGGTCATCGTCGCCCTTTCCCACCCACACGCCCATCCAGGGGACAATCCCCCGATCGCCATCGAGCCGGATTCGCCGCCCGTTCCGGCACCGCAGCCCGCTCCCGAGCCTCGGCCCGCAGGCGGGTCTCCGCTCTTGGTGGAGGGACCGGCGACGAGTCACGCGCCGGTGGAAGCCCCATTGAGCCTCACGGCGTCGGACGGATCCGGCCTCGTGCTCGCCGAGCTGCGCGCGAGCGCGGTGGTCGAAGGACCGCTCGCCTTCACCGAGATTCACCTGGCGTTCGACAACACCGAGAACCGCATCCGCGAGGGGACGTTCAAGATCGCGCTCCCCCAGGGTGCGAGCCTCGGGCGCTTCGCCATGAAGATCGGCGAGGCGTGGCAGGAGGGCGAGGTCGTCGCCAAGGAGCGCGCGCGGAGGGTGTACGAGGACTTTCTGCACCGAAAGCAGGACCCTGCGCTGATGGAGCGCGGCGCGGGGAACGAGTTCACGGCGCGCGTCTTTCCGATCCCGGCGCGCGGACGCAAGGAGCTCGTCGTCAGCTACGCGCAGGAGCTCGTCGGGGGCGTCCCGTACACGCTTCCGTTGCGCGGGCTTCCGGAGCTCGGCGTCCTCGACGTCTCGGTCGTCGCCAGCGGCGCGGGGGCGCCGCAGCGGATTCACCGTGAGCGAGTGGTGCCGGCGGAAGACTTCGTCGTCGCGCAGACGCCGGGGAAGGCGTGGAGCGCGGTCCGAAGTGGAGACCTCGCGGTCGCGACGATCCGACCCGTGGACGAAGCCCTCCCGGATCGGATCCGGAGCGCGGTCGTCCTGGTCGACACGAGCGCTTCGCGCGCACTCGGACTTCGGGGCGAGCTGGAGACGGTGCGAACCGTGCTCCATGGGCTGGGCGACGCGGGTTCCACGGGCCCTGTCGTCAGCGTGGCCGCGTTCGATCAGGAGGTTTTCCCCGTTTTCCATGGCGACGCCAAGGACTTCGGGGACGCGGAGATCGCGCGAGTCGTCGCGCGGCGCGCGCTCGGAGCCTCCAACTTCGCTCGTGCGCTGGCCTGGGCGGGCGACGAAGCGCGTCGCGTCGGCGCGACGCGTGTCGTGTTCATCAGCGACGGGGTCGCGACCGCGGGTGATTGCGACGCGACCAAGCTCGCGTCCTTGGCCCGCGCGCTGGGCGACAGCGGCTCGCAGCGCCTCGACTTCGTCACGGTCGGCGGCCTGCGCGACGATGCGCTCGCGCACACGCTGGTCACGGCGGGTCTCCCTCGGGACGGCGTGGTGGCGGCCGCGAGCGACGGTCCGACCAAGGTCGCCCACCGGCTCGAGATGGAGACCCGCTCGAGCCTCGCCGTGGCCGTGGAGGGCGCGACGTGGTCCTACCCGACGAGGCTCGACGCGGTGCAACCGGGAGACGATGTCCTCGTGTACGCGGAGCTGCCAGAGGGCATGCCGCTTCGCGTGCGCGTCGGAGACGGGCCGCCGCGGCTCCTCGCCACCAACGCCGCCGACCGTCCGCTGCTCGAGCGCGCGTGGAGTGGAGCGAAGATCGCGAGCCTCGAAGCCGCCGAACGCGAAACGGGCAAGAGTCCGGACCTCGAGCGGCGCATCGTGGACCTGTCGACGAGCCACCGCGTCCTCAGCGAGTACACGGCGCTGCTCGTGCTCGAGACGGACGCGGACTACGCGCGTTACAACATCGACCGAGCGACGCTGCCCGAGGTGCTCACCGTCGCGGATGGTCGCCTGACGTTCGCCAAGCGGGGCGCGACCGCGATCGCTTCGAGTTCTGTCCCGGTTCGACCCGCGGCCGCGCCCATCGCGCAGGCGGCCAAGGCCGACGAGCGCGAGACGAGTCCCGTCGAAGCCCTACGCTCGCCCGAGCCTCCACCCGCACGCGAGGTTGCGGCCACTGCCGCCGTGCAGGCAGAGCTCGCACCCCCGGCACCGGCGGCCCCCATGGCAGCCACGGGCGCGCGCTCCACCGACTCCGACACGTTGGGCCTCGACGGACTCTCGGGGCACGGGGGAGCAGGCGTTGCCGCGGGTGGCGGCGTAGGTCTGGCCCGCGCTGTCCGGGCACGAGGCGAGGAAGGCGCGATGGGCTTGCCGGCCGCTGCGCCCCTGGCCTCGTCCGCTCCAGCCTCCCGGCCCATGGCGCTCGCCGAGAGCGCGGTCGCGTCGGAAGAGCCGCGCATCGACCCGTACACCGGTCAATTCAAGGCAATCAAAGGCCACCTCGCACAGCGCGACGCGCGGGGTGCGTATGCCCTGGCCGGCGCCTGGCAGGCGGCGGAGCCGGGCGGCCTGCTCGCGCTCACGGCTCTCGGTGAATCCGCGGAGGCCATTGGCGACCCGCACCTCGCGGCGCGCGCGTATGGGTCCATCATCGATCTGTTCCCGTCGCGCGCGGACCTCCGGCGCTTCGCCGGGGAGCGGATCGAACGCCTCGAAGGCAGCGAGGCGCTCGACCTCGCGATCGACACCTTCGACAAGGCGCGGCGTGACCGCCCGGACCACCCTTCCGGCCATCGCCTGGCGGCGTTCGCCCGTGTGCGGCGAGGAGACTACGCCGGGGCGTTCGACGTGCTGCTTGCCGCCCTCGCGCGCCGGTATCCGGAGGGCCGCTTTCCGGGCGTCGACAGGATCCTGCGAGAGGACATGGGCCTCGTCGCCGCGGCCTGGATGAAAGCGGAGCCGAAGCGCTCGGACGAGATCCGAGCGCGCCTGCAGAGCGCCGGTGGCTCGGTCGAGGACCGCCCGTCGATTCGCTTCGTCCTCAACTGGGAGACGGACGCGAACGACGTCGACTTCCACATCCGCGACGCGCGGGGTGGCCACGCGTTCTTCTCGTCGCCGCACCTCGCGAGCGGCGGTGACCTCTACGCCGATGTCACTACGGGCTACGGCCCGGAGTGCTTCGTCATCCGCCTTCCGCGCGCCGAACGCGCGGGCCCCTACGCGCTGGCGGCCCACTACTACTCGCGTGGTCCAATGGGCTACGGCATGGGCAAGGTCGAGGTCATCGACCACGACGGCCGCGGTGGACTCAAGTTCGACGAACGACCCTTCGTGGTGATGGCGGACCACGCCTTCGTGGATCTGGGCACCGTCCAGTGACGTCGAGGCGTGCGGCTGAAAGCCTGACAGCCGCGAGCACGCCTCGTGGATCAAGCGTTGCACTCCGAGAAGCGTGGAGCACGGCACCTCACGGGTTTTTACCGTGCGCGTCTGCCGCGACAACACCACCATGCACCCCCCGCTGCTCGCCGCGCTCGCCGTGTCACCGCTCGTCGCCCTCACGGCTCTTCCGGTCCTCGCTCAAGACACGACCACGATGCCCCCGCCAGAACCGCCGGGCTCGACGCCGCCCGCGCCCGAAGTCGTCCTCCCGCAGAGCGATACATACAGAGAGAAAGACACGACACATCCGATCGAAGAAGGCGGCCCCGGCCTCGAATGGGTGTATCTGAACGCCGACGTCGGTGCGGCCTACACGAATCTGGTGTCGCTGCGATCGTCGAATCTGCAGCTCGTGGACACCACCTCCTGGGGCGCGGCCTTCGGGATGGGGGCCGGCGTGCGCCTCGCGTTCTTCTCCGTCGGCGTCCGCGTGAGAGACCTCCAGATGTCTTCGTTCAACATGTGGGAGACGGATCTCGAGGCCGCGTTTCACTTTCGCGTCTGGCGCATCGACGGGGCCATCGGCGCGCGAGGCGGATACGCGTTCCTCGGGCAGCTGAGCGCGAGCTCTTTCACCAGCACGTCCCCGTCGAATGTCGACGCGCACGGCTGGAATGTCGGCCCGACGATCGACCTCGATTTCTACGTGTCGAAGCTCCTATCGCTGGGCATCGACGCCAACGGCGAGTTTCTCTTTCTCGAGCGACCGCCCGTGGCGCTGCCGGGGGGCGAGGCGGTGAGTCCGGCGTTCGCGGGGCTGTACAAGGACTCCGGCTCGTCGGCAGGCGTGGGGCTGCTGGCGATGAGTCACGTCGGGGTTCATTTCTGAACCGGGAGAAGCGCCGTGGCGGCGGTCAGGCTCCACCGACAGGCGCGACGCTCTCGATCGCGTCGATGAGCTGCGCCATGCGAAACGGCTTTTGCAGGCGCGGGTTGGAGACGCGCTCGAGGTGATCGCGCGCGCGCGCCGTGTACGCCCCGCCACAGATGAACACGAACCGCGAGGCGAGATCGGGCCGATCTTGGGCCACCCTCTCGTGCAGATCGATCCCCGTCATGCCGGGCATCATCACGTCGCACACGATCGCATCGAACCCAGGGTCGGCCAGAATGAGGTCGAGCGCGCGCCCCGGGATCGTCTCGCCGGTGACGCTCGCCCGGGACTCGAGCGACTCCGAGAGCAGGCGCACGATCGCGACCTCGTCGTCCACGATGAGGACGCGTCTCTGCCCGACGTCGTGGGGCCGTACCGACGGGTTGGGCGGGACCGTGGGAGGCGCCGGCCGCGCCGAAGCACCGGCCTCCGCGCGCTCGCCGCTCGCGCGGAGGAGCGTGACGTCCATCGTCGTCCCTTGGCCCAGGGTGCTCGAGGCCTGGAGATCGCCACCCGCGCGAACGACGATGTCACGGCATATCGAGAGGCCCAGCCCGGTGCCCCCGGCGACCGACCGGGTGGTGAAGAACGGCTCGAAGATCGAGCCAAGGATCTCCGCGGGAATGCCGGAGCCGTCGTCTTCGACGGATACGACGACGCGGTCGTCGGTGACGCGAGCCCGGACGACGATGCGCCCGTCCATTCGGTCGCCAAGCGCGTGCGACGCGTTCAAGAACAGGTTCACGAACACTTGCTCGATGCGGCGCGGGACGCCCATGACGAACGGCAGATCGCCGTGCTCTTTGACGAGGGTGCCTCGCGGCCGGACCTCGTGGCTCACGAGCCGCTCCGCGGCGGCGATCGCGGCGACGAGGTCCATGGGCCCTGCCGGCTCGTCGTCGTCACGACCGAAGAAACGCAAGTCGCGGACGATCGCGGCGATGCGATCCACGCTGGTGCGAAGTTCGGCCACCAGCGGCGCATCGGCCGGCGCCACGCGCCGCGCAAGAGCCTCCGCCGCGAGGCCCATGAAGGCGAGCGGGTTGTTGATCTCGTGCGCGACGCCCGCCGCCATGGTGCCCAGGGCAGCCAACCGATCGGCGTGGGCGAGCTGCGCGTGCAGCCGCGTTCTGTCGGTCACGTCGCGCGCGTACGCGAGTATGGCCGGCTTGCCGTCGAAGTCGATGATCGTCGAGGCAATCTCGGCGGTCATCTCGGTGCCGTCGCGACGCCGAGCGGGATACTCGCGAGGAACGAGGCGCTCGCCCGTCTGGGCCATCTGAGCGATGCGGCGGCGCATCACCTCCGCCGAGCGCGGATCGAGGAACGTCATAGGCTTGCCGACGAGCTCGGACACGTCGTCGTGCCCCAAGATCGTCGCGGCCGCCCGGTTGGCGTAGAGGATGATGCCGTCGCGTGACACGACGATCCCATCCGGTGCGTTCTCTACGAGCAGACGGAACCCGGATTCATCCACGTGCCTACGATAGGGCCATTCGGGTCGATCACACTATGGTCGATCGCGGCTACCGCGGCGTCCGCCCGCCGGAAGGGTCCCTCATCGCGCGCGCGCCAGACCGTACGCTGGGGCCGTCTCGAGACTGGACGACTAACTGTCTCCTGAAGGAGGATGCGCGCCGAAATGCACCCGAACGCGAAGTCCGGACCGACCGCTCGACGGCCCCGACGTCCGCCTGCCAAGTGGGTCGTAGGTTTCGCTCTTTTAGCAGGATGCGGAGGTTCGACCTCCGGGTCGCACGCGTCGAGCGCCGAGGCCGGCGTGACGATCTCCGAAGCCGGGGGGCCGCCCGGCACGATCTATGTCTCGATGTACGGCGATAACGAGATCATCGTCATGGATCAGGCTACTTACACGATCACGAACCATATTCCGGTCGGCGAGGGCCCCGCCGTCCTGCTGGCGACGCCGGACAACACGAAGCTCTACACGGCCAACTGGTCGGACATGACCATCTCGTCCGTCGACATCGCGACGAGCGCCGTCACCTCTATCGCGCTCACCGGGCGGCCGTGGGCCATCGCCATGAGCCCCATCGGCCATACGCTCTTTGCGGGGCTTAGCTCGAACGCGCTCGTGGCGATCGACACCACGACCGACATGATCACGGCGACGTACGACACGTCGCCGAACTTCCCGGAGTCCGTCATCGTCAGCGCCGACGGCTCGCAGGTCTACATCGACCCGACGTCGAGCGCCGTTTCGCTCTCGGAATTGAGCTCGGGCACGCTCGAGTCCCTGTCGGCCGCGGACGGCGGCGTCGTCCAGCCCCCGCTCACCGTGGGGGCCACGCCTGCGTGGGCGTCGATCTCTCCAGACGGCACCCGCGCCTACACCCTCAACATCATCCCGGGCACGATGTCCGTCGTCGACACGACCACGTGGCAGGTCGTGGCCACCGTCGACGCGGGCAAGGGCAGCCAGCCCATCATCAGCAGCAGCACTCCGAACGGGCTGGTCGTCGTGACCGACTTTGGGTCGGCCCAGCTGATCACGGTCGACTTCCAGACCAACGCGGTCATAAGCACGCTCGCGCTGAACGGCCGGCCCGTCGGCGTCGGCGGGTACAACGCGGACGGGACCCTCGGCTACGTCTGCGACTTCGGACCCGACTCGCTCGGGGCCGAGAGCCCCACCGAGGCTCTCTCCTTTCTCACGAACCCCAACCTCTCGGGCTTCGACACGGGGCCTGGGCACCTGACGCCGTTCAATCCCCAGACAGGTCTCGCGATCGGCGCCCCAATCACGGTCGGCCACGGCCCCACGAGCGTCGTCGTGATCGGGCCCTGAGCGGCCCCGCTCCAGCGCGAACGCAAATATCCAAGCCTGTCGATTCACTCGAGAAACGGCTCAATAAAGGCTTGGCAGAGGCGAGCGTTTGGCGGCAGATCCTCCTCCTCGGGCCATGACACTTGGGGATGTATCGAAAGGACGCTCGCGATGAACAGGATCGGCATTGGCCTCGCGGTTTCTCTCGGCTTGGCGCTCGCAGCGGCGTGCGGCGGATCGTCGTCATCGAACGGCGCCGGCAAAGGTGATGGCGGGACCGGCGGTAGCAGCGGGGGCAACCAGTCCGGCGACGACAGCGGGAGCTCGTCCGGCTCCACTCCGATCGAGGGCGGCACCCTGTGCGGCACGCTGACTTGCACGGCAGCGCAAGTGTGCTGCTACGAGATGGGCAGCGCGATCCTCCCCACCGCAACCTGTGTCGACTCCGACACTTGCCCCGACGGCGGCGCGGAGGTCGAGGTCATGTGCATGACCGCGGCCGACTGCACGAGCCCGGAGGTGTGCTGCGTTTCGGCGGGCGGGGGCGGGGGAACGGGGCTCGGCGGATTCTCGTTCACGTCGAGCTGCATGTCGCAGTGCGGGGCCTCCGACTATCAGCTTTGCTCCGCCTCCGCGCCCTGCCCCGACGGCGACGTGTGCGGGGTGCTCAAGGTCTGCGAGCCGGCTGACGCGGGCGAGTTCACGTTCGACGGCGGCTACCATCCGCCCGACGGCGGACACGTGCCGCCATTCGATGCAGCCGCGAGCAGCAGCAGCAGCGGCGGTACGACCCCGAGCGACGCTGCGTCGAGCGACGCGCCAAGCGAATAGCGCGCTCGCGCCGACTACATGAGCCCGTCGGACCCGGGCACGAGCGTGCCCGCTTCGGCGCTGACCGCGGCGGCCGCGTCCGTCGCCGCATCGACCCCCGCCTCGGAACGAACGGGCGTGGACGCCGGCTCGACGTCGGCGTCCGCTACCACGCGACACCCATCCGGATCCCACGTCCAACTGAAGGACTGCGTGGGGCACTGGTCCGGGCTAGCCGCACACGTCCCCGTGCCGTCCGAGTTGTAACACCAGCCGCAGCCATTGATGGGCGTGCAGGCATTGCACGAGGCGAACTGACTGCAATCCGCGGCGTAGTCGGCGCCGCCCCAATACGACGGTGGACCGCCTCCGCTCTCATCGGCGCACGCGCCGAACAGCAGGGCGACGAAGGACACGGCGACCGAGCTCACGACTGTCCTCATGGCCCCCCAACTGTAGCGCTGAGGGGCGCACGCGCACGCGCCTTCAGTTGCCGGTGCGGTTGGGATCCCGCCACGCTCGTTCGAACGGGAGGCGCCACGCGTACGGCGTGACGAGCCGATGGATTGCGTTCGGTCCCCATGAGCCCGGGGTGTACGGCCGAACGGGCGGCGGGGCCTCGAGCAGCGGCGTCGACACCTCCCAGAGCCGTTCGATCCCTTCGGCCGTGGTGAAGAGGGTGCGATCGCCGCGCATCGCGTCCAGGATCAGCCGCTCGTAGGCTTCGAGCACGTCGCCGGCGAGGCCCGTGTCGTGCATGGCGAACTGCATGCTCAGCTTGTCGAGCCGCATCCCCGGCCCCGGGCGCTTGCCGTAGAACGACAGCGACATCTTCGCGGCATCCGCGAGATCGAACGTCAGGTGGTCGGGGCCCTGCGACCCGATCCCCGACCCGGCGGGGAACATGCTCTTGGGCGGCTCGCGGAAGGCGATCGAGATGATGCGCTGCCCCTCGGCGAGCCGCTTGCCCGTGCGAAGGAAGAAGGGCACGCCGGCCCATCGCCAGTTGTCGATGTGGCACTTCAGGGCGATGAACGTCTCCGTGTCCGACTCCGGGTTGACGCCCTCCTCGCCGCGATAGCCGACGTACTGACCGCGGACGACGTCGCTCGACAAGAGCGGCAGCATGCTGCGAAAGACCTTGTTCTTCTCCTCGCTGATGGGCGTCGGCTCCAGAGACGTCGGCGGCTCCATCGCGGTGAAGGCGAGGATCTGAAAGAGGTGGGTCACCACCATGTCGCGGAACGCGCCCACCGACTCGTAGAAGCCGCCGCGCTTGCCGAGGCCAAGCGTCTCGGGCACGTCGATTTGAACGTGGTCGATGAAGTTGCGGTTCCAGATCGGCTCGAACAGGCCATTGCCGAAGCGAAACGCCAGGATGTTCTGGGCCGGCTCCTTGCCGAGGAAGTGGTCGATCCGGAAGATCTGCTCCTCCTTGAAGACTTCGTGCAGCTTCGCGTTCAGCGAGACTGCGCTCGCGAGATCGGTGCCGAAGGGCTTTTCCATGATGACGCGCGAGCCCTCCACGAGGTTCGCGTCGCGGAGCGTGCGCACGGCCGCGAGCGCGGCGCCCGGCGGGATGCTGAGGTAGTGCAGGCGGCGCGACTCCCCCGCGAGGCTCTTCTGCGCCTCGTCGACGGCGGACTTCAGGGCGGCGGGGCCGGCCGAGAGGGGCACGTAGTCGAGGCTGGCCGCGAACTCATTCCATTCGGTCTCGGACATCTTTCGAGTCGAGAACTCGTCGACGGCCGCGCGCGCGAGCTTGCGGAAGCCCTCGGCGTCGAGGGCGTCGAGAGACACACCGACGATCCGGCAACCCGGGATGAACCCCGCCCGCGCCAGGTGAAAGAGGCCGGGCAGGAGCTTTCTGCGCGACAAGTCGCCCGTCGCTCCGAAGAGAACGACGACGTGCGGGTACCGCGGGCCGACCCTCGCGTGGCTGCTGGCTGCTTGCGTCATGCTGCCACGATAGGCGAACCGGGATGAGTCCGGCGTGCCTCGCGCGTTTCGTCCTGGTTACGTGCGATCAGGCACGTTGTCAGGCGCCAAGAACCGCGCGGTGTAAACGCCAGGTGCGAGCGCACGTCTCCGCATCGACGGCGCGCTCGAAGCAGGACGTAACGTGTTCGAAGAGCGCCTCGAAGTCGTCGTCGCCGGCGAGGGAGACCTCGTCTCCGAGGATCTGTTCGACCTCTCGACGGTAGCGATCCAGCGGGTCTTCGCGGGCGTCAGGGGCGTCCGGACGGGTCACGGCAGCTACGCCCATCTGGCCGCCCTTCCGGTCGCAAATCCATAGTCATTTGTTCTGGGCTCGCGGGACGGTCGCCGCCATCGCGGGAACGGACGGTCAGTCCGGCACAGGCCCGAATCGACCAGCCTCGACGTCGACGATGGCCCGCTCGATTTCCTGCACCGTGTTCATGACGAACGGGCCGTATTGAACGATCGGTTCACCGAGCGGCTCGCCCGCAAGCACGATGACGTGCGCCTCGTCGACGGCCGTAACCTCGAGGGTCGCGCCGTCGTTGGCGAAGAGAACAAGCTCGCCGGCGGTCGCCGTGTGCTCGCGCACGCGCACGCGCCCCTCGGCGACGACCGCGAGCGCGTTGTACGTCGACGGCAGAGGCACCTCCAGTCGCTCGCCCGTCTTCATGTGGGCGTCGAGCATCGTGATGGGACTGAACGTCTTGGCCGGGCCTCGCGCGCCACGATGTTCGCCCGCGATCACGCGGACGGCGCCTCCGCCCTCGAGCGCCAGACTGGGAATGTCCGCCGCCACGATCGGCTGGTACGTCGGCGCGGTCGCCTTGTCCTTGGCCGCAAGGTTCACCCAGAGCTGCATCATGTGCATCCGCCCGCCGCGCCGGGTCATCTCCTCGGCGTGGTACTCCTCGTGGAAGATGCCTGCGCCGGCCGTCATCCACTGCACGTCGCCCGGCCCGATGATGCCGGCGTGACCCGCGTTGTCGCGATGGGCGACGGAGCCTTCCCACGCCAGCGTCACCGTCTCGAACCCTCTGTGGGGATGCCATCCCACGCCGCGCTTGCCTCGCGCGAGCGGCTCGAACTGCTTGGGCGGCCCGTAGTCCATCAGCACGAAGGGGCTCACTCGAGCGGACGACAGATTGCGGCTCGGGAAGTACGTCGAGACATGAAACCCGTTGCCGACCCAGTGGAACGTGTTGCTGCGGTGGATGCCCTCCACGCTGCGAGCGCCCAAGGACGAGGCCTCGCGCGGGCTCGCGTCGACCGAAGTGACGGTGCTGGCCATGAAGAGAATGTAAGTCGGGACACGTGAGGCGGAAGGCCCCGATCGGGCATCAGCCCGCGACGCGCGCGAGCCGAATGGCCTTCTCGGGACACGCCGTCACGCACTTGCCGCAGGCCTGGCAGTCCGACGATCGCGGCGTGTAAGCCGTCTTGCGCCCATGCGCCATGCTCTTGAGCTTCCCCAGCACGCCAAGCGCGGCGAAGTCCGCGTGTTCGATGCGACGCACTTCGAACACGTGGAACGGGCAGACCTCCACGCAGTCGGCCTTGCCTTCGCACTTGCCACGGTCCACAACCGGCACGAACGCACCGGCGGGCGAGGGGCACTCGGCGGACGCCATCTCTGGGATCCGATGATACGGGCTGGCCACGCGTTGTGTACCCGAGCGCGGCCGTGCGGTTCCAGCGATCGTGCGACGGTGTTGACGGAAGAATCCCGCCTGGATGAACGAGGACGGACTGGGCGGCGTCCTCGGAACGAGGGTCAGGCGCATTTTACACCTACACGGACGCTGAACATCTCCCATGCTCTCATGAAAAAATGTCCAATTCGGGCAACATCGCAGACGCTACCCCCACCGTCGGGCACTCTGTAGAAGTAGGTCCCTTGCGTGATCGGGGGGTCGTTAGTCGTCGTGTCGTTTGAGGAGGCCCGGACAGTGCGAGTCAACCAACATATCTTTGCGGCTTTTGCTTTCGCATCAGTCTGGATTGCATCTATGGCCAGCGGCTGCAGCAGCAGCTCCAATGGCGGCCTCGGCGCGGGCCTCACCAGCAGCAGCGGCAGCGGTGGCGGCCTAGGCCAGTCGAGCGGTAGCGCGTTCGGTAGCAGTGGCGACGACGGCGGCGGAACATCCAGCGGCCTGGGCGGCGGCGGCTCGGGAAGCGGCTCGTTCACCACGGGGGGCACCGACGCCTCCGGTCCCCCGCCCACGTGTTCCAGCGGGACGGGGTGGTCGTGCTCGGTCGACAAGTCGTGCGCGACTAGCTCGCCGACGACGCTCAAGGGCAAGGTCTTCGACCCCGCCGGCAAGAACCCGCTCTACAACGCGCTCGTCTTCATCCCGAACGTCGTCGCAAACTTGCCCGCCATCACTCCGGGCACCAAGTCGTGCAACACGTGCGACGCCTCGGTCGGCGACTACGTCGCCATCACGCAGACCAACTACCAGGGCGAGTTCACGCTCACCAACGTGCCCACGGGCACCGACGTGCCGATCACCGTGCAGATGGGCAAGTGGCGGCGCACGGTCTCCGTCAAGACGACGAGCTGCGCCACGACGACGGTCTCCGACGGCACCGTTCGCCTGCCGGGCAACAAGTCGGAGGGCGACATGCCGCAGATGGCCCTCCTTACCGGCGGCTGCGACGACATGGCGTGCTTCCTCACGGGCATCGGCATCTCCCCCAGCGAGTTCACGGCACCGATGGCGGGCGGTCGCGTCGACGTGTACCAGGGCCTGACGCTCGCCGGCACCGGGGCAGCGACGCTGTCGAACGGGACGGCCGGCGACTGCACGACTAGCGCGTGCCCGTTGTGGCAGAGCAAGTCGAGCTTCGAGCCCTACGACATCGCGCTCTTCTCGTGCGAATGCAACGAGCACGCGGCCACCAAGCCCGCGAGCGCGCTGACGGCGCTCACTGACTGGCTGGACGAGGGCGGCAAGGTGTTCGCCAGCCACTACCAGTACTACTGGTTCCAATCGAACCCGGACGCCAACGTCGCCGCCGTCGCCACGTGGAACGTGGGCAGCACGGTCGCGAACCCCTTACCCGCCACGTTCGACATCAACAACGCGACAAGCTTCCCGAAGGGAGTCGTCTTCGGCGAGTGGCTGGGCAACCTGACGCCGAGCGCGCTGGCGTCGACGGGCACGCCGGACACGATCAGCCTCGACGACGTCGCCACCAGCGTCACGGCGATCAATGCGCAGACTGCCGAGAACTGGATCTACGCCCCGGCGGGCGACGGGGCGACGGGCGACGTGAAGTACATGTCGTTCGACACGCCGATCGGCGGCGCGGCGCCGGCGGGCGACGCCAGCGCGGAATCGACCACCAAGAACTATTGCGGCAAGGCCGTCTTCACCGACCTGCATACGGGCGGCTCGCTCCTGGCGCAGTACAACTCGATCCCTGCGGATTGCCCGACGAACGCCACCCTGAGCGCGCAGCAGGCGGCCGTCGAGTTCCTGTTCTTCGATCTCTCGGCTTGCGTGACCGACGACAAGCAACCGCCGCCGCCGCCGCCGCCGCCACCGCCGCAGTGAAGACGGCGTACGGGGATTGGAGTGCCGCCGGCGTGCTGTTGCTCGGCGGCGGCATCGCCGCGTGTGCCGCCCTGAGCGGGCTGGACTCGTACGCGACGGGCGCGTGCTCCGTCGACTGCGACGCGAGCCTCGGGGCGCATGGCAAGGACGGGGCGAGCGTCGTCGTCGCGGACGCGTCGGAGGAGGCCTCGGACTTCGACGCGCCGGAGGACACGGGGACGATTGCGGACGAAGCGGGCGACGCGAACGAAGGGGACGACGCGGGCGACGCCACCCAGGAATCCGACGCCGAAGAATCGACGGATTCAGGCCCGGGGACGGTGGACGCGGCCGGGT
>Ga0302326_10015203_pt1 | contig 16209 bp, 12 predicted proteins | sample Palsa_T0_3_FD_202264 | JGI IMG/M metagenome (GOLD analysis project Ga0302326, IMG submission 202264) | Peat permafrost microbial communities from Stordalen Mire near Abisko, Sweden - Palsa_T0_3 | ecosystem: Environmental > Terrestrial > Soil > Palsa > Peat permafrost | place: Sweden: Abisko... | reverse complement strand
TCGTACAGCTTCTCGAGCCCGGTGTACTGGGGCGTGAAGCCGCACTCCGAGGCGACGTTGACCACCAGCGTGACCTTGCCTTTGTAAGCCGACAGCGGCTGAGGCTGGCCTTCGAGCGTGTTCACGTTGAGGTCGTAAAGCGACATGTGGGACTCCGGAGAAGCGCCGGCCGTCAGGGCCAGCGAGGCAATTAACGATAGGACGCGCATGGGCGGGAGACTAGTCTCCGCACAAAAGAACTTCTAGGGCACGCAGGCCTTGCCGCCGGGGATGCTCCGGCAAGTGAGATTCGCCGGGCAGGCGCCGCCGTCGTCGGGACAGGGTGGCACGCAGACCGCGAAGTCGGCGCCGATGATGTCCTGCCAGACCAGGTTGGACGTGTCGGTGCAGGGGTGGGAGGGGGTACCGCCGAACTGATCGGTGTCGGTGAGTTGCATGCAGACGCCAACGGTCTGGTCGGCCGGGGTGGGCACGCAGAATTGGCCGAACACGCACTGCTGGTCGTTGGAGCCGCTGGTGCGATAGGTCTGGCAGATGTCGCCTTGCGCGACGGAGCCGTTCTGATAGCAGACCGCTCCGAAAGGGCCGCTCGTGGCGGTAGCGCCATACGCCAGGCACTCGCCGTCGCCGCTTCCCGACGCGTCGCAGGTGTTGAAGAACGGTCCGACCAACGAGTTGTCGCAGTAGTTGTAGGTGCAGATGTTGGTGCCCGAGAGACTCTCGCAGTTCTCGCTGATGTTGGCGCAGTCGGTCGACTGGCTGCAGGAGTAGAGGCAAATGTCGCCAACTTGGGACGAGCCTCCATAAACGCAGACGAAGTCATCGGATTCGCCGTCCGAAGAAGGCCCGGCATCCTGACAGCCGACGGACGTTTTGCAGGGCGCGATCTCTTCGGGCAGCGCGCAGGTTCCGGCGCCTCCCCGGTTGGACGCGGTGGGCGGACACGGATAGTCGAGCCCTTCGCAATACACCCAGGAGACCAGGCTCGTGCACTCGAGACCAAAGCTCGCACAGGTATCCACGCCACTGTTCACGTTGTAGGTGCACGAATCGCCGAGCCCCGCCAGGGCTCCCCCGGTCGAGCTGCCGGTGCTCGAGCCGCCGCTCGAAGTTCCACCCGTGCCGGTGCCAGAAGCGCCGCCAGTGCTGCTGGCGGCTGCGCCAGTTGACGCGGCCGAGGAAGTTCCACCGCTCCCCGACGAACCACAGCCCAGCGGAACCGCTGACATCAGAACCAGAGCCACTGCCTTCACGATCGCTTCAGTGCGCATGGAGTCCCCTTGCGTTTTCGAGCCTCGGCCAGAGCTGCGGACGCGCACGCCACCACAGCGCCAAAACCGTCGCAACGAATTCGAGCGCGGAGGCTGGCAAGGTGTCAGAGAAAGTGTCAGTCCCCGAGCCCTCTCAAACCCGGCTTGCCTCGCGCGGCCCGAGAAGCTCGACCTTCTTGATGCCGGGGCCGCCGGCGTCAGTGGGCGGGTCTCGTCGAGATGCGACAGCACCGCGGCGTCCCGCGACGAGAGGCTGTGGGCCGTCGACCCGGCCCGCACATGGTCGGCATGACACGCAAAGTAGATCTGCGGATAGAAGCGCTGGAGAGCCCGTACGTCGCGATCGCTCATCGCGGCGTACCTATCGCCGGGCCGAAAGTTCGTCAAAACGAAGGATCGCTACGGACAGTTTGCTGCCACCGCCGGAGTGACCCCCGCGCCCCAGTACTGAACCGAGCTCGATGACAGCAACGTACCGGCTCCCGTCGTGGGATCGATCTTGAGGATCTGGCCTTCGTCGGTGAACGCGATGACGGTGCCACCATAGTAGCCGAGGCCCCAGACAGACTGGTATCCGATCGCTCCCACGGTGGTCGCTTCTCCCGTCTCGGGATCGACAGGGGTCCAGGTCACAGGATCGATCTTGTAGAGATCGGTCTGGGAGTGGGCGTAGATCGTCGCCCCGCTGTCGGGCGTGCAGCCCGTGCCACCGTCGGAGCCAACGTCGATCTCGCCGCCGTCAACGGTACGCTCCGCAAATCCTTCGACGATCTCCAGGCAACACCCGGTGACCGAGACCATCGCTGCCAGGGCCAGGCTCTTCATGCGAACACCTGGGCCTCAGCCTAGCGTCCCTACGAGGACAATTCGACCGGCAGCGAGCTCGAAGCACGCCCGCGGGCCGAGGGCCAGCCTCGGGGAGGCCGCAGCATCCATCCATAGGCCCGCAAGACCGCTACCTGACGCAACCAGAAGTACGACACGCCGTCGGCGAGCACGTAGACCCAGGGCCACAGGCTTCCGGCACGGCCCAGGTCGATCTCGGCACCCGCCTGGCGCGCGAAGCGAACCGCCATCGCCAAGGTGAACGAGTCCCAGGCCCAGCGCAGGCAGAACAAGCTCACCGCCAGCGGCCGCAGAGCGACGAAGCCGGTGTCGAAACCGAGCACGAAGAGCGACAGCAGCGACAGCGCGGGATGGAAAGCATCGAGGACCTTGATGGGAAGCTTCACGAGCCCGAAGACCCGCGCCCTTGGCCGCCCGATCAGCCTCCGGAAGATGACCAGCGTGGTGAGGAAGCCCGCGAACCAGCGGGTGCGCTGGCGCATGAGCGACGGCAGCGCGATGGGAACCTCGGTGTAGGCGCAGGCGGACGGCACGGCCGCGATCTGGAGCGGCAGGTTGGCCGCGGCGGCGCGCGCGTAGAACCGGTAGACCAGCTCGTAATCCTCGGTCAGCGACGCGGTGGGATAGCCCCCGACCGCGCGCACCCAGTCGGCCCGCATCGCCATGAACGCACCCGGCAGCTGCTCGAGCGCCGAGAGCTCGGCCCAGGCGACGCGGATGAGGGTGTTGCGCACGTACTCGATCTGCTGGAAGCGCGTGAGCAGGTTGGGGTGCCGGGCAACCAGCACCGAGCCCGTGGCCGCGGCGACCAGCGGGTCGGCGAAGGCCGTGGCGAGCCGCGCCAGCGCGTGGGGCGCCAGAGAGGTGTCGGCGTCGACCGTGACGAGGATCGGATGGCGGGCCACCGCCACCGCGGCATTGAGCGCCGCGCCCTTGCCGCGATGTGGAAGCGTCAGGACCGTCAGGTTGCCGTCGGCGCTTCGAAAGCCGCCCGGGCCCGGCGAGAGATCGAAGGCGCGAACGACGGCCTCGGCCGTGCCGTCGGTGGAGCCGTCATCGGCGACGACGATCTCGAGCTCGATCCCCGTCTGCTCCCGCAGCGAGCGGAGGGTCGCGACGATGCCGGCCACCTCGTCATACGCCGCCACCAGCACCGAGAGCCGAGGGAAGCTGGAGGGCAGCGGCGGGGCCCGAGGCCGCGGGGCCAGCCATAGCGCGAGCGTCCCCGAGGCGATCTCGAAGCCGATGGTCGCGAGCGCAAAGTGCAGCCCGAGCGTGAGCTTGGCATGGAAGAGCGCCGGCGCCGCCAGCTCGAGGCCGGTCCAGACCGCCCCGAAGAGCGCCGCGATCCAGAGCAGCCGCCCAGTAGTGCCGGCCCCTGTGCCGGCGAAAGCAGCGCCGGCCTCCGGGAGATCCAAGGACCGCGGCGTAGCCGCGATCATCAACGGGTCCCACTGGTGGGTGCCGGCGGAGCCTCGATTGGGGGAAGATGGGACCATGGGCTTGATCAACGTTGGGCGCCCGGCGAAATTCGAGCCTCGAGCCGATCTCTTGTTAACGCGCGCAGTGGGTGATGTCACGGGGAGCTCAAAGCCTCTTGCCACGCGCGGCAGCTTGATTCGCTGCCTCGGCGCGCTCGCGCTCTCGGCCGCGTGCTCCGAAGCGCCTCCCGTCGAGGCTTTCGACGGCGGCCGGATCGACAGGGGTGACGGTGGCGCGCCGTCGGGCCTGCACGCCGTGGGAAGCGCGATCGTCGATGGCGAGGGGAACGCCGTGACCTTCCGCGGCGTGAATCGCTCCGGCACGGAGTACGAGTGCATCCAGGGCCGAGGCATCTTCGACGGCCCGAACGACGCGGCCTCGATCGACGCCATCGCCGCATGGAACGCCAACGCCATCCGCATTCCCCTGAACGAGGACTGCTGGCTGGACCTCAACGGCGTCCCCGCGATCTACGCCGGCGCCGCCTACCAGCAAGCCATCGAGGCTTACGTGCAGCTCGTGCTCTCGAAGGGATTCACACCCCTTCTCGATCTTCACTGGTCCGCCCCCGGAGGCACCGCCGCCACCGGGCAGAGCCCCATGCCCGATGAAGATCACTCGCCGGCCTTCTGGGCTTCCGTGGCGGGCTTCTACGGCGGCGACACCCGCGTGATCCTGGAGCTGTTCAACGAGCCCTACCCTGACAGCAACCAGGACACGACCGCGGCCTGGACCTGCTGGCAGCAAGGCGGGACCTGCGCGGGGATTGGCTACGCCGTCGCCGGAATGCAGGAGCTGGTCACCGCCGTCCGGGGAGCAGGGGCCAGAAACCTGATCCTGCTGGGCGGCGTCCAGTATGCCAACAGCTTGAGCCGGTGGGAGAGTTTCGTCCCCGACGATCCCCAGACCAACCTCGGCGCGGCCTGGCATCTCTACAACTTCAACGGCTGCAACAGCGCGGGGTGCTTCTCGAGCGACTCGGCGCCGGTGCTCGCCGCCCACCCCATCCTGGCGACCGAGCTCGGCGAGAGCGATTGCGGTCATGCGTTCATCGACGCCGCCACGGCCTGGTTGGACGGAAGGACTTCCGGCTACCTCGCCTGGACCTGGGATGCCTGGGGCGGCTGTGGCGACGATCTCATCAGCGATTATTCCGGCACCCCGACCCCCTATGGGCTCGGGTATCGGAACCATCTGCTGGGGCTGTGAGGGCGGTGAAACCACAAGAAGCCGTGCCCGTGTGCGTGCCGGGTTCTTAACTCGCGGTCGAGGGGTCGGACGCGTTTGTCCCGCCGAATGCCGTAAGCTTGCGAACAGCGTCGTCCGTCAGGCTACGTTCCGGACGAAACGGAGCTTCAGCGCAGCAACATTGCGACCAACGGAATCCCGGCCGCGACGGCGAGGATGGCGGCCATGACGACCCAGGCCAGCGGGCGAGCGAAGTTGAGCGTCCAGCCGAGTCCGGTGCGCTTGGGCACCCAGAGCGCGGGGTCGTCGGCGTTCACGTAGAAGACGCCGGCGCGCCAGGGGTTGGCAGATTGAGGTTGGCTGTGGCCGGCCTCCGGAGCGCGGCGCGCGAAGCGAACGGCGAGCAACGCGACGAGGATCGACGGGAAGAGGATGCCAAACACGAGAATCCGGAAGTTGGGAGGCTCCCCCGGGTGCCACACCGAGACGCCAATCGCGAGCGCGATGCAGTACTCAGCGACCAGGTTCACGCGCAGGGCGGCCCGTTGTCCGGCGGATCGGAGAGGGAGAAGACGAAAGGCCGTCAGGGCAGCGCAGATCGCCGCCCCGAGCAGCAGCGGACCGAAGACACCGCCGAGGCTGCGTGTCGACCAACCGTTGGGCTGACCGTCGAAGCCCCAGTGAATGGGGAAGCGGGCGGGGATTGTCTCCCAGCGCGCTGCCAGGTGGCCCGCGGCGAACCCCAGGATGGCGAAGGGGCCGAGACCCGCCAGCAGACCCATCTACGCCCGGGCGACCAGGCTGGTGCGATCGACCGGCAGCCGCTCGTTCACGCTGGCCGGCTTCACCGGCAGATACAGCTCGAAGCGGGTTCCCGCACCCAGCTTGCTCTCGACCTCGATCCGCCCGCGGTGGTGGTCGACGATGCGACGCGAGATGGCGAGACCCAGCCCGGTGCCCTCGCCGGCCGGGCGGGTGCTGAAGAAAGGCTCGAAGATCCGCTCCAGATGCTCGGGGCGGATGCCGCCACCGGTGTCCTGAATCGTGATGCGGATCTGGTCGCCCACCTGCTCGGTGGCGAGCTTCAGCTCGCCCGACTTCGGCATGGAAAGGATGGCGTTGTCGATGAGGTTCAGGAGCACTTGCCCCAGTGACCCCGGTTCGGCCGGGACGGCGTCGCGGAACTGGTAGTCGCGGACCACCGTGACCCCGGGGGGCAGCTTCCAGGCCACGACGTCAAGGGCGTTGTCGAGCAGATAGGGTAACGCCACCGCCACCCGGTCATGCACCGGTCGCGCGAAGGAGAGCAGCGAATTGGCCAGCCCCTGAATGCGCTCGCCGCAGTCGATGGCGAGCTTCAGGAGCTCGGTGTCGGTGGAGCCCTCGGCGGTGGCCATCTCATGCAGCGGCTGGAGCGCGTTGAGCAGGCCGTTGAGCGGATTGCGAACCTCGTGCGCGAAGCCCGAGGTCAGGATGGCCAGGGCCGCGAAGCGCTCGCTCTCGGCCAGGCGCGCCGAGGTCTCGCGGAGCCGGATCTGCACATCGATGCGGGCCAGCAGCTCGCGCGGTGAAAAAGGCTTGCCCAGATAGTCGTTGGCGCCGACCTGGAAGCCGTCGAGGGTGGCATCGACCTCGCGCCGGGCGGTCAGGAGGATGATGGGGATCTCCTGAAGCTCGGGGTCGGCCTTGGCAGCCTGGACCATCTGCAGACCCGACATCTCCGGCATCATCACGTCCGAGATGACCACCACCGGCTTCTCGGCGCGCATGGCCTCGAGACCGAGCCGGCCGTTGGCGGCCTCGACCACCACATAGTGCTGTCGCAGAATGGCGGCCAGGAAGCGGCGAGTTTCCTCGTCGTCTTCCACCAGCAGGATGCGGCGCCGCAGCGCCGGGTCGATCTTGTTGGGGATGGGCGGCAGGGCGGGAACCGACGGAGCCACCAGCGCGCTCTGTTCGGCGAAGCCGGCGTGCTGCGGAGCCTGGAAGGGATCGTCGCGGCGCTGCGGGCGAAGCGGCACCTCCGCCGTGTCGCGCAGCTCCTCGCGGATGTGCGCCGTGCCTTTGGGGATGCGCACCCGGAAGGTGGACCCCCGGCCCTCCTCGCTCTCGACCTCGATCTGGCCGCCGTGGATCTCGACCCCCTCCTTGGCGAGCGCCAGCCCGATCCCCGAGCCTTCGAAGCGGCGCACGCCGGCGCTGTCGGACTGGGCGAAGCGATCGAAGATGCGGCCGACGTCTTGCTTGGGGATGCCGACCCCGGTGTCGGCGAGCTCGACCTCGACGAACTTGTCGCTCTCCCGGACGCGGATCGCCACCGAGCCCTGGTTCGTGAACTTGAGGGCATTGCCGAGCAGGTTCTGGAAGATCCCCTCCAGCATGGAGACGTCGACCTGGACCAGCGAGTGCGAGTCGCTCTCCAGCGTGAGCTGGATGTCCTTCGAGTCGGCCAGCACCCGGAAGGGCGGGAGCATGGCCTCGAAGAAGGCTTTGAGATCGACCGGCTCGTACTTGAGCTTGGTCTTGCCGGCCTCGAGCTTGGCGAGATCGAGCAGTCGATTGATGAGGCGCAGCAGGCGGTCGCCGGCGCGGTCCATGGTCTCGAGATAGGCGCGCACCGCGGGCGGAATGTCGGGCATCTGCAGCGCGTACTCGAGCGAAAGCAACACCAGCGAAAGCGGGGTCCGCAGCTCGTGGTTGATGTTGTCGAAGAACTCGGACTTGAGCCGGTCGAGCTCGTTGGCGCGATCGAGGGCGACCTCGAGCTCGCCCTTGGCCTTGGACAGCTCGCTGGTGCGGAGCGCGACCCGCTGCTCCAAGTCCCGGTTCATGGCGCGGATGATGCCGAAGGCCAGGCTCTGCTTGGCGGCGATGGTGAGGTGCGGGATCAGCCCCTGCAGCAGCGCCAGGTCGGGGGCGCGGTCGGGTTGCGGCTCGCCCACGATCAGGCCCAAGAGCCCCTCTTCGGGGGACTGCAGAAACTCGAGGCGGTGGGTGGGATGGGTGGAGAGAAAGCGGGTGCGAATCGCGGCCGGATTCGGCTTGCGTAGCTCGTCGGCCGTCACCACGTCCTCGCGGTCGAAGTTCGAGATGGCCGCCGCCAGCTCGGTGCTCTCGGGACGCAGCGTGAAGTAGGCGACGTGCGCGAAGCCGACCTTCTGGGTGAGGAGCTCGAGGACCGCCTCCGCGACCTGCTCGGGCTCGATCTGCCGCGTGAGGGTCCGGCCCAACTCCTCGACGGTCTGGATCTGCTTGCTCTGCCTCTCGACCAGCAACGTGCTGGCCTGGAGCTCGCGGTACTGCTTCTCGAGCATCTCGTACGATTTCTCGATCTCGACGGCGGCCGCCGCGGGATTGAGACGCAGCACCCGCAGGATACGCACGAAGCGATCGCGCAAGCGCTTGCGGGCCGGCAGAACGATGTTGTAGGTCGCGCTCGGTCCGGAGCGGCTCATGGTGACCGAGGCGGGGGCGTAGCCGAGCACGCTGGGGGTGGCCTCCAGGACGCCCTTGGTGATCAGGAAGTACTCCTCGGAAACCTCGTACTTCAGCTCGTGCCAGATGCGGAAGGTGAGACCGGCGTCGACCATCTCGACGCTCATCTCGAGATTCGAGAACATCGAGCGCGAGCCCCGCCCCGCGATCCAGCGGTACATGGTCGGTAGAAGCGGGATGGCCCGCATGACGATCTGCAGCGGGCGATAGACGTTGGTCGAAGCAATTTCTTGACCGATCTGCGGAAGGTTCTGCAGTCCGCCGACCGCGACGCCGATGCGACGGCACACGGCCACGAAGTCGGGCCAGTCGATGCGAGCCGACTTGTCGAAGAAACTCTTGGCGGGGAGAGAGAACCCTTCGACCAGAGGCTCGACCGGAATGCCCTTCTTGCGCAGGTACTGAAAGGGCAGCTCAAGGGCCCGCGTCGAGACCTCACCCGCCATCCAGACTCTCCCTTACGATGCTCCCCATCGAAAGATCGCCGAGCTCCAGTTGAAGCCCGCGCCCGTCGTGAAGACCGCCGCCAGATCGCCGTCGCGCAGAAGGCCCTCCTGCTGCGCGATCTTGAGATTCAACGGTATGGCGCAAGCGCTGATGGATGCCACGCTCCGGAAGCTGTCGACCGTCTTGGTGTGACCCAGCCCCGAGGCCCGACGACAGATGGCGCTGAAGGCCGCGATGGTCTGGTGGGAAGTGAAGAATTGAATGTCCTCGGCCTGGGTGCCGGCTTCTTCCAAGGCTTGGTCGATCGAGGCCTTCGCCATATCGCCCGCTCGCAGAACGACTTCCTTCGTTTTCAGTGGATCGGTGGAGTGTGGCACCAACCGGGCTCCTTGTGTGTCGTACCACGCGGCGCCGTTTTGTGCAGCCAGAACCGCGACTCCCGCGTAGGCCCCGTCGGTGGTGCTGACGCACGACAGCATTCCGCGCTCGGGCGAGACCCGGCCGATGACCGCCGCGGTGGCCGCGTCCCCGAAGGTGGTCGAGAGCGGATTGCGGTAGTCGGTGATGCGGGACTGCAACGCCGACTGCACGATCAGGACGTGCTTTCCCGCTCCGGCCAGAAGATAGGCGGCGGCGAGCTGCAGTTGAAAAGGGAAGCTGCCGCACACGCCGTCGACCTCCATGGCGGCGGCCGAGGGACGCATCCCCAGGCGCGAATGCACCAGGCCGGCGTTTCCGGGGACGGCCTGGTCGGGCAGGAAGGAATTCAGGAGCATCAAGTCGATGTCGCCAGCTTCGAGGCCGGCGTTCTTCAGGGCGTCGCGCGCCGCCTCCACCTCCATGTCGGAGGACAGCATCTTCTCGTCGGCCACTCGCCGCTCGAGAGCCCCGTGAAAGGGATCGTTCTTCCACTTCGCCATCTCCTCGAGCGCGATGCGACCGCTCGCCGAGGTCTTGAGCCGAGCCAGCATCTCGGCGGGCGCCGCCCCCAGGTCGAGATCGACATTCCCGCCCTTCTGAAATGCCTCGAAGGCCTCGAGCGACCAGTAGTCGTTCTTCCGGACGTTCGGGGGCAAGTAGCTGCCGAGGCCGAGGATCCCGATTCCCTTGGCTTTCACGACCGCACTTCCTCTACCGAGGCCTTGAGGGCCGCCAGTCGCTCGGGTGCCGGCATCTTCACCGCGGGATCGACCACGATGTCGAGGACGATGGGCCGGCCTTCTCCCAGTGCCGCTTCAAGGCCGGCCGTCAGGATGTCGCCTGGACGCTCGATGCGGATGGCAGTGGCCCCCAGGCCGCGCGCGAACTGGCAGATGTCCATCGGCGCCGTCGCGAAAGAGTGCGACCGCCCGTACATGTGGTTCATGCCGTTCTCGACCATCCCGTAGCCGCCGTTGTTGATGACCGCGACGATGATGGGCAACTTCTGCTGCGCGCAGGTGAGCAGCTCGCCCCCGTTCATGGGGACGCTGCCGTCGCCGCAGATGCAAACCACCGCGCGCGTGGGGCAGCCGAGCTTGACCCCCAGGGCCGAGCCCAGGCCCGAGCCCATCGCCCCCAAACCACCGGCGAAGTAGAAACAGTCTGGTCGATCGAGGTTGAGGTAGTGCAGGCCGAACATGGTGTGCTCGCCGCTGTCGACCGTGTAGATGGTGTCCTTAGGCAGGCAGGCTTGCAGCTCCCAGATCGCGCGCTGGGGCGTGATGGGAGTGTGGGTGGCCTCGGGCGAGACCGCGGGGTCGGTGAAGCGCTCCACGCCCCGCACGACGAGCAGGCGATTGCGCTTGGGGGTGCGCTCGAGAAGCTTGAGCAGGACCACGTCGGCGGGTCCCACCAATCCCACGTCGACCCGGTAGTTCTTGCCGATCTGGGCGGCGTCGATGTCGAGCTGCACGAAGGCCCGCGAAGCCTTGATGACCTGGTTCCAGGTGTTGGTGGCCACCTCGCCGAAACCGGTACCAACCGCGAAGAGCACGTCGACGTCGCTCTCGAGGTACTTGCGGGTCGAGGGATGGCCTCCGTATCCGTAGATGCCCAGAGCCAGAGGATGACTCTCGGGAAACACGCCCTTGGCCTTGGGGGTGGTCGCGACCGGGATGGAGCCTCGCTCGGCCAGGCGCAGCAACTGCTCCGGTCCCCTTCCCCAGCGCACGCCCGAGCCCGCCAGGATCAGGGGGTGATCGGCCGAGGCCAGCAGGTCGGCCACGTCGTCGAGAAGCTGGGCCTCGACCGTGAACTGCGACGAGACCTGGGCCTCGATGCGGGCCGGGTCGACGCGCTCGGGAGTGACGTCGAGTGGCAGCGAAACGAAGACCGGTCCCTTGCGGCCGGAACGGGCGGTCGCCAGCGCCTTTCCCATCACGGCGCCGGTCGAGCGCGAGTTGGTCAGCTCGAAGGTGGCCTTGGTGATGGAGTGCACCATGGCGCGCACGTCCAGCGAGTAGGGACTGCCTTCCTGAAGCGCCCCGCGCCCGAACTGGCTGCGCGGAACCTCGCCTGCCAGCATGAGGACCGGCAGGCTGTCGCAGAAGGCCGAGGCCAGGCCGGTCAGGGAGTTGGTGATGCCGGGCCCGCTGGTGACGAGCACCACCCCGACCGATTCGGTGGCGCGGGCATAGGCGGCGGCCGCGAAGACCGCCATCGTCTCGTGCTTGCAGTTGATGACCCGGATGCTCGGGCAATCGAGCAGGGCGTCGTAGATCGGAAACAGGGGGCCGCCCGGGAGCCCGAAGACGGTGCTGACGCCGTTCTGAACCAGGAACTGGACGATCTGGTCCGCCGCTCGGGGATAGATCGGACGCGGAAGGGTCTGCGGCGCGGGGGCGCTCTTGCCGGGGAACGAGAGGGGCCGGGCCAAATCCGTCAGTCCGATAGAGAGATTGCTCAATTGCTCCTCCTGGGGTGACGAAACCTGGTGCAGCGGGCCTCGACGGACATGGTCATCTCCAAAAGCACGAGTCATGCCGCGTCCATATCCCAAGGGTGAGGACTGGAGACCGGGATCTCTCTGCGAGACGAATGCGCTGGCAAACAGGGCAATGCGCACTGAACGCCCCCAATCGCGCGGCCGAGACCAACCGGGGTGCGCCTGGGTCCGACAGGACCCGCGAGTGTGGGTCCTTTGGACAGACTTCCTTTCCTTGTGCGAATGACCGAGCCTTCATGGGCGTACCCATGGCGCGAGGCAGCGGGTCTTCCGTGCGCGCAAGTCCTCATTATTTCGTCGCCTTTCAGCCGCGCACCCGGATTCCGCCGTGTCGGGTGCTGTCTTGAAAGGTGGCAGCAGGATATTACCGCAATCCCCATCGACGGCAAGAGACCAGCCTTTTGAGGGGCTGCCGATTCGGTTGCGCCGATCGTTGGACGCGCTCTAATGCCTGCATCATGGACCGCCGGACGGCGCTGAAGCTCATGGCATCCCTCCCCCTCGCGGCCAGTGCCTCAGCTCGAGCCAAGCCAGCCCGTGCCTCGCGCCGGCCGCCCGAGCCCAGCGGGCGGTTTCCCACGATCTTCCTGGCCCACGGCGCTCCCCCGCTCCTGGACGACGCCGGCTGGGTGGGGGAGCTGAATCGATGGGCGCGGGCAATGCCCCGACCAACCTCCATCCTGATGCTGTCGGCGCACTGGGTCGAAGCACCGATCACCATCGGCGCCACGACGAGCGTGCCACTGGTCTACGACTTCCATGGCTTCCCGCAGCGCTACTACCAGGTGAGATACCCGGCCCCCGGGGCACCGGATCTCGCGCTGCGCGTGCGCGGCTTGCTGGCCGGCGTCGAGGAGACCCAGGATCAACCCGCGCGGGGCCTGGACCACGGGGCCTACGTCCCGCTGGTTGCCATGTATCCGGAGGCCGACGTTCCGGTCCTTCAGATTTCTCTTCCAACGCTGGAGCCGGAGCGGCTCCTCGAGGTGGGGCGCAGGCTGGCGCCACTGCGGAGCGAGGGAGTCCTGATCATCGGGAGCGGATTCCTCATCCACAATCTGAGCGCGCTGCGAGCGGGGGGCTCGGCAGCGGTCCCCGGTTGGGCGAAGGAGTTCGACGCCTGGACGGCGGAGACCCTGCCGCGGCGAGATCCGGAGGAGCTGCTGAGCTATCGAGCTCGGGCGCCGGGGGTCCAGCTGGCGCTGCCCACCCACGAGCACTTCGTGCCGGTGGTGGTGGCCAAGGGCGCCGCGCTGGACGAGCCGGTGCAATTCCCCATCACCGGCTTTGCCTGGGGGCCGATGACGAAGCGGTCAGTGCAGTTCGGGATCTAGCGCGCTTCGCGCGGAAAGGCTCGCGATCGGGAAGGAGGAGAGTGCAAGCGCGCCGGGACCAAGCGATTGAGATCGCATGCACAGACGCGGTGAAACGGTCGGTTCTCCGGCTCCAAGTCGCCGACAAGAGATGCGCGCAGCAAGAGGATCGGCTCCAGTCGCCTCCGAACCAATCGTTTCACCGCGTCCATACGTAGGAGATGACTCCATCCTTGGGATCCCGGCGCGCTAATAAGCGTCCCACAGGCCTTCCCTCGCGATCCGGAGGAGAAGAAGGAGATGGGAGTCGCTTGAGGATCGAACTTTGGTCTCGAAGGCCTTGGTGGTGTCCGGCGTTGCGCCTTGCGTCCTCGCAGCAGGTGACCGAGAGCCGCCGGCAGGGCCGCAGGCGCCACCACGCCGGCACAGGGGCCGGCGCCGCTGCTCTCCTTCAGCCTCTACGTATTCCTACTCATCCCAATCCCCGCACGGAGTGCGGTGGAGAGTCGCGACTGCGGTTGGGTGCGTCGGTGGGCCGGAGAGCGAGGGAGATGGCTCGACCAGGAACGTGCAAGCGGACGGCGGGACCCGCCGCGATGATGGCGCCGGCCAGTCTGCGTTTCGTGAATCTGCTCCGGCTCCTTCTGGATGGGCCCCGACCACGATGCAAAATGGCAGTGCCATACGTAACCCGGGGGCCGGCAGCCATCTCGCTGGCGGGTAGACGCCGCGGCACGGCCGGGGGAGCCGCTCCCCCGCTACGGCCCACCGATCCACCCAGCCGATCGCCACTCTCAACCGCACGCTCGTGCTCACTCGCGCGTAGCGCGGCGCGGGGGGCTCGTCCCTTACCAGCTACTGCGTCGTTGCGATCGACCCGGTCGACTCGCGCGCCCACGCGGGCGGAAGCTCTGAGCCTGGCCGTGCCCGCGCGAGCCTCCGCCTGACTTGCCCGGCGCGGCCGGGATCGGACCTGACGGCGCGACCTGACCGGGAGCGAGGGGAATCGGATGGCGGATGAAGCGCTCGACGTCCGCGAGCAAGGAGCGCTCGGCTCCATCGCAGAAGGTGATGGCGGCTCCCAGCGCTCCCGCCCGGCCCGTGCGGCCGATGCGGTGGACGTAGCTCTCGGCAACGTCGGGGAGGTCGTAGTTCACGACGTGCGAGATGCCGTCCACGTCGATGCCTCGGGCGGCGATGTCGGTGGCGATCAGGACCCGGGTTCGGCCGTCGCGGAATCCGCCCAGCGCCCGCTCCCGGGCGTTCTGGGACTTGTTGCCGTGAATCACCGCCACGTCGAAACCGCCACGCTCGAGCTGAACGAACAGCCGGTCCGCGCCCCGCTTGGTGCGCGTGAAGACGAGGGCGCGCGTGATCTCCGGTCCCGACAGGAGTCGCTCGAGCAAGGCGTGCTTCTGGGTCTTGGGCACATGGTAGAGAACCTGGGCGACGGTCTCGGCGGTGGTGACGTTCGGAGCGACCGAGATGCGGACCGGATCCTTGAGAATCCCGTTCGCGAGACCAGAGATGGCGGGCGGCATGGTGGCCGAGAACAGCAGCGTCTGCCGCACCGGCGGGAGCGCGGCGATGATGCGCCGCACGTCCGGCAGGAAGCCCATGTCCAGCATGCGATCGGCTTCATCCAGGACGAAGATCTCGACCCCGGAGAGATTGACGAAGCGCTGCTGCATCAGGTCGATGAGGCGTCCGGGGGTGGCCACCACCAGGTCGAGCTTTCCCCGCAGCGCCTGCTCCTGCCGCTGCTGACCGACGCCCCCGAAGATCACGGTGTGGCGCAGGCCGAGATGCCGCGCGTAGGCGCTCGCGCGCTCGGCGATCTGTGAGGCCAGCTCGCGGGTGGGGGTCAACACCAGCGAGCGGATGCGACCCTGACCCGGGTGGCCCGACAGGCGCTGGAGGATCGGCAGGATGAAGGCCGCCGTCTTGCCGGTGCCGGTCTGAGCGCAGGCCAGCAGATCGCGGCCTTCGAGACCGGGCGGAATGGCCTGAGCCTGCACCGGCGTCGGGTGCTCGTAGCCCTCGTCGCCCAGCGCTTGCACCAGGGTTGGCAGGAGCCCGAGCGCCGTGAAGGCAGCCGGCGTCGCGCGGGCGAGGTGGAGCACCGGCGGAGCGGGGTGTGAAGAATGGGCCGGGCCATGGTGGCGCGGACGCCGCGGAGGATGAACGTTCATGAGAGGAGGTTTTCCGGCGCCATCGGGCGAGCTCTTGCCCCGCGAACGAATCGCCGTGAGGCCTGTAGGTAAGCGACAGCTCGCCCGGAAGCAAGTGTTTGACCTGGGCAGCTCGCTCGGGGACAGTTCCTGGCATGAGCTCTCTTCGGGGAAAGACGCTGTTCATCACCGGCGCCAGCCGCGGCATCGGACTGGCGATCGGTCTGCGGGCGGCTCGCGACGGTGCCAACGTGGCGATTGCCGCCAAGACCGCCGAGCCGCATCCAAAGCTTCCCGGCACCGTCTTCACCGCCGCCGCCGAGATCGAGAGCGCCGGCGGCCAGGCGCTTCCCCTGGTGGTGGACATCCGGGTCGACAGCCAGGTGCTCGAGGGCGTCGCCCGGACGGTCGAACGGTTTGGCGGGATCGACATCCTGGTCAACAACGCCAGCGCCATCAGTCTGACCGGGACCCTCGAGACCCCGATGAAGCGCTACGATCTCATGCATCAGATCAACGCGCGCGGGACGTTCCTGTGCTCGCAGGCCTGCCTGCCGCAGCTCCTGAAGGCCGAGAATCCCCACATCCTGAACCTCTCGCCACCGCTGAACATGGAGGCGCGCTGGTTCGGCCCTCACGTCGCCTACGCGATGGCGAAATTCGGAATGAGCATGTGTGTCCTGGGAATGGCCGACGAGTTTCGCGGCCGCGTGGCGGTCAACGCGCTCTGGCCACGCACCGCCATCGCGACGGCCGCCATCCGCAATCTGCTGGGAGGCGAGGAGGCGGTTCGAGGCTGCCGCAGCCCGGCCATCGTGGCGGATGCCGCCCACGCCATCCTGGCCAGACCCGCCAAGACCTTCACCGGCAATTTCTTGATCGACGAGGAGCTGCTTCGAACCGAGGGGATCACCGACTTCGCGCCCTACGCGATCGATCCCACCCAGCCGCTGGTGCCGGACTTCTTCTTGTGAGTCTCGAGCTCCAACGGGCTTCGCTCACCAGGCGGGAGGCTGCAATCCGCGCTCGGGTTTGGCGAACAGGAAGCCCTGCATCAGGTCACAACCCAG
>Ga0302326_10015202_pt1 | contig 16209 bp, 9 predicted proteins | sample Palsa_T0_3_FD_202264 | JGI IMG/M metagenome (GOLD analysis project Ga0302326, IMG submission 202264) | Peat permafrost microbial communities from Stordalen Mire near Abisko, Sweden - Palsa_T0_3 | ecosystem: Environmental > Terrestrial > Soil > Palsa > Peat permafrost | place: Sweden: Abisko... | reverse complement strand
ACGAGGCGTATCTCAAAGGGCGTTACTTTTGGAACAAACGGACAGGTGATGGATTGAAGAAGGCCGTCGACTACTTCAACCAAGCCATTGCCAGGGATACTAACTACGCAGCGGCCTATAGCGGGCTGGCCGACACGTATGCACTCTTGAGTGATTGGCAATATGGCGAATTGACCCCCAAAGAAGCCATGCCCAGAGCTCTCTCCGCAGTGAGGAAAGCCTTGGAGCTGGACGACAGCCTCGGCGAAGCACACGCCTCGCTTGCCTTTTGCCTGGAGGGATTCAATTGGGATTTCAGGGCTGCCGACAGGGAATTTCAGCGAGCCGTAGAGCTCAACCCCGGCTATGCGACTGCTCACCTTTGGTATGCCTGGCACCTGAGCCTGATTGGGCGGAACAGAGAAGCAATCGCAGAAATGAAAAAGGCGGAATATCTGGATCCTGTTTCCCCGGTGGTGGGTGCCAATTTGGCAGAGCTTCTTCTTATCGCTCACCTTCCGGACGAATCGATGCAGCAAAGCCGCAAAACTATCGAGATCAACTCCGGATTTGCCTTTGCCCACAACCAGTTGGCCCAGGCGTATATACAAAAGAAAATGTTTGGCGAAGCGATCGCGGAACTGCGCGAGGCGATCAGGCTAGCCGGAGACAACCCAATTTTTGCCGCCAATCTTGCCCGTGCCTATGTGGGATTGAATCGGAGAGCAGAGGCGGCAGGACTACTCAACAATTTGAAGAATCGCTCGGCCCCGACTGCTCCATTTTTCGCGGAAATAGCCATGATCTATACAGCGCTCGGCGACAAGGATCAAGCCATGGAATGGCTCGAGAAAGGCTATGAAGAGCGGTTCAACCCAGGGGTTCTCGAACGCCCATGCTTTGACGCGCTACGCTCCGATCCGCGCTTTCAGGATCTTGTGCACCGAGTCGGTCTTCCGTCAAAGGACGAGAACTCCAACGTGGTTTCGGCTCGTTGAATCCCGGGCGAGCTTGTTCCCTCAGATCCCATATCCCGAACGGTTCAACTACGTGCCCACTCAATTAAGCCTGCTTTAGCACGCCGCAAACACGGCGCACTGTGGCCTAGTTCTGCACTGGCGCTCATGGATCCACAAGTGTTGCGCCGGGAACTGAGCGCCCACACATTCAATTTGCTTTGCAAATGCCTGACACCGCGCGACTTCATGAGGATTGAAATTGAAGCGTCTCACGGGACTGAATCTGCGAACGTGATCGAGGTGCAATCCCGCCAAAAGAGAAAGGACTTACGCAGAGAAGATCCAAATGGGCATTGCCGATGACTGCAAGAAACTAAAGAATGCCGAATTGCTCGTGCAGCGCAACCCCCCTTTTTCGCCTCCAAGACATTCTCCACCATGCTTCGTGTGAAATCTGGCCGGCTTTGGAGGCGGCGCTGAAGCTACTGAGTCATGTTCAGGGGCAGTTCATGATAGAGATCTTTAAGAATTAGAATGCGGTAGAATCAATCTTCTTACAGGCGATGGGATGAAGGATGATGCCAGTATGTACGCCAAAGAACCTAGGCACAGGATAGGTGGGTCATCGATGTGAATCTGCGGCGTTTCTTATGTTTCTCAGGTCAATTATTAAGTAACTTTCTTGGCATGCATCACCTGATTCGGCTGTTGCTTGTTCTTGGTGGCAACCAGGTTACGCCGCCACGACAACAGTTCCCTTGATCCGGCTAACGCAAGGCAGCACATATCCGGCATTTTTCTGCTCACTTGCCAGCCCGTCTTCGACATCCATCTGGACGGTGCCACTCAGGAGTCGCGTGGAGCAGGTACCGCATACCCCCTGGCGGCAGCCATAGGGTATCTGCACGCCGTTTTTCTCTGCCAGTTCCAGCAGAGTGCTCCCGGCGGAAGCCTGACACACTTTCTCCGAGCGAATGAAGACAACGGTCTCGCCCGCGCCGGGTCCCGGTGGATGAGACTCCGGGGACCGTTTACTTTCCCCAAAACTCTCCTGAAGAATTCGGCCTTTGCTCACACCGAGAGTCGACAGAATCTGGTGCGCCCTGTCCATAAATCCTCTGGGACCGCAGAGGAAGAAAGTGGGTGAATCCAGATCAGTCACGTGCTGAGCGATAAATCCCTCAGTAAGGCGCCCACTGTACCCCTTCCAGGCAAGGTCCGGCTGCGACAGGCACACATCATACTTGAAGTTGGGGAGAGACCTGCCAAGTCGCGCCAGCTCGTATTGGAAAATGATGTCCTCTCGGGTTCGCACACAATATAGAAGTATGACTGGATTAGGCAGTTTAAGGTCCTCGATATAGGACAGCATCGAAATCATGGGTGTGACTCCGCTTCCGGCCGCAATCAGAACTATGCTTTTGTGGAGTGCCTCGTCAAAGTAAAACCGGCCGTACGGTCCGCTTGCTTCCACCGCGAGACCCAGTTTTGCCTGATCACTGAGAAAAATAGATACGCAGCCGTTGTACATGCGTTTGGGCGTAATCTTCACATAGTTCTCGCGGGCCGGTGAGGAGGAAATAGTGTAAGACCGAGATACCCGTTGGCCATCAATCATCCACTGGAACGTCAGAAACTGCCCTGGCTTGGCGCAAAGACGCTTTTCGTTCAGTACCTCGAAGCGTAGCGTTTTGGTGTCGTGTGTTTGCTGCTCAGTTTTTGTCAACAGAAGAGCGATTGGGCTCCTCTCGTTTCCGTCATCGGTCAATGCGGTTGTTGGCGCAGGGGTCTCCGCAACATGCGATTTCTCCACAGTGACGCGCGCTTGCTTCGTTCTCTTAAGAGCCAAGACGCACTGGACCAGGCACACTGCAACAACCAAGCCGGTTGCGACCATTGATCCCAGGCTTCCCGGGCTTGCCGAACGAAGAAGCTCTGAGAACGCGGGGATAGCCACAAGCAAGAACGAAACCAGGAAAATCGTTACTCCGAGTGCCTTCAGCGACGAACGGCTCTGCTTGTAGCGGCGTGCAATGAATATTTTCAGCAGAAGCAGAGGCACGAGCAGGAGCATCAGCACAATATGAACAACTAGGTATGTAGGTAGGTCGCCTGTTATCCCAACGCCAATAAGCTTCTGACTCATGCTGTAGACCATGATGCAAAACAGGATCACAAACAAGTACCCGCTTGCTCTGTGAACAGCAATCAAGCGGCTTCGCGTCGTAGCGCTACGCGAGGGCCGGGAAGTCTCCAGCATCACCACGACGTTGGTTGCGGCAAGTATGACAAAGGCAATTCCGGCCAGAATCCCATACATATCCGACATAAACTCTCACCCCTTTATTCTCTGAAAACTATTGTCAGGTTGCGGAAAACTCGTGCAGCGCAGCGCACTGTGTCAGGGCACGAATTCAGGCGTACCGTAAAAGCTTGCGAAATGAATACGGGTTCAGCCCAAGGGTATTCTTCTCCCGTGCCTTTTCCGAATGCGAGCCTCTTTCCGCAGTCTCCTGGAGCCCAATCTCTACGTGACATCGCAAGTCCGCTTAGTTGCACCACCTGCCCTACCTCTCAACACGCGTCTTCAGTGAAGGTCTACGCCCCCCTGGTTTAGGGAGGCGTAGTGGACCGTTACGCAGCGAGTCTTCAATAAATGTCTACTAATTCCCGCCGTTTGCTTCAGATCAGCCTTGAAGCGGCCTAACCACAGCGACAGTAACGGCGCTGCAAGGGCTTGTGTTGAGTCCATGGTAGAAAGCGACCCGCGATCTACTCGCCTCCGCCTGAAGTAGAGACGCTGTTGCGTAACTTCGCGATAGCTTCCGTGATGGTCGAAGGGGAAACGCGGATTTGATAAATGTTCGATGTCGTTTGAATCGTGCTGAGAAAGTTTTGTTCCCCAACTCGCTTGAAACCCACCTGGGGGCCTTCTGTAGAAGCGCCTTCCTTCAGATATGGGGACACAAACACGCTGGCGCCATCGTCTTCGCTGGTGAGTGTCAATGGCCCAGAGTTATCATTCGACATGCGACGCACCGTGTATGTGCCTGCGGGGAGCGTCTTTCCATCGACCACAAACTCGAATGGGAGCTTTACAACGATAGCCTCTTGACTCGCCGCCTTGGCTGTCCCGCTGAGCCCCAGAACGAAAGCGGCCGCGACCAGAATCCTTGCATAGTTCTTCATAACTTCTCCTCTGAACGTTTGAGTTCTCGTTGCTGATCAGTGCGGCTGTCTGGCTTTAACTCTCCAAGAGTGGCGCTAAGCATCCTAAGCATCCGTTTCAACAATCATTCTCATCTCGTCACTTATGAGAACTGAGCTTGGAGATTTTTATTCCAACTTGCTGAATCCGCGCTGCAGGAATCAGTTCTGGCGCTTCCACATGATGTTCAAGCCGGAAAGCTCTCACGAAGGCTCGCTGAACGAGACTGCGACCAGCATCTCCTTAACAAGGCATCGGACATGATCTCAAAGGGTATGGAGTTTCACACGCTAATCATTCAGAACACAGGGAATAAACCTGCTCCCAGTCAGTTTTCACCTTGTAGCCATATCAGAAGTTCCTTCCAACAGGAGGTTCAACCGTGCGTTCTCAGTCAGCACAATTCGGCGGCCGGCGGCTGCCTGTCTCCCTGTACCTGTTTGCCTATCTCTTTCCTATTGTGTGTTTCACGGCTGGCGCAGGGACGGTACAAGCCTGGGCGGCCACTGCGGCCACCACGACGACTTTGTCGCTGACCTCAGGTGGAAACCCGGCAACGACGGTGACGTCTGGAAGCGTAGTGACGCTGACGGCGACGGTCACTGCCGCCGGCAACCCTGTAGCGCCCGGCCAGATCAATTTCTGCGACGGGACGGCGAAATACTGCACGGACATCCATCTGCTCGGCACGGCTCAGTTGACCAGCGCCGGGACGGCGACGCTGAAGCTTCGTCCGGGTGTCGGAAGTCACAGCTACAAAGCGGTCTTTGTTGGAACAACGGCCAACGCGGCAAGCGCATCGACGGCCTCAGCGCTCACGGTAACAGGGTTAGAGACAACAATTTCGACCATCGCTGTGAGCGGCAACCCGGGCGACTACTCGTTGACCGCGACGGTCTCCGGGAACGGAAGTGCTTCGCCCACCGGCACAGTATCTTTCCTGGACACCAGCAGCGCAAACCAATCGCTGGCGACGGCTCCCCTCACGCCGGTGGCGGCCGGGCTGAGCCTTCTCTCCCCCTTTCCCGCCAACTATGTGGGTGAGCCCGCAAACTTTGCAGTAGGGGACTTCAACGGGGATGGTATACCGGACCTGGTCTCAGCGGAGGGTAATATCGCAGTTAGCCTGGGCAATGGGGACGGAACCTTCTCACCTGGAATAGGGGCGACTACAACCGCCTCTGTGGGCCTCCTCGCTTCCATTACGGCCGGAGACTTCAATGGCGATGGCAAGTTGGACCTGGCGGTTGCCAGCTCTATCTACAATGAAAGCGACCCCGCAGCCAGCACCGGTTCGGTAACAGTTTTTTCGGGTGACGGAGGCGGGGGATTCGCACAGGTGTCCACCAGTCCTATTAACGGTGCGGTGAACGGTACCGCACCGTTTGCGATTGTGACGGGCGACTTCAACGGTGACGGGAACCTCGATCTGGCCGTGGTGAATTCCAGCAGCAACACCGTAACCATCTTGCTGGGCCATGGGGATGGCACATTTATTGCCGCCGCAAGTCCTGCGACGGCCAACAGCCCCTCTGCGATCGCTGTGGGAGATTTTAACGGGGACAGCAAGCCCGATCTCGCGGTGACCAACTCTGGAAGCAATACCGTGACGATCCTATTGAGCAACGGAGATGGGACCTTTACGGCGGCGGCCAGCCCGGCCACCGACAAGAATCCTCAATCGGTCGCGGTGGGAGACTTCAACGGCGACGGGATCCTGGACCTGGCTGTCGCGAATCAAACTGGCAACGACGTAACCATTCTGCTGGGTAAGGGAGACGGGACATTTACCGCAGGCTCGAGTGTGGCGATCACCGGGCCCGACACGATCGCCGTCGGGGATTTCAATGGAGATGGCATTGCGGATCTGGCCGTGGGAGGCAGCGTTGCAGCGATATTCCTGGGGAACGGAGATGGGACCTTCTCGGCTCCGGTCGCCCCGCAGAATTCACTTTACGGTGACCAGTGGGTGGTTGCGGCCGACTTCAACGGGGATGGCAGGACGGATCTCGCTTACTTGACGCCGTACGGTGATGATGGATATATCACCTTAAGTTTTTCGGAGTCACAGTCCGCGACGGCGACGGCGAACAATGTTTCGGTCTCACCCGCGGGCCTAAACCTGCCCACCCACCTGGTCGAGGCCAGCTATCCCGGCGACACTGCGTATAACAACAGCATCTCCATCACCACCGGGTTGACAGGGCAGGCGCCATTCACACTCAGCGGTGCGACGAACACGCAAATCAGCATACTGCCCGGCACGAGCGGCAGCACGCCGGTTACAGTTACGCCCGTAGTCGGCTTTACAGGGAATGTTGCGCTGAGCTGCAGCGTCACTACCGTCCCGGCAGTCACACCATTGCCCACTTGCTCGATTGCTCCCTCGGTGACCCTCTCGGGAGCGACGGCGGCCACAACGACGCTTACCATTACCGCGCCGGTCCAAGCCACCTCAACGCTAGGCTATTTGGTTACGGTGACAGGCGCCTCCGAAGGGGCCTCAGAGACCATCACATACCAGCAGGTGCTCGTTCCCTTCGGCGTCTTCACGTTGACGGGCACTGCCGTCAGCGTCGCGGCGGGATCAACCGGCACCTCAACCATCACGATTACGCCCAGCGCCGCCTTTACGGGAACCGTGGCGCTGCAGTGTAATGTCGTCGACACGGGAACTGGCACTGAGCCCGGGTGCTCAATTACCTCATCCGTGGCGAGCTCGGGAACGACGGCGCCGGTGACCGCGAGCCTCTCCATTTTGACGGATCTCGGGACAGTCTCTGGAAACTACTCGGTGACAGTGTTGGGCACCGCCATGAACGACGCCAATCAGGGCTCTCCCGTCGGTGTGACCGTCCCGGTGACGGTGACTGCGGGGCCGAGCTTCACGCTGACCAGCTCACCCGTCACCATTGCGCCCGGCGGCACCGGGACTGCGACGATGACGATCACACCCAGCCTGGGATTTACCGGCAGCGTCATACTGACTTGTGTCCCGGACTATGTACCGGACCAACCAAATTGCACCTCTCCCGCGCCAGTGACGATCTCGGGGACAGCGCCGGTGAACGTGTCGATTCCCGTCACTATAGATGCGGCAGCGGCCCCCGGGAGCTACTCTGTGGAGGTTGACTCCCCAAGCATGACTGGGGACTTGAAGCACGCATTTATCACTGTGATCGTGCCGGCGCCAGTGCCGGCCTTCACCCTCACCAATACAGCAGTAAGCATAGCCTCGCCTGGAGCGACCGGCACCTCAACCATCACCGTCACGCCCAGCGGCGGTTTTACCGGTACTGTGGCGCTCACCTGCACCGTCACCGGTCCGGCAGCTGCGGTCGATCCCCCGACCTGCGCAGTTGCCGCACCCCCGACGATCACCGGTGCAACGGCTGTAACGGCGATGCTCACCGTCTACACCACGGCTGCGGGCACAACCTCCAACCCCACTGGCTACACCGCAACCCTCCACAACCCGCTCAAGCGCATCTTCACCATCGCAGGAGGCAGTGTCCTTTCGGCATTCCTCTTCTTTGGCCTGCCCATCCGCCGCCGAAAGGCCAAGACGCTGCTGAGCCTGTTGCTTTTGCTGGCCATCGCCGGCGCGGTAATTGGGTGCGGTGGCAAGGGGGCGCCGGCAACACCTCCCAACCCCGGAACAACAGCCGGGAGCTATACCGTAACGGTGACCGGCGTCAATGGTGCAATCACGCAGACAACCACCGTCGCTCTCGCGGTCAACTGAACTCACGCGCCTACCGTTCAGCCCGGTGCGGAGATCCTTTGAAACGCGCCGTTGTTACAACGATCGCGACTCTACTGCGAATTCAGGATAGGTGTACCCCAGGACACGACCTTAAAGTATTGATTTCCTCAAATATCAATACCCTGATCGGTGTATTTCGGGGCACGGTAATCCTGGATTCGCTCTAGCTGGCACAAGGGAGTGCCTCTATCCGAAAGGTTTTCCGGAATGAACTGGTCGGCCTCAAGCCGAAGGACATCGTCGACGGCATCTTCTGCAATCTCGAACTCGCACAGTTCAACTGGACTGCCCGATGCCTTGCGCCAGCGATGCGGCGGCGCGGACACGCATGAATCGATCTCCCGCTACCGCGAAGTAGTTCCCTGCCAACCATCGGACCCCGCCAAGGGCAGGGAGAAACTAGTTTTGGCGGCTCTTGCTGCCTTGTTTCATTTGACTATACCTTACGACCATGTCGCCCAAGGCCGCATCTCGGGCTTGGGACGAGGCCAGCCGGCAGCGCTCTTTCACAATGCTCCTGAAACTGGATTGTTGACGCAGTCCTGAATCGTGAGCTGAAACCGGCGGAAAGCGTGGTTGGAAATACGATACCGGATTTGTTGCTTTACGGCGCCAGCGATCGGATGCGGCATAGACTCCACCTCCACTGCGCGTGGACTCACAACAATTTAGGCGCTCTCCCCTTGCGCTGGGCGGTCCTGATTTGGATGAGTTGTGAAGTGAAGCCACGTTGGAACCGAGAGTGCCGCTCGCTGCCATCTCATCGAGCTCGTCAATCGATTTACCCCTCATTTTTTGGGAATACTTTTGTATCGTTCGGCTATCAACCAGGCTTGATAAATCGAGCAGCCACATTCCATCCCATTTGGGTTTGAGCCGCTCTATGGGCGCGGACCATAGAAGGAATAAGTGGCTGTATATGGAACCCGCAGCTCGGGCTCGCCGCCGCAGGGCGCGGTCGGAGCCGCTCCGCCATGCGTCTCCGTGCGCTGAACATACCCGACGTTTGCGAACTTTCCATTGCCGGAGACGACCTGGAGCAGCAGCCATGGCACAGATTCTGTATTAGGCGATGCTTTCTTTCCAATTGCCTTTGCCGTAAGCAGACTTCCATCATTCAACTGCCACGTTGGCCCCGCATAGTGTTTGCCAATGACATCCCCGTGCTCGTCAAACAGCCTGGCATCGGGAGCGGTCAATACCCACCGCTTGTCGACGCATCCATAGACCTGGGCCCCTTTGCCTTGCGCTTGAAGAAGTAGAACGTTGCCTTGCGGGACATCGATGGAGGCCGGGTTATCTTGAGCATTGACTCGAAGCGTCGGTAAGACAAAGGTAAACAACAATAGAACGATACAAAAGGGAACAGCCGGCCCATGTGCAAGTCCAATCTTGTTGAACATCGAAGAGCAAAGGCTTGTCTTGGGCAGGCTCCGCTTGTACATACTGCTTGCAGATGCGACTATTGTTTCCTGTTGACATCCGTCCTGGGATACAGAAGTTCTCTCCATAAAGCTCCTCTTTCTTACTATCTCATTAGGCCACAGATGGCCACTCCCGGTCGTACGCAACAGGTGAGGTTGGGTTTTATCGAGGGACCGTTTGAGGACCGTTACCGCACCGCCACTCGCATCCCGGAAGTGTGCGGAACTATCACGGTGTATCGGCCCTGCTTCAGCGCGCCGTGCTTCGCGTCGCGCGTGATGTGCGCTTCGCGAGCGTCAATCGCCGGCGCGCGAAGCGTTTCGATTTCAACGCCGCCGTTCCGTCCCGCTCCAAAGTCGAACGTCAGTCTGAGGTCGCGCTCGGCATCCTTGTTCAGGATCACCTCAGTCATCGCGCCGCCTGGCAGCTTCGCCGCATAGGCCGTCGCATCGATGCTGCTAGCCTGGAACTGGCTGGTCAAATCGACTTTGACTAGAGTAGCCCCGCAAAGCGCGCTCGCAAACTTCAACCCATAGCCCACCGGCTCTAGCGAGTAATGATCGCCGAATTTCGCAATCGGAGTGTAGAACGGATGCGGACGGCTCGCGATCTGCTCCGGCGTCGCGCCCGCGTCCTTCAGCATTACATCGCCCGGCAGAAAGGCGCCTACCGAGTTCGCCACCGACTTACCAGTCCCGCCGTGCAGGTTCACGCCGGAGTAGTTGTTGCTTGCGAGGAGCAGCGCATAGTCCGCCGACCACAGCGCGGCCGCAAACACGTCCGACACGCCCGGCTTGCCTCCGCGATAGCATGTGTTGCCCTCGGTCATGCGGACCCGCGCGCCCATCTTGTCTGCTGCCGCCGTCGCCGTCTCCGCGGTCTTCTGCACTCGCGCCATGGTCGCCGGCTTCAGCAGATTCGGGATGCTCACCTCGGGATTCGTCGCCGGGCCGCCAAAGTAGTAGTGGTGCGTCAGTGTGGTCACGTGCGGCGGGTCCTGCACTGACGGCCACATCTGGGCGATCTCCGTTAGCCAGCCTACGTTGCCGGCCAAGTCCGGTATGCCGAATCGGGCTTCCGGAACAGCCTTCGCCACCTCCCGTGCAATTGCCAGCCACTCACCCAGGTATGCCTTTGCGTTCCACGTCTTGGGGTCGCGCAGGTGATTGCTGAACAGGTCCACCTCGTTGCCAATCTGAAAGTACTGCAGTCCGCCGCCCAGAGTTGTCGCCACGAACTCCGCCTCCGCCGCGGCGCGATCGGGCGTGTTTGTGCCCATACCGATCCCGTACAGGCAGGTCCATCCCGTTTCGCGCAGGAAGGCAGCCAGGTTGCGCACCGCCTCCGTTGCGTCGGGCGTCGGCCTCCACCACGCGAACTCGCTTGTATTCCCTCCCAGCCGCAGCACACCATGCGCGCTCAATGCCTTCAACGCGCGAATCAAACCCGCATTCTGCCCGGAGAAAAACGCCGGATCCAGAAGCTGCTGCACCTCATAGGACAGCCCGATGTAATCCATCGGCATGTGCGGGCCATCGGCTGCGGCCGGAATGGTTAACGTGACCTGCGCCGTTGCCTGTGCCCGCAGGCTCGTGGCGGCAATGCTCATGGCGGTTGTAGCGATAAAGCGGCGCCGGGTGACTTCATTCATCTTGATCGTTCTCCACGGGAGTCGAATGCGCCCCGGCTATTCCATATCGCTCTCATGAGTGATCCTGCTTGAAGTCAAAATAGGCCAAATTCATGTTCCCATTCGTCACGATGTGCACAGTGAGAACATTCTTTCCTTTGCTGAGATGAACCTTGAATAGTTGCGCAGCCAGATTCCAGTGATGCCATTGACGCCAGGCGACCGGATCTGCCGGATCGTTTGTAGACGCGATCTCCAGAGGTCCTGTGGCATCCTTTCCATTCACATCGATTGATATGGTTCCGCCGCGATTCGAGGTGTAAAGAAAATCGGCAGCGTAGTTTCCTTCCTGCGGCGCGTCGACCGTGATGTCGAACCACTCGCCAGGCTCGGTCCAGCCAACGTAGGGCAAGTCACGAGGAGGAACAACCTTGTCGTAAGGGTTATCATCCATCTGATCTGGCTTGCGGTCGAACTTAGTGTAGGAAGTATCCATTCCCTCATGGATGCGAAATTCATTGAGGTAGGTCCCATCGGCAGGATTCAACTCTCCGCTGCCGTGATTTTGCGGATCGGCATCATGATAGGCCACTCCTTCGCCGCCCAAGTCATAATAGGCGCACAACACGCGTCCCGGGATTTTCTGCGGCCCGCCTTGATAGCGGCTGTCGTGATAGGGCGTGCCCTTATACTGGCTCAAAAATGACTGTGAAAACGCATTTGCCGCCAGCATCGATGCGGCAGTCAAGCATAAAGCAAATATTCTCCGGCTCATCTCGAACTCCCTCGGTACCGATCAACTGACCTGGAAAAGCTCGATCCCATTCGCTTTCCCGAGATTGCGCGAGTACTTCTTTTCCATTGCATTGTTCCAATGCTCAAATACACCGAGACTGCGGCATCGGATGCCGTCGCGTTCGGGATCGTAGAGAGTCTTGGAAGGCGGATCGTTTGCAAGAGCGGCTTCGCGCAGATAGTTGTCGGCATTCGAAATATCTACGAGATGGGGCCACTCCGAAGTGAGAAAGTCGAAGCCCACTGAATCGATGGCCACGCCGTCAAGCGACATGAAAATGCTGCTCGGCCACGCATCGTTGAACGGCGCCATCATCCACTTGTGAATGGGCGGAGGGTCCGCATTCTCGTTTCCATAGAGTCCGTCGATGAGAAATAGGATGGTTTTCTCGCCTAGATCCTTATGACCCAAAAAATCTACGACTGCCGCGTAACTTGCCGAGCCATCGCGGTTGTGGGGAAAACCATCGTGCGCATTTTTGTGCCAGTCGGGATTGATGCTCGTAGCCCCGAACAGATTCTTCGCGCAGAGTGTCACACCTGAGCTGACATGTCCCTTCAGCAAGGCCGCATCGATCAGGTAGGCTGCATTGGTGACGGTGGTATCAAGTCCCGACGCATTGCGGCTGGTAATCGAGTAGGGGATCGCGTTGGGCTTGAACTCAGCCTTCAATCGTCCGTCGCCGCCGATATGGTCGACGAATACGACGCCGGGAAACTCACCGTGAATCTTGTCGTAGAGATTACCGGGAATAAACCGGCTGGAATCGAAGACGGTGATCGAAGATTGCGGTACTTTTCCCGGACCGGTCAACTGCCTGACAAGAGAAAGAAGCACATGGGGTGATGAGTTGAGACGGTCGATCGTGCCATGGTCCGTCGTATTGTTGAGGTTCGCCTTGATGGCGATCTTCTCGCCTGTCTTGTATCCCACGTCGCCGCGACCATGAGTGCGATTGAAATAATGGAAGATGGCGCTCCACGCCTGGGCATCGCTCTTTTGATTTGTAAGGCCGCGTATAGAGTGGGAGACCATGCGATCAATCACAGCCTGGTTGTTGTTGGCATCCGCCCACCAGGAACCTGTCCCATCCCACGTCACTGCCGCCGGATCGTGTGCCCAGGTAACTCGGCCGGGAACTATGCCGCGAGGAACACCCAGTGGGGAAAGCGGTTTGAATAAGGACGAACCCATACTGCTGGCAGCTGCAATAGAGAGGGCAAATTGTCGGCGCGTCATTTCCATTTGTGTTACTCCTCCGCATACCAAAGCAAATGCTTAAGAGCTCGGTTTACTGCAAGTCGACAGCTGGTTCCGGCCGCTGAGCAACGGCTTGGCCATGGGTTTCGGCACCTGACATGCAGAGTGCGGCAACCATGGCGTGTCGGGCAAATTGTAGCAGCAGAGATCAGGTCCGTCTCGAAGCCTTTCTGAGTTTTCGCTCGAAGTCCAGGAACAGGGTGATAGTGGCGATTGCGAACGGTCGAAGAAACTAATGGATTCCCCTCCAGGTCATCCGCTTTACCCGATCTCAAGGAGCAAATGTCTTTGTTGATCCCGGGCTCCAAACGAAGTTCAAGAAGACCCCCTCCGGAAGCAAATCGATGGAACCTCTAGGAACATGTAGTTTTCTTGTGCCTGCGATAGGGATAGCATCGCCCTGTACTGTGGCGAATCTTCTGGTTTCGAGGGCGTAGTCGGCGAAAGCACTTGGTATCTCTGTGGGCGCGAGGTCCCGCTTAGTGCGGGGGCGTAAAACACCTCGTTCTTATTTGAAAAGACACGGCGTCTCAGATTTCCGAGTCCACCAATAATTCGGGGCACGGATCGAAAGGGAGCGAGGCATTCACGGCATGGAGGACAATCCCACACTGAGTCGAGAACACATCGACAGGATCAGATCGGTGGCACAGCTGCGATCAGTGCGGAGAGGCGAGGTACTCTATGCGCCCTCTCATCCCAACGTTCCGCTCTTCGTCGTCCTTGAAGGTACGGTTTCGATCACAAGAGCCGGCGAGGATCAGAAGATCTTGGCCGTTCGCGAGCCCGGACAGTTCACAGGAGAGATGTCCGTAATCTCTGGAAGCCGATCGCTCCTGACCGCTCGAGTTACGGATGACGGTGTCGTACTTGAACTCACTCGGGACAAAGTGTTGACTTTGATGGCCAAGGACACGGAACTTGGTGACATCCTCATGGGGGCCTTTGTCGCGCGCCGTCTGCTCATGATTCAGCTTGGCGAAGGCAATGTCATTCTTTTCGGCACGAAGAGTTCTGCCCGCACACTTGCGATCAGAGAGTTCCTCACCAGAAATGGACATCCGTTTACCTACATAGATATTGACTGCGACAACAGCGCGGGCGAACTCATGGAGCAGCTTGCTGTTCGGAATAGCGAAATTCCAGTTGTCTACTGCAACAGACGATATGTCTTAAGGAATCCGTCCATTTCCGAGTTGGCTGCCTGTCTTGATCTCAACATTAATGTAGACAAGGGCGTGCGCGACGTTTTGGTCATCGGAGCCGGGCCGGGAGGACTTGCTGCAGCAGTTTACGCAGCCTCGGAAGGATTGAAGACGCTGGTCATCGAGAAGTCTGCGCCGGGAGGGCAAGCAGGATCAAGCTCGAAGATCGAAAACTATTTGGGCTTTCCGACTGGGCTTTCAGGACAAGAACTCGCAAATCGTTCAATCGCTCAAGCCCAGAAATTCGGCGCTCAATTGATGGTGGCCCAATCGGTTGTGCATATCGATTGCAGTCGTCAGCCATACAGGATTGTCCTGGAATCTGGCCTGAAGTTCAATGCGCGTAGCGTAGTGATCGCGACGGGTGCTCAATACGCGCGCCTGCCGGTTGAGGAGGCAGACGCTTTCGCGGGCCGAGGAATTTATTACAACGCGACACATATGGAAGCGCAGCTCTGCGATTCGGAAGAGGTAGCTGTGGTGGGTGGCGGAAATTCGGCGGGTCAAGCCGCCGTTTTCCTTGCCCAAACATCGTCCAAGGTACATCTTCTGGTGCGTTCGGACCAGCTTTCAGAATCGATGTCGCAGTACCTCATCGCGAGGATAGAGGCGCACCCGAAAATTGAGGTCCACTATCAAACGCAGATCGTCGGTTTGACCGGGGCGGCGCATCTGGAAAGCATCGTCTGGAAGGAAGATGTATCAGGACTTAGGATAACCAAGCGAATTCGCCACGTGTTTGTGATGGCCGGTGCCGCGCCTCGCACGGGGTGGCTGGAAGATTCCTTCGTCCTCGACAAAAAGGGCTTTATAGTCACGGGCCCCGACCTTGTCGAATATGGCGATTTTCAATGGCCATTGAGTCGTTCTCCGCTCCTTCTTGAGACCAGCGTCCCCGGAATATTTGCTGTGGGTGATACTCGGGCCGGCAGCATTAAACGGGTCGCATCAGCGGTCGGCGAGGGCGCAATGGCGGTTCATCTCGTTCATCGATTCTTGGCCGAGAACACGATCCCGCGCAACGGAGCCATGAAATGACGCTCGTTGCGTTCTTTCCGGGTACTGCAGACAGCGGGACAGCACGTTCCATATGCCCGATCAGGCATACGGAAAGAGTCCCGATTGCCTCGTCAATTGCATTCCCGACGACTTCGAACTTCGGAGATATCTGAAAGGCGATCAAAAAGGGTGCGTTGTCACTTCGCTCCGAAAGCGACTCGTTCCTAACAAAGGAGAAGCGCGATGAAAACAATCACGACACAATACATCGATGGGGAATTCGTTGAATCCCACGGTCACGAAGTCATGGACATAAGCAAACCAACCAACGGCCAGTTGATCGGCCGCGTAACGCTTGCCGATGAAGAAGACACGCGACGCGCTATTGCCGCAGCCCAGCGCGCATTCACCAGTTTTGGCAAGTCGACGAAAGAAGAGCGTGTGGCAATCTTGCGACGGCTACATGCTGCCGCATCGGCGCGTCTCGACGATCTGACGGCCGCGATGGTTGAGGAGTACGGAGGCGTCGTCCAGTTCGCTGGTCTCATCGTCCAGACAGGCATCAACGCGTTTCTGGCCGCTGAGCAGGCGCTCCAGGAAATTCCATTGAGCCAAAGTTGGGGCAAGACGACGGTGACTCTGGAGCCGGTCGGCGTTGCCGGCCTAATTACCGCGTGGAACGCGAACGCTCTGTTTATTTGCCTGAAGCTCGCCTCGGCCGTTGCCGCCGGGTGTACGGTCGTCGTTAAGCCTAGCGAGTTGAGTTCGATTCAGACTCAGGTATTAATCGAGGCGTTGCACGAGGCCAACCTACCGAAAGGTCTATTAAATGTGGTCACGGGACTCGGCAACGTCGTCGGCGCTGAGTTGGTACGTAATCCCGACGTCGCCAAAATATCGTTTACGGGCTCGGTGGGTGTGGGCGAAGCGATCATGCGCGACGGCGCGGCAACCATGAAGCGTGTCACTCTGGAACTTGGCG